>Ga0187778_10000832_pt1 | contig 22127 bp, 23 predicted proteins | sample 1015_Q2_SP5_20_M_FD_132418 | JGI IMG/M metagenome (GOLD analysis project Ga0187778, IMG submission 132418) | Tropical peat soil microbial communities from peatlands in Department of Meta, Colombia - 1015_Q2_SP5_20_MG | ecosystem: Environmental > Terrestrial > Soil > Wetlands > Peat | place... | reverse complement strand
GCCACTCACGAGGACATCACCGACAAGGTTGAGGCAGAAGGCGCCATCCGCAAGCGCGATGAGCAGCTCAACGCCGCTCTGGAAAATATTTCCCAGGGCCTCGTCATGTTTGACGCCTCAAAACGACTGATGATCTGCAACAAGCAATACGCCGATATTTATGAAATCAGCGAAGAGTTGACGAAGCCCGGCACGGAATTTCAGACGATTCTGGAGCACACGATTTCGAAGGGCCACGCTCCGAAAGATTGGCCGGCCTTCCTCAAGGCCCGACTCAACGACGTATCCGTCAATGCGGCATATAAGACCGTAAACCGGCTGCGCGACGGCCGTTACATTGCGGTTGTTCACCGGCCGCTGGGCAACGGTGGGTGGGTTTCGACCCACGAGGACGTCTCAGAAGCTAAGCGCCGCGAAGAAACATTCCGCCTGCTTTTCGACGGAAGCCCCGTCCCGATGTGGGTCATCGACCGTGACACCCTGCGCTTCCTGGCGGTCAATGAGGCCGCTGTGGCGCAATATGAGTATAGCCGCGCGCAATTCATGACAATGAAAGTGACGGAGCTGCGACCGCCTGAAGATCGCGAGCGTTTCAGCGCGTTCATCCGCTCACTGCCGGCAGACCAGTTCACTGAAAATATCGGGCAACATCTGAAGGCAGATGGAACATCGATCGACGTTGCAGTCCATTCAAACGCGATGATTTATGACGGGCACAAGGCACGTATGACCGTCGTTCACGATATTACCAAGACCAAGCTGGCTGAGTCCGAACTTCGGCGAACGAAACTCTTCCTCAATGCCGTCATTGAGCACGTGCCGGTCCCGATCGTCGTCAGGGACCTGGAAGGGTTTGGATCGGATATGCGGGGCAACCGGTTCACCCTTTTCAACCGCGCCTACGAAGAGCTAACCGGCGCCGACCGAAGAGACCTAATCGGCAAGACCGCACACGAAATATTTCCGCCTGAGCGCGCCGAATTGATTGTGCGATCCGACAATGAAGCGGCGACCTACGACCGCATCGTGCATACCCCCGAACATCAAATCCCGACGGTGTCAAAGGGGCCGCGCCGGATAACCGCAAAAAAGACAGCGATTCGGGACGATGACGGCAAGGCGCAATATATCCTGACCGTCCTCGACGACGTCACCGAGCGCCGTCAGGCCGAACAGCACATCTGGCACCTCGCGCACAACGATTCCCTGACCGGCCTTCCCAATAGGGCCTCGCTGCTTGAACACCTCACGTCAACGCTCGAAAAGGCCAGCAAGAGCGGCGATCGTTTCGCCATCATGTGCCTCGATCTCGATCGCTTTAAGGAAGCCAACGACATCTACGGGCATCTGGTCGGCGACGGGTTGTTGCGCGAGGCTGCGCGCCGGCTGCAAAAAGCCGCCGAGAGCGCTTATCTCGCACGCATCGGCGGTGACGAGTTCATTGTTGTCTTGCAGAGCGACGCGCCGGAGGCCGCCGCCAAAACCGTTGGCGATCAGATGCTCGCTGCGTTCAAGGATAATTTCGATATTGAGGGCCATCAGCTGCAAGTCGGCTTGAGCATCGGCGTCGCCATCTTCCCTGGAGACGGCTCCGACGTAAAAGCGCTGATTGCGAACGCCGACGCCGCGCTCTATCAGGCCAAGTCCGAGGTGCGTGGCTCGATCCGGTTTTTCGAAGCGAAGCTCGGTTCACGCTTGCGCGAGCGGCGCGAGCTGCAGACCGACCTGCGAACCGCGCTCGACCAGGGCGACCTCCTGTTGCACTACCAGCCACAGAAAACGATCGGACTCGACAAGGTTGTCGGCTTCGAAGCACTTGCCCGTTGGGACGACGCCAAGCGCGGCATGGTGCCGCCCGATACATTCATTCCGGTTGCCGAACAAAGCAGCTTCATCATCACATTGGGTGAAAGAATCCTACGCGAAGCGTGCCGCGAAGCCGCGAGCTGGCCAAAGCCGCTCAGGGTTGCCGTCAATATTTCACCCATTCAGTTTCACCACGGCGATTTGCCTAGCTTGGTGCATTCGATTCTGCTGGAAACCGGCCTGAAGCCGGAACGCCTGGAACTGGAAATCACCGAAGGCGTGTTGATCGACGATTTTTCGCGCGCGGTGTCGATTCTGCGCAAGCTCAAAATGCTCGGCATTCATATCGCGCTTGACGACTTCGGATCGGGATTCTCATCGCTCTCCTACCTGCACGCATTCCCGTTCGAGAAGATCAAGATCGACCGCGTGTTCGTCGGCGACCTGGAGTACAATCACCATTCGATGGCGATCGTTCGCGCCATTATTACGCTCGGACACAGCCTGAATATTCCGGTGCTTGCCGAAGGCGTCGAAACCGAGAGTCAGCTTTCGTTCCTGGCGAAAGAAGGCTGCGATGAGATTCAGGGATTTCTCACCGGCAAGCCTTTCCCCATCGACTCTTACGCCGAACTGATTGGGCGTGAAGTCTGTCCGAGCCGAAGCAAGCTGGCGGTCTAGCCCGGCAGTTCCAAGTCCAAAAAGCCTAATTCAGCCAATTCAATTATGGCGCCGAGCGGTGCCCAGGTAACCATTGTGGCCGTCCTATCGATCAGCTTGTCGCGCGTGCGGCAAGCCTTTAGCATTACAGAATCGGCGGCTGACGGAACGTAGGGGTTGGGAGGTCGATGTGAGAAAACAGGCATTCCTGTTGGCGGCGCTCGCTTTGACGCTTGTTTCATGTGCCGGTGTCTACGGTCCCAAAGGCAACGATACCGGCGGTATTATTCCATGGTCGCCGGAAAACGAGGAGAATGCTCTCGCCATCGCGCAGGGCAATTGCGGCCAATACAACAGATATGCCGTAATCTCGACCATCCACCGCGAGTACGGCGATTATATTTCTTATCTTTGCCGCTGGTACCCGCCGCCCGGAATCCGGACGCATCGATCCTAAAGATTTGCCCCCGCTAGGAGGCTTCGCGGTCCTCGACGATCAGGAACTCGTCCAGCGAATGGCCTGCCTCGAGTGCGTTGCTCAACCAGCGCGGCCGCGCTCCCCTTCCAGCCCAGGTCTTGCCGCCGGGACCGCGATACTTCGGCGCTATATTGACTTGCTTGAGCTTCGGCGCCTTGACCCCATTGCTCTTGTTTGAATCGCCCGTCAGACGCTTGAGCTCCTTGCGCAGCGATTCGGCGCGGCTTTCGAGAACGGCAGCGATTTCGTCGCGCAGCTTGCAAAGCGCTTCATTGGACAAGGAAGCGAGCGCGGATCTGGAAAAATGGGTGGTGGATTTTTTTGACGCCATGAATGGACCACTTAAATGTGTCAATGCAGAAGCCCGACAGCCAAACGCTTGGATGTCCGCAGTCGCTGACTCTCGCCGTTACTTATCGAATTTCTCTTCGAGTTCGCGCGCTCTTGCCGTCAACTCGACGCTTAATTCCTGCAATGCACGTGAAAGGTCGCCGTGCTTGCAATCCCGTGCGCAATTGGAAGACGTTTGCGCAATAGCGCGAAGATTTTCGATAATGCTCTTGATCATCTAGCGAAGTCTCAGCTAGCTCGCCCTCGAGCCGCGGACCGTTCAATTAGATCTGCGACCGGTATTTGTCTTGTCATTTCCGGTCAGAAATTTGATGATTTTTGCCATTGTCGGCCATTAAATGCGATTTACGAGGCCGATATTTGGTCTTCTGCCGGCCGGCACGGGCTGCGCTGGGTGTCATTCCGGTCCAACGCTGAAACGCCCGCGTAAACGCGCCGATTTCGGCGTAACCCAGAAGCCAGGCAATTTCCGAGACAGTCATCGATGGGTCGGCCAGATAGCGATGGGCCAGCGCCGACCGCAAATCGTGCAGTATCTTGGCAAACGAGCAGCCTTCTGACGAAAGCCGCCGCGCCAGCGTTTTTGAACTCATGCCAAGCTTTGCGGCGATGATATCAATGCGGATTTTTCTGTGCGGCAGAATCCCGGCGATCGCGTTTTCGACCTTGACCTTGAGCGGGCTGCCTTTCGTTTCCCGGCGGGCAAGAGTTTCTTCGCAGCACTGCACGCATAGCCGGTTGAGGTAGGGGTCGGCCGTAACAACGGGGAATTCGCCGATGTCGACTGGAAACTCGATTTCATCGACATCTGCGCCGGTTTCGACGTCGGCATCTACCAACCTTGCGATCTCGCGCCGGTCGTCGGGTCTGGGGTGAATGATTCGAACGTGAATGGGCTTGAGATCGCGGTTGGTCAGCCGACGGCAAATACGGATTAGCGAAGCCATCCAGAATTCGATCTGGTGTGTATCCGTATGACGCGGAACGCCAGCGTATTGGAAACGGACACGAAGAAGGTTTCCTTTCTTTATCGTCAGCACGATCCCATCGTTAGCGAGAGCACTGTATCGCTCCAGCCGGAGAAAGGATTCCCACAAAGTGTCGGCAGATGCCGCAACATAGTACAACAGGCCGATTTCACGCGGGTCATACATAGAAGCAAGATGAAATCCGAGGATTTTGTCATTGATACCATTTGCAGCGAGCTCAACGAATTTGATCTGATTTGGTACAGCGAGCGGGACGTCCTTGTCATTTATCGCCCGCGCGGTCAGCCCTGATTCACGCAACATAGTTGCAACGTCAGCGCCTTCCCGACGCGCTCGTTCATAGGCAAGCCGCGATAGCAAGCCGCCACAGCTCCGCAATGTGCTGATTTGTTTCAGGGCGGACTGGGGCATCGATCCACCATCTCCGGCCACGCAAGTAAGCCGGCAGGATAGCCGCCTTTGCGTGATCTGTCGTGACGGAATAGTCGCGGCGGGATGACGCGCCCCGCCGCTCACATTCTCTGGATTTTGCCGTTCGGGCTCGCCTGATCGACAACGCCGGGCAGGTTCTGGGCAAGCAGCTTAAGCGCTTCATCGACCGGAACGCCGAAATGCTGCGCGATCTGCTTGACCTGATCGCTGCTGAGCGCCGCCCGGAGCTGTTCCGGAGTCACCTTCATGTTGGCACCGTCGCCCAACCAGGATTTGACCTGGTCACCCAGTCCGGCCTGCTGGAGTTGATCGACAAGGCCTTGCAGGCTGCCAAGATTTGTCTTGGCCAACAAAGCCGACAAGACAGCCGGCCCTTCGGCGGCCGCCAACGAACCAATAACGTTCTTCAACGAGCCGCCGAATTGATCAAGAAGTCCCATTTTCAAACCTCCATAGCGCCCAGCCATGAGAGGAGCATTATAGACTCAAGGACGTTTCTCGTTTTTGGGGGCGCGCATTCCCTGGCTGGTCGCGTCACTCTCGCACATATACGCACCGGATTTCGTGTGTCCGTAATCTTTGTGGCCCGCGAAGTGGTAGATCTTCGAGTTCGTGTTGGCCCAGACCACGGTGCCGGTCATGCATCGCACCTTGGCCTGCGTTTCCGTAGAGTATTGATAGGCTCCTGCTGGAGCTGCAGCCGCAGCAGGCGCCGGTTTGGCCGGCGCGGGTGCTGGGGCCGGAGCTGGGGCCGGAGCTGGAGCCGCTGCCGGCGCCGCGGTTTTCTTTTCCGCGGGCGCCGGCTTTGCAGCTTTCTTTTCTGCGGGCGCAGGCGTTGCAGCTTTCTTCTCGGCAGGCGCGGGCTTGGCGGCTTCGCCGCCACGGCACTGCGTAACGTAGGCTTTTTCCGTTATTCCCTTGGCCTGATTGTCAGCCTTGTTGGCTCGCCACTCTTCCTGACATGCCTTGACTGTTTTCTGCTGAGCGATGGCAGGAAACGCTACGAGAGACGCACTAATAATTGCCGAGCAAATGATTGCGATCTTACGCATGGGCCCAACTCCTGATCCTAGGCCGGTAATAATGACTAGGCCTCTTTTTCGCACTTCGCGATGAAGCTGTTCTTCGCCGCGCCGGACAGCGGCTTGCCGTCCTTGCTCACAGCCTTGCCTTCGCAGGCGTCGTGCTTGCACTTCTTTACGAAACTGGTTTTGGCGGCGCCGGACAGCGCCTTGCCGTCCTTGCCGACGGCCTTGGTATCGCAGGACTGAGCCATCGCGGACCCAGCAGCAAACGCAGTAATCAGGGCAGCAAGGATAAAGCGCCTCATCGTTTCCTCCGCGTCTTGTCGTTTTGAACGAAATAAATGACGTCTAGAGCATAGATTGAGGCAGCGACGCGTGGCAATTGCCTGGCGTGGTGACTCGATCACTTTTTTTGGCGCGGGCGCGCGCCAATTCGATTCAAGGTCGAGACGGTCAAGGCGGTAGCGCGCCGTTGTGCAGCGCGTCAGTACGCTAAAACCTAAAATAAGTCCTTAGAGAACAAGTGCTTCGATCCATCAGGACCGGGGTCGAATGCTATCCGCTTTCGGTCAGATCCTCATAAACGTCGACCTCAAGCGCGCCAGGAAAGAGCGACCGGCACGTTTGCAAATAGGTCTGCACAACCGGGTCGCTGGCCAGTTTCTGACGGTTCAGTTCGAAGGTCTGGTCCGTCTGATATTCTATAATCTGAAGAAACTGCGTTTGGTCATCGACATTCCGCAGCAGGCGAACTTGCGCGTCGCCGAATGCTTTGTAGAGCGGTGCTGCATTTTTCATCACTGTGACAAGGAGCGCTGTCGCATTCGGCGATGGCGTTCTCAATTTCACGCATAGCACTCGATTTGTCTTGCCGGCGTCATCTGCCATGGGTGGCTTCCTTACTCTACTGATGCGGCCGTGTCGGCGCGGAGCTTATTCAACCTGACAGTCAAAGACAGCGCATTTGGGGCTGCTGCGGACACAGTTTGAGCGATTTGGCCAAGGTAAAGAGAAAACGCGTCGCGTGGACATCGTTGGCGGTCGTGCCGGCATGAACCGGAGTGGCAAATCCAAGGCCGGCTAGCCAATCATCGACAAGAAAAAAGCGGATACCCGCCCCCGCGGATGCGATGGAAAGGATCTGACCATCGTTGTTGAAACTCCAGACCGCTCCTTTGTCGAAATAGCCGTAGAGTTGGTAGCCCTTCAAAATGCCTTTCGAGATGGCTTGATCAAACCGCAGTTCGCCATAGACGGCGACGCCACTATCGCCGCTGTAAAACCCCGGACCATACGCCGAATCCCCGAGATAGAATTGCTGTGAAATGAGCAGTGGCCCGGACGCCCATTGGCCCGTCGCGGAAATCTTCGCCGAAAATACATCAGATAATGGCTGCACACGCGCGAACGCGAAGTTCATCAGGGAAAAATTTCCGGAAGCTCCGAAGCGCGACAGAAAGTCATCGTCCCTGCGCGATGCACCCATGATGCCGAGACCCTGGCGCCCCGTGACGCTCAGGTAATTCCAGCCCGAAAAATTGTCCTGCAGCTTGAAATCCGCGGTAAGGCTTAGGTACCGCAAATGGTCATTGTAGATCATCCCGGAGAAGTCGTCGCGTTCCGAGCCGTCGCTGTATCCAAAAATCCCGGTGAGCCACAGAGACCCCTTGCGCGTTTCCCATGGCACGAAACTGCCCTTTGCCTCGTAGGTCATGGTCTGGGTGTGGTCGTTGACTTGCTGGCGCGCATCACCGGGCGCAACATTGCTGTAAAGGATGTTGTAGCCGAGCCGCACGCCGTCAGTGCCGATCGGCGCGCTGTAAGAAATCTGCCCATACCTGAATTCACGCATCGATGCGGGAGTTGTGGACGCGTTTAAATTGAGTACGTCGCCCGGCACGAGATACGAATTGAAGCCAGCTGTGGCGAACGCCTCCAGCGGCCCAACCGCCGACGTTGCCTGATTGTCGAACCCCAAGGCCGCGTAGATGTTCCAGGTTTGGATCGAGACGATGAGACGGAATTTGCCCGACGCTTTTCCGATTTCCTCGAAAGCGGCGTCCGCGACACGAACGCCTGGAGTGTCATTGGCCAGCAGCAATTGGCGCTCGAGCGTTTTGAGCTGGGTCGGACGCTCTTCGGTGATGCGCGCCAACAGTTTCCGAACGCCGAACTTGTCCGCACCCTCGCCTTTCAAAACGAGTTCAGCGATGTGGCCTTCGATGACCTTGACACGGATGCGCCCGTTCTTGATGCCCTGCGGCGGGACGATCGCCCGGCTGAGGACATAACCGGTGGTGCGGTACAGCTCGGTAATTGCATCGGCTATTGCAACCAGATCAGCCTGCGACACGGTTTTGCCGACATATGGCGTATAGGTCTCCGCAATCGCCTCGTTCGATAGCGTGCTCGCGCCCTCAACCGCCACGGACCTGAGTTTGAACAGTGGCTTGGTGCTGGCGCGGACTTCCGGTTTTGGAATGTTCGGCAAACGCACGTCGGGCTTGGCGCGCAGGCGTTGGTCGCCCTGTAAAATCTCGAAACTTCTCTCGATCTGCTGCTGATTATTGTAGCGGGGCTGTGGAGCCGGCTGTTGCGCCCAGGCCGAGCCGCCCAAGGCAAGCATCAGAGTTAATGTCTGCAGCGCGATGGCGCCGGAGGAACTTCTTCTCGGTTTTGGAATAACGTCCTGAACGTTCGCGAGAAATCGCGTCATGCGCCTGTGTTCTCGCGTTTCGGAATGATCTCGGCCCCCCTCAAACGTAAATATTCAAGGTTAACAATCTGTTACCGCTCGCCCGCCCCTAGTGGGCATGCCGGAAGCTAAATGTTGAAGAATTTCCGTCACAAAGATTGCCAAAGGGCGGACTGGGAGCACGTCCCGGCAATGGGGCGTGGCACATGCGCTAGGAGGCGCCCGTGATCGACGGAATAAGGAATTTCTGTGACCCGGTTTTGCTGGTTGGGCTTCTCAACTTCTTGCCGGTCTCGCAGGCAGCTTCGGAAGACACCGCGGTCTGGCATGTCAGCAAGTCGTCCGGCGAAGTCTGGATGACGACAACCGGCGCGCAGCCGGCATCACTTACTGATGAAGCGCTGCTCAAGCCGGGCGACACCATCCGCACCGGCCCCACCGGTCGCGTTCTGCTCACGCGCAATCAGGAAACCATTCTGATTTCCCCGAATTCAGTTGTCGGCCTGCCGTCCGAACAGAAGGACGGACTGTCGACTACCATCGTTCAGCAGGCAGGCTCTGTTCTTGTCCGTGCGGAAAAACGCAACGTCAAACACTTCCAGGTCGAAACGCCCTATCTCGCCGCAGTCGTGAAAGGCACCGAATTTCAGGTCAGCTTGAATAAAATCGGCGCCGACGTGAAGGTGTTCGGCGGCCAGGTCCAGGTCACCGACTTCAAGACCGGACAGTTCGCGCTCGTCCTGCCGGGTCAAGCTGCGAAAGTTTCCGCATCAGGCAACGGCGGCTTGTCGCTGAGCGGTTCAGGTAAGCTGAATCAGATCGAGCACGGATCACCGCGCCCGTCACCGTTTGAGCGTGTGACGGTACCGAAGGGCGGTCTCGCCATGCCAGGCGACACCCCGAACGGCAAAACGGTTCATGCTCTTGGCCAGATCGACTCGGCGAACAACAGCCTTGCTTCCGCAGATACAGGTCGCGGACATAGTGGCTTGCGGATCACCGCTCCGCTCGGCGAGGTTACGCTGAATTTCACCAAGGCAACCGGTGGCCTCGGGCATGGTGCAGTCATGTCCGCCGCCGAGAAAAACAGCGCGGCGAAACAGGCTGGCTTGAACAATGGTGACGCGGCGATCGGTAATTCTGCCGCCAAAGCGAATGGGCAGGACACCAGCATCGCATCCAATGGCAACGGCAACGGAAATGCCAACGGACTCGGAAATGGCAATGGGAATGCCAATGGTCTCGGCAATGGCGCAGGAAATGGCGGCGGAGGCGCGAATGGGGCCGCCAATGGCGTCGCTAACGGCCTCGCAAATGGCCTTGGCGGTGGCAACGGCGCCAATGGCAACGGGCTCGCAGTCGGGATTGCTCTCGGCAATGGCAAGGCCAAAGGCCACGAGAAATAAGGAGTCGCACGTCAAGCCTTGATGCAGGCGGGCGACGGGGCGAGGGGGATTGAAAAAGCTTCGACCGCATCTTCTTGCCGTGGGCGCTCTGGTGGCAATTCTGCTGACCGGAGTCCCCGCGGTACTGAAGAATTCCCTTGTCGATCTACGTTTCAGCGCGTTCCCAAGGCAGGCAAGCGGTGACGTCGTCGTCATCGCGATCGATTCCCCTTCCATCGAGGCCGTCGGAGTCTGGCCCTGGCCGCGCCGGCTTCATGCGCAGTTAATCGGGAAACTGGTCAGTGCCAGGACCAGCGACATCGCATTCGACGTCGATTTCAGCACACCCTCGACACCGGAATTTGACCGCGCGCTGACAGACGCGCTGCAGTCCGCTGGTGGATCAGTTATCCTCCCGTCATTCAAGCAAATCATCGGCGGCAACAATGAGAAAGAGATTCATCTCAATCGTCCGATGCTGAATTTCGCAAAGCACGCGTGGCCGGCGGTCGTGAATATCTCGACTGAGCCGGATGGTGTCGTGCGCCGTTACCCGTATGGGGAAACATTCGACGGTTCGTTCTTGCCATCAATGGGCGCGGTGCTGGCTGGCCGTTACGAGCCGAGCCAGGCACCGCTTTGGATCGATTTCAGCATTCAGCCCTCCTCTGTTCCGGTAGTTTCCTTCAAGGATGTGCTCGCCGCGGATGCACTGACATTGGCACGTCTGAAGAAGAAGAAAGTTATTATCGGCGGAACGGCTCTCGAGCTCGGCGACAGATTCAGTATTCCGAATAACCAGATCATTTCGGGTGCCGTCATTCAGGCTCTCGCTGCCGAATCGATCCTGCAGGACCGCGTTTTGCGCCCCACCTCGCAACTTGCAAACCTGTTGGGGCCCGTTCTCGTCGCCATCATTATGCTCCTGCTTTGGAACCGCACGTCGGCGCTCGTGCGCGTATGCATCCTGGTGACGACATCAGTCGCGGTAGAACTTGGCGGTATGTTTCTCCAGGCGCACATGGCGATCATGGCTGACACTTCGCTGTTGCATGTGACCGTTCTCGCCTACCTGATAACCATCGCCCTTGACGAAATAGATATTCGCGACTTGCTCAGCATCATCGCGGAACGACGCTTTCAGCGCATTGCGATGTCTCTTGGCGACGGCCTGGTGTGCGCTGACACTAACGGCCTGATTACGGTCTGGAATCCGACTGCTTCGGCAATCTTCGGCTACAGTTCGGACGAAATGCTCGGTCGTCCGCTGGGAAAAATCTGTTCAGCCACTGACGACCCTTCGACGTTCGATTCGTTTTCGATTCTCGACTTGCCGCCGGATCTGCTGCAGGCGCCCGGCGGCAAGCTGGTCGAGATTTTCGGGCGGCGAAAGAATGGGGAATTTTTCCCCCTCGAGGCCTGTTTCTCGCGTTGGCAAGCACGCGACGGATACAACTACGGCGCAATATTCAGGGACATATCGGTTCGCCAGCGCGAAGCTGCCAAGATTCGCTATCTCGCCGAATACGACGCGCTCACCGGTCTCGCCAATCGCAATTCGCTTACTGCGCACCTGCGCGACGGCATCGCCAAGGCAAAATCCGACGCGGTGGAAATCGCGCTGCTCGTTATCGGCCTCGATAAATTTCAGTTCATTATCGACATGCTCGGCCTCACCTATGGCGAACAGGTAATCTGCGCGGTCGCCGAGCGGTTAACGACATTCTTCGATAGTGCGAGCCTTGTGGCGCGGCTCGACGGGGACGAATTCTGCATCGTCGTCGAGGGCGATTACGCGGCCGCGAACGCCGAAAAGCTCGCAGACCGGATATGCCAGTCGTTCAGTGAAAGCCCACTTTCTGTCTCTGGGCGCCAGCAACCGGTCACCGTCAGTATCGGCGTTGCCGTTTATCCTAAGGACTGCAGAACGGCGGACGAGCTGCTCGGCAATTCCCATCTTGCGCTGTATCGCGCCAAAGCCTCGAAACGCGGGCGGCATGTTGTTTTCGAACGCAGCATCAGGATCGAGCTTGAAGCGAGAGCGAGGCTTGAAGCGGAGCTTACGCGCGCCCTGGAGCGAAACGAATTCGAGCTTTACTACCAGCCGAAGGTCAGCCTGGAGGACGACAAGATTATTGGCGCCGAGGCCCTCGTGCGTTGGCGCCATCCCTACCGCGGCCTTCTTGTACCCGGCGAATTCATGCACGTGGTTAAAACGTCTCCGCTTTCCGATCCGGTATCGCTCTGGGTCCTGCGGACTGCCTGCAAGCAGGCACACCTGTGGCAGAAAGAGGGCCTCGACCTTTCGATGGCCGTCAACCTCGCTCCCTCGCAGCTCCGATCGACTGATATCGTGACGACAATTGCTGACGTGCTCCGGGAAACCGGCTGCCCGCCGGGCCGGTTGGAACTTGAAGTGACGGAAGACATCCTGGTCGATGACGAAAAGGCCGTCGACATTTTCCACAAACTAAAAAATCTCGGCGTCCGCATTCTGCTGGACGACTTCGGTACCGGTTACGCCAGCTTGAGCTATCTGAAAAAGTTTCCGATCAACGGGTTGAAAATCGACAAGTCGTTCGTGTGCCAGCTGCGCGTGGAGATCGACGATGCGGCGATCGTCAGTTCAACCATCGGCCTTAGCACGCTGCTCGGGCTCGAGGTCATTGCCGAGGGCATTGAAGACCGTGGCACCGCCAACCTGTTGGCGCGGATGGGCTGCAAGCAGGGGCAAGGTTACTTTTTCGGCCGTCCCATGCCGGCCGCCGAGTTTGAGCGCCGATTTGTCGCGGGCGCAGATTCAATTACACCCGCGCTTAATAAAGCCGGCTGACGAGCTGCTCAAAATGTCTTATTTCCAACCGACGTTGGTATGGAGCGGGGCGAGCGGATTGAGATCGTTGGCCGGGTGATAGCTGACGAGATTGACCGTCCACGCGCCGAACAGGATGAACGACGCCGTGACGGAAATAATCGCGGTACGGATCATGACGGTGCTTCCTGTATTGTCGCCCGGAGTTTTCTCCGGTGCTGCCCGAACCATTTGGTTGCGGCACCTTCACACTAAGAGGCAGAAACGCGTGCACCTGTGACGCGAGTCACAAAACGGCGTATTTCGCCATAAGTTCCCTCAAAAAAAGCGGCCTCTTGTGGAGGCCGCTGCAAAGTTTGGAGGTTCTGGAATTCCGTGGCCTGCCCCCCGGGGCAGGAGGCAGGCCGGTGACGGTCAGACTACGTTGAAAACGCTGGCCGTCTGGCTGCCGGCGGTCTGGGGAAGAACCACCGGATTCGCCGAAAATGTGCTGGGTGCGTGAACGGTACGGACAAGACCGGTAACAACCGTGATGCCCGCCAGAAACGTGGTGGCAATCGCGAGAATGATAGTTTTACGCATGATCGGCCTGCCCTGAATAACGCGGGAAGCAACATGCTCCCTGACCGTTACGACCCTAGGGCAGCTAATTAAGTGGCGGTGTGACGGACATCACAAATTAACGCATTTTTAAATGGGGCAATTCGCGCTCCGGCAATCAGATCGCCCTGTTGGCCGCGCGCAACCGACGAGCCAGCATGCTCATAACGTCGAGGGCAAAGCTTGGCGCCCGGCCGACAAGCGCCAGAAAGTCCTTTTTCGACATTGTAACTAGCGCGACATCGGTCTTGGCGACTGCGGTCGCGCTGCGCAGCGCTCCGTCAATCAACGCCATTTCCCCGAAGAGGTCGTTGGTCTCCAGTGTGTCCAACACGCGGTTGCCCAGCCGAATCTCGACCGTTCCACTTTGGATGACATAAAGCTCTTTTGCCGTGTCGCCTTCCTTGAAAATTGTTTCGCCCGGCTTGAGGTACCACACCGGCACTTTGGATTCGGCGAGAAAACTAAAACCGATGACGTCATCCGACATGGAAAAGGGCCGATAAAGTCAGATTTTGAGCTCTCTTTCGAGTTTCGATGCGTTCTCGATGCAGTAGTAGCCCGCGAGCCGCGTGACTAATTTCAGGCGCATCCATTCGTTGAGGATCCGGCTAACATTTTCCCGCGCAATGCCAGCCATAGCTGCCACGTCGCTCTGGCTCAATTTCTGCCGGATAACGATTCGCCCGCCACCCACGTCGTTGCCGAAGGCTGCAGCCAGATCGAGCATGGCCCGTGCAACACGGCCTTTCACGGGCAGGAAGGTCCCGGCCGCAACGACCTGGTCGGTGTCACGCAAGCGGCTCGCCAGCAAGCCGAGAAGGTGCTTGTAAACCTCGGGGTTCTTTGCGGCGATCGTTTCGAACGCAGAGCGGCTGACGAAACTCAGCTTGCAATCGCGCAATGCCGAAACAGAGGCCGATCGTGGGCGTCCGTCGATCACCGCCATATCACCGACAATCGAACCGGGGCCCAAAATCGCCAGGATGCGTTCGGCCCCTTTGGGCGAAACCATGCTGACCTTAAGCAGGCCCTCGTTGAGGCGGTAGAAGCCGTCGCCCGGATCGCCGGACAGAAACAAAAGCTCATTGGCTGCAAGCTTCACCGGCTTGGCATTTGCCAACAAGGAAGACGAAAGCCGTTCGGGAAGATCCGACAGCAGATTAGTACTACGCAACGGAGCAGAAGCCATCGGATACCCGGCGCGGAAAAGCCCATAGCGCGCCGGGACTTTTTAGCAGAAAACTCGATTAATTGCTTAGTGGCCGGTCAAAACTGCGCGACCTAGGGTCTGTCGCGTCAGCCCGCGTTTCGCCAGACCAGTACCGGAAAGGCACAATAGCTCGTGGTAGCGCGCAGCCATTTGCTGGCCGTCACGCGCGCCTTCGGCGAACTGGCTGCAATAGCCCATAATATGGGCCAAATACGCGGCACCGTGGACGCTCAACCCTCTGATTTTGCTTTTAAAACTGCCAAAGACTGCGATATTTGTGTCATTTGACGGTATAAAAGGCCGCTCCCTGCCCGCTTGGTGCTTGGTAGGCTCCCGTGATCAGTCGCATTTTTACAACTGCAGCAATCGTGAGCATCGCCGCTTCGCTCGTTCCAAACACCGGCAATGCGCTCGACCTGAATTCTTTCCGGGCCCAGCACGGTCGCCCACCTCTCTCGGTAAGTGGCGCCCTCTCAGGCGCCGCCTATGGCCATGCCCGCAATCTGGCGGGCCGCGGGCGCCTCGATCACACTGGGTTCCGACAACGCGTATCGGTCGCCTCAGGCGCGGCCGCCGAAAATGTCGGATTCGGCTGTGCGACTGAAGATTGCGTTATTCGAATGTGGGCGAGATCGGGACGTCACCGGGCCAATATGCTGCGGCGGGACGTGACACATTACGGTCTTGCGTCAGCGGAAGGTGGGAACGGCAAACGTTACTGGGTGCTTGAATTGGGAAATTAAATACCAGGCCTGTGATGACGATCTCGTCCTCACTGCTTTTCCAGCATCAAGTGGCCCTTCTGTCCGATGACCCGTTGCGCGGCATGAGCAAAACGCGCGAGTAGCCATGGCAGTGTGACCTCAAGCCGCACACCCGCTTCGTAGAAGTCGATGGTGCCGTAGGCGCGCTGTCCAAGTGCTGCAACTCGGAATGCGAGGCGATCGCCAGTCCACACTTCTTCTTCCAGCGATAACAGCCAGGCGAACTCGGTCTTGGCACGACCCAGTCCGTCTTTTATCCGCCGCAGAGCCTCGTCCTTACCAAGACGATGCGGGATAACAACGACAAGCGGCTCCGACATTTCAGCTAGTTCTCCAGTGCCAACACGATATAGGGATGCTGCGCGCCGAGAAAAAGGGCCCTTTCACTGGCCGACTTAGACCCGTCGCTTATTCCCGAATTAAATAAATGTGATTGGGCCAATGCTGGCGTGCTCGCTTGCTAAGCTCGCGGCACACCCGGCCGGCGTCGTGCCGCCGGGAAATGAAACTATGGGGAGGTATCTCGATGTTCAGGTTCGCCAGTACGACGCTCGTGATCGCGGGAGCCGTTGCGATCAGTCAAACAGCCGCCGCTCAGTTGCTTCAGCGCAAGGATATTTCGGCCGACATGGCTATCACAATCGCTACGACGGTCATCGCAACCTGTAAGGCCAATGGTTATGCGGTGTCGACGACGGTGGTCGGACGCAACGGCGAAATCATCGTACAGATCCGCGGCGACAACACCGGCCCGCATACTACCGAGAACAGTTTCCGCAAAGCCTATACCTCGCGTACCTTTCGCGTTCCGTCGGGGGAGATCGTCACACGACTAAAGAACGATCCGTCGCTTGGCCTTATTCACCTCACCAATGTGATTGCGAACCAGGGCGCGTTGCCGATCAAAATCGGAGACCAGGTTATCGGAGCCGCCGGCGCATCTGGCGCCCCCGGCGGCGAAAAGGACGAGGCGTGCGTGAAAGCGGGTATCGACAAGATCGCCGATCAGCTGAACTAGTGCGCTGCGCTTACCAACGCGTTAGGCCGAAGTCGGACGATCCGGCTTCGGTCTTTCCGGAACCGGAATCCATTGACGGCGTTGGGTTTTCGGCCCTCCAAGAGCCAGCCGACGGTCGCTTCCGCATGGAAGGTCAGCTTGAACACTGCGTGATCGGCCACAATTGACCATCGCGGGCGTGTTAGATTTTGCGCCAGTAAGACCGGGGCTGGAGTCAAATGCGTCGCCATCGTCTTGCGTTGCCCTTTATCGGGGCGCTCGCCGCGTTGACACTCGCGGCGCCCGCGCGTGCCAATGTCATGATCATCATCGACAAATCGAACCAGAAGATGAGCGTCACGGTCAACGGCGAGCAGCGTTATCTTTGGCCAGTCTCAACGGGGCGCGCGAGATACGACACGCCCTCCGGTGATTTCCAACCCTTCCGGATGGAAAAGGACCACTTCTCGCGAGAATGGGACGACGCGCCGATGCCCAACTCGATCTTCTTCACCAAGATCGGCCACGCTATCCATGGCACGTTCGAAGCACGCAATCTGGGAAGGCCGGTTTCGCACGGGTGCGTGCGTTTATCGACGCAGAACGCCGCCACGCTGTATGCACTAGTCAAAGAAGAAGGTGTTTTCAACACCCGCGTCAGGTTGGTCGGTGAAACTCCACAATCGGATCAGGCGGTCGCACGCGACGCAGATCGCAATCGTGACTATGTGCGCAACTACTCGACCGATGACGATGAGCCGCCGCAGCGGGCCCGATCCACGCGCGGCTGGATTACACCGGACAACAATGGGCGCTCATACTACCGTCCGCAGCCCTACTATGACCGCCGCTCGTATGGACGCGGGTTTTTTCCATTTGGCTGGTGAGCGCCCATGATCCGCAAACTGTCCGGCGGCAAGTATCGTTTATATTCGCGCAAGAAAAACCCGCGTACCGGCAAGCGCCGTAACCTTGGCACCTTCGCCAGTAAGAAGGCCGCACAACAGCATGAGCGCGAGGTTCAATACTTCAAGCGGCACTGATCGGCATTCTCAGCCGCGGTGATGTCCCACGCCGAGCGCTTGCTCGCCGCGTTCCAGAATCAGCGGAACAATCAAATCCTCCTCGTCATCCAGATGACGAATGAGCCCCTTGAGCAGCACACCGCTGACATCCGCATATGCATCGCCGCATCGGACAAGAGTGTCGCCGTCGGCCTGCAACGCTTGCAGCAGTGCGTTGGCTGCCGTAGCCGTGCCCGCCATGTCCGCGTGAATGTGATGGTGATCCGCTTCCAGCACATCAAATCCACGCGCAAGCTTGGACTCCGCCTCCCGGAAAATCGGGAAATAATGCAAATCCTCGATCTGATGATGGACCTTAAGCTGATCCAGCATGAACTGCAGGCGCGGCGTGAACTCACGCGCGAATTGCGACGCCGAAAGACGTCCGGAGCGAAAATGGTTCGTGATGGCTTCAATTGCCGCTGACAGCTCACGAAACATGGCGTGGCGCGAGAGCCAGAAGCGCGCCATTTCGCCCAAATTTGCATGCGTTTCCCACTGCTCGCGCGGATAACGCGTGACCAATATACGCAAGTCGTCCGGCCAGCCGGTACGGCGGGCAAGAGCAAGGGCCTCGAGGTCTGCGGATCGGGGTCGTTCGATCGTCACGAACGACTAGATAGCCATTGCGCGCGACGATGCGAAGGGCAAACTTGCGCGACATGAATGGTCCAACAAGCGTCGCCCGCATCATTTGCGACGAATCGACCGCCCGCCGGCTCGCAGCTTATCTCGGCGAAAGCCTCGACGATGAAGGCAGCGCCTGCGCCGCATTCGAGGGCGAAGATGGACGGTGGCAGGTAGCGATTCATTTCCGCGCCGCGCCGGATGAGGCAAAGCTGCGAGACCTGGTTACGGTTGCAGTCGATGGGGCAACGGCGGACGCGCTCACAATTGAAAATGTAGGGATGACCGATTGGGTCGCGCAGAGTCTCGCCGGACTCAAGCCGGTGCGGGCTGGCCCATTCATTGTCCATGGCGCGCATGATCGGTCACGCCTTAAGCCCAACGATATCGGCATTGAAATCGAAGCGGCGCTCGCGTTTGGAACCGGCCATCACGGCACGACGCACGGATGCCTGCTAGCCATTGCCGACCTGGGAAAGCGGCATCGCGCCCGACGCGTGCTCGACGTCGGGACCGGAACGGGCGTCCTTGCAATCGCGGCGGCGCGCTTGCTGCGAACGCGCGTTGTCGCCGGCGATATCGATCCAGTCGCCATCCGCGCGGCGAGGGCGAATGCACAGCTTAATCACTCGTCCTCAACGATCACTTTCATCCGTGCAGCCGGTATCGGCAACCATTCGATTACAAGCAAAGCGCCGTTCGATCTCATCTTCGCCAATATCCTGCTTGGACCATTGACGCGACTTGCCATTCCACTTCGCAAGCTCGCGGCGCGCGGTGCCCGCATTGTGCTCTCCGGCTTACTGCCTGATCATGCGAATGGCGTGATCGCGATCTATCGCGCGCAGGGTCTCTCGCTCGAGCGGCGTATCGTGCTTGACGGCTGGGTGACACTCACTATGCGACGCCCTTGATGCGGACAAAACAAAACCGCCCCGGGCGGGGATGACCGGGGCGGCTTCGTTTGATGGCAGCTGTTGCAGCTGCCGGTACGCCGACAAAGTTCGTTACGATAGCCACCTGCCGCGCTCTTCCGGCGGTAGCAGATGCGCGTGACGGGTGACGATTTCGCGATGAACCTGTTGCATGCGCGACTCAGCCACTGCGTCAAGGAAGCGCACAAAAATGTTCTTACGCCGCGTCGTAGCGGGTGAGCGCGCCTTTGTGTTGGCTGAACTTGGGGCAACGCCATAAGTAACGGCGGCCATGAGTATCTCTCCTTTCAAAACAGAAGCTTCGCAAAATGCTTCTACTTGTTGCGTTGCAATATAGGGACCATCGGCCCCCGGAACTATATACCGACACGCATAGATGCCCTGTGGCCCAAGCATAAATCGACTAATCATTTGTCCAAATCGGTGACATTCCTGCGGCTGATTGATGCATTGCACAAATCGTGACCAAACGACTAATTTCTTGCTGAATTCGTCTGCAACGTAGAAGAGATTTTTTCGGGTTAAAGTCCATGCATGTTCGAAGCTCGTTTCCAGTCGTTCGATGACCCGAGCGAGCGCGCCGAAAGCTCGGCGCGTGTCGCAGCGCTGCGCGCCGAACTTGCCCGCTGCGGCCTGGACGGCTTTGTCGTGCCGCGTGCCGACCGACAGCAAAACGAATACCTGCCGGCAAGCGAAGAGAGGCTTGCCTGGCTCACTGGTTTCACCGGCTCGGCTGGCGCGGCGGTCGTGCTGAACCAGACCGCGGCCCTGTTTGTCGATGGCCGGTATACCGCCCAGGCGGATATGCAGATCGATGGAAATATTTTTTCAATTGAGCATCTCGTGGAGCATCCGCCCCAAGAGTGGCTCGAGCAAAACCTCAAGAGTGGCGCCAAGCTCGGCTACGATCCATGGCTGCATACAACGGACCAAGCGGAAAAGCTAAAAAGGGCCTGCGCGACGGCAGGCGCGGACCTGGTGGCGGTCGACCATAATCCGATCGACGCGCTATGGAGCGATCGCCCGGCGCCACCGGTGGGGCCTGTGAGTCTACGTGAGGCAAAGCTCGCGGGCGAAAGCGCAGCGGAGAAACTCAAGCGTGTGCGGTCCGAACTTGCAAGGCAGCGATGCGACGCCTTGCTGGTATCCGATCCACAGAACGTCGCCTGGGCTTTCAACATCCGCGGAGCGGACGTTGCACATACACCGCTGGCGTTGGCCTTCGCGCTGGTCCCGCGCGAAGGACGGCCCTCGCTTTATGTCGAGGGAGCTAAACTCAACGACAATGTGCGGCACGCCCTCGAGGAATTTTCCGACGTGAAGGTTCCAGACGAACTCGTCCGCGATCTTGGCAAACTCAAAGACAAAGTCGTTCACGTCGATCAGTCGAGCGCCGCCGACGCTTTCACGCGCCTGCTCGTCGAAAAAGGCAGCAAGCCGCAGCGCGGCGCCGATCCGATCGCGCTGATGAAAGCCGTAAAAAATCACGCCGAGATCGTCGGCAGCCGCGCTGCGCATAAACGCGACGGCACGGCGATTGTGCGCTTCCTGGCCTGGTTCGATAAGGAAGCGCTGGCGGGAAAACTCACCGAAATCGATGCAGTGGCAGCATTGGAAAGTTTCCGGCGCGACACCGGCGTACTCAAGGATATCTCCTTTTCGACTATTGCCGGCGCCGGCCCGAACGGCGCGATTGTGCATTATCGCGTGACCCGTGCATCCAACCGGCGCATCGGGAAAAACGAGCTGTTTTTGATCGATTCAGGTGGCCAATACGAGGACGGCACCACCGACATCACCCGCACAGTTGTGGTCGGCCAGCCAAGCGACGAGATGCGCGACCGCTTCACGCGCGTGCTCAAAGGCCATATCGCCATTGCCACCGCTGTTTTCCCGGAAAACACCACGGGCGCCCAGCTAGATCCACTGGCGCGCACGGCGCTGTGGCAAGCCGGGCTGGACTTCGATCACGGCACAGGCCACGGCGTCGGCAGCTATTTGTCCGTACATGAAGATCCTGCCCGCATATCCAAGCTGGGCACCATCGCGCTTCGCCGCGGGATGATCCTCTCAAATGAGCCCGGTTATTACAAAACTGCGAGCTATGGCATTCGCATCGAGAACCTAGTGCTGGTCATCGCCGCGCCAGAGCCCATCGGTGCTGAGAAGCCGCTCAATGCCTTCGAAACACTGACCTTGGCCCCGATCGATCGACGGATGATCGAGGTACGCATGCTGACTGTGAAGGAGCGATCCTGGCTCGACAGCTATCACGAGCGCGTGCATGAGGTGCTTGCGCCACTGGTCGATTCGCCAACGCGAACTTGGCTCACCGCGGCGACCAAGCCGCTGTAGTCAGGAAATCAATTTCAGCCACTCATCCTCAGTGAGGACTTGCACGCCGAGTTTCTTGGCCTCGGCGAGCTTGGAACCGGCGCCAGGGCCGGCGACAACATAGTCCGTCTTCTTGGAAACCGAGCCGGCAGCTTTCGCCCCGAGCCGCTCGGCCTGGGCCTTCGCCTCTTCGCGTGTCATTTTTTCGAGCGCACCGGTGAACACCACCGTCTTGCCGACAATGGCTGAGTCCGTCTTCGGCTTTTCGGCATCCAGGATTTTCACCTGCTTGGTCAGTCGATCGACGATGCCAAGATTGTGGCTCTCGCCAAAATAGGCAGCGACAGCCTGGATCACCGTATCGCCGATCTGGTTGAGCGCATCCATTTCGGCGATCACCTCAGCGTCGCTTTTGGCGGCTTTTATTCCGGCGTCATGAAACGCTTTCCATGAGCCATAGCCGCGCGCGAGTGCCAAAGCTGTCGTTTCGCCTACCTGACGGATGCCAAGCGCATAGATGAAACGTTCGAGCGAGATTTCGCGCCGCTGCTCGATGGCATCGAACAGATTGCGCACGGACGTCTCGCCGTAACCTTCCTCCTCGAGCAGATCTTTCCTGTGTTTTTTATAGAGGGTGAAGATGTCGGCCGGCTCCTTGACCCATCCTTTCTCGAAAAACAGCTCGATCTGTTTCTCGCCCAGGCCGTCGATATCGAATGCGCGGCGCGAGACGAACAGCATCAGATGCTGGATCTTCTGATACGGACAGGCGAATTCGCCGGTGCAGCGGGCACGAGCCCCCTCCTCTCCGGCCGCGGTCTCTTCGCGGACAATGTCTGTGTGCAGGTAGCACGGGCATTTTTTGGGAAAGTGGTACGGCTTGGCGGTCTTCGGGCGCTTGTCGATGACCACGTCGACAACCTGGGGAATGACGTCGCCCGCCCGCTGAACGATTACGGT
>Ga0187778_10000831_pt1 | contig 22133 bp, 23 predicted proteins | sample 1015_Q2_SP5_20_M_FD_132418 | JGI IMG/M metagenome (GOLD analysis project Ga0187778, IMG submission 132418) | Tropical peat soil microbial communities from peatlands in Department of Meta, Colombia - 1015_Q2_SP5_20_MG | ecosystem: Environmental > Terrestrial > Soil > Wetlands > Peat | place... | reverse complement strand
TTTCCGCCGCCGTTCTCATCATGATCCTCTTGGGCGGTCTCGGACACCTGCGCGGCGCCTTGATCGGGGCATTTGCGTTTGCCTTACTGCAGGAGTTTTACCAGTCCGAGACGATCTTCGGCGCCTTTGCCAAGCATTGGCACTTGGGGTTCGGGTTAACCATCATTTGCTGCGTCGCATTGCTACCGCGCGGCCTTCTGGGAGTGCCCGAACAACTGCACGAGCGTCTGATGGGACGCGCGGTGCGCGGCGCGGCAGACCGCAAAGATGATTCCTTCTGAAGTCTTACTGGGCTGCCGCGACGTCACGCACCACTGGGGCGGTGTCATTGCCGTCGATCGCGTTTCCCTGGATGTCGAGCGGGGCAGCATTCATGCCCTGATTGGCACAAACGGCGCCGGCAAATCCACGCTCCTCAACATTCTTTCGGGTGAGATTGTCCCTTCCAGCGGCTGCGTCGAACTGCTGGGTCGCGACGTCACGGCCTGGTCGCCGCCCCGGCGCGCGATCGCCGGTGTCGGTCGAAGCTACCAGCGCACAACGATCTATCCGAGCTTTTCCGTGTTCGAGAACTGCCGCCTGGCCGCGCAAGCGCGCACGCAACGACCTTGGAACTGGTGGAGCAATGCGCAGCGTTGCGAAAAGAGCTGTGCGACCGCCCGCGCGGTGCTGCAGCGAGCCGGGCTCGATGCCTTCGGTGATCGGCTCGCGGGCCTGCTCTCGCACGGGCACAAACGCCAACTCGAGATTGCCATGTGTCTGGCCACGCAGCCGCGGGTGCTGCTGCTCGACGAGCCGCTTGCCGGCATGGGCGCCGGCGAGGTCGAACGCATGTTGGGCCTACTGGGGGAACTGAAGCCGGACCACGCCATATTGCTCGTCGAGCACGACATGGACGCGGTGTTTCGCATCGCCGATCGCATCACCGTGATGGTCAACGGTGCCGTCATCGCGTCCGGCACTCCCGAGGCAGTACGGGCAAATCCCGAAGTCCGGGCGGCTTACCTCGGATAGGTGGCCCGTGGGATCGGAAGAATGGATCATCGATGTGCGGGGCGTACACGCCTGGTACGGCTCAAGCCACGTACTGCACGGCGTCGATCTGCGGATCGCGCGTGGCGAAACGGTCGGACTGCTCGGCCGCAACGGTATGGGCAAAAGCACCCTCATTCGCACGCTGCTCGGTCACGTCGCGCGGCGCGATGGCTTCATCGGAGTGTTCGGGAACGATTGTTCCCACGCTCGTCCGCACGAGGTGGCGCGCTTGGGGGTGGCCTTCGTACCGGAAGGGCGTGGCGTGTTCCCCAACCTGACCGTGCACGAAAACCTCGTGATGGCCGCCCGCCCCGGCCGGGACGGGCGCAACGACTGGACGCGCGAGCGGGTACTGCGCACATTCCCGCGCTTGGCCGAACGGCTTCGCAGCGCGGGCGCGCAGCTTTCGGGAGGCGAGCAGCAGATGCTTTCCATCGGGCGTGCCTTAATGACGCACCCGGAATTGCTGATCCTCGACGAGGCCACCGAGGGCTTAGCGCCGCGAGTCGTCGCCGAAATCTGGAGGGTAATCGGTGAAGTCCGCGCCAGTGGCATCGCCACGCTCATCGTAGATCGCGACTTTCACCGGGTTCTCGCGCGGTCGGACCGCGCCCTTGTGCTGCAAAAAGGACAAGTCGTCCTGCAAGGCACATCGGTCGACGTGGCCCGCAGCGAGGCCCTGGCAAGCTACCTAGGCGTCTGAGTCAACGCCCGCATTTCGCCTACCTTCCGGTGGGCGCCCGCGCATAAAAAAGCAAGTGACGCGCGCGGATCCCTTCGGCAGCCGGCAAAGAAATCGAACCGTTCACGGGTCGGAGGCGACCCGGGAAATCGAGCACAAAGCCGCTCGCAGACGATGCCGCGGCTCCCTGCACTAAAATGGAGTGCGCGGTGCTGCCATTGGGTGCACTGCACCGATAGCAGGCACCCAATCCAGCGCCTGGGTCCGACAACTCGTACGTCGCATTCGCTTACTGCTTGACAAAAAACAACATTTTCGTGGGGAACGATGGAAACGCTGAAAAACGGCAGTGACGTTCTGTTCATACTGGTGGGCGCCATTTTGGTGCTTGCCATGCACGCGGGCTTTGCCTTCCTGGAACTGGGCACCGTGCGCAAGAAAAACCAGGTCAACGCCCTAGTGAAGATTCTGGTCGATTTCTCGGTCTCGACGATCGCGTATTTTTTTATCGGCTACTCCATCGCGTATGGGATCAATTTTTTCTCGGGCGCCGAAACGTTGATGCAAAAAAGCGGTTACGAGCTCACGCGCTTTTTCTTTTTGCTCACGTTCGCCGCCGCCGTGCCCGCGATCATTTCTGGCGGCATCGCGGAGCGCGCCAAATTCAATCCGCAGATGGTTTCGACGTTTGCGATTGTGGGCTTCGTCTATCCTTTTTTTGAAGGCATCGCCTGGAATCACGCTTGGGGCGTGCAGGATTGGCTCAAGGCAAGCTTCGGCGAAGAGTTTCACGATTTCGCGGGCTCGGTGGTGGTTCATGCGATGGGCGGCTGGATCGCATTGCCTGCGGTGATGCTGCTCGGTGCCCGCCACGGGCGCTACACGACGGAGGGCAGAATCTCCTCGCATCCGCCTTCGTCGATTCCCTTTCTCGCTTTAGGCGCGTGGATCCTGACGGTTGGCTGGTTCGGCTTTAACGTGATGAGCGCGCAGACCTTGGACAAGATCTCGGGACTCGTTGCAATCAACTCGCTTATGGCCCTGGTCGGCGGGACGCTGGTTGCGCTGGTCGTAGGCAAGAACGACCCGGGCTTCGTTCATAACGGCCCGCTGGCGGGTTTAGTGGCGGTTTGTGCGGGCTCCGACGTCATGCACCCGGTCGGCTCCCTCTTCGTCGGCGGGGTGGCGGCCGCTTTGTTCGTGGGGATGTTCACTCTCACCCAAAATCGCTGGAAAATCGACGACGTGCTTGGTGTTTGGCCATTGCATGGCCTGTGTGGCGCGTGGGGTGGCATCGCGGCAGGCATTTTTGGTACCAAGGCCTTGGGCGGGGCGGGTGGCGTGGCCTTTTGGCCTCAGCTGTTGATGACCGGCGTGGCCATCGTCGTTGCCGTGGGGGGCGGACTTCTGGTCTACGGCTTGATCAAGGCCTTTTCGGGACTGCGTCTTGATCGCGAAGCAGAATATCAAGGCGCGGACCTTTCCATACATCGCATCACCGCAATGCCCGAGCGCGAGCCAAATTGGTAGCTGCGAGGCCGCATCCATCAAGGAGGCCAGGCTTTCGTACTTTCAGCAAACCTCGAAACAAAGCAGAGTACTGCCGCTGCGAAACGTTCTTGTCGTCGTTAGTCGCAAATTGGGCCTGTGCCGGATGCCTTTGCACAGCGACGTACCGGCTCCGAGCAACACCGGATCCACGAGGATCTGGTACTGGTCGATGAGCCCTTGATCGGTAAACTGGGCAACGATGCTTCCGCTGCCCAGTAGCGTCATGTCCTTGCCAGGCGTTTGTTTCATCGCGCGCATTTGCTCGGCGATATCGTCTTTCAGCAGCCGGGTGTTGTTCCATTCGGGCTTTTGCAGGGTTCTTGAAAACACGATCTTTTCCGCGCAGTTCATCGCCTTGGCAACCGTCGGATCTTGCTCGATCGCTTGCGGCGTTGGCCAGTAGCGGGCCATCATCTCGTAGGTAACGCGACCAAACAAAAGCACGTTTCCCGCTTGCAGCTTCTGCGCGGCATATTCGTTTTCTTCCACGCCGTGGCGGTGCCAACTGATGTCGTGATGGGGACCTTCAAAGTAGCCGTCCAGTGTTATGAAATTAAATGCCGTGATCTTTCTCATTTAGCACTGCACCCTTCGCCTATCGAATACCGCCATCGCAAAACGACGCGGCCGAGTGTGGGATCCGCTGCGCGAAACAACCGAGCGCATGCTCGTAGGAAGAATAGGTATGCGCCCGGATCGCGCCGGCGGAAATTTGCCGTATGGCACGATGGTGCCGCTTCCCCCGAAGCTCGCATGCGGATGCGTGCGGGCCCAGGCTGCGTACTTTTGCGTTCCCGCGTTTTCTCGAATTGCGTCGTGCGGGGAGCCGCGCGCGCACGCCGCGACGCCTTGCGCGCATCGGGCCGCCTGCGGGATTGGCCGATCGCCGCCGTTGTGTTTAGGATAGCAGTTGCAAGCAACCTGGAGGAGAAACAAGATGTCAGACAGCCCCACGCAATACATTCTTGATGCCAAGCGGATGCCGACGCATTGGTACAACATCGCGGCCGATCTTCCCGTTCCGCCGGCGCCGGTGTTGCACCCGGGCACGCTAAAGCCCGTAGGACCGAGCGACCTTGCGCCGCTGTTTCCAATGGAGTTGATCGCGCAGGAAGTCTCTACCGAACGTCAGATCCCGATCCCGGAACCGGTGCGGGAAGTTTTTCGTCTCTGGCGACCCTCGCCCCTGTACCGCGCGCACCGTCTGGAAAAGGCGCTGGGTACGTCCGCGAAAATCTACTACAAGTACGAAGGCGTCTCGCCTGCCGGCAGCCACAAGCCCAATACGGCAGTGCCGCAGGCCTGGTACAACGCCCAGGCCGGCATCAAGAAGCTCACTACCGAGACCGGAGCCGGACAGTGGGGTTCGGCACTGGCGTTTGCTGGCGCGCTGTTTGGCGTGGATGTCAGCGTGTATCAGGTGCGGGTCTCCTACGACCAAAAGCCGTATCGGCGAGCGCTTATGGAGACCTACGGCGCGCGCTGCATTGCCAGTCCTTCCATGGAGACCAATGTCGGCCGCGCGGCCCTGGCAAAGCGCCCGGACCATCCGGGATCGCTGGGACTGGCGATCAGTGAGGCCGTGGAAGTCGCGGCCACGCACGACGACACCAAGTACGCCTTGGGTTCGGTCCTCAATCACGTTCTGCTGCACCAGACGATCATTGGACAGGAGGCCATGCTGCAGCTCGAAATGGCCGGCGACGATCCGGACATCATCATTGGGTGCACCGGGGGTGGCAGCAATTTCTCCGGACTCGCGTTTCCGTTTCTCGGGCAGCAACTGCGCGGTGGCAAAAAGCGTCGCGTGATCGCAGTGGAACCGGCCGCCTGCCCGTCGCTTACGCGCGGAAAATACGCTTACGATTTTGGCGACACGGCGCATCTGACTCCCTTGGCGAAGATGCATACGCTGGGCAGCACCTTCACGCCGCCAGGCTTTCACGCCGGAGGCTTGCGTTACCACGGAATGGCGCCGCTCGTAAGTCTTCTCAAGGAGCTCAAAATTCTGGAAGCCGTTGCGTACAACCAGGTCGCTTGCTTCGAAGCCGGGGTACTGTTCGCGCGAACGGAGGGAATTGTTCCGGCGCCAGAGGCCAACCACGCGGTCAAGGGCGCCATCGTCGAGGCGCTACGTTGCAAAGCGGAGGGCAAGCGGGACGTGATTTTGTTCAACCTCTGTGGCCATGGGCATTTCGACATGAGCGCCTACAGCAGCTACTTTGCAGGACAGCTCACGGACCAATCCTATGACGAGTCCGAGCTAGCCATGGCGCTGGCCGGATTGCCATCGGTCCCCGCTTGAGGCCAAGCCGATACACGGCCGGCGGTGACGGGCTCGCAAACGCCTCGCCGCCGGCCACATCCCAAAACGATCACTGCGACGCCCGGTACGCCTCGATAAGGGGCTGTATTGCCTTTCGCCGGGCAAGACTTTCCGGTGGCCAAAAGCGCTCGCGATCGTAGTACTCGGGCACCGCGGGTGCGTCGGCGGAAATCACGACCCAAGGTTGCTTGGAGGCCGTGTAGATGTGAATGTTCGGAGGCAGGGAATCGGGCCGATCGAGCGTGCCAACCCGCACAAAGCGCAAGGCGGGACCGGCCCCCGCATAGTTGCTCCATAGAGCCACGAGGCATTTGGGGCAACGCGCAATTTTCTGACCCTTGCCGCTGTTGGAGGGGGTATCGAAAATCTGCGGCGTCGCGCCCCGAGAAAGCACCCGATCGGCCTCGATGAGCGCGTTTAGCGCAAACGATGCTCCGCTCTCGCGCTGGCACCAGCGGCAGTGACAGCAATGGACAAACAGCGGTGCAGTTGTCAGGCAGTAGCGCACGTGACCGCAATCGCATCCGCCCTCGAGCGGATAGCCGGGAACGGCGTCCATATCAGCGACCCTTGGCAGGTGCTTGGCGATCCGCGGCCACCCGGCCGCGCCGGCACCGAGGCAATTTGGTGAAGGGCGGCGAAACGGCCGACCGAATTGCGCGGTGGCCCATGGTTTAGGCCACCGCTTTTTCGGTGAACACCGCGTCGCGCTCAAAACGCGCCCGATGGGCCGCGAAGTCCGCAAGTTCGGGCATCAGCCCGCGTTCGCGAATAAAGTGCTCCAGGAGCGTGGTCTGCGTTTCGCTGCTCCAGCCTTGCTCGATGCAGGTTGCCGCCCAGCGACGCTCGGCGCGGACCACATCCAGGTCCGTTTTGGAGCGAACCGCACGCAGCAGCCGTGCGCGCGGCCAATACAAGGTCCGATCACCGACCAGGACCACATAGGATTCGTGATCGCGCGCGGGCAGCGTCGCCGCACCGCGAAACAACGGTCGAAAAAGGATGCGGTCGGGCTGTCTGCCCGCGGCGATCACTGCGACGACAACGCCCGTGCGCGTGTGCGCGCGTCCCCCAACCTGCTGCGTCCATTGCACATTGTCATTCAGACGAAGCTTCATTCGATTCCTCGCCTACCAGGGAGTTCTTGGCAAGCGCATCGACCGCCGACAGAAAAAATCTCTCCTCGAAACTCGTGTCTCTTGCATCGTTGGCAGTTCGCAGTCTGGGGAGAAGATGTCGGCGCGTGAATGCGCAAACACGAGCGTCAATCGGCGGTACAGCACCTTCTTCGTGATCCGCTCGTTCGGCCTCTTCGGACTGTTAAGGCTATTCTCACTCGCAACGATCGTCAAACGTTTCAAAAAAAATCGTGCTCGGTCGAACTTCTGAGCAATCGCTTCTTTTGCGGGCAGCGCGTGTCACCGCCTGCCCATGTCATTGACACCCAAGGAAATTGCACACGCTCGCGCAAAGTCGCGCGCGGTTGTCCACAAGGTTTTCAACAGCCGATGTGGATAAGGAGAACGGGCGCTGCGGAGCGTCTCGCGCGCGGATTTGCAAAAAAATGTCGCAAATAGGACAAATGCGTCATAAAGCAAGACGTGCGTGCCGCGCTCCGGTATAGAGGCAAGTTGTCTCGCGTGCGCTCCCGAGGGAAAACCGGGCGCGACTCAGAAAATGCCAAGCATCGAGGCTCGCCGAGTTCGTGCCGCCGCCGGAGAGCGAGCGCGCATTGCGTGGCGCATGCGTCCTTGTGCACGCTTGCGCGCAAATCGATCCGCGGTCGACCACCAGTTGGCATACGCACCAAGCGCACGGCGATTGCTTCTTTCCGAACAAGGAGCCACCCGGCGATTAAGCTCGCGGCTCGGCGGAAACAAGGTGCGTGACCTTCGGTTCGCCTTCCAAGTGATAGCGACGTACAGCGTCCTGGAGGACACGATCGGCGTTGGTCACGCGCTGGTGCTGGCGCAAATGCTCGAGCCACGACTCCACAAGAAATGTCTCCAGAAATCGACCTTCCTGGGCGGTATCCTCAAATATTTCCCACGCATAGGCACCGTCGCGACGCCGCCCCTGCGCCAATTTTTCCATCGCCGCCAGAAACGTCTCGCGGTTGGTGGGCTCAATGCGGTACTCCACCGTGACAAGGACCGGCCCCCGATCGTCTTGCAGCGTATGCGATAGGACGGGGGTTGGCCAATGCATCGATGGGGTCAGATCCACTCCGGCGCCGGTTTGCAATTTCCAGCGCCAGGACAGCGGAACGGCCAACACGGCACCGGCTGCAGCCAAAAGCTGCGCGCCGGACAGACCCACGGCCGCGGCCACTTGTCCCCATAGCGCGCTGCCCAATGCCACGGCCCCGAAGATCACGGTCACGAAGATTGCGAGGCCGCGCCCACGCACCCAGTCCGGAAGTGCGACTTGCGCGGAAACATTCAGACTCGCTAAAACGGTAATCCAGGAGACGCCCGCAATGGCGCTCGCGGCCAGCGCTACGATCGGGCCTCGTGCGAGCGCAAACAGCACCAGCGTAGCGGCGGTGCTCATGGTGCCGGTGGCGACCAGCCAATCGGGACCGAGTCTTGCCTTAAGCCAAGGTAGCGCAAATGCGCCCCCGACTGCGCCGACCCCGATCGCGCCGAGCAGCGCGCCGTACAGTTCGGGACCCGAGGCAATCTGGCTGCGGGCCACCAGCGGAAGGAGCGCCCAATAGGCACTTGCAAAGAAAAAAAACGCGAGCGCGCGAGCCAACGTGGAACCCAAGTGCCGATTGTGCCGGGCGTGCCGAAATCCGGTACGAATGGCGGCAACGAAGCGTTCGGCCGGCAGGCGGTGTGCGGGCGACGGCACGGTGCGCCACCATAACAAAACGGCGACGATTCCCAGATTGCTCGCCGCGTTGACCCAAAACGGCGCCGCGATTCCCGCCCCCGCAATAAGCAAGCCTCCAAGCGCCGGACCAATTGCCCGACTGACGTTGATACCCACGCTGTTCGCTGCAACGGCCGACGCCAGATGTTGACGGGAAACGAGCAGCGGCACGATGGCCTGCCAAGCCGGCGCTGTCAACGCAGACGCAGCACCCAAAAAAAAAGTGAAAGTCAGCAAAATGCTGGGCGTGATGACGCCGAACCCAACGATCGCCGCGATGATTGCGCACAGCACCGTTGTTGCCAATTCCGCAAAAAAAAGAAACCGACGCTTATCGACGATATCGGCGAGCGCTCCCGCCGGTATGGCAAAGAGGAACATTGGCAACGTTGTTGCCACTTGTACCAGGGAGACAACCAAAGGGTCGGCATCAAGGCTCGTCATCAGCCAGCTCGACGCCGTGCTATACATCCAAGTACCGATGTTGGAAACTACGGTCGCGGACCAAACCAATGAAAAGGCCGCGTGCCCGAACGGCGCCCACGGTGATACACGGGCCATGCTTTCGGCCGAGTGCGGACCAGTGCTTTCTTGCTGCTTCGACACGCTCATTGGTCGACCATCGCATGGCGACGCTAATCAGCATATCGCCCTTCGCAGTACCGACGCCAGCGCTTCGGGCCCGCACGGCCGCTCGGGGCGCCATGGCAGATAATCGGCGTCATCCTTGCGTGGGGTCGGCGCACCGCCCAGCGCCATGGCCCTTAGCCAGAGCAGTGCTGGCGATACTAACGGCATCAGTGCACGCCCCCGCGGCAGATCGCATTGGCGGCGACCAAAGCTGCGAGGGCGCGGATGACCCACAATGAGCAATTGGATCCGCGCGGTGCTCGTATGAAGTTTGAAGAAGGTTCGGTGCCGCTGGGCGCAAACGTGCTCCAAGTCGATGGTCTGTGCAAGTGGTTCGGCAAGAAGGCGGCCGTCCGGGACGTGTCGTTTTCGGTTCGGCGCGGCGAGATTGTCGGATTGCTCGGGCCCAACGGGGCGGGCAAAACCACGACAATCAACATGATTCTGGGAGTGCTCGCGCCCAGTGCGGGGGCAATCCGGGTCGCCGGCCTGGACGTTGCGCGGCAGCGCTCCCGGGCGCTGGCGCACAGCAACTTTGCCGCCGTTTACGCCTCGCTGCCCGGCAACCTTACGGTGGCGCAGAACCTGCACGTCTTTGGCCTGATCTACAACGTCGGCGCACTGTCACAACGCATCGAAGAATTGTTAGCGCAGTTTGAGCTTCGGGATCTGCGCCACACCAAATGCGGCCTGCTGTCCTCGGGGGAGACCACTCGAGTGAACCTGGCCAAAGCGCTGCTCAACCGCCCGGAACTGCTGCTGCTCGATGAGCCGACCGCCTCGCTGGATCCCTCCAGCGCCCATGAGGCGCGGCGCCAGGTGCAGGCCCTTGCGCAAGGCGGCGAATGCGGCATTTTGTGGACGTCGCACAACATGTACGAAGTCGAGGCCGTCTGCGATCGAGTGTTATTTCTGTCGCGCGGACAAATCCTCCTGACCGGTGATCCGCGCCTTTTGCCCAAGCGTCACGGCGTCTCGAACTTAGAGGATCTGTTCCTACAGATCGCACGCGAACCGCTTTCCGAAAGACCGGAGGAGCGCCCTTGAAATTGCGTCCCATTGCGGGCGTCCTGCTCCGCCAGTTTTACTTGTTGCGCGGCAGCCCTGTTCGAATTATCCCGATGTTTGCCTGGGTAGGCATCGACATTGTTTTGTGGGGCTTTCTTACCCGGTACCTGAACACGGTCGGAGGCGGTCACATCGACTTTGTTCCCCAATTGCTCGGGGCCGTCCTTTTCTGGGACTTTCTCGCCCGCATCATGCAAGGCGTCACGGTGGCGTTTCTCGAGGACGTGTGGTCGCGCAATTTCCTCAATCTTTTTGCGACCCCGCTATCGATCGCTGAATACGTGACGGGACTGGTCCTAACGGGGATCGCCACAAGCGTGCTGGGACTGCTCGTGATGATCGTGCTCGCCACGCTGGTGTTTGGATTGGCCTTTGTTTCGCTCGGAGTTCTACTCGCCTACTTCGTGCTGGTGTTGCTTGTCTTTGGAATCGTTTTGGGCATCCTTTGTAGCGCCATGGTCCTTCGCTGGGGTCCGACGGCCGAATGGCTGATCTGGCCGGTTCCCGCTTTGCTTGCGCCCTTCGCGGCGGTCTTCTACCCGGTGGCGACACTGCCCGGCTGGATGCAGACCGTCGCGTCGGTGCTACCGCCTTCCTACGTCTTCGAGGCATTGCGCTCCCACCTCGCGGATCGCGCTGCGTCGACAGGCGGCCTTCTGGGTGCGAGTTTGCTTACGCTGCTTTATCTGCTCTTGAGCGCGGCCGTTTTTGCCAGCGTCTACCGACACGTCGTGCGCAGTGGTCTGCTCGCAAGGTACTCCGCCGAAAGCCCCGGGTAAGGTGCCTTGCGCGGTCTGGCAATGCCGACGTGTCCGGACGTCGTGCGCCGATAGCGGCGCACAACTGGGCCGAGAGTCCTAGCAGGTGCCGTACGGTCTCGGCCGTCCGCGCCAAACCAAGGGACCGGGCTCGGTCCCCGCCAGATGGGCCGTTCGGCTGCGCCGGTCGAAGGACAGCCAATCGCAGGGCGCCGTCGGCCCGCCTTGGCGCCAGTTGATCACGCAAACATCCTTCCAGTACACGCCCTTGGGCCGTCGCCCCGTCGGTTCGAATCCGAGCACCGCCCAACCTTCCACCAGCAAGCGCGCCTGTTTCGCGTTCATCGCACCGTCCCGAAACAGGTGCTCGTCATACCAGACCCGCCGCCCGAGTAGCGCAGAATAATCGCGTCGACACTGCTCCCATCCACCGGGATAAGCCTCGCGAATCCGCGTAATGGGCACTACCACGTCGATAAATTCAAGAGCAATAGCCACAACGCTGCGGTCGATTTTTTGCCGAGGACGGACATTATCCGGCGCTCATCCCGGGTGCAAGTGCCCACCCGCGCCCAGCTCGCACTGGTCCGCTACCAAAAACCGGGCGCGGACAACCGCCTCGTACACGGCTGTGTAAGCCGCTTTTTTCGTTCGCAGGAGCACAAGGCAAACCCACAAACCGACCATTGCTACCTGCCTTCGACCGGCAACGCGTTCGCGGCACTTGCCGTGACGACGGCAGGCCTGCGACGCAATGCAAGCTCATAGTTGCTCATTCGAAGTGATCACGTACTTCGTCGAGAAGACCTCAATGATCCAGTCTCGCCCGCCTGCGCACGACCGACTCGATGCCAGGAGGCTCCTTGAGTTACGTGCCGCTGGCAAACGATGGCAAACCGCCAGTGCAACTTGGTAACGAATATGCCCGAAGCGATTCGTGTTTTTCGGTCACGTTTCCGGACCAACATGCTCAGGGCATCGGTGCGATTGCGACGCACGTATCGAAAGTTGATAGTAGGTCGTTGCGTTCGGTCGAAGGCGGCCCATAGAAGGCGCGCCCGTATCGACGAAGCCGCGAGGGAGCTTCCTATGAAACGAACGCACACTCCTGTGGCCGTGGCGCTCGCGCTGCTGGTCTCCACGATTTTGGTTTCTTGCGGGGGCGGCGGTTCCTCGGGAACGATGTCCGCCTCCTCCGCAGGCGCACCCGCCAGCGGCATGGTTTCGGCTTTCGGCAGCGTCTTTGTCAATGGAACGGAATATTCCATCGACGGCTCTACCAATGTCCTAGATGGCGCTAACGACGACGCCCCAGGTGGCGACACGCTGACCATAGGAGGAGTGATGGTCACCCTCAACGGCTCGACCAAGCTGCGCTACCCAGGCGCAGCCGGCAGCCCGACCCTGGCGGGCTTTTTCGCCAACATGACGGTGGGCACCACCGTTGCGGCGGCGGTCGGCACGCCGGGGCCACCGCAGGAACGCTGATGGGCACGGGCGCTCTGGCCCTGCCCAGCACCTGCGAATGGGTGTTTGGTTCGCCTTAGTGCACCACACCCAGCAATGGCCGGCAGCCCTCCAGGACTGCCGGCCTTTTTTTACTCACAGCAAGGCCGCGGCTGCCCGGCGAACTTTCCCCTGTAAGCCGCAAAGGATGGGTTGAAATTTCCCGAGTGTTCAAGCGTCCATTCATCGGTGCCGGCAGCGAGGAAATGAGAGACGCCCGTCTTGGGGCGGCAATCAAAACGCGTGGCGCGAGACCGGAACAACCCAGGGAACAGTGCCATGGCTTGCCCGGTAAGCGATCGCTTGCACAAATTCGGCGTTTTTTACGGCCTGTCGTTGGACCAAATGTCGCGTCGAAACAATCGGCCGATGGCGGCGCCACGGCCTGCAAATGACGTGGCTATAGCCGGTGCAGTTCAAGGGATCGGTCCGTCAAGAAACACTCTGGACAAGCCGATAGTCAACTGTTGGCCTTCGCCACGTCCTGCAGATGCCGCAGCAATCCAATTCACCCGAGACCGTTGCCTGGGCGCAGAATTTTCCGATTGCGCTACGCCTGGGACTTGCTTTGGGACTGTTGCTCGCCCTGCTCGGTGGCGTCATCGTCTTTTCCCTTCGCCAGAGCGAATGGGTCGGCAACACCAGTCGCCAGTTGGCCGAGGTTGGTTTGCACCAAGTGACCCTAGCCCGCAAGGCTCAGACCGAAGCGCTACTGGGCGCCGGCTATCTGCACTCCCTTTTTCTGCTGGACCGGCAGGATCAGCGCATTCCCGTTTACACCTTAATGGACCAATGCACCGCAGCGCGCAACGAAGCGTTGGATGCGCTGGCGGCTGGAGCGCTCGATCCCGAGGCCTCGCAGAAAATGACAAAGGTCACCGCGACGCGCCAGCGCTTCATGGAAGCCTTTCAGGCCACCGTCGAGGCGGTGGAGATCGACATGGACAGCGCTCGCCCCCTAATGGTCGAGCAGACCCTGCCGGCCCTTCGTGACATGCTCAATGCACTCGACGAAATGGCGGCCTTCGAGACGCAGCGTGCCAACGCCAGGCTGGCGGAAATTGAAACATTGCAGCAACTTAGCCGTCGCCGGATCCTGGGGCTGGGTGTTGTTGCGGTGCTCGTTGCCCTTATATCGGCGTCCCTGATTACCCGGTCGGTGGCCCGCCCGCTGGCTCAATCGGCCCGGCTGGCGCGCGATATTGCCAACGGCAAGATGGACAGCCCGCTGCCCCTCGCGGGACGCGACGAAGTCGGTCTCTTGGTTCGCGCCATCGATCACATGCGCAAGAGCTTGATCGAACGAGAAGCACGCATCGCCGAGCTCGCGTTCCGCGACAGTCTGACGGGACTTGCGAACCGAACCCTTTTTAGCGAACGACTGAACCAAGCCGTTGCAAGCGCGGGCCGCACCGGCCATCCGCTATCGGTTTTGCTTCTGGACCTGGATCGGTTCAAGGAAGTAAACGACGTACTGGGTCACCACGTCGGGGACCAACTGCTCGTTCAGGTGGCCACGCGCATATGCGCAGAGCTGGCACGCAGCTCCGACACCGTGGCGCGGCTTGGCGGCGACGAGTTTGCCGTCCTTTTGCCAACGCAAGATGGCAATCAGGCGCAAGAGGTCGCGCGTCGGCTGCTCGCGGCTCTGGAAAAACCGCTGGCCCTTAGCGGCCAGAATGTAGACCTGGGCGGTAGTATTGGCATTGCGAGCTTTCCGCGAGACGCCGCCGAGGCCGCGGCGCTGATGGCGCGCGCCGACATTGCCATGTACGTGGCCAAGCACGGCCGCAGCGGATACGCGCGCTTTGTTCCCGACATGGAACACTCTTCCGAACACGCCTTGGGCCTGCTGAGCGACCTGCGTCGAGCGGTAGAAGAAGACCAGCTGGTGCTGGTCTATCAGCCGAAGGTACGGATCGACACCGGACTATGCGATAGCGCGGAAGCGCTTATCCGTTGGCGCCATCCCACCCGCGGGCCCGTGTCTCCCGCCGAGTTCATTCCATTTGCGGAGCGAACCGGATTCATACGGGCCATCACCGTTTGGGTTCTGCGACACGCGCTGCAGCAGCTGGCCCAATGGCAGCAAGAGGGAGTGACGGTCTCCCTGAGCGTCAACGTTTCGACCCGCGATCTCGCCCAGCAGGATTTGCCCGATTTAGTCCGCGCGCTGTTGCAAACCGCGGACGTCACCCCAACGCAACTTTGCCTGGAGATTACCGAAGGGGCGATCATGGAGGACCCGACCCGTGCGCTCGGCGCCCTGCAGGCGCTGCACGCGATGGGTGTACGTCTGTCGATCGATGACTTTGGAACCGGTTACTCGTCGCTGGCGTATCTCAAGAAGCTCCCGATGGATGAACTCAAGATCGATCGCTCGTTTGTACGGGATCTGGACAGCGATGCCGACGATGCCGCGATCGTGCGCTCGACGGTCGACTTGGCGCACAACATGGGATTGCGTGTCGTCGCAGAAGGTGTCGAGACACTGTCGGTGCTGCAACGGCTGCGAGCGATCGGTTGCGACGAGGTGCAGGGGTATCTTTTCAGCAAGCCGTTGACCGCTTCGGATTTCGGCGCCTGGTTACAGCGCAACCGCGAGACCTTGGCCGAGGACGTCTAGCGCGTCAGCCGCACGCACACGGCGCTCCCGAGTCGACGGGGGAGCGTTCGAGAAAAAAATCGGTGAACCGGCCTAACGCCAGCAGCTGGGCGAGCGCGTGATCGATGTCAACCCCCGGCGAAGCGTCGCAAAACGAGAGCAGAGCCTGCTCCAGCCGAACACCCGAACTTAGCGCCTCCAGCAGCCGCCACTCACTCTCGGGCACCGACGAGACTTCGGCGCCTCCATCGGGTGCGCGCTGCACCACCAGCCACGCAGGCCCTACGGTTGTATCGATACTCGTCAGCTTTTGTTCGTCGCGTTCGAGCACGGCACGCCAAATTGAATCGGCCGGCGTTTGGACGGCGACCAGACGCAAGGAAGGATGGGCAACAAAGCATACGGCGCCGCGCTGCACGTCGTTCAGTTGTTGCAGGCGCTCGAGCTCCAGGGCTGTCGCCTCCGGCGCGTGCAAGGCCTGGTGCACCGCCCACTCCAGCTGCGCCACATCGGGCAGGTAGCTCAATTCAGCCGCCGGCGCAAAGGATTCGAGAAAGGCGGCAAAGTCCCCGCCAAAATCGTTTAGACAGGCCGAAACGGGCCAATGCCGCTGCAAGAACGCGTCGACCGCACCTTCGAAAAACTCCGTTCCCACCAAGCGATTCACGGCCGGATACGATAGGCACAAAGCACGAGTAAGCGTCCAACGAACCGTGTTGCGATAGATGGCGATGGCGTTTGGAATGGCAAGTGCGTCGGTAGCAATTGCGCCGACAAGCGCCGCATCGTCCTCGCATACAATGGCGCGGTGCAGTGCGCGCTGCAGCTCAAGCAGCGATGGACTGTTCGACATTCGTCCCCAATGCCTGCAATATCGTTTCGGCGTGCGCCGCTTCGGCAAGCAACACGTCGAGCGTCGGAATGTTGTTATCCCACTCGACCAAGGTCGGCACCGGCCCAAAGCGGGCCAGCGCCTCCCGGTAAAGATCCCACACTTCGGCGGCAACGGGTCCACCGTGATCATCGACGCGAATTACTCGTCCGTCGTCCAGACGACGACAACTGTGACCGGCCAGGTGAATTTCCCCGATCAATGGTTCCGGCAGCGCGGCCAGGTATGCGCTCGCGTTCCATCCGTGATTGCACGCGCTCACAAAAATGTTGTTGACGTCGCACAAAATCCCGCATCCCGTGCGCCTCGCGACCGCTGCGAGAAATTCCCATTCGGGGATCGTCGCGTGCCGATACCGCAAATAGCTCGACGGATTTTCGACCAGGATTTGCCGTCGCAGACGCGATTGCACTCGGTCGACATTTGCGCAGACGGTCCCCAGCGCCTCTTCGGTCAGCGGGAGGGGCAAAAGATCCGTCAGGTAGTGGCCGTCGACGGTGCTCCACGAAAGATGTTCCGAAACAAGGCACGGTTCGATACATGCGACAAGCGCGCACAGGCGTTCGAGATGGGCTGCGTCGATGCCTTGGGCGCTCCCCAGGGAGACGCCCACGGCATGCAGCGCGACGCCATAGTCCGCGCGCACCGCTTGCAAAAAGCGCAGGTTCGTTCCGCCGCCGAAATAGTTTTCCGCATGAACCTCGAACCACGGAACCGGCGGGCGCGTTGCCACAACAGTTTCGTGGTGGGCAAATCGCAGTCCGATTCCGGCTGCCGCAGGGGCCACAAGGCGGTCGGCCGCCGCCTTGCTCGGTCGGGTCCTCACAGTAACGGCCGGTGGGTTAGCTCGCCTTGAGCTTGCCGCCCTCGATCTTGACGCAGTCGCCGGTCGGCACCAGAACGAAGGACTTGCTCTCCCGCGCCGCAGTTGCTTGCCCTGCGCAGGAATGCGGGCCCTCCGAGCAGTCGTTTTTTCCCGCAGCATTGATGCCGTAGCATTTTTCCAAGTTCTTGGCCTTGGCGCGGGCCATGTTGGCTTGGACGATCTGGTGCGCCTTTTCCATATCCTTGTTCGCGGCCTCATCGGCACGGGCCGGTAGCGCTTGCATACCCATAGCAAGTCCCACGGCGGCCGAAAGCGTCGAGGCAGCAAGGAAATTGCGAGCCATAACAGGTCCTTTCACGTTTTTGGGGCAGCGAAATCGTGCCCGCAGTGCACGCAATAGTCAATGCGCTTTCAGGCGGGCAAAGACAAGATTCGCGCGGTTTTTTGGCGGCTGTTGCTGCGATCCGGGACGCTGCCAATTCGAGCCGCAAAGCACGCGGCTCGTCGGCCCCGACACAATCGCGCATCAATCAACCGAAAGCTGTTGTTGATGCCGATACCCGCTGGCAACTGTGTGATTGCGTCAAGCCCCTAGGGGAAAGCCGGCGGATCCTAGAGAAATCCGGCAAGCGTCGCCGCCGGTTCGCGCGTAGAAAGATCGATGCGATCCATCGCTCGCGCGACGGAAATCCTCAGCCACGGCGGTTCGATCTCGCGCCGCCCGCCGAGAGCGCGGGCAACCTGCCCATTGGCCAGCTCCGCAGGGCTTTGGCGGACGCGAAATGCCGGGTCCTCGGGTCAGTTCAGCGCGCAGGCGCCCGGGCCGTCCGGATGACCACAGGAGGCGCACGGACCCGCAGCAATGGGCGCGGGCTGCGGGCTCGACGCAGTAAATACCGACAACCTCTTCCCGAGCTCCGTGGAATGGCAATTCGGACAGTCGGGTACGGTTCCGGTCCTCACAAGCGCTTCGAATTCGTGTCCGCAGCTGTTGCACGCGTATTCGTAAATTGGCATTGAAAGCTCCTTGCCACAACCGGAATCGGGGTCCGGTTAAAGCGGACATTTTACCTGTGCGCAAGAACGATCGGCTCAGGCATCCTGATCGCCGTGTTTTGTGAGCGCCTTCTTTTGTGCCGGGGTGTCAACTCAGGAGATTTCACGGAATTTGCTCTCGACGCATCGTTGCGGGTCTTTGGGCGTTTTGCTTGGACGAGAAACCGCGACAACGGCTAAAAACGCAGCACCATCTGTCCGTAGGCACCGCTGCGCCCGCCGATGGCACCACCCATCAGCTCAAAGCTAATGGCTTCGCTAGTACGCACCGACACGGTCGGCAGTCCCGGGATGGCCGCTTCGGGTGTCACGAGCCAGGGAAGACGATAGTGAATAAACCGAACGACGCTCCCCTCCCCGGTTGCGCCATCTTGCAGGTCGGGACGTTGCTCGGCGACGCTGTTACGTCTTTGCTCTTCGACGGGCCGCTCCCTGGTTGAATTCTCGGCGAGGTTCCGCCAACGGTTCGTCGCTGCCCCGGGCGCCCACAAGGTCATGTCCGCGGCGAAACCGTGCGCTCGTGTCTCCTCGCGCGCTTGGCGCAAAAACTCTCCGATCGACGCGAAAAGCGGCGTCGGCGCCGGATCGAATCGGTCGGCGAACCGATGTGGCCACATAAAAGGAAGCACCGGCGCGCGGGTCACTAGGGCGGCCAGGCTCAGGCGCTGCGCCAATGCACCGGCCAGGCTTTGTGCGCAGCAACGATGAGTCGGCATTACTAAGGTGATGGCGCACGCGAGCGTAAGCGCCGGCCAGCGCGCGGCAGATGATGCGCGCCCGCATCGCGCCGACAAGGCGGCGCGCGCGACGAAAGACAGGCTCTCCACGGCGAAACGCGCCCAACGTCAGGTTGCAACAACCCTCACTACGCTTGGGGGCCGCCGACTAAGCCAGGATTCGGACGGATTGCCCCCCTTCTCCGCATAACGGCAAAAAGGCCGGACAGATGAGCTCTGTGGTACCCCTGTACAGGGTCATCCTTTCGGGTAATCGGGAGCATTTCGGGATTCGCCGGCCCGTGGAATGAGTTCCCGCCGGTTCGCAACGGCCAGCGCCTACGGCGGGCGCAGGGTCAGCCCAATGTCAAATTTGGACTGGTTCCGAAGCCGGCGTTGGCGCTGTGGTTTTTCTTCCGTTGACAAGCAGGGGCCAGCGGCAACGGCGGTGCGTTCCCAAACACACCGCGGCTTTGGATCGACCGCATTGCCAAACGCCGTTTCTACGCTCGTGCGAAAGTCCCTGCGCCCGGTTCACGGTGCGAGCAGTGCGTGCCGATCGGTTAGCGTCGCACCGGCGGAACACATTTCGTTGATGGCTCGTTGGCCATCGCCCGGCCGCGCATTGACCGCCGCGATGGCGTCGCACAAAACGACCACTGCAAAACCCAGAGCGCGCGCATCGATAACGGTCTGCCGTACGCAGTAGTCCGTAGCCAAGCCGCCAACAAACAGGCGACTCACTTTCTGCTTGTGCAACAGTTCCTGCAGATTGGTTCCACTAAAGCCCGAGTAGGCATCGCGCTCGACCTCGGTCGCCTTAGAAATTACCGTTGCCTGCGATGGCAAGCGCAAGCCGACGGCAAACCCGGCTCCGACGCTGCCCGCGATGCAGTGCGGCGGCCATGGGCCTCCCTGCGCGAGGAAGGAGCAATGAGCAATTGGATGCCAATCGCGCGTCGCAAACACGGGTAGGCGACGCGCGACGAACAAATCCAGATAGTCGTTCATCGCGCCAACGACCGTGTCGCCCTGCGCAACGCCCAATGCGCCCCCTGGCAAAAAATCGCGTTGCAGATCAACGACGAGTAAGGCGTCGCCTGCATGCGGACTCGTCTGCTCCCCTTCTATCACGGTTATTGCCCTCGTACGCTTGCCTGGCAGGCAGTCACTTTCCAACGATTCCGAAGCGATGCGGAATCCATCCCGAAATCATGGGCGTCGAACGTGACCGCATCGCGGCCGGTAAAAAACAATCGACCGAATGAAAGGGCGAGCCGCACAAGGCCTGCCGTGTCACTCAGTGGCCGCCACGCCCACTCATTGTCCCTTGTAAACTTTTTTGGGCGATCCTTCAACGCGTCGCCGCATCAACCCGGCCTGCGAGCGCGCGCAAATTTCGTGAGATTTCTATGGGGTAGGGCTTTTCGGGAGCGCTTAGCCCGCGCAGGGAGTCGGGCAAAGCGAGCATCTGCTGGGAAGCGTAGGCACGAATCTCACCCAACGCGGGTACCGATCCCAGCCGTTGACCGTTTTGCATGCAAGCCCGTAGCAAAGACAACCCGCCCTGTGCCTCGTCTTCGAGCGCGACGCAGTCGCCCGCCATACGGCCGTCCGCACCGGTTGTCCGAAGGACCTGCTTAACCCCCGGCCAGGTCGCTTTGCCTTCCGACCTCTTGCGTCGCGCAACGCCCGCATACGACTGAATCTTGTAGACCGCGTCCAGCGCCGGGGCGTCGCTGGAGGTGTCCAGAGAGGTGCCAACACCAAATCCGTCGATCGGCGCATTCTCGGCAAGCAGCGTCGCAATTCGCCCTTCGTCCAGGTTGCCGCTCGCAAAAATGGTGACGTCCTGCAACTGCGCCCGGTCCAACAATTCGCGCGCGGCCTTGGCGTGGGCACCCAGGTCGCCGCTGTCTAGGCGCACGCCGCCAATCCGGATCGCATCGCGCGCCAGCAGCGGCGCCAGTGCAATCACCTTTTCGATGGCCGCTTCGTTATCGTACGTATCGACAAGCAGCGTTGGCCGCATCGGCCGCGCCCGTGCAAATGCCTCGAAAGCGGCCTGTTCGCTCGCGTGGGCCTGTATGAAGGAATGCGCCATGGTGCCAAACACGGGTATACCAAAGCGCCACCCGGCTTCCGCCGTTGCCGTTCCGGAAAAGCCAGCGAGGTAGGATGCCCGCGCCGCGTACAGCGCCGCCTCGGCGCCATGCGCGCGTCGCATGCCGAAGTCGACAAGCAGCTTATTTGGCGCCGCGAGCACCATGCGAGCCGCCTTGGATGCAATCAACGTCTGAAAATGTACGATGTTGAGCAGTCGGCTCTCGACAAATTGCGCTTGGGGCAATGGCGCGGTGATGCGCACGATGGGTTCGTCCGCGAAAAACACCGTGCCTTCGGGCATGGCGTGCACGTCCCCCCGAAAGCGAAAGTTGCGCAGGTAGTCGAGCAGACGACTGGAAAAGCCGCCTTGTCGCTCCAGCCACAGGATTTCGTTCTCCGAGAACGACAGGGATTCAAGAAACTCAAGCGCTTGCTCCAGGCCCGCGGCAATCAAAAAGTTGCGGCTCGATGGCAGTTTTCGCACAAACAGCTCAAAAACGGCCGTTTCGTTCATGCCTTCTTCCAGGTATGCCTGAAGCATGGTGAGCTGGTAGAGGTCAGTCAGCAGGGCGCTCATATTCGACAATCAAACCACAAAGACGCGACGCTCGCTTTCGGCTATGCGCACGGATATTGCGCGGTGTCCAGAATTCTTTTTTGTCGAGTTACGCTGCATGAAAATCCGTCGCAGCGACTCTGTGTCGTTCCGCAGGCGCATGGACCTGCGCAATTTGAACACTCGAATCATAGGTCGGCAAATGCAAAGCCACGAGACGGAACGCGAGAGCGCAAATCGACCGCGATTTTGCCCGACCCCCCGGGGCAGCCAGCACCCACCAAAAAGTGTCCCGGCGTCCGCAATGAGCTTGCTAGCCCTGTCGGTATGTCGTAGCGCATCGGTCGCGAGACGCAGCCGCCACACCGAGAGGTACTGCATTGGGGCCATGCCCGTACATCTTACGAAATGATCCGTGATCACCGTTCCGGATATCCGTACTTGCCTCGCCAGCGCCTCGATGGTCCACGAGTCGTACGGTCAGCCATAGATCAGGGCCGGACCGCGGCTTACGTTACGGTCTTTCAAGCCTTCGGGCAGCCGTGGTGCACGAGCTGGGATCCCACGTAGGGCCGTATGGTGTCGACGAACAGCAGTTCCGAGAGCTTGCCGAGCACTGCCGGCGCGCCCCGCTGCGAAGCAGCGTCTGCTGGCCGCACAGAACGTGACAGGAGCCCGACCGCACTGCACCGCCCCCAACGGTCACAATCCGTGCGAGTCCAGCCCATAACCCGACTCCCCGCGTAACCTTGCCGACCGCCATGGCGACCGACAAGGCAGTATTCTTGAGCTATGCGTCCCACGCGACACTGGGATGACGCGGCGCATTTGCGACCCCCCGCGCCAAGCCGCCCTCACCGTATGGTTCGACACAAAACACAAGGAAGTTACGATTGCTTGCCCTTAAAACCTGAGCTCCAAAGCAACTACTGGTAAGGCAACA
>Ga0187778_10000830_pt1 | contig 22135 bp, 28 predicted proteins | sample 1015_Q2_SP5_20_M_FD_132418 | JGI IMG/M metagenome (GOLD analysis project Ga0187778, IMG submission 132418) | Tropical peat soil microbial communities from peatlands in Department of Meta, Colombia - 1015_Q2_SP5_20_MG | ecosystem: Environmental > Terrestrial > Soil > Wetlands > Peat | place... | reverse complement strand
TGATAAGGGCTACTGGAATCAACTAGAATCCTATATCAGTCAGCATTCAGAGGCACAATTCACTCATGGGATATGTCCTGAATGCACAAAAAACTTATATCCAGAATATTATGAGAAACTTATGGGTAAAGAAGGAAAGCAGAAAGATAACTCGGTATGATGTCTATGGTGATTGTCGTGAGTTGTAAGTGTGATCACATGTGGGATTAAGGTTGGTTATAATAGAGCTACGAGGAGGTGGTGTATGTTCGAAGGACTTTTTCAGCCAATGCATCTGATCATAATTCTTGTGATAGCCCTGATAATCTTCGGGCCAGGTAAACTGCCTGAACTGGGGAAAGGGCTTGGCAAGAGCATCAGGGAATTCAAGAAGGCTATGTCTGGAGAGGAAGAAAAGTCGGCTCCCAAGGTTAAGAAGGAGATTACCTCACCAGAAAAAGTTGAAGTGAAGAAAGAGTCTGTACCGCAAGACGGAGGCGAAAAGAAAGGATAGGACGCTACCAATGTGACAGAAATTAGGCATATGAAGGACTTTTATCCTCCTGAAGAGGTGTCAAGATGACAATAACAATTGAGTTATCAGACAGGGAAGTGCAGTTCCTCAATAAAATGGTGAGCGATATGAGTACCTTTGAAAGTATTACAAGCATTGAAGAAGCCTTAAAGGAATGCATAAGGATGGCTATGTTTGATGAGAGCGAACCGATGGCAGCAGATGAGGGTGTATAATTCTTCGCAAGATAGCTGGGATTTATGGAAAAGGGGGACACCTTACTTCTGGTAAGAAAGCAATAGGTTCGGGTCGATGAAGATGCACGGTCTGTGGATATGTCTATAATCCTTCAATGGGGGATCCCGTGGGAGGTGTTCCCGACGAAATTCCCTTTGAGCAACTGCATCAGGAGTGGGGATGTCCCACCTGTGGCGCCACCAAAGATTTGTTCGAAAAAATATCGTCTATCGTGCATAACAGTGCGCACGCTGCTCGCCAAGAACGAGCCTCCTTTGAAATAAATCTGTCACTTCTCACCAATGGCAAACCTGGCCCCCATTTCATACGCCTTCTGGCAATCTTTTGGAAACACTTCCTTGCGTCTTTTTGTTTTTTTCTCAGGATCAAAACGGTCAGAAACCACCTTTGAATAATCCTCAAACTGGTATGTATCAAAACTGCAAAGATACTCAGAATACCCGAATATCATCTTTAGATAGTTTTCATGAAGACCGAAGTGTTGAAGATAACTACGTTCCTTCATTTGTTCTTCTGTAGAATTCATTGTATAGATAACCCCTGTCTTCATCTTCCTGGGGAAAAGAGATTGTGGAGGGTCGGTATATGTCAGGTAAGGAAACAATAAACGCTCAATAAAGGACCTCATCTCTCCAGAGACATATCCAAAATAGATCGGAGAGCCCAGGATGATAGCATCGGCTTCCTCAATCCTTTTGAAGACTGGTGTCAAATCATCCTGCACCGCGCACCTACCATAACTTTTACCACCTTTGGTTTTACAGGCAAAGCAGCTTATGCATCCCTTAAAGTCGAGATCGTATAGATGAATCAGTTCTGTTTCTGCTCCTTTTGAGGCGGCACCTTCAAGAGCCTTCTCAAGGAGTAGTGCTGTGTTCCATTTTTTCCTTGGGCTTCCATTACACGCCATAATCCTCATTGTTATTTCTCCCTTGATGTGAAGGTATCGCTTATTCTTCTGGCAAATGAGAAAAGTTTGAATTAGTGACAGGATAAAGCAGGCTATGTGATATCCTGTTTTATCCTGTCAAATTCCTCCTTGGAGATCTCTCCCTTGGCATACCTTTTCTTCAGGATATCAAGTGCTGTTTCCTCTGATTTTGTCTCATGCCTTTTCCCCGCAGCGATAATCCATCTGACAAAGTAGACAAACCCGATAATAACAGCGACCCAAAAGGCGATCATCAGGAATATCGGGATCAAGAAAAAGGTGCCAGCCCCGAGGCCCCAAGGTTCCCAGCTCCAATGAAAACTTCTTTCCCATGCTGTAGCGTGGCTAGGGAACGATACAAACGCAACCAGCACTATCAAGGCGATGAAGAGCTTTTTCACGTTTTCTCCTTCTTCTCTATTCTATAGCGATATGCATCTGAACACAACAACAATGTGAGGTGCCATCAGCCCTTTTCAAACACCCAGAGCCTTTTCTACAATATAAGGAAAGCAAGATGTCGTTCACGGGCTGGCAGAAAGCAGCGATGAAGACCCCGACTGGAGGCAAACAGGGGATAGCCCCTGTCATCATATCGGCAAGCAGAGCCACTGACATCCCTGCGCTGTACCCTGAGTGGTTCATGCACAGGTTAACCCAGGGTTATATCAAATGGATCAACAGGTTCAATGGTCAACCCGCATATGGACAGGTAAGAGCGATAGGCACCGAGGCATGTTTTCAGAAATCAAAGGACAAGTAAGATGTTCCCTATAAGAGATACTGTTCCCAATAGAACGTTCCCTTCCACTACGTGGGGAATAATAATAGTGTGCGGAATTGTTTTCTTTTTTGAAACCGCCCTCCCGCAGGAACTCCTTGAGGAATTTACCTATTATTTTGGGATCGTTCCTATTGAATATACAAAACGCCACCGCCATGGTCTTCCCCTGATGGATTACATTTCCTTCCTGACCACAATGTTCCTACATGGAGGATGGCTGCACTTTTTCGGCAATATGTGGTTTCTCAAGGTGTTTGGAAGTAAGGTTGAGGATCGTATGGGACACGGGAGATTTCTTCTGTTTTATCTGGTGGCAGGCATCCTGGCTAGTATATTCTATATCTATTTCAGCCCACGGTCATCCATGCCTGTTATCGGTGCGTCTGGGGCAATCGCTGGTGTCATGGGGGCATACTATGTAATGTTCCCACGTGCGAGAATACTGACACTGATTCCCATTTTCATATTTCCCTGGTTTGTCGAACTACCTGCAGTATTCTTTTTGGGATGGTGGTTCTTGATTCAGTTATTCTCGGGAACTTTTGCGCAGGTGTTACCTGCAGCTGGTGACGGGGTAGCATGGTGGGCGCATATCGGAGGGTTCGTTGTTGGGATCATCCTGATGCCTTTTTTTGCACGGAGATACCGCTGAAAGAGAATCGGGTATAATAGAGATAGAGGAGGTGTGCCATGTTTGAAGGACTTTTTCAGCCGATGCACTTGATCATAATTCTTGTGATAGCCCTGATAATCTTCGGGCCGGGTAAACTGCCTGAACTGGGGAAAGGGCTTGGCAAGAGCATCAGGGAATTCAAGAAGGCCATGTCGGATGCCGACAAGGATAGTGATGTTGCAAAGGAGGTTAAGGAAGCACCAAAAGAAATCACAACCCCCACGACAATAGGGATGAAGCAAGAGAGTGCTTCAAAGGAATCCGAGGAGACCAAAAAAGGGTAGCATAAGGATCCCCTCAAGGCGGAGAGGTCTGCGGGGCCGGGGCATTGCTATTTTGGGATTGGATACCCCGCTGCTTTCCATGCTTTTAGTCCGCCATTTATGTTTACCGCATTTTTGTATCCCATCTCATTCAATGTCTTGGTCGCCAATGGCCCTCTGAGATCAATACCGCACTACACAATAATGGTGGCATTCTTATCAGGCACGAGCGTATTGATTTTGAATTCCAACATGCCTCGTGAGAGATTTAATACCCCTGGAATGTAGCCCGTTTCAAATTCCTCTTTGTCCCTCACATCCAGGATTATGATGTCTTCTTTGGTATCGATCATTATGATTGGATATAATTATTTGTCTGGGCGTAGCTGATCCCATTTTGAACTTGGGCAATAGTAACGACCAACAAAAAAGTAGTGATTGCTTCCTCTCATTCTCAGATCATATCGCATCTTTCAGACAATTATCCTCGTTCCGGCGCTGGCTTGCATTGCGGCGATCAAATCTTCAGGTTTTGCAATGACGGCATCCCTTCCTCCCTGTTGGAGAAACTGGATGGCTGCGGCTATCTTAGGCCCCATGCTGCCGGACGGAAACTGTCCCTCGGCCAGGTATCTCTCTGCGTCTTTTACCGTAAGCCTCTCGAGTCTCTGCTCCTTGTCCGTCTCCCAGTGAAGGTACACCCCATCCACGTCAGTAAGGATCACAAATCTCTCCACGCGTAATTCAGAGGCAAGACAACTTGCGGTCAGGTCCTTGTCTACGACCGCATCAATGCCTTTCAGTAGCCCCTCTTCTTCCACCACCGGGATGCCCCCGCCTCCTGCGGCAATGGGGATAATGCCATGTTCAAAGGCGGTCCTTATCCCCTGCATCTCCACGATCTCGTGGGGCCTTGGTGACGGTACAACCCTTCTCCATCCCCGCCCTGGGATCTCCCGCATCTTCCACCCCTCGCGAATATATTGCACGGCATCACTCTCTTGGTAATAAGGACCTATGGGCTTTTCGGGTTCCTTGAATGCGGGGTCGTCCTTTGCCACAACAACGTGGGTGATAATAACCGAAACGGTCTTGTCCACCCCGAGCTTCCTCATCTCATTCCCCAGACTTTCCACCATCATGGCGCCAATCCCTCCCTGGCTGTCAGCAACGCAGATGTACAGTGGCATGGGAGGGACATACTCCCTGGCACATTCGTTCCTAAGAAGGATGTTCCCCACAATAGGACCGTTTCCATGGGTAATGACGACCCGTGTTCCTTGTGAGATGAGTGCCGCAATCGGTCTCATACAGGCATCGGTGTGGTGGAACTGCTCTTCGATATAGCCCCTCTCACCTGGGAGGATGAGGGCATTGCCGCCAAGGGCTATGAGTACGCTGCCTTCAGCGCACATGTGCCTTCAGAAATGATCCTGCCAGGGTGTTGAGGTCAACATCGAAATCATAAAAGACCCGCACTGCCGGTTTGTCGATTGGTAAGATCCTTCTGAGGTCCACAGGCGTGGCGATAATGACCACATCAGCAGGGACCCTGGAGATGGTCTCTCCCAGATCTTTCATCTGCGAGGGGGAGTATCCCATGGCGGGAAGCACCGGACCTATGTGAGGGAACTTCTGATACATCTCCTGCAGGGAACCCGCTGCATAGTGTCTTGGGTCCATGAACTCTGACACGATACCCCTGGACGCAGCAACTCCCGCTCCGTAAGGCATCCCTCCATGGGTAATGGTCGGTCCATCCTCTATCACCAGGGCTCTCTTGCCTTTTATTGCTTCGTAATCACTGATGGAAAAAACAGAACTGGTCTCAAGAACGTTGGCATCGGGATTCTCCGTCCGAATAACGGCCTCTATCCCTTTCCTGTCACTCTCCTTTGCCTCGTTTATCTTGGTGATGATGAGAAGATTTGCTCTCCTCAGATTCACTTCGCCGGGGTAAAAGAGCATCTCATGCCCCGGCCTCAGGGCATCAATGAGCACGATCTCGAAATCAGGATATATGAAAGGAAAGTCATTGTTACCGCCATCCCAGATGATGACCTGAGAGAGATTCTCCGCATCACGGAGGACTTTCTGATAGTCGACGCCGGCATACACCGTGATGCCCTTTTCTACGAGGGGCTCGAATTCTTCCCTCTCTTCGATGGTACATGAACCCCGGTCAATATCCTCCATGGTGGCAAACCTCTTCACAGGGACAAAATCACAGTACGCCATGGGATGGCGTATCACAGATACCCTGCTTCCCATTTCCTTGAAAGCATGGGCCAGTTTCCTTGTGATGATGGACTTGCCGCATCCGGTCCTCACAGCACAGACAGAGATGATGGGAACTGCTGGCCCAAGCATGGTGTGTTCAGGCCCTGGTAGGAGGAAATCCGCGCCCCGGGCAAGACAGAGCGAGGCCCTGTGCATGACATATTCATGAGAAACATCACTGTAGGAAAATATTACTCTGTGCACTCTGTGTTTTGAGAGTAACGATTCCAGTTCCACTTCTGGATGAATGGCTATTCCTTCAGGATAGTATGGACCTGCAAGTTCCGGGGGGTACACCCTTTTCTCTATATAGGGTATCTGAGCGGCGGTAAATGCGACAACTTCACTCCTGGGATTGTCCCTGTACAGCATGTTGAAGTTATGGAAGTCCCTGCCCCCTGCTCCCATGATAATGACCTTCTCTTTTTTCAATTCTTCAGCCATTTTCGCGGCAATCCTCTTGTTTTAAAAATGAATGCAGATATGGAGGATGAAAAGCCCGGGACGATACATTATCCACAGACAGCCATGATCGCCTTATCCAGAATATCGAGCCCTCTTTCCATCTGCTCCTCTGTCACGATCAATGGCGGCGCAAGGCGTATCACGTTCTTGTCCACACCGCACTCTGCGAGTATCAATCCTTTCTCCAGACAGTGATCCATGATCTTCTTCAGCTCTTCGGTGAAGGGCTCCTTCCCTTGCTTCACAAACTCTATTCCCACCATCAGACCGAGCCCCCTCACATCTCCTATGCAGGGGTATTTCGTCTGCATGGTCCTGAGCCTCTCAAGAGTGTAATGCCCCACTGTAGTCGCATTCTCCAGAAGCCCCTCTTCTTCAATGACCTTGAGCGTGGCAATAGCAGCAGCACAACCGATAGGGTTCCCGCCAAAGGTCGTCCCATGGGCACCGGGAGGCCATTTCAGCATAATCTCCTTACTGGCTGCCACAGCGCTTAAAGGCATACCGGACGCTATCCCCTTCGCAATGGTCATAATATCAGGGATGACACTAAAATGTTCTGAGGCAAACCATTTCCCTGTCCTCCCCACGCCTGCCTGGACTTCATCGAGGATGAGCAGGATGTCCCACCTGTCGCAAAGGGTCCTCAGATTCCTGAGGAATTCTTCAGGCGGGACCACATAGCCCCCTTCACCAAGAACAGGCTCCATGATAATGCAGGCGATCTCGTCGGGATGGATGAGGTGTTTAAACAGCCTTCCGAGGTACTCAAAGCAGTCCAAGCTGCACGTATCAGGCCTCTGGTCAAAGAAGCAGCGGTAGCAGTAAGGGTAGGGTGAGTGGTAGATGGAAGGGACAAAGGGCTGGTACTGCCTTCTGTAACGTATGCTTGATGTTGTGAGGCTCATGGCGCCAAAGGTCCTTCCATGGAAACAGCTGGTGAATGCAACGATACCCTGCCTCCCGGAATAGAACCGGGCGAGCTTGAGGGCACCCTCCACCGCCTCAGCACCAGAGTTGCTGAAAAAGAACATATTGATGCCAGAGGGTGTCACCTTTGAGAGCATCTCAGGAAGTGCTGTCAGTGGTTCGTAGTAAAAGATGCAGCCCGAGTGAACAAGCGATTCAGCCTGGGTCTTGATGGCGTCAACTACCCTAGGATGATTGTGGCCTATGTTGGTGGTCGCAAGCCCAGAGGTGAAATCCATGTACCGCCTGCCGTCTCTGTCCTCCACATAGATTCCCTGTGCCTTTCTCACCACAATATCAGTATGGATCCTGAGGGCAGGGGTGAGGACCGCCTTTGCCCTGTTTATAAGTTCGTCAGCCATAAATATTTCTCCTATCGGTCGATTTGTGCCTTCTGGAGCTTTCCGCTGTAGTCGCGGTAAACGACTTTCCATTTAGTGAACATGTCCAGAGCGCCTCCCCTCCCCCCGGCCTCCCTGTAACCAATGCTGCTCTTCTTTGTCCCGCCAAAGGGAAGCTGGATCTCGGCACCGATGGTCGACGCGTTTATGTACACAATGCCTGTATCGAGCTCCCTCTCTGCAATGGCTGACTTGTTCACATCCTGGGTATAGAGGGAAGAGACGAGCCCATACTTCGTGTTGTTCACAATGGCTATAGCATCTTCCAGGTCATGTGCCTTCAGGACAGACACCACGGGCCCGAAGATTTCTTCACAGGCGATCCTCATCTCCAGTCTCACATCTGAGAATACAGTCGGTTCTATGAAGTAGCCCCTCGCGCATGCACCTTTCCGGTAAGCCTTGCCACCGATGAGGAGCTTCGCGCCCTCTTTACGCCCGATTTCCACGTAGCTGAGGACCTTCTCCATCTGGACCCTGTTGACCACAGGACCCACATCAGTCCCCTTATGGAGACCGTTGCCGAGCGTCAGCTTCTTTGCAGCCCTGGTGAACATGTCAAGGAAGCTGTTATACACACCCTTATGAACAACCAGACGGCTTGCTGCAGTACACCGTTGTCCTGTAGTGCCGAAGCCTCCCCATATAGCCCCTTCAACCGCCAAATCCAGATTTGCATCATCCATCACAATAATGGCATTCTTGCCTCCCATTTCACACGACACCTTCTTCCCCAGTTCGACACACCTGGCTGCCAGCTTTTCGCCCACAGCAGTGGAGCCGGTAAAAGAAACCCCGTTTATCCCTGGATGGGTGGCGAGATATTCACCTATCTCTTCTCCCCTTCCATGGACAAGATTCAGGACACCCTGGGGCAGACCTGCCTCCTCAAGTATCTCCACGAGCTTTGATGCTGCAATCGAAGTGTAGCTGCTTGGTTTGAAGACTACCGTATTTCCGGACACAAGGGCGGGCATAATCTTCCATGCCGGGATTGCTATGGGAAAATTCCAGGGAGTGATGAGGCCGCAGACCCCAAGGGGAACGCGCATGGATTTACAGTCCTTGTCCGGCAGCTCTGAAGGGATTGTCTCTCCTGAAAGTCTCCTCCCTTCTCCTGCCATGTAATATGCCATATCAATGGCCTCCTGGACATCACCAAGGGTCTCTGCAATGACCTTCCCCATCTCCCTCGTTTCCAACTCAGCAAGTGCCTGCTTTCTTTTAAGCAGTAGCTCGCCAGCCCTGAAGAGTATCTCACCCCTTTTTGGGGCGGGAAACAACCTCCACGACCTGTATGCTGATTGTGCTGCTGCCACTGCCTTGTCTACATCGGCCTTTACTGATTTGACCACCACCCCCACCAGTTCATTAGTATCAGCAGGGTTCCTGGCTTCAAAGGTCCCGCCAGTAGAGGCATCAACCCAGTTTCCGTCAATATAGTTTTTCGTCAGGCCCGACATCACGACACCTCTCTTCATAGCCCCTCACCTGTATTCATAGAAACCCTCCCTGCTTTTTCTTCCCAGCTTGCCTGCTGCCACCATCTTTCTGAGCAACGGACAGGGCCTGTATTTCTCTCCCAGCTCCACCTGGAGGATCTCAAGGATTTCGAGGCATATATCGAGGCCCATGAGATCCGCCAGTTCCAGGGGTCCCATGGGATGGTTTGCGCCGAGTTTCATTATGGCGTCGATGCCCTCTCTGGGAGCGACCCCTTCCTCCAGACAGTAAATTGCGTCATTGATCATCGTGGCAATCACACGGCTGATGACAAAACCGGGGAAATCATTCACCACAACAGACACCTTTCCCATTTTCTCGGCAACTGCCCTGATGATATCTATTGTCTCTTCGGATGTGCGGAGACCCCTGATTATCTCTACGAGTTTCATGGCATATGCAGGGTTCATAAAATGCATGCCCACGAATCGGTCCGGTCTACCGGTCGCCTGGGCAAGCCTTGTGATGGAGAGGGAAGAGGTGTTCGTTGCAAAGATCGTTCCTTCATGGCAGAGGGTATCGAGCTCTCTATAGATCTCTTTCTTGATTTCCTCCTTTTCCGCTGCTGCCTCGATTACCAGGTCAGCACTCCCGCAATCTTGGAGACTTGTGGTAATTCTTATATTCGAGAGGACCCTCTCTTGTTCCCTGATTTCCAGCTTCCCTTCATGTGCTCTCTTTTCAAGCCTCTCCTTTATCTTCGTGAATCCGTTCCTCACATACTCGTCTTTGACATCCTTCATAACCACTTCATAGCCGCTCTGTGCAGCCATCTGGGCTATGCCACTCCCCATGGTCCCTGCGCCTATTACCGCAATTGTTCTGATCTCCATGCTCTCCTCATCACCTCGTCATCTTTCTTCGTTCTGTCTTCTTTTTGTGGTATAGTGTTAATAAAATTATATCTTAATTTCAGACTGTGTAAAGGTTTTAATATGGACTTTTCCTATAGTGAAGAAGAGGAACTTTTCAGGAAATCCGTGAGGGATTTCTGCGGAAAAATAATTGAACCCCGGGCCAATGAGATAGACGAAAAAGGGGAGATCCCCCAAGAAATCCTGAAAGATATGGGAGATACGGGTCTTTTTGGGATAACCATTTCAAAGGAGTATGGAGGTTCGGGTCAGGGTTTTATCAAGGCAGCGATCGCAGCAGAGGAGATAGCCAAGGCGGATATAAGCATGGCTATTGCAGTGTATTATCTGGTGGAAGCTGGCTGGGGTTTTCTCCTGGATCGGTACGGGAGCAAGAAGGCAAAGGAAGATATCCTTCCTGACGTGGTAAAGGGAAAGACCTTTCTCGGTATAGCCTCCACAGAGGCGACCGGAGGCTCTGACATATCTTCCCTGTCCACTAGAATGGAGAAAAAGAAAGATGCGCTGGTGGTGAATGGTGCAAAGGCATACATAAGCGGGGTGAGAGAGGCAGCCAGGTACGGAGGGGGTTACGTAACCATAGTAAAGACGGACCCCCAGCTCGGCCACAAGGGTTTGTCCCTCTGTTACCTTCCTGTAAAGGAAAAGAAGGGGATAACTGTCAGCGCCAGTAGACAGATGGGGAGGGAAGGAATATCCAATGGCTTTCTCAGGATTGAGAGCGTTGAGATACCCGGTCATTATCTCATTGGAGAATGGAACAAGGGTTTTTACTACGCCATGGAGGGATTTAACTGCGCAAGGACCCTCGTATCCGCGGCATGCATCGGTGCAGCCGAGAAGGCGTTAGGCTCAGGCATAGAGTATATAAAAAGGAGAAGACTTTTCAGCTCTCCCCTCGCGCAGTTCGAAGGGATACAGTTCCAGCTGGCAGAGGATTATACCAGACTCGAATCAGCAAGGCTTCTTGTGTACAAGGCCGCCTGGATGCTTGATCGGATGTATTCCGAAAACAGGTTCGGCCATCAGGAGATAAATAAGGCTGTTGCGACCGCGAAGCTCACTGCCCCTGCCGTTGCCTTTGACATCATCAAGAATGTGATGACATGGCACGGCGCCTATGGGTATACAAGGGAGGCGGGACTCGAGCGGGGGCTGAGGGGTGTCGCCTCGTATATTGTGGGCGCCGAAGGCGCCCAGAACATCATGAGACTCATAATCAGCAGGGAGATTTTAGGAAAGGAGTTTATGACCTAGCCGTGCAACCCTTAGCTTAACCACAATCTGATGCGATGTGGCAGACTGCAATTTTATGTGGATACACTCACAATATTTTGTCATCTGACAATTTTTTCATTATGACACTAATGAACGACCTGATGTAGTCATCTTTATCACTCTCCGCAAAGGTATCGGACAGGGCTGACCAGATGAGCGTATCTGTTCTCGCTTCGTATAAATTCGTTTCCAGGCTTACGATCTCATTTTCCACAGTATACCCAGGTCTTGTAAGAGCCTGATAACAATTGTAACAATATGTCGGCCATCCTGTTGAATACCCGCTTGGCCCCATATATGCTGTCTCAGGGGGGAAGTATGACTGTACTGTTTTCTTGTCAACTAGTCTGGTAATCAGAACAGCATCGAGCCGTAGGTTTCTTGCCTGCGCTGCAAGAAATTCCTTGTCCGACAGTTTCTCATATGGAACAACCGTATAACTCGAAATTGCCTCTACGCCAAGAGGAGTCATTTGCCTTTTGAATTCATCCTCAAAGAATCTTCTGACAGCTGGTCTTTCAGAAAAAGCAATGATCAAAACCTTCTTAATATTACCTGAGCGATAGGTTTCATCCTTCCACACAGAAGTCAAAGTGGTAGACGCGCAGGAGTTGAGAACCAATATAGCCATGAGAACAAGGCTATAAAGGAATTCCTTTCGGCTTCTCATCTTCCTCCTTCAACATCGTCACGCAAAGAAGTATGGAAGAAGGCAGAGTTCCACGGCCCTGCCTTCCTTACCTTTGACTTCATCAGTCCTTCAATCTACTTTCCTTAAATCCATATTGCATTCGCACTTGCCGGGTTTGTCCGAAACAGTATTGCACATACAGGAACCTCCGCAGTTGCAGAAATATATCCCTGTTCCCTTGAGATTCACCCTTTTCACAGGATTGCCGCAGCCGCATTTCGTAGGGTCCTTTGGGTCAAGGCTGCATTTGCACCCTTCTGCGCATGTACAGACCAGGGCCTCATTCCCTTCAATCTTGAGAACATGCCCCCATTTCATGGGCTTACCGCACTTGCAATTTCCCGGCTTGGTGCTTACCGAATCACACTTACAGTCCTTGCCGCAATCACAGAAATAAAGTACGTCCTGCCTTGGTTCATCGGCCTTGGCGCTCACCATGATTGCGCTGAGCAGAAACACCGACAGTACCACAACCAATAAAATCCTTACTGTGCTCATCTGCCCTCTCCTTTCATTTTTGTTAGGCCTTCTCTCATCCTTATACCAGATAACCGCGTTGTCTGCAATCACGGTTTTTTATGAATGCATTATTGGTATGATATCTGTGTGAGGTGCTGCGCGCAAAACTTCTGATTCAGGCAGGGAGATTGAAGTGATTGTGAAGAAATTCCAGAGCTCATTGCATAAAGAGGGCAAGGGCCAAAATAAGAATACGGACAAAATTTGGTGTCCTGGAGGGGGACGTTATCAGTACGTCGAGGTGTGTAAGGCATCGTGCAAGAAGCAGCACAAATGCGAAGCCTATGCTGCATACCGGGAGCCGAAGCTGATATAACGTATGCCTTCATCGAGAAAAAGGATAAGGAGGTGGAGGTGGTCAAAATGAATGATCCCAGGCTTGGAGTTGAACCAAAGGAAAAGGTTTTGAAAAGAAGCAGGAAAGCATGAGGCATCTATTGCGCATGAGAGGTAATTCATGAAGCCGTTCCTCGCATCTCTGATGTTCGTTGTCCTTGCAGAGATGGGTGACAAGACCCAACTCCTTGCCATGGCCTTTGCCTGCAGGTTCAGGTGGCAGGTGGTCATGGGGGGCGTATTTGTGGCAACAGCCGCAAACCATCTCATGGCTGCTACACTAGGGAGCTACCTGGCGATGATGGTGCCGCTTCAGTCTATCAAGGCAGTTGCTGCTGGCTCGTTTATTCTCTTCGGTCTCTGGACAATCAGGGGCGATACCCTGCATGGCGAGGATCAGAAGTACCGCTTTAGCCCTTTCTGGACCGTCACGGTCGCATTCTTTATGGCAGAGATGGGTGACAAGACCCAGCTCGCAACCATTGCGCTGGCAGTTGAGTATAACACTATCATCACCGTGTGGCTGGGAACAACGCTGGGTATGATGGTGTCCGATGCCGTCGGTATTATTGTGGGCAATGTGATGGGAAAACGTCTTCCAGAACGGGCGATCAAGTGGGGAGCTGCCCTTGTGTTCATCGCTTTTGGATGCTACGGACTCTACGAGAATCTGCCAGGGTATATCTGGAGCCCTCCCGTAGTCGCAGTATGCTTCGTGCTGCTTGCTGTGTCCATCTATCTTACCGTGCGCATAGGAGCAAGGTGGGGTGGGTATGTCCCGGTCTGCCCTCCCAGTGAAGCGGAAGAGGATAGGGAAACAACAGAAACTCCAAATCCTCACACGAAGCCTAGGTGAGCAATTGACTGACCCAAAAAAGGAGCACGAATAACGATCCGTACTCCTTTTTTGGGTCAAAACACCATTAACAACGGGTCAATCCCATTGGCAACCACTCTACCCCACTGGCAATGTAGCCGCCATTGCCTTCCTCAAAATAAGATACCCTTATCTGGTCACCGATTTTGAGGTCAGAGAAGTGCTCGTCCATATTACACTTCATCACCGTAGCAGCGTCATCCAGTTTAAAGCTCAATTCATCATTCGGTCCTGCCTGCACAGTGACAGATCTGTGATCATTATCAAGCGAGACAATTTTCCCTGTGTAGGTAAATGGTGAGCTTCCCCCAGCCGAATATGCAGAGGCCTGAGACGCGAACGCCATTACAAAAAGGGTTGCCACTGCCACCGCTAAAAACGTTTTTACGCTTGTTCTGCTAAGCATAACCTACACCACCTTTCTGTTTCATCGTTACTGCCGATAGTAAAACCTTCAGTTCTACCACCTTGATTTCATCATATAACATATTGCATATATAAGCAACATAGAAACAGAGAGATTTTAGGTCGTTAGTCGAGTGAGTTCGCTCCATAAATGGAGAAAAAAGGTTTTTTTATCAAAATTCACCGATTTGTTTCATGAATCTCTTTCTTGCGCTGAGAGATAAAGGACATAAAATCTCTATAATCTTGACAATGTGAGAGCGTCCTGGTGGCATCCAACTTCACCGGTAACTCGTATGACAGTACCGGCAAATTAAGCGCAGCAGATTGGAGGCATGTGCTCTCCATCGAGCAGGTCAATCACCGCCGCACTGGATTACGCTGGCTCTTACGGGTAATTCTTGCAGGCACTGCACTGACTCCGCATGCCTCAATGCGTGCCTGTGTACGCTATCGAGTATATGGACAATATGGACCTGGGCGATCGTGCGGCAGGCCTTCTGTGATACTACGAGCATCTCTGGAGGCGTAGGGCCTGAGGACGTGAATATCAGGCAGAAATCCTGAGTGTGTAAGTCAAAAAAGACATATATGAAAAGGAGACACAAGATAAGCTATAGAGCACTATTTAAGGCAAATTGATAATCATATGCCATTTTGGTCAAAAAAGGAATCAAACTGCAAAAATCAATGCCGGAGTGTTTAGTTTCATAGTTGCGAAGTAGCATTATGGGGTGCATACTATAAATAGGATTAGAGGAGAAAAGAACGGCTTTTCTTTCTTCACATGAGAAAAGAGGTGGGAAATATGAAAAGCCTGTTTCCCATAGCGTTCGTGTTAATTGCTTTTGTTTTTGTGCCGACTATGCTGGCTGCGCAGACTGACCAAGTATCTGTACTGAACCCCCCAGTATCTCAACCTGTGATCAGAGAGGGTACCCTGGCTGTAAGATTGGTTGATGCATTGGACATCGGCAAGCCTGCGAACGAGGCAGAAGCGGAAAACATGTTAAGTGCGGTTGGTATTAGCCCGCGTAATGGCTGGATAGGTGACTACCCTGTGACGCCTGATATTGCAGCAGAACTGCGGGCCGCGGTAAGTGAAGCAGCGGACTCAGGCAATTTGGCGATGGGTAAAGATGCGGCACTTACGACATTCGCAAATGTTATAACAACGGAATACGGATTGCCTGTACAGGCGGATACCTCTGGTCAGAATTATGCGGGAATGACTGCGCCGGCGTATCCTGACTCTGCTGTTATCACTGATTACTATTACCAAGAGGGGCCACCTGTTGTGACATACTATGCCCCGCCTGTGGATTACGCATACCTGTACTCTTGGGTTCCCTATCCGTTTTGGTGGTGGAATTTCTGGTTCCCCGGGTTCTTTGTGCTGGCAGACTTTCACGGGTTCGTACATGGCCATGGACATGGTCACGGCCATGACGGGCATGGAGAATTTGTGAGCAACCACTTCCGTGATTCCAGGACAGGGATGATATCGCGCGTTGATCCTGTGCACAGAGCTGGTGGCGGGAGATTTTCGGACAGGGCAGTGAGAGGATGGTCAAGTGCTTCTGGAAGCAGGGGGGCACAGGCAATCTTCAACGGAAGCAGGACCGTTTCTACAGGAAGGGGCAACGCAGGGGCAACTGTTCTGCCTTCACGAAGTAGAACATATGTCTCGCCTTCTGGCAGAAGCGGGATGATGTCGGGTAATGCGGCGAGAACTTATGCGAGAGCAGGCTATTCTGGCTGGGGCACATTCAGTCAGAGGTCATTCAGTCAGCCTTCTGGCGAAAGCAGGTCATTCCATTCTTTTGGAGGTGGCACGGGCTCCTTCAGCGGAACAAGCAGAGGATCATTTGTAACTAGATCGAGTTCTTTTGCCGGAGGCGGCAGGGGCTCGTTTGGAGGAGGGGGAAGGAGGTAACCCCTTCCCAATTCTCTCAATTTGCCTGGACTCGCTCATATACGGCAGCTTTCGTAGCTTCAAAAAAATGCCTAAAGAAAAGCAAAAAATGCATAGAAATGCCTTATTGAGTTCTGAGATACTTATCCTAGCGTCTGTGTAAGAAAGCACTCTGCAAAAAATTGCATGACGCATTCAAATCCTCATGGCTATGCGTGTGTTGAGATCCTTGCGGCATTAATCGGCAGCCCAAAAGTGCCGGGCGTATGAATACTGGAATGACCAGATTTTTTGCAATGTCAATCAGATCACAGCTGCGCCTCATGGTTTTTATCGTTGCCCTTCCTGCTATGGGGATAATCATCTATTCAGGTCTTGAATAGCAGAAAGAAGCCATCAATAATGCCCATACAGAGACCAGGAAACTGGCTGACACTATAGCATTTGAACAGCAGAACATGCTTGCCGGCGCACAGCAGTTAGTGAGTGAGTGCCCTCCAGCTCCCCTATGTGAAGAGTCATGATACCTCCAGGGTGCAGGCGATTGACATTGATGAGAATCTACATTTGTTCCCCCCGGCGGATTGTCCAGAAATCATCGGACAGATTTCTGTCAGCAACATAGTCATAGGGCATCGTAAAATAGCCTTTCATCCCCCATCCTTCTCCCCATGAATTGCGGACGATAAATCTCTTCGCGGAATCATCATATCCTACTGCAAGCACCGCGTGTCCGCCCACTGCGCGCTCGTTTGGCTGCGGCATTTGTACTATCCCGCTCTTGGCGACTTGCTGCGACTCAAAGCTCTCATACACGGTAAAGCCGAACACAAACGGGAACCCATCGGCGAGACAGGTGCGCATCTCGTCGAGTGTAAGGATGCGCTGGTATGAGGTAATCTGATGCTCCAGGGCCTCCTTGTAGCATGCCGGACCTGGCTTCACGCTGAATTTCGATACTACATAAGGCCATTTCTTTTCAGTGCATACGCCTTGTTTGACAAGCGTCTTGATCCCGTCACGGATCATCGCACCCGCGTCAACTTTCGTGGTATGTTCGATAACACGCTCGTTATAATAAATAAAAAGCCTGCTCAATTCAGCGTAGGGGACCTTGTCTTTCCGTTCCAAAAACTCCAATCCGCCGACAAGGGCATTGCCGGTACAGCTGCCGAGATTTCCCTGATTTTCAACCTTTGAACACCTTGCACGGAGATCAACAGAACGGGGCAGTACAGCGGGTACCTTGCGAACCGTACCATATAATATGTCCCGATGATCGGGCAGATCAGGCACCCAGCCGTAACCTGCTCTCTTCATCGCGCTTCTCTCGGTCGAAACAATCTTCCTTTTTTCTGCCATGATAAGTCTCCTTTCAATGCGTCGATATTAGCTCCTATGAAGGTCAAATTCTCATTGCACAAGAATTATAGGCGGCAATTGTATATTCCAGACAATTTTTACGGTGTTTCTGTAAATCAATTGATAGCCCCAGTAAATTTCTATGTAATATGGAGTATTAATCAAGGCACTTTTGAAAAGAAATACCGTCCCACAGAATCTGTTATTGAAGGAGAGCTTCGCCCAAAGAGGCATGAACAAGAGAAACAGTCAGCCCCGGAATAGCAATATTATGCTGATTCGTAACGGTACCCCTGAGTGTTTCTCCATGTGCACGCGAAACATTACCAAACACTATGAGCATACCCATTAATAAAGTGATCCCCAATAATGTTTTTCACCATTATTACCTCTCTTTAAAATTTGCCGGCCCTGTAGATAACGGAGGCAAGTGTTCGGTGACCGGTTTTATATTTTCCTGGTTAATTTGAGATTTTTCTGGCTTTCTATTTTCAAGTGTTATTTCACCTAATGATGCAGAGCCTTTCTTGATGTCACCGCTTTGTATTGTTGTTGTTTTTGTGGGAGGATCATAGCCCGGAGCAGTAATTTCGACCCTTAATGTTTTCAAATCAGGATACACCCTCCTACTTTGGATTTATGGTATAACTTTTAGACGGATGGGTTTTACCCGTCCCCCGAGAAGGCAGGAGAACTTGGTTTTCACCTGGGTCCGAGAACCCTTCTTTCAGTGTGTTCCCTGCCTCCCAAAGCCCTGATAAGTTGGTTGGGCCGAGAGCCCTAGTCACGATGGAGGTTTGGTTGGGAGGCATTCCTGTCTTTTCATATCACTGGTTCAAGGAGGTGCTCACTTGGCGAAGTGTTATGTCGGTATTGATGTATCTAAGGATGCCTCTACTGCCCAGGGGATAGATGAAAAAGGGAAGACGCTCTTCTACGTTGAATTTACGATGGATGCAGAGGGTTTCTCAAAGCTCCTGGGCGCTCTACAGTCGTATTGCAAGGATCTTTGCATGCTGAAGGCTGCGATGGAGTCAACGGGGTGCTATCATACCAATCTGCTGTGTTTCCTTGCCACAGAAGGGATATCGTGTTTCGTTATCAATCCTCTTGTCATTGCGAATTTCGCAAAGCTTTCTTTGAGGAAGACAAAGACGGATAAGAAAGATGCTATGGTGATCGCCCAGTTCCTGCTGGTGCACAAGGATGTCCTTGTCAAGGTTGAACCGTCTCAGAGCCTTCAGGACCTCAAAGACCTGGCAAGGGAGAGAGAATCCCTTACGGTCCTCATGTCAGGGCTTAAGAACGACATCAAGAGGATGCTGCAGATCACCTTCCCGGAGCTTGAATCTCTTTGTAACGTCTTCTCCGAGTCGATGCGCGACATTATAAAGCAGTTTCCCTCGGCTAGGTTGGTCAGGATCGCGGATTTTGTGGTAGTGAAAAAGGCCCTGACACCTTCTGATGCACGAAGGACCCCACCTTTTTATCCGGAGGATTTCATAAAGGCTGCGAAGGAATCAGTGGCTACCGACAGTATTGCCAAAGAGCTGATTCTTCCAGAGAAGTACGCAACACTTGAACATCTCATGAAGCAGAGAGAGCGCATCACGGAGGCCCTTGTGGAAGCATGTCAAGCTATGATGATCAAGGACATAGAGATCATTACCTCTATCGGAGGTATCAGTGACACGATGGCATCGGCGTTTCTCGCAGAGGTGGGCGACTACAAGGCATTCTCCTCGTATAAGCGCCTCATCGCTTTCGCCGGGCTCGATCCGTCTATCCATCAGTCAGGTAAATTCGAAGGGAGAAGCAAAATATCGAAAAGAGGCAACAGGCATCTGAGGCACCTTTCTTATCTCATGACGGCATGCGTTGTCAGACTGGATAACATTTTCAGGGAATATTACCTCAGGAGAAGGGCCGAGGGACTACCCTATAAAAAGGCGATTCTTGCAACCACTCATAAACTGCTGCGGGTCATTTTTACTATGCTGACAAACAGAACAACTTTCCAAGTGAAGGAGGTGATTTCAAAATAGTTGACTGATAATGTCGTCAATTTCGCCGCCTGTCAAAGGTCTCGGTCCGCCCTGGATTGAAAGAAGTCGGAACATATCTCATTTTTCGATCTCACTTTTTTGGGTTTATACTCCTTGGTTTCGACAATTCTCCTACATTTGCGACTAAATTTCTACACATTTCTTGCTTTTTTTTAGACATATTTTGCAGAAGCATGTGACGTATTTTTTTTGAATAATAATAAATCAACCAGTTAAGAGGAAAATGTCCATGTGTTACTTTTGGTAAAAGTTTTGACGAAAGAAAAAGATCGTGTGATGGCAGGTTTTTCTGAATTGCTGAATGAAAGAAATATCAGAGTGGATGATGTTGGAAGGCCGGGATTCTAAACTTCGGAACGTGAGCCCGTATGATTTTTTCTGAATCTGCTGGGTGAAATTCCGTAAGCTTCCCTGAACACCTTCTCGAAATGTGAAACACCGTTGTAGCCCACCGAAATGGCCACATCCGTGATGTTCAAGTCAATATTCTTTTTGAGCAGTTCAGCTGCCTTGGTGACCCTGATGCTATTTAAATGCGATTTGAAACTTTTCCCAAAGTGTGCGTTAAACGCTCTGCTGAATTTGTGCCTCTCCATATGCGCCTTTTCTGCAAGCTCGTTGCGGCACAGATCCTTGTCATAATGTTCCTCCATAAATGCGGCGATACAATCCATGACGAACACCTCGCTGTTCCTCACCTGATCAGGATTGTCCTGATTGTCTTTCCCCTCAAGGAGCTCGGACAACTTCCCTCTGAGGTAAGCAAAACTCAGTGGTTTTCTGATGAAATCTGTCACGCCCAGTCTGAGGGCTCTTATGACCAGATTCTCGGTGCTGTACGCAGTCATGAAGATAACAGGAATTTCAGGTTTTACCTCCCTGACGGTTCTTAGCACATCAAAGCCATCTGCGTCGGGCAGATTATAGTCAATGAGAGCGAGATGCAGGGGCTTTCCGATCTGCTTTAGTGCTTCCGAACGCGTCGATGCCTCCAGGACGTGGTACTCTTGCTCAAGGGCGCCCCTTAGCAGGTCCCTTATCACGCTGTCATCTTCCACTAAAAGAATAGTCTTCTTCTCCATCGCTTCACTGACCGAGGAAATGACATCTATAACTAAGGCAATAAGATTAAAGAAGAATGTCTGATTATCACGGAAGTTACAGGTTATTTCTACTCATTTTTTGCTTTTTTTTAGGCATTTTTTGCAGGGGAATTTAAGGTCTTTTTTGCACAATAATTAATAATTAAATGGTTAAGAGAAAAATATTAATGTGTTACTTTTGAGAAAAGTTTTGAGCGTGCGAGAACATTAGTCGCTGCACTTTTTGGGTTAGTTCCATCATATTAGAAAGGTGGCATATCTGTGAGGATGGCGCCTATCCTGATCCCTTCATTTCTAAAGTGGATAGAATTTGTGCTGGGTTCCGGTATATTCCCACCACTGTGATGCAAAGCTACAACCTCCCAGCTATCATTAAACACTGGAGAGCCGGACGATCCGGGAAGCGTGTCTGTGATATATTGCACTACGGTTGCATCTATATACTTTGCCTCGTTGTCATTCATTGCAATCTGTTTTGGTCCGCCGGCTGGATGCTGAATTATGTTGATCTTGTCTTCCATTTGTATATCGATAGGCTTCAGTTTAAGGAATCCCCATTTCATCCCTGGAGTTCCCTTTATCCTTACAACAGTGTAGTCGAGATTTTCATTATTCTTAAATAAGCTGTCTGGGTCACAGTCATATTCGTCAGAAGGCAAGAAGTTTCCGTAAAGATCTGTTTGGTAATTAAAACGTATCTTTGCTCCTTGAACTTTCTCTTCAGATGGAAACACATGCCAGTTGGTAAGCAGAACATCCTGTGATATAAGGAAGCCTGTTGCCATGCCTCCATCAGCTAAGGTAATGTGAGCCACAGGTCTTGAAACAGCAATCCCTTGATCCAAAAAAGCAATTGGCTTTAAGTTATTATAGTCAATTATCTTCTCAAGGTTTTTATTCGCATCTTCCTCTGTTACAATTGCACTAAATAACTTCATTCTTGTAGAAAGGATATTTGCCGGGGAAGCCTTCCAGACAAAGCTTGGGCCTTTAATTACATACGTATTCATTCTTATCCTCCATGAATTATTTAAACTAGGTCACAGGTTTAACATCGTAAGATAGCCTGCCTCTCTTTATCGTCTCATGCTTGCTCAAAGGCTATCCCTGGAACTCACTTGCCAGACGTTCTAACTCATGTTGTAATCTGTCGAGGGTTTTCAAGGTATCTGCTGGAAATAAAGTTCTTAACACTTCGTGAGTTTCCTCACCTGGTTTTCCCTCAGCTAAAGTTTTCTCCAGTACACTTGCAAGGGTTTGAGCCTGGTTAACCGCCTCCTTTCCAGCCTCAGTTGCCTGCTTCCCTTTTTCTTTAGCGTCGGCAGTTTCCTTCCTTGCGAGCGCTGTCTTGACCCTTTCTCCCAGGGCATCAAGAATCGCCTTTCCCGCGTAGCCTGCAGCGAGAGATTGGGCAAGTAATTTCACACCCTCCGACGGTATCAACACGAAAAGAACTGCAACGGACGCAACAGCTCCAACTACTAGATAACCTAAAACGGGGGTCCTATCCTCCGGTGGTGATGTTAGCCTTTTAGCAAAACCTCCGAGTGCACCAGCAACTAAACTGATAATTGGAACTACTATCCACGTTTGCCACTCCCCCAAGGACTTTATTAATTCAGTAATGATAGCTCTTGCATCCATTTGCTCGACCTCCTTATTAATTGTGTAGGACCAATCATTAGGGT
>Ga0187778_10000829_pt1 | contig 22136 bp, 20 predicted proteins | sample 1015_Q2_SP5_20_M_FD_132418 | JGI IMG/M metagenome (GOLD analysis project Ga0187778, IMG submission 132418) | Tropical peat soil microbial communities from peatlands in Department of Meta, Colombia - 1015_Q2_SP5_20_MG | ecosystem: Environmental > Terrestrial > Soil > Wetlands > Peat | place... | reverse complement strand
TTGCTGATGGTTGCTGGCTCCTCTCGGCGTAGATCCACGAGGTCCTCTCTTAGCACTCCCAGAATTCCGTTTACTGCGCCGTAAATGCCTCTTATCTTCTCATGTTGGAATGCTTCTTCGACAATTCCAGAGACACTGCTGTTTATAACAGCAGTTGGTCCGCCGGATTGGGCAACGAGCAAGTTCTGCGGCAAGTTCTTCACTTGAAGAACTTCGTCAACCTGTCCAGATCTTTCCCATGGACAGTTGCGACATGTGACACGGCTTGATCCACGCTGTACTCTTGGTGTACGATCCTGCTTACTGCATTTGCTATGGCTGATGGGTCCTCTGTGCCTGGGAAGAGTATGTTTCTCCCAACGAGGGCGCCTCTTACGTTACTGCCTGCAACGAGACCTTTAGAGAACTCTTTGAGGACGGGAGTAGGATCGCCAAGTGCTTCGCCGCCCAGCATGAGTATTGGACAGGTGGTGGCTTTGACAACCATCTCAAAGCCTTCACAGTACGGAATCTTCAACCAGATTCCCTTGGAGGAGTCTCCGAGGCCGGTTGCGATACCGATGGCTTTGATTAAACCCTCAGGCTTCTTCTGCATCTTGTAGCCTTCAGCTGTCTTCTCCACAGTGAATGCTTCGAGGAACGATGGGATCGAGTACTTGTTCAATTCTGTGACAGCGTTCGCGCATGCCACGATCGTGTCGAGTGATCCAATGTCATTCAATTCGAGCCTGAACATGAATTTCGCGCCGTCTAATCTCAGGCGATTAATAGATGCTGCTGTGAACGATGTGAATCGATCGTCCATCTCGAATGAGGCGCCGCTCAACCCGCCTCTGTTCATGCACCCGATCAACACTTTCTTATCAAGGAAGCTTTCACCACCATTATCGACTGCGAGTTGATCCACTATCAACAAATCTTCAATGATGTCAGTTGTTCCCATTACACCGTCGAATTCAGGGCTCGAAATAACTCGCAGAGCCCGCCCTAGGTATTCCTGTCTGTTTCCCATCAACAGTGGGTCGCTTCCGGACCTAGTTATTCCTCTGGCAGGATGATCGCAGGCGAGAATTGCAAGCTTGCCATCAGTAGTGAGTTTCTCCCGGCGCTTTCTGCGCAGAGCAGATCTATCAATTATGCCCGGGTCACTCACTCGCATATCGGTAATCTTTCTGAACATTCTTTCCGGAAAGAACGATTGGAGATCGAATTTGTAGCTCGACTTGAGTGTACTCATCTGATTGTAGACTCCGGTGAACGGGAAAATGCGTCTAATATTTGAAAATTCGCTTCTTCAAGCCACGGTATGCTCTGTCTATTCACTTGTGTATTCTAGCTATCCCATTGAATATGACCTTAGCGCGTCTCTCCACTTGCTTTGGGGTGCCAAAATTCGCTGGACCGACCTTCTCTACAACAAAGGAGGCAACTGCACAACCGGTCGCGACGGACCACAGGAGGTCTCCTGTATGAACCCAAGTTACGAGAAATGCCCCGACAAGAGCATCACCGGCTCCCGTCGGGTCACGAACTCGGGTTTTGAAGGCTGGGATTCTGTAAGCTCCATGATCTTTTGACCAAAGCATTGTTCCAGCTCTACCTTTGGTGATGAGAATGATTTCAGGACCGAGTGAGTTTAACTTGAGAGAAGACGTCTTCCCTATCAACACTGAAGCCTCGTCTTCTGAAACCTTTAGGACGTCAAGATATCTGAGTACAGATTTGTCTCGAAGTTTTGATCTTCGAATTTCTCCGTCTGGGAGAACACGACGCAAGTACCCTTGTGGATCTAAACATGTTACTGAATTTCGACGTGCAAGCGATATTGCAAGGGATAATGGGATCTCGTTCAGGATTGGGCCCATGTGGAGCGCTGATGATGTGGGAAGGTCGGAGAGGTTACGACGCGTTAACTGCATACATTTCGAAGCCAGCCACATGAACCTCCCCTCATCAGTGTATTTTATCTTAAATGACGTAGTCCGGGAGCCAGATTGTCGAACGTGTTCTACGTTCACACCTCGTGAACCGAGCCAACGAAGCCTCTTCTCACCATAATCGCTACCGACTTTGCTTGCTACAACCACAGTTGCGCTAAGTGCTCGAGCACCTAGGCTTGTATAAACACATGGACTGCCCATTTGCGCAGGGTACTCTTCACCGCCGCGCGAAATGTAATCGAGCACGAGGTGTCCAACTACCGCCAGATCGTACATTTTAGAGGCCCCTATCGTGGTTTCCAGCGCACGAATTGACATACAATCTCTAGAATTAGACTTGGCGGTTCGTTTCAGGGTAAATTCATTGTTGTCCTCAGCAGCCTAACCTCGTCACAAACAGTATATTCGACTACCAGGAAGGCGTTTGGACCCGAAAGCGGCGTGACATAATGCGCTTTTCTTATGTAGTCTCCGCCGGTCTTGGTTACAAGATCGAGAACCTGTTTCATAACGAATCATCGTTCGATGAGTTCGGAAAAGCTCTTCGCATTGTTAAGGAGCACGGATTCGAAGGAGTTGAACTCAATCTCGGCTTCGACGATGACACTAGAATACGCAGAATCAAGAAGTCCATAGATCAGACTGGACTCGAGGTCGCGGCCGTTGGAACTGGGATGGTATACGCAAAGGAACACCTCTCTTTCACCGAAAGTGAGCTAGAAAAACGGTCAAAGGCATTGAGCATAGTGAAGAACCTGATACATTTCGCTTCGCAGGAACATGCAACTCTCATTATCGGACTCGTGAGAGGCGCCCCGTCACAACCCGACAAAACAACCTACGATCGAATGCGGGAGAACCTGAGCCTATGCGATAAGGTAGCGCATGAAAATCATGTAACTGTCGCGTTAGAAGCCATTAACAGGTATGAAACAAGTCTGCTAAATACGGCAAGTGAAGCAGTTCAGATAATTGAAGAAGAAAGGTTAGCCTCGACCGGTATCCTCTTGGATACATTCCACATGAATATTGAAGAGCAATCGATTAGCGATTCGATCCGAAACAACGCCCACAGAATAGCGTACTTCCACATCGCGGACAGCGACCGTTGGCCCCCGGGCCATGGACATTTAGACATGTCCTCATTGTTGAACACTCTTGAAGCTTCAGGCTACAACGGATGGGTTTCCACAGAAGCCCTTCCAAAACCAAACAACGTGCAAGCTGTGACCGATACAGCCGCGTATCTCAAGAAGCATAATTTCATGCGATCTTGAACTACTTACACAACTTCTCTCCAAGTCATGTTGTGACCCATTACCCTTAAACTGTAGTTCTCTTTCTGCGAATTCTCGCGATAGTTTATGGTCTCAAAAAGCTTCCTAGCATTGTACGGCGGTAAACCCGTACGGACAGAACCTCTGCCTGTGATGCATCCAGGATCATCTCAGATTGATGAAGAGGAAATAAGCGCGGTTCTCGAGGTCCTCAAGTCGCAATCGCTCTATCGATTCTACGGACCGAAATTCATGAACATCACTGGTAAGTTCGAGAAAGAATTCAGAGAATATGTTGGAGTCAAGTATGCTTTAGCGGTGTCTTCTGGTACAGCGGCACTACACACCACCCTAGTAGGTTTAGGTTGTGGTCATGGGGACGAAGTTATCCTACCCACATATGGTTGGGTAGCATGCCCCGACGCAATCTACGCGAGCGGAGCTACCCCGGTCTTAGCGAACGTTGACGAGTCATTAACACTTGACCCAGCCGATGTTGAAGCAAAGATAACAAACCGTACCAAAGCGATTTTGGCAGTCCACATTCGAGGGGTTACATGCGACCTAGATGCGTTATCCAAGATTGCGAAAAGATACCAAGTGCTTCTCGTCGAAGATGTGGCTCAGTGTGGTGGTGGAACTTACCACGGAAAGAAGCTCGGTTCGATAGGAGACGCTGGCTCCTTCAGCTTCCAACTTAACAAGATGATTTCAGCCGGCGAAGGCGGTGCAGTGGCCACGAACGATCAATCCACTTACGAACGTGCTGTAATGTTCCATGACGTAGGTACACCTTACCGTGCGTTTTCAGAAAAGAACTTCAACTTTATAGTCAAACCGTTCCCTGGAGTAAACTATAGGCAGAACGAAATCTCTTCAGCAATACTTCGAGTCCAGCTGAAGAAGATGGATGCGGTTGTCTCCAAGATCAGAGCCAACAAAGCAGTAATCAAGAAAGGCATGTCCGATATTAGTGGAATCAAGTTCAGAAAGCTCCCCGACCCGCAAGGAGAAGTTGCAGTCGGCCTCGTATTCTTCGTCGAAACACCTGAGAAGGCGAGAGAGTTTAGAGATGCTCTAAGAGCTGAAAATATACGAACCGAAAGCGGTGCCTACCCTGGTGTGCTATACGACCCCGCAGTAACTGACGGTCATGTGTTCCTCCATTGGGGTCACATAATCAAAGACATAGACCGTGTGAAAGACAAGTATGCGCAATCTGTCAATCTGATGAGCCGCGCAGTGCACCTGGACATCAGCCCACTTTTGGGCGAAGCGGAACTGAAAGACATCGATACCGCCCTTCACAAAGTCGCTAGCGCCGTCTTGTAAGCACTTACGAGGTTGCCGATGGCCTAGTGGTAACCCTATCGGCAAAGGCTTAGATGTAGAAAAGACATCCGCGCTAGCTGAAGGTTATGCCAGATAGAGTAAAAGCAGCAGTGATGCCGAAACCTGGAACAATTCAACTAACCGACTTCCCTTACCCGAAAGTTCCAGCTAACGCTGCACTGGTTAGAATGGAGATGTCTGGAATTTGTGGTACTGATAAACACATGTTCAAAGGCGAAACGACCCACCCCGGAGGCCACGAAACAACGTTCCCGATCATCCCCGGCCACGAAAACGTGGGCATACTAGAAGAGTTGGGCCCCGAATCAAGGCTTGAAGTGGAGGATAGGAAACTGCAGGTCGGAGACCGCGTCGTCCCGATATGTGATGTTACTTGCGGCCAATGTTACATTTGCCGATCAAGTTACGGTTTCACCACTTCATGCCTGAGAGATGTTGGGTATGGCACAACGTTGAGTTGCGAGAATCCTCCACATCTTTTTGGCGGTTGGGCAGAGTACTTGTACATACTCCCCGAAGCATTACTTGCCAAAGTCCCCGATGGCGTACCGCCAGAGGCAGCGGTTATGACAGAAGTACTGACGGTCCCGTTTTGCGGATTCCAGAAGGCTACGAGTCCGTATCCTTTGGGTAAGGAGGGCTTTGGTCCGGGAGATACCGTCGTTGTCCTCGGCGCTGGACCCCTAGGCATTTGCCATGGAATAATGGCGAAGATGACTGGAGCCGAGGAGATCATCATAGTCGGCGCTCCCGAATCAAGATTGGAGTTAGCCAAGAAAGTTTGCGCAGATCACACCGTGAACATCAATAAGACTACCGACCCGAACGAACGGTTTCGAGAAATTATGGCTCTAACCGAGAATCGTGGGGCCGATCTGGTGGCGGAATGCGCGGGTGTCCCCGAAGCAGTAACTCAAGGACTGGACATGCTCCGCATTGGCGGAACTTTGATCGTAGCAGGTAATTACATCGACATGGGCTCGACCCCAGTAAATCCGCAGAAGCAGATATTGAGCAAGAACGCTCGAATAATTGGAGTCAGCGGCCAGACAGCTTCATCCTATGCAGCTTCGCTCCGGCTGATCAAGAAGTTCTCGCGAACAATCCCAATCGAGACGCTTGTGACGCAGAAGTTTAGCATTGAAGAAGCGGAACGCGCATTGTTGACGGCTATCTCTATGGAAAATATGGAAGTCGTGATTGCACCTAGATGAAATTCACTCGCTTAAATTGTTGAAACGATCGGTTTTCCTTCACTGAATCTGCTCAACCTAAATTCTCGAATGTCAACTCCCGACGTTTTTCCGTGCAGGATAAACTCGGCGACAAGCCTCCCTGTTGCTGGCGAGAATCTGAAGCCGTGGCCACTCATCCCTACAGCACAGTACAGCCCAGCTATGTTCGGAATTTCATCTAGAATTGGATGCCCATCCGGGCTCACGTCATAGGGGCCGGAGTAGCCACCGTTACTTATTGCAGCTCCCATGCTTGGAAATCTATGCACCACTTTCTGAGAGTATTTCAGAATCCTGTCGGAATCTATGCCTTCGTTATAGTTGTCAGGATTCATGGGTGAACCTGGACTTTCGATCTCTCCAACCAGTGTTTGCTCTCCTTCTGGTTTCATGTAAATGTCATTCACGAAATCGTCGGTCACCATGTGGGCCTTGCCAAAATCGGTTGGTCGCTTGAAGAGGCATACCTGCTTACGTGTGGTTTCTATCGGAATATTGACACCTACCCTACCGAGGAGTTCTTTAGCCCACACATTTGCTGCACAGACCACTTTGCTTGCTCTAATGGTTCCTTGGTTGGTTTCCACACCGGTCACGTGCCCGTTTTCTGTCGTGATCTTGGTGACCTGCGTACCTGTAATGATTTGCGCGCCGTTCTTCTCTGCCTGCTGAGCGTAGGAGTTGGTGGTCTTGACTGGGTCGGCGTAGCCTGAGGTCGGCTCGTAAATTCCAAATGTAACGTCTTCAGTTGAAATTCTGGACTCGAGCTTCTTCAATTCCTGCGCAGGCAGTAGTTGGGAGTTAGCTCCCATTTGCTTTTGAAGTTGAACGGCTTTTTCGATTCTCGCGGCTTGCGCCGGACCTGCGACTCCCATCCATCCTGTCTGTGTAAATCCTGAATCTCCTCCCACGGTATCGGCGAAATTATGGAAGAGTTCTATACTCTCAATGAGCATCTTCAGTAGCGGTTTGCTCACATTCCAGACGCCCATGTTCACTATAGCGCTGGATTTGCCTGTGGCTCCCCACGCAAGGTGACCTTTTTCCAGTAGCACAACGTCAGAAGCTCCCATCCTAGTCAAGTTACGGGCTATGCTGGTTCCAACGCAGCCGCCGCCAATTATTACGGTCTCGGCTTTGCCGATCATGAAAATCCTGGGGCACTAGTGAAATGAGTCCTTAACTCTTTTGTAAGACCGAGTTCGGACGTTGAGGGGAGGTCTATTGATAGACCGTGCCGATATTTGGAGGCCCGGACGTTAGGGTTAACGTTGCATTTCCGATGAACCAGTAAGGCGGTGCATAGGTCGTGTCTAGGTTGTCTTCGAGTTGTTGTCCCTGATTGAAAGGTGAAATAGTATCGTATACAGCGCTATAGACATTCTGTCCGTGCATAAGGTAGTTTACGATCTGCACGGTCAAATCGTCAATTAGACCGAATTGGAGTGAGACGCTTCCGTTACAGAAGATGACGGATTTTACTCCGGCAGTGATGAAGATTGGTGCGATCGAGTTGCCCTCACTTGACGCTAGGATTAACACTTTGACTCCTGTTAGAGTGTTTGGTCGGAAGTGTGTGATGAAGAAGTCTTCGCTCGCGCCAATAATACCGGTATGATAGTTCAAGAAGCCTGAGGCGAATTCGGCTGGATATTCCTGCTCGATGCCATCGTTAGCCTTCTCACCGATGTACCAGTAAGTGGTGTGAATCCAGTTGAAAGTGTTAGTTCTCCAAATCACAATACTGTAGCGATTCAAGTCGTGTAGCAAGAAATCAACGGTCACTTTACCGTCAGCCAGATATGTGATATTATATGCAGCTGCTTTCAAGGCGTACACAAGATCCTGCTTGTAATATCCCATGGGTAATGTTTCATTCAGTGACGAAATTATCAGCGCTTGACCTTTTGTTTCAGTATAGAGTGGTGGAACAATGTTTGCGTTAGCAGTCATAGGAACTGCAAGCGCTACAATGATCAAGAGTGCAAGAAGGATCGGCTTCAACCCGACGCACCGACCATAATTACGATCAAGAAAACAATAGGGATTATCCGATCACCAGAAGCAAATTCACCTCGACTCTGATGTGTACTTTACATGGCCATATACAACCATAGTCTGTAGTTACATCAGTTCTCCATCTTCGGAACCCGCCTACAAGCCGTTGGAGCACTAATCTTCGACGTGCTGTCGTTTCCTACGACTGAGGAGTATCAGAACTCTGATAATCCTCACACTCCAAACCGTGACTAACAATAAGAGATCGAGATCCGGCGCTCGAATCGTATTCGCAAGTCCTGCGTCGCGGTTCTTTAATTGCATATTAATTGAACCCAAGAGGTAAGTCCTTGTTTCTCCCATTTTCAAAGTTCCATCAGTTTCAACGCTCGTCATTGCAGTTGCGGTGCTTGATGATAGAATTGTGGAGTGATTTTGGTGCCGAGGGCGGGATTTGAATCCGCGATTTGGCCTACGGTGTCCGTAGTCAACCCGGTCTTCAGCTTCACCCTACGCAGTCGGGTGCTCTCCCAGGCTGAGCTACCTCGGCACTTGACAACGAACCAATGCTGAGCGGTCCGCGATGAATTAAGACTTTTTCCCCCGTTTCTAAAACCTTGAAGATGCATCATTAATCTGAAATTCTAATTTCTTCAGAAATTTCCATTCGATTTGAGAGTGAACTCTTCCAACTACGAAAGTTTTTAGGCGGAAACTAGAGAGCTCTGCTCGGTGGGCCGGTAGATCAGCCTGGTATGAGCATCCAACGTAACTCGATGCGACTAAATCGTCCGCTTGGCATGCTACAATCGCCCGCAATGCGGAAAGACTCAACAGTCCCGTAAGGTCGCGGGTTCAAATCCCGCCCGGTCCACCAATTCAAACAGAGTCTACGTGGTACGACATTTACTCCGGGCTGTAGGATGATAATTCCCTTAGGAGATCTAGAGTCCTATCAGCCGTTCAATTTCTGTTGCCCGCACCATCCTACCCACACACACAAAACGACGGATGAAATTTGTCTGGTCGTGCCAGGCGATTCAAGTCTGCTCCGAACTTGACGAACGCAATATACGAAATTCATCTTTGTTCGCAGTTTGATTAAGGCATTAGCGGAGAGTGAGCGCAATAACGGTGCAAACAAGAGCTATGATCGTGATCGAGTCATGAACGTGACAATCAAGCCAATGCCTACTCATCTGCTGGTTTGTCACTTAGCTTGGCGAGCAACTTGCGAAATTCTTCATTTTGAGGGTCCAAAGAGACTGCACGGGCGGCACAATCTTTGGCGACTTGTTGCTGACCTACTTCAGCTAAGAGTGAAGCTCTATCAAACCACCCATACGCGTCTTCAGGTACTTTTGCCGTGCATTCTTCGAGGGCCGCTATGGCTTCACTCTTTCGGCCGAGTCGCCACAGCGCCATCCCTTTATCGTCAAGAACACCAAAATGTTCAGGATCTACTTTCAGGGTTTCCTCAAGAGCTCGCAGAGCTTCTTCACACCTTTCAACGTGCAGCAGCACCTTAGCTCTTGTGTGCCATGCCTCAGCGGTTTTCAAACCAAGCCTAGTTGCCTCGTCTAGAGCTGTCAATGATTCTTCGAACCTATCCAACTCAGCTAATGCTTGAGCTTTGTGGAACCAACTCTCCGGGTCAGATGGTTCAAGCTTGAGGTATTGCTCAATGGCTGCCACACATTCTTCGAACTTTTCTTGTTCAAACAAACCAGCGCTCTTCATTAACCAGGAGATAGCGTCATCCGGGTTCAAGCTGATTGCTTTTTCGCAGGCCTCTACCGAGTCATTATATCTCTTCAGCTTATGCAGGGCACTCGCTTTAATTCGCCAAATCCCTATGTTACCTTCATCTGAGTCCAATACTTTTTCAATAGCTGCAACAGCTTCCTCATATTTTCCCATTCTTTCCAATACGAAGCCCAAATCCCACCAAGCATGCCAGTGATTCGGCTCTAATCGGACGACCTCCCTTAGCGCGTTCTCTGCTTCTGAATCTCTTTTCAATTTCATTAAGACCTCTCCTTTCATATGCCAAAGTTGGAAGACATCGGGCCTTAGTCTTGTAGCCTCTTCAAGGCACACTAAACTTCCTTCGAAATTGTTTTCATCATAATACTTGCTTCCGAACGCATGTAGCGTTGGCGCAGCATGATCCACGATGACACCTGCTTGCATGATTTTCACGAGTTCTTCCGGAGAGAACGTCACATTACACGCAATACTCTCAAGTTGGCTGTCCAAGCTCCAAAGTTTCTCCTTGTCCCGAGTTAACCAGCGCTTTCCCTGCAGGGAAGAAGCAACTGCGTCAAATTGCTCAGAGTTGTTGCAAGCACTGTAAAGGGAGCTAACAACATCTATAAATTGGATTACGCCACGTCGTCTTAGTAACTGTAAAACACAGAGTAAAAGGATTTCCGGGGTCGTAAGTTCCGTCTTAGCAGCTTCTGCCCAGATTTGTTTCACTGATTCTGGGATATTGGTCAACTCTTCATCGGTTAGCGTTTTTCCCGAGTTCTCGCGAAGAAGTGACACCGCGTATAGAGGAGTAGCCTCTGCTTTCAGAATCCTCTCGATTACCTTCGACTCGAAACCGGACGGAATTATAACATTAAAAATCTGCGAGAACTGTTCCACAATTGCTGAGCATTCCTTTTCTGTTATTCGGTCCAAAGTCACAATCTCAAATCTGCGCCAGAAGACGCTAGATGGGTAATCTTTCAACAACTCCGACCTAGTCGATCTACAGGAGGCGATTGTTATCACATCGACTGCCATTTCCTCGCATCTGCCAACTATAGTTGAGAAGAGATCTTCTTTGCTGAATTCGTAGACCCTATCTACGTCATCCCAGAGTAATACTAAGCGACTTGCACCTTTTGTCATTCTGAGCAAGTCTTCAATTTCCGTTTCCAGCAAGCTGCAAGACTTGATTACAATGACTCTATCAGGTTGAATAGATTGGACTAACATTAGACAGAATGTGGTTTTCCCAGACCCCGGCATTCCTAGGATTAGGATTCGACCTTTCTCCGAAAATCTAACAGTTTCCCTCTTGATTGGTTGAGTTGGAGCAAGTGGATTGAATCGAAGAGAGTCTTGCAACTCTGCTAATTCCTCTTGATCGAATACATCAAAAGCCGCCTGTCTTTTCCGCAGACGGTCTACATGCTTGTCGAGAGCAATTACCAAAAGAGCTGCGAGTTGGCCTGGACTCTTGAAGGTGTTGACCACTCTTTCCTTTCGAATTTGTTCCCTAAACGCCCCGATAAGCGGAATCTTGGCCGGATCCTGTTCCACGAAGTAGGGTTTGACGTCGGATTCTTGATCCTTCAGGAAGACGAGACGAGGAATATTCTGTTGCTTTGCAAGTTCATATTCTAATTGCGTAACAGATTTGCCGGTTTCGCTATCGACCTGTGAGCAATAGAAGAAACCAACTATACCTATGTATATGTCGCTTTCTCGGAGTCGGTTCAACGATTCTTCTTTCGGTGTCTCGTCAGAGCTGACCCAGTACTCCATGGCTATTGTTTCAAATTCGTTCTGCTTCTTAAGGAGAATATCGTTGACCTGAGCTCTCTCGGGTTGGAGGTCGCGATACGTTGAACTTACAAAAATCTTCAGGGGTTTCCTTAAGATCTGGACCAGCGAGTGCCGATAGCGTAATGCTTAGTTAATGAATTTTCTGTGCCCTTCGATTCCAGGTTTCAGAGGAATGGCGCCGTGCGCTCTAGTCGTCAGAGTGTATCAAACTGAACCTTTCATTTGCAGGATTTTCTCGTACTTGTAGAACGTGCCTCGAGAAAATCCGCTCATCTTGATCAACTGCTTTCATCATGTCTGCATTGTCTATTCTCGTCATCTCTTACAGGATTTCTGTTTGGCTAGTTGTTTTAGAATTTTAGGTAAACTGTAGCGTACGAACTTCTTCGTCGACGTCACCGGGTCCTGTTCAACTATTAGGTGACATGCTGTGTCCGGTATCCAGAAGCGCATATCTTTGCGTATTAGCGGATCGAAAATTGAGTCAATCAGCTTGTTTACTTCACCGGTCGAGTAGGGACGTTTTTTCTTCCGCGGCAAAGCTTCTCAACCCCTACTGGACCGGGTACGGTTTTGTTGGGTCGATTAGGCGGCCTCCAACGTTGTAGAGGATTGGTTGTTGGCCCGGTCCTGGTGCCGGTTGCGGAGTCGTTTGCTGCGATTTCGTGGATGTTGAGTTGCCGAGTTCCAATTTCGCAATTACGACTCTTATGAATTCGATTAACTGGTTGGACACGAACTCGGCGAGTTGCTTCTTTCTTTCTTGATCGTTCACGATTTGCCGGAGGATAGACATGCTTTCGGTGGCGTTGTCAATTCCGATCTGCTTCGCAGTCAACTGTGCCATGTTCGGATGTCGCTCAATCCATTTCTGTAGAATGGCGTACAGTTTCAAAGGATCGAGATCCGCTATCTGGTCAACGTCACTTTTCTTCTTCCGACGCTTGAATTGGTCCTGCAGATGACGGTAACTAAGTCGGCGGGATGATAACTCACTCTTTCTTTGTCTTCTGAGAAGAGTTACGGCTCTGCTCAGTTGTTGAAGTTTTGCAGGATCAGCTTCCTGAGCCATTTGTCGATTTATCGAGGCGATCTGATCCTCGAGTAGTGAGATCACATCTAGAGGTTTAGAGTTGGAGGTTGCAGTAGCATGCAGCGATTTGTAGGTTTCAGTAGGGTTTTGCAGGCTCTGAACAGAGTTTTGTGGGCCACTAGCGGAAGTTTGTACGCTTTCTGCCCTATTACCATGGGAAACTCGCGATGATACCCGTCTGAGCCTCGAATAATGTCGTAGGTTGTAGTTGCTGAGAATGTTAGATTGGCTTACGGTCGTTTTCGCTTCGTCATAATTCGGTTGTGTATTCATATACTGACTTGTCAGTGGATGTTGAGTCTCAGCTAGTATTTAACATGAAGAGATTCCGTCTGTGCGTACTGTAATTTGAACGGTCGTGCAACAGCAGTAACCGTCTGGAACCAGATTGAATGGTGGCGAGATTACTAAAAGAAGAGCCGTAAGTGTCGCATTAGAGATGCGTAGTCCCCTGACGCGAAGAGTAGAATAGTGATGATTAGAGGAAGATGCTTCTCGGCGAGTCCCAGGTATGCCATGAACTCTAGTTTGGACATGACGATCAACACACCCATCGCCCCCGCGGTAGACAACGGTATGTTTAGCAAATCACAGCAATGCTCCCTTCGCCTGACCATCCAGAAAGACTCAGGATTAGCACGATCTTGCCTCCGACGGTGGCAGAAAACCGTTAACCGGACTGACCCAACTCGAACCGTTCTTTACAGGATTGCTTGCCACACAAAATCAAGCTAATCGATCGTAGTACGTATCAACGTGATGCACGGAAATTGATTAACGCCCTGACAACCCATAACGCGAATTTGCATCAGGGGTAAGGGGGCAAGCATCCGGAGAAATGCTTCGTGAGTGTGGTCTAGTTCCGCACACTTTGAAGGTTTCATTCTATGACAATGGCAGTAAGGGTTGACCGGACTCCGTTAAGTCGCCTAATCTTCCACGTTACAATTTCCTTCAACGCATCCATCGAATCAGCCTCAACTTCGGCAATCATATCGTACACACCATACACGCGGTGGCTCTTCTTCACATTCGGAACTTTACGAACTTCTTCTAACACCTTTTCCTCAGAGCCCGGTTCAACATTTAGCAGAACATAGCAGAGAGCCATATGCAATCCACAGGATATTGGAGTCTCCTAAGTAAGAGGTTTCCCCTTAAGATTCCACGCTGCCTAACTCACTTAACTAAGGACTGTTAAGTGCTGTAGGGTTATTGCGACCGAGGTAACGCTCGTGACGAGAAAGCCAAGGCTCAGGGAAACAATAGAGCCGAAGGAATCATACTTCGTGTACCTGCTCCTCTGTGACGACGGGAGCTATTACACTGGTTACACGAACAATGTTGTCTCACGATTTGAAAGACATCAGAAGGGTTATGGAGCTCGATACACCAGGCTACGCAGACCACAGAAGGTGGTGTACGTGGAGAGGTTCAGAACCCGCGGCGCCGCCATTAGAAGAGAACTCCAGATCAAATCACTTAATCATAGAGAAAAACAGGAACTAGTCTCCACTCGTTCTCAAGGCATTGAGTAGATTGATAGCGGGCCCCAGACTGATGGTGTTCTGAGAAGATTGTCAGTGGAAAGTGAGAAAGAGAGAAAACTGCTCAAAGATCTAGGACTGTCGGATAACGAGGTCCAAGTGTACCTACAATTACTGCGGCAGCCACAAGGCGAGACGCTGGATAAGGTCGTCACTGCGTTTGAGATGCCAGCGTCCGAAGCTGAAGACTCGCTTAAATCGTTAGCAGACAAGGGCCTCCTTCGGATCTCCAGAAACAAGGTTGAAGCAGTTCAACCTCGAATTGTCATCCAAACGCTGCTTGACCGACGAAGAGAGTTGGTTGAAGCTCAGGCTGCTCAGGAAACCTCCAACGCCCTCGCACTTGAGAAGCTACTTGAACCCGTCTACTGGGAGAACCGGATGGGCCTTAGGTCGGAGGAAATTATTGAACCGCTCCGCGATCTCCCTGACATGGAATTACACACGGCTCAAATACTCGGAAACGCCACTTCGGAGGCTGCAATTTTCGCCGAGACCTTCGGCTGGTACGATAAAGTCCGTGAGGCACTTTTCCAGGCTCATGATCGAGGCGTAAAATTAAGGATCCTCATGTTGGCAAATGACGAAGCCACATTAAAGAGGGCTAAGGATCTTCAAGGCATTGGAGTTCAAGTTCGTCATTGCACTGAAGAATGGTACCCCGTGCGTGGAACCCTTGTAGACGATCAGGAGCTAGTCTTCCTAATCTGGGCCACGCGAGAAAGAGATGTGACTCGTCCAATTTACTATCGTCCGCACTACACTAGGAATCCAGGATTAATCAGAATCTTCAGAGACGCCTTCCAGAAACGGTGGGAAGAAGCAGCCCACATAGAGACGTGAACGGTAAATTACATGAGTAATGGCTCTCCGTGCATCGAATAGATCTCTTTGAGCTTTTTCGTAATGGCCTTGGCATTACGTGATTTAACTGACAATAAGTGGCCGGTGCAATTGCAATCGGACGCGCCGGCTCGATGAATAGTCGGTTTCGCCTTAAGGTTAGATACTATTCGCTGGTTGATCTGACACTCTAATCGCTCGTCACTTTCGATGCAGATGACATTCGTGACAGTAATCTCAGGACGGACTGTGAGGTAATCAACGTGCCACCTCACAAGTTTATTGCGACGCCTATGCCGAGCAATTCGTCGTTCTAGTGACACTGCCCCTAATCCTAGCGCGGATCCGGTGTAGAGATAATTCCCGTTCTTGATCTTGGTCAGACCCAGCTTTCCAATTCTGACCACGAATGGCCTCTTGCAGGCTAGGAGCAGGGTATAAGTTCCTCTCAAGGCATTCCTCCGAAGCACAAATAGCCGCATATGAATTCTATCCTGGCTGCTTGTGATCTCTCGATGAAGGCAATCGTACTGGCTGGGGGATATGCAACTCGACTCCGCCCGATCAGTTACGTTATCCCCAAACTGCTGTTCCCCATCGCCGGTAAACCAATGATTTACTGGACGCTTGACCTGCTTAAGAGATTCCAAGTTGAAGAGGCAGTACTAGCCGTAAACTACCTTGCCGACTACCTGAGAAGAACTGTTGGTGATGAATATCGTGGGATGCGGATCAAGTATTCTCTCGAAACCATTCCATTAGGGACCGCGGGACCAATCAAACTCGCTTCGAAAATAACTCGACTAGATAAAACGTTCATAGCAATGAATGGTGATATCATCACAAACGTCGACTTCAGCAAGATGCTCCATTGCCATGAATCAACAAACTCCATGATCACGGATGCACTCGAAGAGGTTCAGGACCCATCTAGATTCGGCGTCGTCAAACTCGACGCCTCATCGCGTATAGTGAAGTTTGTTGAAAAACCGAGCAAAAAGGAAGCTCCAAGTCGCCTTATCAATGCTGGAATCTACATAGTCGAACCAAGTGTACTCAAACAGATTCCCAGCGGACGAAAAGTCTCCCTGGAGAGAGAGATATTCCCCGTTCTTGCCCATCGCGGGAAGCTTGGAGGATTTCCGATCTCGGACTACTGGTTCGACATCGGCGACTCGTCTGATTATCGAAAGGCAAACTTTGCTCTCGCGAAGAAGATCGCTGAAAGATCGGGACTTCAATTATCCGGGCGCACAAACATGAAACGGTGGAAACTTGCTCCACCGACCCTCATTGGGAGAGACGGCAAAGTTGGTGTTGAAGCGAAGTTAGGACCAAACGCTGTTCTCGGAAAGAGAGTAACTATTGGCAAGAGAGTGCGGATCGCTAATTCGATTATATTCGACGACGTGAAGATCGGGGATGAATCAACTGTTACCGGTGCAATCGTAGCAAATGGGTCCACGATTGGAGACGACGTTAGAATCGGATGGGGATCTGTCATCTCGCCTTACGTATCGATCAGTGATGGAGTAAGAGTTGGAAAAGATGCACTTATTCATCCTTACAAGAAGATAACGCGGCATATCGCCCCCGGGGCCCACGTGATGTGAGGAATCGCGCTCGTGCCTTCAAGAAGACCTTGGAAATATCAAGAGTGGTCGGAAGATTGTATGATTACAGTTTGATTTCGTTTGTCTTCTTAGCAACTTTCGCGGTCACATTTCTTTCCATACCGTTTGTTGCAAAATTCATGAAGAATCATGGCATTACAGGAAAAGACGTCCACAAGATCAGTGGCCCCGAGATTCCTGAAATGTGCGGTGTAGCTGTCCTAGTCGGTTTGAGTGTTGGAGTGATCGGATATGCAGTTATGGCACCGGGTTCCTCACGGGAAGCTATCGCCTGGCTTGGAACCGTATTGATAGCCGGAGCGATTGGGGCCGTTGATGACAGGCATCCGCTTGGTCCGAAAACCAAACCTCTTCTTACAGCAGTCGCCTGTGTGCCAATTCTCCTACTCGGAGCCTATTCTCCGTTTCCGACTCTTCCGTTCATCGGTGAGGCACGTCTTACAATCGTGTATCCTCTTCTTGTTCCAGTGGCCATCGCGGTAACATCTAACGCTGTGAATATGATGGATGTCATGAACGGTGCCATGCCTAGTACTGTTGCAATCATAGCCGTCATGTTGACTGGAATTTTATTACTGGCCGGTCAATGGACAGTTGCCGTACTATCTGCATGTCTGTTGGCAGCGATGCTTGCGCTTTTCTACTTCAATCGGTGTCCTGCAAGAGTGTTCAGCGGAGACACGGGGAGCCTGGCTGTGGGTGCTGCCCTTGGCGGCCTTGCGATCATAGGGCGAGTGGAGGTCGTCGTGATGGTCGCGTTAATGCCTCAGATTATGAATGCGTTCTACGGGCTGTCGTCTGTCGGACGGTTATATGAGAGGCGTGAAATTCGACAGCGACCAACCAAATTGCTTGATGATGGGAAGCTTGCTGCGGCCGCTGAGAAGAATGCGCCGATCACACTGGCCCGACTGATACTCGCCGCGGGTCCTTCCACAGAACGTGGTGTGGTTAGAGGAATGATGCTGTTGACCGTGCTCTCATCGATCTTGGCTGTGTTGACTTATGGGCTTATGGTAGTGAAAATTTGAAACGCCTTGTCCCATTAGCTGCCATCGAGATCTTCGTGTGGGCTGCTCTGATAATGTGCGTCATGATAATCGGACGGCTTGTTTTCGAGATAAGTCTTGGCGCAACGTTAGCCGAGAGAATCGTCACTCAGATCATCCGACTGGTAATCTCTGCTTCAGCAGTTCTGCTATGGCTCGTATCATGGAAGAAGATCACGGAACGGTACTTCTGGAGGGCGATTCGAAGATCATCAAATACTACTTGAGTATGCGCGGAAGTATGACCCGAATTGGGTCGTCCATAGTTTGTTTTAATTTGCTTGATCTTCTTTGATAGAATTCTCTGAAATCTCGACTTTTCGAGATCCCGATGGTTCTGTGAGCGATTCTTCCTGGATCGAGAATCCTCTCCATCAAACCGTATCTGATGAGGAACTTGTCGACGAATGTTTGGTCCCCTGGATAGCACGAGATTACTGGTACACCCAGCAATGCAGCCTCCGCAGACATCGTACCACCTCCACCTATGAAGACTGTTGACATCCGCAGTAGTGAAACACCATCGATGACATGCTGAGGTACAATGATTCGGGTGCCGAACCTTTTTCGTAATCTTTCTCGTTGCTCGTCGTAGCGTGGAAGAACGATAATTTGCAGTTCTCCGTTACTCTTGTCCAGTATGTTTGCTACTATGTCCATAGTCGATGAAACTCTAGCCGTTAAACGATCTGAAAGGTATGCAGCATACTCTTCAGATGTGCGTATTACGACAGTTGGTTTCGTGAAGTCTAGATGGAGCTCGTCCAGGGCTTTGGGATCGTTCTTGGAGTTTATCCAAACTATTGGATCGAGTGCACGGTAACTTACTATGTCACGTGACCTGATTCCATAACGGTTCCAAGCATATGATGGAACTACCCATGGTGTGAACAATTTCGCAGAGAGAGGTATTGTTAGTCTGCAAACCGCTTCTGCATGAGGTGAATCACTCACGCAATAGTGGGGAATCCTCAATCCAAATGCGACTCTAGCGGCTTCGGGAGAAGAGAACGAGACTGCTATATCGGGGGAATAGTCGCCCACGATCTCTTCAGCGAGGAGAGTCACTCGTTTTGAGCTTTCCAGAAGCTTATCCCTAAGCTGCACTCCGCCGTAACGCCCAACTTTGCTTGTCTTCAGCTTTCTCAGGTCAAGTAATTCGTTTACTTCCCTGTAATGCCGCGTGGTCACGAGGACCTTGCAGCCTCTCGCAACCAAACGGTCATGTAATTCCGCAAAGAGGTTAGCCTGTTTCGGCGTCAATACATCGAGCCAAACCTTCAACTACTTCACCGCTTAACTCGCTTCGCTTTCTCCCACCGGAATAGGAAGGATTCCCTAAAGATTCTGATCAATCCTTGGTTCTTGGTATGACTCGGCGTGTAAACTATTGGATTCCAGTGACGCTCAACCTCTTCGGCAGCCCAAATCACAAAAACCAGCTCACGGTTATCAATCAAGGTTCCTCTCACAGGGTGCCACGGATCGCGGGTGTCACGTATCTGGGCTCCCATTTCAATCAGCTCATTCAAATGCTTACCAACCTGCGAATTGTCCAATTGCATCAGAATTTTCAGTTTCACTCCCCGTTTCAACGCATCTCTGAGTTGAAGTTTCACTCGAGGAAGCCAAGAGAACAGCGCAGTCGAAACTAGAACTTCATCTGCTGCAACTTGAACATAATCGCGAGTGCGCTTCTCCATAACTTGCAGATTATCAAGTGGCTCCAGAAGTTCTTCAGCTTTCACCTGGAGATGACTCTCCACGTAGATTGGTTCGACGCGTCGCTGCATGGTCCGCATAATCTCTTCTACTGAGAGAAGATTTTGCTCAAAGTCTTGTCTAAGCATGGTCAGATACTCGCGTTTTGCTTCGCCAGGTGGAACTGCTTGAAATCTCTTAGGCCTGCTCTGAATAATCCGGGCAAACCCCTTCTGCATCAATTGCTCCAACGTGTTATACACCCGCGTGATTGGAATCGAGGTCTGCTTTGCAACATCATCTGCGGTCAACTCGCGTTTCGATAGCAGGGCAAGATAGGCATCAGACTCGTACGTAGTGAGACCCGCTCTTCGGAGAGATTCGTGCAATTCAGTCGCGGTATTCATAATTCACTGGAGTAGAGTTAAAAACGATTAAATATTTCGGAAGAAAACGGACTGCGGGTATCATCAGTGTCCTCACAACAGGCACTACTATCTCTTGAACCAGGGGAGATCGCAGTTAGAATACGAAATGGCGCTGTCAAGATCGTCATCGTAGGTCTCGGATGGATGGGACTCCCCACTGGATGCTTGTACGCTGACGCCGGTGCGCCAGTCACTGGAGCGGACATGAATCCTAGAGTGGTAGAACGTGTCAACAAAGGTGAACCACCAATCGATGAAGCTGGGCTCCCGGCAATGTTGAAAAAAGCAATCCGAGCCGGAAAATTCACTGCCACAACATCCACCGAAGACGCCGCCGCGAATTCTGATATCATATTCATCGTAGTTCCGACGATGATTGATCGACAGAAGCGAGCAGATTACTCAGCAGTGGAGGACGCATGTACTGCAATCGGCAAAAATCTGAAAAACGGAAGCCTAGTCATATTCGAAAGTACCTGTGGACCAGGCGTAACCGAGCGAGTTGTGAAGGGAACCTTAGAGAAGTACTCAGGGTTAGTAGCTGGACAGGGATTCGGATTGGCTTACAGTCCCATTAGAGCGATGGGGGGAAGAGCGATTCAGGATCTTCAGAGTTATCCTAAGATCGTAGGTGCCATCGACAAGCGTAGCCTCGAGGCCGCCTGTGCAGTGCTATCTGTGATAGTGAAGGGAGAACTTATACGAGTTCGAGATATCAAGACCGCTGAATTATCCAAGCTTTTCGAGACGATATATCGCGACGTAAACATCGGACTGGCCAATGAATTTGCTCTGATATGCGAAGAAGTTGGAGTCGATTACTCAGAGACAGCTCGAGCGGCGAACAGTCAGCCGTATTCACATCTCCATTCAACAGGTGTGGGAGTTGGCGGTCACTGTCTTCCAGTGTACCCGTATCTTCTAGCTACTGAGGCAGATGCTATAGATGCACACCTCAGGCTTGTTCTAGACGCCCGCAAGATTAACGATGCAATGCCACGGCACGTAGCAAAACTTGCTTCCGATGGATTACGCGTATGCGGTAAATCCTTGAAGCGTACGAAAATAGTAGTGCTCGGAATCAGCTATCGGCCTAACGTGAAGGAAACTCGATACTCGCCCTCTCAGGAGTTGATCGGGATTTTGAAAAAGAGAGGTGCAAAAGTCACCGTATACGACCCGCTTTTCACAACTTCCGAACTAGGCGCTATGGGATTACAGTCAGAACCCTCGCTCCGCAAAGCAATTGAAAAAGCAGATTGCGTGATCTTAACTACGGCTCATGACGACTTCAAGAAGATGGACACAATCGAATTCTCTGCGCATATGTCGAAGCAGGGCTTAATCATAGACTGCACAGGTATTCTTGATCCGGCGAGCGTCGAGAAAACTGGTCTAGTGTATCGAGCAACCGGAAGAGGACTCTGGACTAGATGAGTCAACTTCGGGTAGCGATAATTGGAACAGGCTTTTGGGGAAAGAACCAAGCCCGAGTTTTCTCTCAACTTCCGCAAGCAAAGCTCATGTGCATCTGTGATGCTAACCTAACAACAGCTAGCGCCATAGGGTCACAATTCAATGTAGAATACACGACGGACCTAGACAATGTTCTATCCAGAAGAGATGTTGACGCGGTCACGATTTGTACTCCAACAGTAACGCACAAAGAGATTGCGACTCGGGCACTGGAAGCGGGGAAACATGTTCTCGTTGAGAAACCGATGACGAATACCGTCGCTGAAGGTAACGAATTGCTTTCGCGCGCCAAGAAGCGTGGTTTGAGACTCATGCCAGGACATATCGAACGTTTCAACCCAGCAGTGACTTACCTCAAATCGTTAGTTGACGACAAAGCACTCGGAGACATAATGTTGCTTCTCGCAAGAAGGGTTGGACGTTGGCCCGAACGCATAGGAGACGTAGGCGTAGTTAGAGATACGGCGATTCATGATATTGATTTAGCACGCTATATCTTCGCCGACGAAGTATCGGCTGTCTACGCTCAAATTGGAAGCCTTCGACATTCGAAGGAAGATTATGCAGAGATTATGCTTCAGTTCTCTAAAGGGGGGACCGCTTTCATTGATGCAAACTGGCTGACCCCGCAGAAAACTCGAACTATGGTAGTTACGGGCAGCGACGCAATAGCAGAGCTAGACTATATTACGCAACAGGTTTCAATTAAGAGCTCCGAGAAGACTGTGACGCCGAACCTGGACAGGAGAGAACCATTAACTCTTGAATTAACTCACTTCGCAAAGTCAATTCTAGATGAACACCCCTTCTCAGTGAACGGGATTGACGGATTGAGAGCTGTGGAAATCTGTGAAGCCGTTCTGACATCAGGCACAGCAGGCAAGACTATGACACTCAGTATTCACTCAGCGTGAAGCGTTATGCTCTAGCGCGATCTCATTTGAGTTTTCTAGGGATTATCGTGCATTTCAGAACATCGCTGCTAGCGTCGTAGCTTATCG
>Ga0187778_10000828_pt1 | contig 22137 bp, 12 predicted proteins | sample 1015_Q2_SP5_20_M_FD_132418 | JGI IMG/M metagenome (GOLD analysis project Ga0187778, IMG submission 132418) | Tropical peat soil microbial communities from peatlands in Department of Meta, Colombia - 1015_Q2_SP5_20_MG | ecosystem: Environmental > Terrestrial > Soil > Wetlands > Peat | place... | reverse complement strand
TGTTTGCGCGCTTCGAAGTTCTGCGCCTCCACGCTCTTCTGCGCGTGTTCGATGCGCTTGCTGATCATCCGCGATTCGATCGGGATGCCTTCCTTCATTCCCAGCATGTACATCATGCCCTTCACGCGTTCGCCGCCGAAGATCCGCAGCAGGTCGTCTTCGAGCGACAGGAAAAATCGCGACGAGCCCGGATCGCCTTGCCGTCCGGCGCGCCCGCGAAGCTGGTTATCGATGCGCCGCGCTTCGTGCCGCTCGGTGCCGAGGATGTGCAGCCCGCCCATGGCCACGACTTCGTCGTGCTCGGCACGGCACTGCTCTGCGAGCTGGTCGAAGATCGGCTTCCACTGCTCGAGCGGCACCTGAAAGATTTTGCCTTCCTGCTGGAAGAGCACCATCGCGACGTTGCCCGCCCCGGCTGTGCCGTTTCCGCTAGGCCCGGCCGCCCCGTTTGGTGGATCGGCAGCTGCAGCATCCGCCTGGCCGGGCGTTTCCGCGCCCGCTTGGAGTCCGATCACGGAACCCGCGGGAGCATAAGGCATCGCGAGCTTGTTCTTGAGGCAGTACTCGCGCGTCATCGCCTCAGGGTTTCCGCCGAGCAAAATGTCGGTTCCGCGGCCGGCCATGTTCGTCGAGACTGTGACTGCGCCCTTGCGTCCGGCCTGCGCGATGATTTTCGCCTCGCGCTCGTGCTGCTTCGCGTTGAGCACTTGGTGAGGAATGCCCGCTTTTTTCAACAGCTCGGCGATTTTTTCCGATTTTTCAATCGAAATACTGCCAATCAGCACGGGCTGGCCGCTCTCGTAATAGTGTTTCACGCCGCCTGCGTACGACCCGTCTTCTTGCAAAATCCCGTTGACGACAGCTTCGAATTTTTCGGCTTCCGTGCGATAGACCACGTCGGGATGCTCGATGCGGATCAGCGGCTTGTTCGTTGGGATCGCGACGACTTCGAGCTTATAAATCTTGTCGAATTCGGGCGCCTCGGTCTCGGCCGTGCCGGTCATGCCGGAGAGCTTTTTGTACATGCGGAAATAGTTCTGGAACGTGACCGTCGCGAGCGTCTGATTTTCGCGCTCGATCTTCACGCTCTCCTTTGCTTCGACCGCCTGGTGCAACCCGTCGGACCAGCGGCGACCCGGCATCTGGCGCCCGGTGAATTCGTCGACGATCACCACCTCGCCGTCTTTCACCACATAGTCCACGTCGCGCTCGAAAAGCGTGTGCGCGCGCAGGCCTTGATAGACGTGGTGAATGATCTCCATGTTCGAGGGGTCGTAGAGGTTGCCGAGACCGAGAAGCCGCTCTGCTTTCGAAACGCCTTCCTCGGTCAGCGTTGCCGTGCGCATCTTTTCGTCGATCGTGTAGTCGATGTCGCGGATCAGCTTCGGAATGATCTTGTCGATTCGGTAGTACTTGTCGGTCGATTCCTCGGCGGGACCAGAGATGATCAGCGGCGTGCGCGCCTCGTCGATCAGGATCGAGTCCACTTCGTCGACGATCCCGAAGTGATGCCCACGCTGGACGCACTGCGCAAGGTCATACTTCATGTTGTCGCGCAGGTAGTCGAAGCCGAACTCGTTGTTTGTGCCGTAGGTGATGTCGGCGGCGTAGGCAGCCCTGCGCTGCGCATCGTCAAGGTCGTGAACGATTACGCCGATGGTCAGGCCGAGTAGCCGGTAGATCGGCGACATCCATTCCGCGTCGCGCCGCGCGAGGTAATCGTTTACGGTAACGATGTGCACGCCCCTGCCCGCCAGGGCGTTGAGACACGCCGGAAGCGTGGCGACGAGCGTCTTTCCTTCGCCCGTTTTCATCTCGGCGATTTTGCCTTCGTGCAGGACCACACCGCCGACGAGCTGAACGTCGAAATGCCTCATGCCGAGCGTTCGGCGGCCGGCTTCGCGGACGAGCGCGAACACCGGCGCGAGCGTCGGTTGCAGCGCTTCTTGCAGCTTTCTCTTGTAGTCGGGATCGTCGCGCTCGAGATCCTTGATTTGCTCCTGAACTTCCGACTTGAGCGCAAGCATCCGCGCGGCGAAGTCGTGGTCGGAGAGCTTCTGCATCTCCGGCTCGAGCGCGTTGATTTCCGCAACCAGCGGCTGGATGCGCTTGACGTCGCGCTCATGCTTCGTGCCGATGAAGCGCGCGACTACGTTGTCGATTACCTTTTCAACGTCCATCTTGTGGTTTTCTGGCGGCCTGCAATTAAAGGGCTTCCAAGTCTTTAGATGTCCGACGCTTCATTGTAGCCGCCCGCTGTGTTCGACGCAAAGCACCGATCGCCCGCGTTTGAACGAAACGGCCAGGCATTAGCCCGATATCTAGACGTGAACCGAATTTCGCGCCCGGGGCAAACCTTCTCGCACACAATCATTTCTACGCTCGGCTGGCGTGTTATATTTCGGACTGGTAAAGACCTTCGACTGGCAGGCAGAGGAGAAACACCGTGCCAATGTATCCTGAAGAATTCATATCCCCGATGCGGCAGGAGCTGACCGAGATCGGCTTCTGCGAACTGCGCACGTCGCAAGAGGTCGATGCCGCGCTGAAAAACGAAACGAGAACCACACTTGTCGTCGTGAACTCGATGTGTGGATGCGCGGCGGGAAAGGCCCGGCCCGCGATCGCGCGAGCGCTTTCTGGCAAGGTGCGCCCCGAGGTTCTCCTGACGGTGTTTGCCGGACAGGATGCCGCCGCCACCGAGCGAGCGCGGAGTTACATCACCGGCTATCCGCCGTCCTCACCCTCGGTCGCGCTGTTCCGCGACGGGAAGCTTGCCTATATGCTCGAGCGCCGGGATATCGAAAGTCGCGACGCCTTCGCCATCGCCGCCGACCTCGCTCAAGCGTTTGACCACTTCTGCGCACCCGACAAGGCCACGGCGAGCGATTAAGTCGAGTCCGCTGGTCCGTTCAGCCATTCACCGCCCGATTCGGGCGAGGCCCAAATATTCTGTGCTATTTTCGTGCGGAGGTAACGTAACGCGTAGAAGTTGTGGTCCGACTGCGCCCGATTTCGCCGGCGAGCTTCGATCGAATTGGTATATCTACTCTGCCGCTTCGCGCTTCGGAAGAAGGGCAGTATTGTTTGCGAAATTACGGAGGAATGATGAAGAAGTTTCTTCGCCTGTTGAGCGAGCCACGCAGGAAACGGCTGGCCTTCGCGATCTTCAGAAATCAGGGGGATTTTCTGAACGCCCTAGGCGGCAACGCGCAATTGCATCAATTCCTCAAAGCCAATCAGCCCTTTCCGTATTTCGCGAACCGTTATGACCTCTACGCCGACATTCAATCCGAGAAGCTGGCGGACGCGCCGATCGACTATCTTGAGTTTGGAGTGCGCTACGGCAACTCGCTTTTCAAGTGGAGCAGCCTCAATTCATGTCCCGAGAGCCGCTTCTTCGGTTTTGATTCCTTCGAAGGCCTTCCGGAGAGCTGGGTGAGCATTACGGGCGAGGCAGGCAAGGGAGCATTTTCCGTCGGAGGCGCAGTGCCGAAGACATCCGACCCTCGCATTCGCTTCGTGAAGGGCTGGTTCCATCAAACCTTGCGTCCATTTCTGCGCGATTTCACGCCTGGCTCGCGGCTAGTGGTTCACAACGATGGAGACCTTTTCTCTTCGACCCTCTACACTCTCGCCACGCTGGATCCTATCTTGCGGCCGGGCAGCATCCTGATCTTTGATGAATTTGCGAACCCGCTTCATGAATGGCGCGCTTTCCAGGATTACACCTCAGCCTTCAGTCGGTCGTGCAAGGTCCTGGGCGCGGCCGGAGAGTATTACACCCAGGTTGCGATGGAACTTCTGTAGCTTGCGAGACAAGCCCGCACTGCCTGAGGTTCTTACCGAGGAGCAGCCGAAGTCTGCGCTGCGGCGGGCAAATGCACTAGCCGCACGTCAGTGACTGAGGGCAGCGAGCGAATCTCCTGCACAACCGCCGCGCTGACGTCGCCATCAAGACCAACCAGTGCGAGCGCCTCGCCGCCTCCGCCTGGAGAGCGCCGACCGAGCGCGAACGTCGCAATATTGACGCCGAGCGTGCCGAGTGCGGTTCCGATGCGACCGATTACCCCGGGCACGTCGATATTGCGCGAGAGCAGCAGCGTGCCTTCCAGCGGCGCTTCGAGGCTCATGCCGTCGAGTGAGACGATGCGCGGCGAGCCGTCCTGGCCGACCGTGCCTTCCAGCGCGAACTCACGCCCGTCATCAGCGACGCCGACCTCGATCGTATTGGGAAAGCTGCGCTCGCGACGCCGCGTGGTTTCCTCGACTACGATTCCCCGCGCAGCGGCTTCCTGCGGAGCGTTGACCAGATTTACTTCGTCGCCCACGGCCGCCTTTAGCAGTCCGGCGAGCACAGCGCTGCGAATCACGTGCGAACCGATTTCCGCAGGCTCGCCTGCGTACCGAATGCTGACCCGCCCGATGCTCCGAGATGGCGCCGCCTGCGCGACGAACGATCCCAGCCGCTCTCCCAACTCCAGATACGGCCGCAGGCGTCGGTATTGATCGGGCGAAAGCGCAGGCATGTTGACGGCGTTGCGAATCACGCCCTCGGTGAGATAGTCGCGCACTTGCTGCGCAATCGCAGTCCCAACCTCTTCTTGCGCCTCTGCGGTCGATCCGGCGATGTGGGGCGTGGCGATCACGTTCGGCAAGCCGATCAGAGGCGAATTTTTTGGCGGCTCCTGGGCGAACGTATCGAGCGCCGCGCCTTTCAATTGCCCCGAGCGCAAAGCCTCGGCGAGCGCCGCTTCGTCGATCAGCTCGCCGCGCGCACAGTTGACGAGCCACGCGCCTTTTTTCATTTTCGCGATCGCCGCCGCATTGATCATTTTTTCAGTCGAAGGGCTGAGCGATGTATGCAGCGAAACCACATCGGACTGCTTCAATAATTCATCGAGCGGGACGAGGCTGACTTCGACTTCGCTTGCGGCCGCCGGCGTGACGTAGGGATCGTAAGCCAGCACCTTCATTTCTAGCGCTCGAGCGCGCCGCGCGACTTCGGTACCGACGCGCCCCAAGCCCACCAGGCCGAGGGTCTTGCCGCGCAGTTCAGTGCCCGAAAACGCGGATTTTTCCCATTTGCCTGCCTGCGTCGAAGCGTTTGCTTGCGGTACGGCGCGCGCAAGACCCAGCATCAACGCTAGAGTGTGCTCGGCCACGCTTACGGCGTTGCCGCCCGGCGTGTTCATCACCAGCACGCCTCGATGCGTAGCGGCGTCGACATCGACATTGTCCACGCCGACTCCTGCACGGCCGATCACGCGCAGCTTCCCGGCCTTTTCGAGCAACGCCGCCGTTACTTTGGTGGCGCTGCGCACGATGAGCGCGTCGGCGCTTGCGAGTTCGCTCGGCAGCGTCGCCGCGCTCGGCGTCGCTACTTCCCATCCGGTTTCGCGCAGCAGCGCGATACCCCGTTCGCTGATCTTATCTGCGACAATTATTTTCATAGCGTTCAAGGTTATCGGGAGCGTGAGTGAGTGTCAATTCCGCGCGCGAGTGGCGACGCGTATGATATTCTTTTTTCAATAGGCGAGAAGGGATCACACGACAAAATGGGATACCTCGAACGTATTCAGAGCGACTTGACTGCCGCAATGAAGGAGAAAGATGAGCTGCGGCTGAGCGTGCTGCGCATGGTCAAGGCCGCGCTAAAAAACAAAGAGATCGAGAAAGTGCGTCCTCTCGACGACATGGAATCGCTGCAGGTGCTGCAGACCCTCGTCAAGCAGCGGCACGAGTCGGTCCATCAGTTTCGGGAAGGCGGCCGCAAGGATTTGGCGGAGAAAGAAGAGAAGGAAATCGCCATCATCGAGGAATACCTACCGCCCGCTCCCAGCGATGCCGAGATGCAGCACGCCATCGAAGCTGCCATCACGGAGGCGGGAGCGGACTCGCTCAAGCAGATGGGCGCCGTCATCAAAGCAGCGCGCGCGCGTCTGGAAGGCAAGGCGATCGACGGAAAAGTCTTGAGCGACCGCGTCCGCGAACGCCTCTCGCAGAAATCGTAGAGTTTAACCCCAAGACGAAAATCTCTACCGGCGAATCCGGCAAAGCCTAATTCGTCGCGGATGCGACGCGGCGCAGGACTGCCGCGGACTGTTGGTCCGCCGCAACCTGCTGCAAGAAATCCCGAATCACGGGAAGCTTGTCGGTCGGAACGATTACGTCCTTGATTTCAAACGTTCGCTTGTAGTGCAACACGCCGTCGGCCACTTTGGTCTCACTCTTGTAGGTCGCGTAGTCGCAGTTAGCTTGCACGGGTTGCGGCAGGCCGTCGACGACGTAACCGGCCGGCAGCGTAATGTCGAACAAGTCGTCCTGCCGTGTCGCCTCCTCGAATTCGATCGGGTACTTCCGGGGCTTGCGTTCGGTGAATAAGCGGAGCATTCCAGAGTCCTTGTCGCCGAGTACGCGCGGCCGAACAAACAATAGGTCACCCGCGGCATTCGCGTATCCGGGAGAAACAAATTTGTAGTCAAGCGCCAATGACTTATCGTACTGCTCAAGATTGCCGAGTGAAGCTGCGGTAAGCTTGAAATTGTTCAGGAAATTCTCGAGGAAGCGATCGAAAACGTCGACCCGCTTGGAAGGTTCTCGTTCGAGAAACTGCGCACGTTCCGTCGTTGCCGGACCACCCCATTCAATCTCGTGAACCTCACCTAATAAGTCGCCAGTCGGCGTCAAGTTGAATTTCGCCGTCCGCAGCAGTCGGTTCGTGCTAGGGGGGAATAGTGGGATGTGAACTAGCATGCCGCCGCTCGGGGTGACCACGAGCGCATCGTTCTCTTGTTCGTCTCCGGGCAAATAACCCACCGGCGTGTACTCGTCCGTCGGATCGAAAAAGAGCAACCGCCCGAGTTGAGGGTCGTTCACGATTGAAAAAAGACCCCCATCGGGAATGCTGTCAGGCAAGTGAATGGCAATGATCGAGTGACCAAAGTAGAGCAGGGGGAAGTCTGGCCTTACGATGCCCCGCTCCGGGCTAATCATCACATTGTACGAATCGATGCCAATCTCGTTAAGCATCGTGTTGAGCAAAGTAGCCTTGTCTTTACAATCGCCATAGCGGTGCGAGAATACATCACCCGCCGCGTGCGGTTGATGGCCTCCAATGCCGACCTCCACCGCTTGGTAGCGAATCTGCCTTTGCACGAAAGCGGTAAGCGCACGAATCTTGTCGAGAGGATCGGCAATACCCGAGGTTAATTCCCCGACTTTCGTTTTTATTTCCGGTGTAGCGACACGCTGCGGGGCAATTAGCTGCTGGTACCAGACTCCAAGGTCGTTCCATGTGCCGGACGTTTTCGACCGCAATTTTGGATCGCGAGGGAAGTACTTTATAATCATATGGCCTTCGACAACGGTCCAAGGAGGCATCTCTGGTTCCGTCTCAATCGCTGGGCTGTCGCTGACTTCCCAAACGTAGGAGTTGGCTCCGGAGGATTGTGGTTGTTGTTCTGCGTGGTTGGCCCAGCGAGCACTAAACTCCCAGCCAGGAGGGAGTTGAAGCGTGAATCGCGATTTTAGGACGGGCACCCGTTTCTGAAAGTTCCAGACATCTTCAAAAATTTCTGGCCGCTGACGCTGAACATACTCGTAGCCCACAACATTACCGGGATTCGCCTCAGCGTATGGCAGCGCTTTCACCTTTACGTCCGTGTACTCGATGTCGCTCAAGAAGCCTCGTTCGAACCCATCCTTATCCCCCACGGCAATTTCGTGGCCGCTCGATTCGATGGTCCAGGCCTTCAGGTACGAAATCTTCTCGTCCTTATCAAAGGGAACAGCAATCCCGCCGAATTCGCGCTTGGCCTCCGGACGCAGTAGCTTGATCGCTCCTCGGTGCAGAACATCGATTTCGCCGCTGTCGCGAACGGTGGTCTGCGTCTCATCGAGCAAGATGACGGCGATGGTCTCCTTGTCATATTCCGGTAACTTCTCTTGTGCTGCGGCGCGCAGCCAATCCGGAGCGGAATCGGCGGCGAGGATAGGGGGCGCTAGGCAAGCGACCGCGCTGCCCGCCGCCAGCATGAATACAGCTTCAATTGTTTTTCGCAGACGTCGCATTTTGGAGCACCATTTGGGAATTGTCATTCGCCTTTACCATCCCAAAAAACCTACGCAATGTCGGGTACTCGTCCTTTGTGAAAATGAGCCCGCGCACCGAGAGGTGACGCTTTATTTCAATGGTGCTTCCCTGCGTCTCCGCCGAGATGTCGCACGCGACTGCCTTTAGATCCGTGTTGTGACTTGGCGGCACGCTTTCAACCTTGTAGCCAGCGGGTAAATGAACCTTGATGTCGTCGATCTCTTCGTACGGATACTGGAAATAGACGAAATTGGTCCGCTTTTCCGAGGCGAACTCTCTTGACTGTTGCATTTGAAAAAGCTCCACGGGCATTAGCAGCCGCTGAGCAGCGCTAGTGGCAAAACCGGGGATTTTGAGCGATCCTTCCACATGAACGGGTTGCTCAATATCGTCCCAGTTCGCGATTTTCGTCACGCTGAACTCGGAACCAGCTGGCATCCATGCCCGTATTTGATCTTCAAGGTCTTTTGATCGTCCAGTTTCGTCTTCCTTTCTCTTGTCTTCGCGCAACTGAGCGCCGCGTTGACCGGTGAAATCCACTTGCACGACACCGGAGATCGAGCCGTCCGCGCTCACTTGCAGATCAGCGTTTCTCACCAGAGCGGCGTCGGAAGACGGTGGCTCGGGCGTGTTGATGATCGCGGCAGCACGCTTGTCCGCTTTAATCCCGCTTGTGCCGGTCTCATACCAAGGAATGAGTCCGAACGGGTAATAGCGGGAAGCTGGGTCGAGATAATAATCCTGCGAGCCCGCGTGAACCCATACGATCTGCGCTCGCAGTTCGCTCACTTCATTCCGCTTGGGAATGAAAAGCTCCACATTGCGAGGAGCCACGCGCACCGCGGCGGCGTCGAGTCCCGCGGCACGCGCCAATCCAATCAAGAGATAATTGATCTGATATCCGTAGGCGTAACCGCGATTTAGCACGTCCTCGACATTGTTGTTTTCCTTCAGGCTCTCGTTCTTTGACTCCTTCGCAGATTTGTAGTCCTCCATGCTCAGATTGCGAATCTGGAGGACCCCCGCATAAATCTTTCTCAGTTTGACCTCAGGAGAATCTTGGGGACCAACCAATTTGGCTAGTTCACCGTTTAATGTATTTTTTTTATCGATGAAATGATCGACTTCTCCATCCCATCGCTTGGCCCAGAATCCCCAATAGTGACTGGTTTCGTCTGTCGCAGGGGGAAATTCGGGATTTTGATAGTAAAACTCGACACGCGCCTCGATCGTCTTTTCCGGAGGCATCAACGGCTCTTCCTCTACGCCTGCGATATCGCGAGCGACCATCGTGTATGAGCCATTCACTTGCTCCTTCAACGCGGCGTCCGCAGGCAACATATAGGTGGAATACATGGGGCGCAGGTTGGAGCCGTAACCTGTATAGGGTGTATACGTGAAGTGCGCTTCGCGCGTGTAAATAGATTGAGAGACCTGCCACGAGCGGTCCGACACGTACTGCGGCTTGGTCTGCTTTTGATAAATGTACTCAATGATACATCCAGGCTGCACATCTGGAAGAGTGAATGTCTTTGCAAGTACCTTTATGCCGCTAAATTTCTCGATCATTGTTTCCAACACCTGGCCGTCAAATTTCACGATGCTTCCATCGGGACGAATGGTACGCCCTGCGATATAAGGGACCGTCTCATCTTCCTTCACGAATTCGATAGTTACGTGACCGCGGCTGACGCCGGCCTGCGTGAAGACCTTTATGCGTACGTATTCCTCATAATTGTCGCCGTTTGTGTTGGCCTTCGATGCATCGACGACCACCTCGCGATAAAGAATCATCGCGTCGGCGCCCGGCTGTTTTGGGTTGTCCTTGAGCGCGAGATCTTCGGGTGAAATTGGTTGCCACTCGATGGCGCGAACGGGCCGTGCGGACGCCATCAGTATTACAGTTAAAATCGCAGATCCATAGATCCAAACGGCTCGTTTCATGCGACGCTCCACGCGCCTCCACGGCCGGACGATCCGCAGGTTCGAAGGCGTCCCAGGGCCGGTTCGGAGGCACCTAAACAGAGATTCCCTAGTTCAACAGCAGTTACTTGCGGGCAAAGCTACCGTGAAATTACCTTTCGTGTCAATGAATCGTCCTAAGCACCCTAAGCAAGCGTCATGCCGATTCGCTATCGCTGATAGGGGCCCACGTTTCTCGAGACTTGTCCCTTCTAACCCATTGACGGATTGCGCCTTGCTTGACTCAGTGTCTAATGCTACCGTGCCGAATTTGCCGCGCGCGCCCCGAGCGCTGATCCCGCCGCTGCGGCGCCTTGCGAGAGGAGGCACGAATTGGCGACCAAGCCCTGGAGCTCGACCGCACCGCCCGGCGAATTTCGTCCGTATGTCCCTCCTGAGCAGGGTCCCACCGAATTCAGCATTCGCGCGATCATTCTTGGTGCACTTTTCGGAATCCTATTTGGCGCAGTTTCTGTCTACGTAGGGCTGCGCGCCGGGCTGACCGTTTCCGCGTCGATACCGATCGCCGTACTTTCGATCAGCATCCTGCGCGCCTTCGGCCGATCGACAATTCTCGAAAACAACATCGTGCAGACGACCGGCTCGGCCGGCGAGTCCGCAGCGGCCGGCGTAATTTTCACGATGCCTGCACTGATCTTTCTCGGCTTCTCGCTAAACACGGAATACTGGCGCGTTTTCTTCCTCGCGCTGCTCGGCGGGACGCTCGGCGTGCTCTTCATGATTCCGCTGCGGCGGCAACTGATCGTCAAGGAGCACGGAAACCTCACGTTTCCCGAGGGCACAGCTTGCGCCGATGTGCTCGTGGCGGGCGAGCGTGGCGGGTCTTTCGCGGGACGAGTCTTCTGGGGCCTGGGACTGGGCGGCGTGTACACGTTTTGCATGAACACGCTGGGCCTGTGGCCGAGCCAGCCGGACTATCAACCGAAATGGCTGCCGGGTGCGTCGATGCGCTGCACGATCACGTCGGAATACCTGGGCGTTGGCTACATCATCGGACCCCGAGTCGCAGGCTTCCTATTTGCCGGCGGCGTAATTTCGTGGCTCGTCATGATGCCGGCGATCCGGTTTTTCGGTTCGCTCGCGCCCGACGTTGCGCTTTATCCGAGCACCGTGCCGATTCCGCAAATGTCTCCCGATCAGCTCTGGGCGACCTACATCCGTCCCATGGGCGCCGGGGCCGTAGCCGCGTCAGGATTGATCACGCTGATTCGAACGCTGCCTACGATTGTCGCCGCGCTGAGCGCAGGCCTGAAGGACGTCCGTGCCAAGCAGGCATCCATAGCCGCCGCGAATCGCACCGAGCGTGATCTTTCGATGAAGGTTGTGATCGGCGGCTCGATCGCGATCATGGTGATGATTTGGGCATTTCTGACCTTTAAGCCCGTGCCCGGGGCTCAGACGGGAATCTTCGAGAACCTGTTTGCGGCGCTCTTTATTGTCGTATTCGGTTTTCTGTTCGTGACTGTGGCGTCGCGGATCAGCGGACTGATCGGGAATTCATCGAACCCAATCAGCGGCATGACCATCGCGACCCTGATGGCCACGTGCGCCGTGTTTCTGGTGATCCGCTGGCAGGCAAGCCCGTATCAAGTGCTTGCGCTGACGATCGGTGGCGTGGTCTGCATCGCGGCCGCCATCGCGGGTGCCACCTCGCAGGATCTCAAGACCGGCTTTCTCGTCGGCGCGACGCCGGCGAAGCAGCAAATCGCGCTGGTGATCGGCGTTCTCGTGTCGTCGCTGGCCATCGGCGGGACGCTGATTCTGATGAACGTTGGCCTCGCCCAATACAAGCCGATTCAGATTCCGCTCGATGTGAACAATCTACCGACAGGCGTGGAGCGGCAGGACAGCAACTACCTACACGAAGGAAAGAGCTACGTGCTGGTGAACGCGATCGGTTCGAGCGTAATTCCGGATGGCAAATATCTCTACGATCCGTCCACGCGGCAAATCGAGATTCAGTGGGAACAAGGCATCGGCAGCGCGCGAGCCGCCGCGCCACAGGCGAGATTGATGGCCACCGTAATCAACGGCATCTTGAATCGGCGCCTGCCGTGGCGGCTGGTATTTCTTGGCGTTTTTCTCGTGATTGCGATCGAGATTCTGGGTGTGCGCTCGCTTCCTTTCGCCGTGGGCTCGTACATTTCGATTGGCACGACGATGGCGATGTTCGCTGGAGGAATGGTGCGATGGCTGGCCGAACAGGGCATAGAGAATCCGAGCGCCGCCGAAAGCGAAGTCAGTCCGGGATCGCTCTACTCGAGCGGCCTGATCGCGGCCGGAGGCGTGTTCGGGTTGCTCGCCATCATTCTTAACCTTCTGCAGGACCCCGAGCTGAGCACCCACGTCCCGCATTGGCTGGCGCGAGCGCTTCATTTGCCCTGGCCGGGGAAAATCTTCACGGCGTGGGGCGAACATCACATGCCGCACTTGCAGCAGTCTCAAGGATTCGGCGTGTTGCTTTTCGCAGCGCTCGCTGCGACGCTCTTCGTATCAGCGCGGAAAAAACTCAAACAGAATTAGGAATCAGACACTTCGCCTGCTGTCTTTACCCGCCACAGCGGTTGTTGGGCAGGTTTTTACTTTGTGCGCGCTTCGCGAAGAAAACGCGCGGATTCTTCCGGCGGCGTCGGATTGATATAAAAGCCGGTGCCCCACTCGAAACCCGCAACGCGCGTGAGCTTCGGCATCACTTCGATGTGCCAGTGGTAATGATCGTTTGCTTCTTCGCCGACCGGTGAAGTGTGAATCACGTAGTTGTACGCGGGGTGGTCTAGCGCGGAATCGAGCCGCGTCAGGAATTCGCGCAGCGTCTTGGCGAGATCAGCATAGAAGGGTGTCGGCATGTTTTCGAAGGCCGAACTGTGTTGCCGCGGCAGGATCCAAGCTTCAAACGGGAACCGCGGCGCGTACGGCGCGAGCGCGACAAAGCGGGAATCGCTGAGGATCACGCGCTTGTCGGTTTCGATTTCCTGCCGGATGATGTCGCAGAAGATGCAGCGCTCTTTTTCGTCAAAGTATCTCTTCGAGCTGTCAACTTCCTCTCGCACCCGCTTGGGAACAATCGGCAGCGCAATCAGTTGCGAATGCGTATGCTCGATCGTTGCGCCCGCGGCCTCTCCGTGGTTCTTGAATAGCAGAATGTAACGGAATCGGCGGTCGTTTTTCAGGTCGAGCACACGATCCCGGTATGCCCACAGAGTTTCCTCGAGCGCCTTTTCCGGCATCGTCGCGAGCGTCAACTGATGATCGGGCGTCTCGATGATTACCTCGTGCGCGCCGATGCCGCTCATGCGATCAAATAGGCCCTCGCCCTCGCGGTCGAGACTGCCCTCGATTCCAAGCGCCGGAAATTTGTTGGCAACAACGCGGAGCGACCAGCCCGGAGTATCGCGGCTGCCGTTTTTTCGGCCGTAGGCCAGAATCTCGGGCGGAGTCTTGCCCTCAGCACCTGGGCAAAACGGGCAGTTTTTCGGGCCCGTGATCTTGACACTCTCCCGAATGAAATCCGTCGGGCGCTTGGCACGATCCGTGGATATGATCACCCACCGGCCCGTGATCGGGTCTCTGCGAAGCTCCGGCAAATTTTCCTCCCCGCCTTTGGTTAGTCCCGTTTCGGGAATCGACTTCCAACGAGTTTTGCCATTTTACTACGCGACGCCGCGCGAACGGAGTTCGTGCACGCGGGCTGCCAACCTTTACGCACGGGAGCCCGAGCGTCCCGTCAGGTCAGAATGAACTGGGAATGAACGCACCCTTATGCAAGCGGATTTCGGGGCGCTTGCCCACGCGAGTTTCGATTGCCAAGATGTCGAACCTCCACGAGCCTCGCTCTGCTCGTCGCGAACGCAAGAACTGCCGCGCGATCCGAGCCAGGTGACGGCGCTTTTCCGCGTTCACAGCTTGTTCGGGATCGGGCCGATCGGGTTCATCCGCCGAGCGAGTCTTCACTTCGACAAACGCGAGCACTGGGCCGTCATATCCGATCAGATCGATCTCACCTTTTACTCCGGGCAGCGTGTAATTGCGGGCAATAAGCACATACCCGTGGCGGCGCAGATACCAATAAGCATAAGTCTCACCGCGCATTCCAGTGCGACGCGCCTGCAGCTTAGAAGACGCTTCGGTGGATTCTTCTAGATCCGTGTCGACGAGCCCTTTGCGGGCGGCAAAGTTCACATACGCAAACATCAAGCGCGAGATCATCGAGGATGCTGCGTACGATAGCGCGCGCCGCCTTTGCAGGCTAGCTGTGGGAACTACGGAGTTACAAGGAGCGTTCGGCTTCGCTGATGCATGCGTCGAGCGTGCGCACTGCGAAATCGGCCTGCTCCTCGTCGATGATCAGCGGCGGAGCGAGGCGTACTGAATTTTCCCCCGCGCCGAGGACGAGCAATCCCTTCTCGAACGCGGCATGGACCACGCGATTGCGCAAATCGGGAGCCCTCTCCTTTGTCTTCTGATCGCGCACGAATTCGATTCCGATCATCAGCCCCTTGCCGCGAACGTCGCCCACGCTCTTGTGGCGCTCGCGCCAATCCGCCGTCCGGCGAAAAATGAAATCGCCCATTCGCGCGGCGTTTTCGATCAGTCCGTCGCGAAGAAGTTCGAATGTTGCGAGCCCTGCGGCGATGGCAACCGGATTTCCTCCGAACGTCGACGCGTGCGCGCCCGGCGTCCAGTCCATAGTCTCCGCGCGCGCGATCATGGCGCCCAGCGGCATCCCGGACGCAATTCCCTTCGCCGCGCAAATGATATCCGGCTCTATGCCAGCATGCTCCGACGCCCACCATTTTCCAGTGCGTCCCATACCGGACTGGACTTCGTCGACCACAAGCAGAATGCCGTGCTTGCGGCAAAGCTTTTCGACGCCTTGCAGAAACTCCGCCGGTGCGACGACGTATCCGCCCTCACCTTGAATCGGCTCCACGAAAATCGCCGCGACCTCTTCCGGGTCGACAACGCGCTTGAAGAGTTCGTCTTCGATCTGCGCGAGCGCGTCGGACGCGGCGTGCTCCGGCCGGACGCCATACGCGCCTCGATACGAATTCGGATAAGGGGTGTGAAAAACTCCGCCCAGCAGCGAACCGAATCGCTTCCGCTGCACCGCCTTGCTGGCCGTGAGGGAAAGTGATCCCATCGTGCGCCCGTGGAAGCAGCCGTAGAACGCGATGAATTTGTCGCGCTTGGTGTGGTAGCGCGCGAGCTTCATCGCAGCTTCGATCGCTTCGGTGCCGGAGTTTCCGAAATAGACGCGCTTCGGGCTTCTCCCGAGCGTAATCGATGCGAGCTTCTCGGCGAATTCGACCATTCCCTCGTAATAGAAGTCCGTGCACGACATGTGAATCAGTTCCGCCGCTCGCTTCTGAATCGCGGCGACAACGTCGGGGTGGCAATGCCCCGTCGCGACAACCGCAATGCCTGCCGCGAAATCGAGAAACGTATTGCCGTCGACGTCCTCGACCATCGCGCCTCGTCCGGACGCCGCCACCAGCGGGTAATCGCGCGTGTACGACGGCGAAATCACCTTGTGATCCCGCTCGACGACTTTCTTGGCCTTGGGTCCGGGCAGCGCGGTAACCAGATGCGGCAGTTTCATCAGCTTTTCAGCCACTTGCATCTGCTCCTCCTCAAAATGGGTTTTTCCCGTCACCCGAATTGGTTCCGTCAATCCGAGCGCGAGCCACCAGTTGGAGGAATTCGGTTAATCAACGCCGAAGAGGTTCGGCCGTTCGAAGCAAGGAGGTCTGTATGTGTGAAGCGGGTGCCCGTGCTGAGAGAAAACGCTCATTTGTACTTCCAGCGGACAATTCCGTCCTTTGAATCTTCCAGCAGAATACCAGAATCAGCGAGCTTTTGCCGAATCTCGTCGGCGCGTGTGAAGTTATGGTTCTTCTTTGCGGCCTGGCGCTCCGCGATCAGCGCCTCAATGTCGGCGGCAGCCGGACGCGGTTTCTGCGGCGCGAAGCCGAGCTTGGCGAGCTTTTCCTCGTCGTCATCGGTGAGGAGAGCGAGAACCATATCGAACTTTTCCATCGCAGCGACGGCGCGCGGAGCATCCTGTTGCAGAAACGCGCCGCGGTCCATTGCCGTGTTGAGGTCGCGTACCATGTCGAAGACCGCAGCGAGCGCGACGGCCGTATTGATGTCGTTTGCGAGGCCTGCATCGAATTCGGCCTCGGCCTTCTCGATCCGCTTCTGCGACTCGGAATTCGATCCCGCGGGGAATTGCTCGGTCTTCAGGCGCGTGACGAAATTGCGCAGCCGCTCGACCGAATTCCGTGCCTGTGTGAGCCCCTCTTCCGTGAAATTGAGCTGACGGCGGTACGGAACCGAGAGAAGCAGAAAGCGAATCGTCGAAGGCTTGTGACCTTTGGCGAAAAGATCGCGCAGCGTGTAAAAATTGCCGAGCGATTTCGACATCTTCTGGCCTTCGATGATTAAGTGCTCGGCGTGCAGCCACATCCGGACGAATTGTTTTCCGGTTGCCGCCTCGCTTTGCGCGATTTCGTTTTCGTGGTGCGGGAACGCAAGATCGACTCCGCCCGTGTGGATATCGAGCGTGTCGCCCAGGTATTTCATCGACATGGCCGAGCACTCGATGTGCCAGCCGGGTCGGCCCGGACCGATGCGTGTTTCCCAGAAATGTTCGCCCGGTTTGGGAGCCTTCCACAGTGCGAAATCGCGAGCGTTTTCCTTGTCATACTGGTCGACATCGACACGCGCGCCTGCCTGAATGCCGGTCAGATCGATTTTCGATAGCTTTCCGTACTCTGGAAATTTCGAGATACGGTAGTAGATGGAGCCGTCGCTCGTGTAGGTGAGGCCTTTTTGCTGCAATTTCTCGATTAGAGCGACCATATCTTCGATGTGATCGGTTGCGCGGACAAGCTCCTCCGGCATTTCGATGTGAAGCGCGCCGATATCCTCGAGAAACGCTTTGATGTACTTTTCGGTGAATTCGCGGATGCCGGCTCCGGCGGCCGCAGCCGATTGAATGATGCGGTCGTCCACGTCAGTAACATTCATCACCTGCATCACGCGGTAGCCCTGTGATCGCAGAAAGCGTCGCAGGACGTCCTGGAAGATAAACGTGCGAAAATTTCCGATATGGGCGGAGGCGTAGACCGTGGGGCCGCATGTATAGATGCGGACTTCGCCCGGATGCACGGGATTGAGCGGTTCAACGCGGTTCGTCAACGTGTTGTGGAGTCGTATCTCAGCCATTTCGGGGCCAGTGCAAAACGGCTATTCTAGCCGACAGCTTGGCGGGCATCAAACGCGGTGCACTCTTCAAGTGTTCTGTTGAATATTTCACCGTCCGTTGACAATTTCAACGGCAGCAGGCCTCTTCGACCGTCCCGGACATTCGCGACCTTTCCCGTATCTGTCAGTGCCTCAAGAGGTTAGTACTATAGCTCCGAGGGCACTGGGTTTGGCGAATCGCTTGCACACATGTCCGGCGTCCGCCCACCGCGGCAAGCTCAAAATCGAAAAGGAGATTTAACATGGCAGCCAAAAAATCAACCAAGCCGCTCCGCAAAGCAAAGAAGCTTCAAGCAACTAAGCCTCTAACCAACCGTTTTATCCAGCGAAATCACTAACCGACGTCTGCCGCACCCGGCAATGCGCCGGATGCGGCACCTAGGTTGTGATCTAAACCATCATCGGGAGAAATACCATGGCACCCAAGAAATCGCTCAAGCCGTTGAAGAAGGCAAAAAAGCTGGAAACCACCAAGCCGCTCCTAAGAATTAGCTGACGGATCTAATTAAGAACGCCGCACCCAGGTTCGTCGCGCCTGGGTGCGGCGAGCAGGTCCCCTGAATCGTCATCAGCCACCTCATTGAACCGTCCTTCTAGTTCGATTTAGGTTGCGTCTTGGATTCCCGCATCCTCTGATCGGCCGCGATCGATCCCAAACGCCTTCAGGATGTCCGAGAGTATGATGATGCCCAGAATTTGATGTGAATCAGCGCGGCTTACCACCGGAAGCGCCTCGAGCTTCGATGCGCCCATACGCTCAAGCGCCACGTCAAGCGGATGGTCGGGATGAACGTGAGGAAAGGCGCGATCAGATATGAGGTCTCTCAGTACCTCTCCATCGTCGCCGTTGGCGATGGCGCGCTGTAGTTCCGCGAGAGTGATCACTCCTATTATTTTGTGGTCATCCTCAACCGGCCAAACACGAAGATCCCCGCCTCTTTTCGCCTGAAAGACATCAGTGCCGTGGAATCGGCGCGCACGACTTCCGTCGGCGGGCGCATCACATCGCTCACCGGTCTTTGGCCGCGGCGCTGCAGAACCTCTCTGCTTGGCAGATGAATGCCGTCCTGTATCGCTTGAACTTCATAGATCGGCCGGCTCTGAATGCGCGATGCAATGAAGTAGCTGACCATGTTGGCGATCATCAGCGGCACGATGACCTCATAGTCGTGCGTCGTCTCGAATATCATCAGAACGGACGTCATCGGCGCGCGCATGATACCGGCAAAGAGTGCGCCCATACCCACCAGAGCGTAAGCGCCCGGTGCCGCCGTGTAGGCTGGCCAAACGTAATGAGCCGCGCTCCCAAGCACGCCTCCCACCATCGCGCCCAGAAACAGGCTCGGCGCGAAAAGGCCTCCGGCGTTCCCGGAAGCGTAACTCGTCGTTACGGCGAAAAATTTGAGCAAGACCAAGAGCGCCATCACTCTGAGCGCCATTCTGCCGTTCAGCGCATCGCCGACGTAACCATAGCCCACACCCAAAACTTGCGGTACCCACAATCCCATCAATCCGACCAGCACACCGCCGATCACGGGCTGGGCCCAGCCAAGTCGTCCTGCCAAATCGCGGAAACGGGGGCGCATCATGAAGAGAACTTTCGTGAATGCGCCGGATGTGAAGCCTCCCACCACTCCAAGCAGCGCGTAGATGGCGAACTCGACCCCGTGAACCAATTCGTAGTGCGGTACCTGGAACAGAGGGTTGTTGCCAAGCAATACGCGAAGCACCAGCCACGATGTAGCCGACGCGAGGACGACCGAACCAAGCACCGGGGCGTGCAGATCGCCGACGATTTCTTCCAGAGAATATACAACCGCCGCAAGCGGCGTATTAAACGCTGCCGCAATCGCCGCCGCAGCGCCGACAGGGATGAGCGCCTTCACATTTTCTTTGCGCAGTCCCAGCTTTCGCCCCAGCACCGATGCAATGCCGGCACCGACTTGAACGGAGGGTCCTTCCGGCCCTAGGGGAATTCCGCTAGCGAGCGTAGCCGAAGTGCAAAAGAACTTCCCGAGGATAGTGTGCAGCGTGATGACGCCGTCGCGCACGTAGAGCGCCGCCTTCGTTTGCCCAACTCCGCTGCCGCGCGCGTCCGGAAAGTAGCGGAATAAGACGTAGCCCATCGCCAGCGAGCCCGCGATCGGAATCAGAACTCGGTGCCAGGCTGGACTTCCGACCGGATACAGCCGCATGCCAAGCCGCTCGGTAAGCAAAATAAGAGCGACAACAGCCAAACCGGTCAACCCGCCGATCAGGATGCTCAGAATCAGCAGGACACGCTCTTCGCGTTGTGCCGTGATCCCAGACCACCAGCGTGCTGGCGTGGTCCACGAGGCCTTGGTTGTAGCGCTCCCGTCGCTGCTCATTCGGGATGTTCCTCGAACCAGACATCATAATAGCGGGATTCGGCGCCAATGGCATGTGACGTTCTTGCGTGAGCCAGCCGCGGCTGCCGGTCTTTTTCTTAGGGCAGGAGTTGAACGCGTCGGCTGACGATCGTGACGTCGCCGTTTTGCGATGGCCTCGCCGTGAGCGGCCGCGCCTGCAACAGGAACGCGCCGTCGCTGGGCAGCGAGTAACTCTGATCGGCAGCGATCACTTCGATCGGTTTTCCGACGGGCGCGGAAAGGCTGATCTCGATGCCGTTCATCGGCATGTTGGGACACGAGTAGACGCCCCAGCCGTTGTAATACTGCCGGAATCGGGCGGCTTCGATCGGAAGCGGTTGTCCTCCGACACGCACATTTTCTATTCCTGCGTCAGGAGGGAAGAATACGACCGCAAACGGCGCACCGCGCTCCGAACGCAGCAGCGTCCGGTAGTTACGTTTTCCGTCACCTTGCGACGATTCGAGGATCGTGAAGGTGGGCGCGGCGAATTCGAGATGTGGCGCGTCGGCGACAAACGCCGGACGCGCCTCCCACGGAAACGCCCCGTGGTCGGCGCGCCTAAAGGCATCCGCGAGGCCAATAGGTACCGGCAAGCGGCCTGATGCCGGCTGAACGATCCAGTGCGCCACACCGGAATCGGCGTCGAGCCAGTACTCGACATTGACGCGCTCGGGTGCCTTCGCCGAGAACACGGGGACAACGATGGCCGCGAATGTGGCGAGAGCGGTCGCGAGAATCGGAATCCACGGCAATGCGAGCCCGCGCAAGCCGGAAGCACCACGCAAGTCCGCGCACAGCGGCGCGAGCGGCATCAACAGGACTGCGACGAGCAGCGCAATCAATATCAAGGCGCCGTTTCCGAGTCCGACGTACAACAGAATAGCCGGCGGGAAACCAACGATCCCCGCAGCCGCGAGCGGCAAAATCGCCGAAAGCTCAAAGCCTGCTTCGCTTTCCCTGTTCGCGAGGGTCCCGGGCAGCCCAGCTACCGCAGCCACGCCCGCCGGTACGACCAAAATGTAGCTCAGGCCCGGCGCGAGCGCAGCGACCACAACCGCAAGCAGCGTCCACCATGCCCAAACTCCGCTCCAAAGTCCCCAGAACCCGGCTCGCCTCGTGAAAAAAATCCCGTTTGTGATCACGACCGAGGCCGCTAAGGACCAGAATGCAATCTCAAGCGGCAGGGGATGGGCAATCCAATTAACTTGCGCGGCGCCTCCAATTCGAATCAAGTGAACCAAAATGACCGCCAGTGCGCCTGTCACCGCGATCACCACCAGCCACGCGATCGCGCCCCAGTAAAGTTGAGCGGGAGTCATGCGCTTGCGATAGATCATCCATACGCACTGAGCGGCTACCAGAATCATCGCGCCGAGGGCCCATAGCCACGTCCGGCGCGCCGGCCAGCGCACGACGAACCGCCCGAAGACGTCAAAGAACACTGCCTCTTGCTCCGGCAGATTCGAAAGGTCGGCGTTTGCGAGCGCGATGATTGCCTCCAGCGCGTTCTGGCCCTGATGTTGCAGCGTCGCGACGCTCACGTTCGCGGAATTATCGAGTGGCGTGTGATAGAGCTGCTCGCTGTCGATGAACGCGAAATTCAGGCCCTGATATCCGGCAGCCTTGAAGACGGTGAAATCGGTATCGTTCGGAATGTATTGGTACGCTGTGTAGAAGATCGAGCTTGTAGCCGGACGCGCCGCGTGGCGGGCGAACAGTTGTACGGCCCATCGGCTTGCAGATCCAGTCTCAAACATCAAGCTCGGGCCGGACGCGCCGCGTGCATCCACATTTACTGCCGCGCGAACATCCTTGGCCCAAGGGCTGGAGTCCACGAACGCCCGTGCGCCAAGCAATCCCGCTTCTTCGCCCTCATCGAGCAGGAAAATCACAGAATGGCGCGGCGTTGGCGTCGACTTCAGCGCTCGAGCGATTTCCAGCACCGATGCGGCGCCCCCCCCGTCGTCCGAATCGCCCGGTCCTGCCGGGACGGAATCGTAGTGCGCTGCCAGAAGCACCGATTGTCCGGGCTCATATCCGTCGAGTCGTGCAACAACGTTGTTCACCGTCGCGCAGCTTTCGAGCGTGCCGCAAGCGAATGCGGTTTGAACCTGAGGCTGGTAGCCCAGACGCGTCAGCTCAGCGAGAATGTTCGCGCGCACGTTATCGTCCGCCGCACTGCCGACCGGATGCGGCACATCTGGGCCGAGAATTCGGCGCAATACGTCCCACGCCCGTAACGCCGAGAAAGTGTTGGAGGGTGCGTCCGCTGGCTTTGGTCTTGGGGGAATGAGTCCGGCGAGCGAAAGAGCGAAAATCGCAGCCAATACAACGGCAGCCGTAAAGACTCGGCGCACTCCCGGACCCCTGGGTGAGTCCACGCTGGTCTCCCGTGCGCGC
>Ga0187778_10000827_pt1 | contig 22138 bp, 22 predicted proteins | sample 1015_Q2_SP5_20_M_FD_132418 | JGI IMG/M metagenome (GOLD analysis project Ga0187778, IMG submission 132418) | Tropical peat soil microbial communities from peatlands in Department of Meta, Colombia - 1015_Q2_SP5_20_MG | ecosystem: Environmental > Terrestrial > Soil > Wetlands > Peat | place... | reverse complement strand
CCCAGGGCCTGCAAATACTGGGATTCTGCCTCGACGGGCCAGATCGATTGCCCAGTGTAAGCAGCGTCGCATCCACGCTACGCTTTCCGGTGGGGCTTCTCGGCAGTGCCTGGGCAGGTGGGTACGGCAGGATGTGGCGACTCCCGGTCAGTTTTGTGATCGACCGCGATGGCCGCTTGGTCTATAACGGTTGGGACGACAAGAATCCTGTTTTGACAGTGGAGCGGCTGCATGAGGTCGTGGACCCGTTGTTGCGCGCAAGCCGAGAACAAGCAGACACCATGCGTCGGGAGCGGCAGCCAGCGCCAGAGCTGCAGAAACATGCCCATTGAGCGCCAAGCACGGCTTCGTGAAGGTCGCCTCACGTCGGGGACGAGTGCGCACTAACTCAGGCCATCCAGCGCAGCCTGAATCTAGACGATCTGGTCCTCAAATCGCTGAGCGAGCCGATCTTCGGGAATTGACGACACCGCGTCTGTTGTTCGCCCTGTTGGCGTTCGCGTGGGCAGCGGGGTTTGCCGCGCATGCGGATGCGCACGCCTTGCTGGACCGGGCGGTGCCCGCGGTCGGCAGCACGGTTCGCACTCCGCCGACGCAGGTCAAGGTCTGGTTTACCGAGCGGCTCGAGCCTGCGTTCTCAGGTGTGCAGGTATTCGACGCTAACGGCAAGCGCGTCGACAATGCGGACGCGCACGTCGACCCATCGGACGCCACGCTGCTCATCGTAACGCTGTCCCGACTCGCCCCCGGAACCTACCGGGTCAGGTGGCGAGTGCTATCGATTGATTCCCATGTGACCAAAGGCGACTTCAGTTTCGATGTCGCGCCCTGAGCGAAGATCGCGATGAGCTCGTTGCTGGTCATGGCACGCGTCGCACACTTCACGTCCGCGATGCTGCTGTTCGGCATCGTCCTGTTCGAGCTGGCCGTAGCAAAGCCCACCCCACGCGGGCAGGGGCTCGACCACGAAGCGCTGCAGCGCAGGCTTCGCGCCGCCGCCGCGTGGAGCCTCGCCGCAAGCATCGCCTCCGTGGTGGTGTGGCTTGTCTGCCAGACGGCCGCGATAAGCGGTATTCCGCTCACGCAGGCGGTGAGCCGCGATGCGCTCGCGCTCGTGCTGGGAAAGACCGCCTTCGGTCGCGTCTGGATCGTGCGCATGGGCATTGCGCTACTGCTTGCCGCTCTGCTGTGGCTCGCGCAGAACCGGAGACACGACCCGCGGAATCGATTTCTTGCGCTTGCTGCGATTGTGCTCGCCGGCGCCTATCTCGCAACGCTGGCGTGGATAGGCCACGCCGCAGCAGGCAAGAATCCTGAGCGCGAGATTCAACTCCCGTCCGACGCGATCCACCTGCTTGCCGCGGGTGCCTGGCTCGGAGCGCTGGCTGGACTCGCGTTCCTGATCGCAATGCGCCAGCCACCCGGCGTCGCGGCGCAGGCCTTGCGGCGCTTCTCGACGCTCGGCGTGATCAGCGTAAGCGCTTTGACGGTCACCGGCTTGGTGAACGCGTGGTACCTGGTCGGCGACATTCCGGCGCTGATCGGCACGCCTTATGGCCGTCTCCTGCTCATGAAGCTGGTGCTATTTGCGGCCATGATGGCGCTCGCGGCGACCAATCGTCTGGTGCTTACCCGTCGCATCGCTCAGGGAAGCCTCGCGGCATTGTCTTCGCTCCGTCGCAATGCGCTGATCGAGGTTGCGGCCGGCATCGGTATCGTCGTCATCGTGGGTGTGCTCGGCATCACGGTTCCTGCGGCGCACGACTCGCCCGTCTGGCCGTTCGGCTACACGCTGGAGTGGCCGCATGAGGAATCGATGCCGATCCGCGCCGCCCTCTCCGGGCTCGGCGTGGCCATGGTCGCCGGCGTGCTTGCGATCGTCGGAGGCACTCTCCGCCGCCGAAGTTCACTGCGGATGGCTGGGATCGCCGTCGTCGCAGTGGCGGTCGTTGCGGCGACATGGTTGCTCGCCGTTCCGGCCAACCCGATGAGCTACGCGGCCTCGCCCGTGCGTTACACCGCCACCGCAATCGCTCGTGGCGGTGCGATCTTTGCGCAGCACTGCGCTACATGTCACGGCGCATTCGGCCGAGGCGACGCTCCCGCCGCTGTATCGCTGACGATCAAGCCAGCCGACCTCCCCGGGCGTACGCCGAGTCATCGCGCGGGAGATCTCTATTGGTGGATCGCACACGGCATTTCCGATACCCCGATGCCTGGCTTCTCTCGGGAGTTGAGCGACCGCGACCTGTGGAGCGTCGTAGTTTACGTTCGCGCAGTGTCCGATGGCTGGGCCGCGCGTAGCATGACGCGCTTCGTTGAGCCGTGGCGACCGATCGTCGCGCCTGATTTCACCTTCGAGCTTGGCCGCGCCGGCCAGGAATCGCTTGGCCAGCTCGATGAACGAGCCATCGTGTTGCTCGTTTTCTTCACCTTGCCGCAATCGCAGCCTCGCCTCGACGAGCTCGCGGCGCAGATGCGAGACTATGCAAATGCCGGCGTTCGTGTCATCGCATTGCCAACGCCTGTGTCAGCAAAATCAGGCGACGCCGAGGCAGCGCGGATAGAGGGCTCGATCGTCGCAGTGGCCGACCCGCAGGTAGCAACGGTCTACGCCATGTTCGCTCGCCGCTTGGCGAGCGGCGCCGTCGCCTCCGAGCCCATCCATCTGGAGTTTCTGGTCGATCCCCCGGGATACTTGCGCGCTCGCTGGCTCGGTATCCCCGATCAGGCAACGCGGCGGACCAGCGAAATACTCGCGCAAGCCGAGCTTCTCAAGCGCGAGCCTCCCCGCCCGCCGGCGGCGGAGCTTCACGCGCACTGAAGCGAAGCCGTTTCCCAAGCGAAACGCCGCCGAGAATTTTCCTTGTTCCGGCGCTCGAAGTCACTGCTTGTGCGTCATCGGGCTGCCCGCGCCCATGGCCTCGACCTCTAGCGCGATCTCGATAGTGCCCAGATTCTCGAAGCTGAGCTTGAGCGGAACCTTGTCTCCGACCTTGAGCGGCTGCTTGAGATCGAGCAACATGATGTGATACCCGCCTGGCTTGAGCTCGAGCTTTCCACCGGGCGGCACGTCCAGCGCGCGAACGGCGCGCATGGTCATCATCCCGCCGTCCATCGCCATCTGATGCAACTCGACGGCGCCGGCGACCGGTGAAGCCGCCCCGGCGAGCGTCGCCGCTGTCGTTCCCGCGTTCACGATGGTGAGATACGCACCGCCCGACTTCGCGCCCGGAGGCGTCGCGCGTGCGAAGGGATGCTCGATGCGCAGCGACTGCAGGCGGTACTCGTCGGCGGCGATTTCTCCGCCGGCGACGAGGAAAACGACGGCAAGAGCTGCAGCGATCCTGGCGTAGCGTTTCATGTCCCCAATTCTACTCGACGGTCAGGCCGGCCGACGCCCTACTTGCGGCCGGCAGCAGGCTTGGTCCGTTCCAACGTGAGCAGCACCACCGGCTCGGCTCGGATCCGCCGATGTGGCGCATGCGCGACATCAGCCATACGGCTAATGGGCAACGCACCCGCCCGTGGTAGGATTGCGGCGCTACGGACTTCGATCAAACCATGATCCGCCGACATCGCGCGTTGCGCACGCTGCTTCTGTCGCTGTTGCTTCTCGGCATGCAGCTACAGGCACACGTGCACGCGATCGGTCACGTGGGCGAGATGCTGCAACACAGCGCGGGGCATTCGCTGGTCGTGTCCGTTTCGGATGCTTGCGCGATGTGTGCGCTGCTCGCCGGCGGCTCCAGCGCGATCGCCTGCGACGCGCCGGACGTTCACGTTCCCATCGCCAGCGCGGAACGCTCAACCTGCGCGCCCGCGTCGCTGGCGCCGGCAGCCCCTTCCTACTACTTCAGTCGCGCTCCGCCCTCGCTCCTCTGATTCCTCGTGGTGTGCCGTCGACGAGACGGCACGAGTTTTCCCATGACCAGAGGAGCACCGTCATGTCCAGGCTCGTCCTGGCGTCCGGCGCCTTGGCGCTGGCGCTACTCGTTCCACCCGCGGCGCATGCCGCAACCGATGCGGACCTTGCGGACATCCGCGAGCAGATCCGCCAGCTCAAGGAGAGCTACGAAGCGCGGATTCAGGCGCTCGAGCAACGGCTGAAAGAGGCGGAAGCCAAGACGGCGCCCGGGCCCGCCGCACAATCCGCCACCGCGCCGCCGGTCGCGCCAGCGCCCGCACCAGCCGCTGCACCGGCAGCATCGGGCATCGCGGCGTTCAATCCTGCGATCTCGGCGATTTTGCAGGGGGTCTACTCGAACTACTCGCAGGATCCGACCAAGTACGCGATCGCCGGCTTCGTGCCTAGCGGCGACATCGTGCCCTCGCAGCGCAGCTTCAGCATCGCCGAGTCGGAGTTGCAGTTGACCGCCAACGTCGACGACAAGTTCTACGGCAACCTGACGTTCTCGCTCTCGCCACAGAACACGGTCGAGGTCGAGGAAGCCTACGGTCTCTATACCGCCGCCCCCTACGGGCTCGCGCCCAAATTCGGCCGCTTCCTCTCCTCGATCGGGTACCTCAACGATCAGCACCAGCACGCCTGGGACTTCTTCGATGCTCCGCTCGTCTACCAGGCGTTCCTCGGCGGCCAGTACCAGAACAACGGGCTTCAGGTGAAATGGGTTGCGCCGACGGAGACGTTCGTCGAAGTGGGCGGCGAAATCGGCAGCGGCGAGGCGTTTCCGGGAAACGATCGCAACAAGAACGGCATCGGCGACGGCAACGTCTACGTGCATTTCGGCGGCGACGTCGGCCCGAGCAACAGCTGGCGGGCGGGACTGTCGTATCTGCAGACTGCGGCCGCCAATCGCGACTTCACGCAGACCGACCTGGCCGGAAACGATGCCGCGCTGTCGTTCTCCGGGCGCAGTCAGCTCGCGATCGCCGATTTCGTCTGGAAGTGGGCGCCGTACGGCAATGCGATGCAGACCAACTTCAAGCTTCAAGGCGAGTACTTCTGGCGCCGCGAGCATGGCGAGCTGACCTATGACGCGAACGGCGCACTCGGGCTCACGCAGACGAGCAACTATCGTTCGAACCAGAACGGCTTCTACGTGCAAGGCGTCTGGCAGTTCATGCCGCAGTGGCGAGTTGGAGCCCGCTACGACTGGCTCGATCCGGGCAACGTCGACTACGGTGCAAACAGCATCTACCTCGCCAACGGCTCGTTCCATCCGCAGCGGTCGGCGGTGATGCTCGACTGGACGCCATCCGAGTTCAGCCGCTTCCGCATTCAATACCAGCAGGCGAGGCTCAAGCCCGATTTCACCGACAACGAGCTCTTCATCCAATACATCCTGACCCTGGGCGCGCACGGTGCGCACAAGTTCTGAAAGGAGCAACACCATGAGAACCATGAACCGTCTATTGCTCGGCGCCATCGCGCTGATGCTGGCGGGCCCGGCACTCGCGGCGCTCAATGTTTTCGCGACTCTTCCCGAATGGGGCGCGCTCGTGGAAGAGCTCGGCGGCGACAAGGTCAAGGTCTACGTGGCGACCAATGCGCTGCAGGACGCCCACCACGTCGAGGCGAAGCCTAGCCTGATCGCGCGCGCACGCACCGCCGATCTGGTGGTCGCTACCGGGGCGGAGCTGGAGATCGGCTGGCTGCCGCTGGTGACTCAGCAGGCGGGCAACCCCGCGATCCAGCCGGGGAAGCCGGGCTACTTCGAAGCGGCGCCGTTCGTCACGCTGCTGGAAAAGCCGACGCGGCTCGACCGTGCCGAGGGCGACGTGCATCCGGGCGGGAATCCGCACATCCAGACCGATCCGCGCAACATTGCCAAAGTCGCCGCGCCGCTCAGCGAGCGGCTGGCCCAGCTCGACCCGCCGAACTCCGCGTATTACCAGGAGCGGCTGAAGGCGTTCTCCGAGCGCTGGAACGCGGCGATCGCCAAATGGGAAAAAGAGGCAGCTCCGCTCAAGGGCGTGCCGATCGTCGTGCAGCATAAGGCGTTCACCTACATGGAGGTTTGGCTCGGACTGAACGAGATCGCCGCACTCGAGCCTAAGCCCGGCGTCGAGCCCACCACGTCGCATCTCGCGGACGTGCTTGCGCTGCTGCAACGGCAGCCCGCGAAGATGGTGCTGCGCGCTGCCTACCAGAGCGGGAGGGCTTCGGAGTGGATCGCCGAGCGCGCGAAGGTCAACGTCGTCGTGCTGCCGTTCACGGTCGGCGGCGACGATGAAGCGAAGGACCTGTACGGCCTCTTCGACGACACGATTGCGCGGCTGCTCAAGGGGATTTCATGAATTTCGGTGCGATCGAGCTCACGATCCTGCTGCCCGCTCTTGCAGCGGGTCTGCTGGTCACGGCAACCCACGTGCCGCTCGGAACACAAGTTCTCGCGCGCGGCATCGTGTTCATCGATCTCGCGATCGCGCAAGTTGCCGGCTGCGGCGTGCTGCTCGCCGATCAGCTGGGCTTCGAACCGGCGGGCGTCGCGGTGCAGATTGCAGCGCTCGCCGCGGCGCTCGCCGGCGCGCTGCTGCTCACCTGGACCGAACGTGCCTGGCCCGAGGTGCAGGAAGCGGTGATCGGCGTGGTGTTCGTGCTGGGCGCTACGGGCAGCGTGCTTCTGCTGGCCAGCAACGTCCACGGCAGCGAGCACTTGCGCGACTTGCTCGTGGGGCAGATTCTCTGGGCGCAGCCGGCGCAGCTCGCCTGGGCGGCGCTCGTTTACGTGGCGATTCTCGCCCTCTGGTTCGGCTTTCGCGAACGGCTCGGTCGCGCCGGTTTCTACGTATTGTTCGCGCTCGCCGTCACGGTGTCCGTCCAGCTCGTCGGGCTATATCTCGTTTTCGCGACACTTATCGTGCCGCCGCTCGCGACCCGACGAATGACTTCGAAACGACTCGCTACCGCATGGACGCTGGGTGCGCTGGGCTATGCAGTAGGGCTCATCGTTTCGACGGCGCTCGACCTTCCGAGCGGGCCGGTGATCGTATGGACGCTGGTGGTACTAGCGCTTGTTGTGTATGCATTGACTCGCGGCAGCGTCGCCAGAGAACCCCCCTCCTCGATCCCGGGTAATGCGCCACCGGCGAGGTGAAATTTGGCGTAACGGCGTCCTCCCCTTAGAATTCACGTCACATCGCGCCGGCGGCCTTCGAACCGCGCCCGACGGCGATTCCCCCTGTGCACATTATCGGAGGTCGCCCTCATGACCGTTGATGCCGATTTTGCCGAACTCAAGCAGCGCCTTCAGGCAATCGAAGACCTGCGCTGCGCCGAGGCCGTGCTGCATTGGGACGAGTCGACCTACATGCCGAAGGGAGGCGCCGAAGCGCGCGGGCGCCAGGCCGCGTTGCTCAACAGTCTCGCGCACGAGCGGCTGATTGATCCTGCCATCGGCAGGCTCCTGGACTCGGTGACACCCTGGGCAGAAACACAAGGCGCGGATTCCGATGCAGCGGCGCTGGTCCGCGTCACGCGGCGTGACCACGAGCGCGCCACACGGGTCCCCACCGCGTTCATGCGCGAGCTGACCGAGCACGCTTCCGCGTCCTATCACGCCTGGCAGCGCGCGCGGCCTGCCAACGATTTCGCGACGATGCGCCCGATGCTCGAGAAGACCGTCGAGCTGAGCCGCGAACTGGCGGCGTTCCACCCCGGGTACGCGCATCCATTCGATCCGCTCATCGATCTCGCGGAAGACGGCATGACCGTACGGGCCGTGCGCGCGCTCTTTGCCGAGCTTCGCAAGGGGCTCGTGCCGCTGATCGAGGCAATCTGCGCCCGCCCCGTCCTGGACGATGGCTGCCTCAGGGGCGATTATCCGGAGGAAGCGCAACGCGCCTTCGGCGAGACTGTGGCGCGCGCTTTCGGCTACGACTTCGAGCATGGCCGGCAGGACAAGACCGCGCACCCTTTCATGATCAAGCTCGGCCAGGGAGATGTCCGGATCACGACGCGATACCGCTCCGACGATCTATCCGACGGCCTGTTCTCGACGCTCCACGAGGCGGGACACGCCATGTACGAGCAGGGGATCGACGGCTCGCTCGAAGGCACGCCGCTCTGCCATGGGACGACCGCCGGCGTGCACGAAAGCCAGTCGCGACTGTGGGAGAACATGGTGGGCCGCAGCCTTCCATTCTGGCGGCACTGGTATCCCAAGCTCAAAGCGGCGTTCCCGAAGGCGCTCAACGGCGCGGATGTCGGAACCTTCTATCGCGCCATCAACAAGGTCGCTCCCTCGCTCGTCCGCACCGACGCCGACGAGCTCACGTACAACCTGCACGTGATGATGCGCTTCGACCTGGAGATCGACATGCTGGAAGGCAAGCTCGCCGTTGCCGACCTGCCGGGGGCGTGGCGCGCGCGCATCAAGCGCGACTTGGGCGTATCGCCGCCAGATGACCGCGACGGCGCGCTGCAGGACGTGCATTGGTACGGAGGTATCGTGGGCGGTCAGTTCCAGAGCTACACGCTCGGCAACATCATGAGCGGGCAGTTCTTCGCGGCGGCGCGGCGTGACTTAAGCGACCTCGATGCGCAGATAGGCGCTGGCGAGTTCCGCCCGCTGCGGCGCTGGCTGACCGATCGCGTCCACCGTCACGGGCGCAAGTTCACCGCTCCCGAGATCGTCGAGCGTGCCACCGGTGAGCCGCTGTCGATCGGTCCGTATCTCTCCTATCTCAACGACAAGTACCGGCCACTATACGGGCTGTAAGAGCCCCTTGGCTGTCGTTCCGAGTAGCCTCGGCGACGAGGAATCCGCTGTTCGTGGCTGCCGATTCGACAAACAGCAGATCCCTCGCTTACGCTCGGGATGACGCTTCGATCACGAGGCGATGACGGCTTCGATCTCCGCGAAGGTGCGCGCGATGTCGTGCACCTGCGAGGAGATTCCGAGCTGGCGCGCAATCTGGGTCAACGAGAAGATGCCGCGTGCCGCGCGCTGGCCCGGTGCGCCGCCCTCGACCGGCTCGACCACCAGGGCATGCTGCCGCCCGGCGAGGTTCAAGGTCGCGACGATGTCGCCTACCCGGGCGCGCAACACGTCGGCGAAAGAGAGAACCTCCAGACGGTCCGCGGGCGTCATGATGTCGCCTGTCAGAACCTCGTCGTGGTGGATGCTGCGTCCTTGAGCGATCTGGATGGGTCGCTCGCCCACGAGGTCGGTGGCTGTCACAAAGCCGAGGATCCTGCGGCCGTCATCGACAACGAACAGAGAGCGAACGCCGCGGGCGATCATCAACTGATGCGCCTCGACCACCGACTTGTGCGGGTCGACGGCGACCGCGCTGACCCGGCGCAAGTCGGTCATCACGTCGGCGGCGGGCGAATCGAGGCTCACCAGCGATGCGGAGCTCGGCAAAGGCAGCGAATAGCCTTCCCCCTTGCCCGCCGTGGAATGAGACAAGGGCACGTAGCTTCCACTCGCCTTGGTCGGAGGCGGACTGCCAGGGGCCTCGTCGGCTTCGCGGCTCCCCTGGAAAAACATTAGCTGCACCAGGTAGTCCTTGTGCTCGGCTCGGCGCTTTGCAGTGCCCGAATCCGAAGTCGGCGCGTCGCCTGCCGGAACGCGTGGATCATCGCTTGGTTTCTTTGCCACTGCGCCTCCTGTTACATCGAGTCGCTCAGCCACCGCGAAGCGAATTGCGGCGGCGACCCCGACACATCACATCGATACTTCCCGGCAATTCGAAGGGGGACGAGCAGAGCGCGGATACCTCTGTTGCGGTCAGACAAACGGTACTGCGCTCAATGCGGATTGTCAAAGCTTAGATGCCGCGATTCTGACCAAGCGCAAATGACTATACCCACACCGACGGAGCACCCGTCGTGCCCAAACCTACATCTGCCTGAACAGATGGTTGAAGCTGCGGCTCACCTCGAGCTTTTCGTCGCGGCCCTTCATGTGCACGAGCTGCTTGCCGCGGAAGTCGCGGCTCACCTGCGCGATGGCATCGACGCGCACCACGGTGGCGCGATGGATCTGCCAGAACTCGTTCGGGTCGAGCTCGTCGATCAGCTCCTTGATCGGTTTGCGAATCAGCGCCTCGAAGCCCTCGGTCTGAACGCGCGTGTACTTGTCCTCGGCGCGGAAGAATAGGATGTCGCCGGTGGGGATCATGCGGATGGTGGAGCCAACGCTGGCTTGCACCCACCGCATGTATTCGCGCGGCTTCAAGCCACCGCTTCCGAGTCGTTGCGAAAGCTGCGCAAGCAAGTCGTTCATCGGATCGGGCTTCTGCCGCAACCGCTCGCGCAGCCGCTGGCAGGTGAGCGCGACCCGCTCCGGCTGCACCGGCTTGAGCAGGTAATCGACAGCGCCCTGGTCGAAGGCGCGAATGGCATATTGGTCGTAGGCCGTGACAAAGACAACGTGGACCTTGCCGGCGAGCGCTTGCGCCGCCTTGATGCCGTCCATCTCGGGCATGGTGATGTCGAGAAAGACGACATCGGGTTCGAGGCTCTGCACCATGGCTACCGCTTCGCGGCCGTTGGCGGCCTCACCCACGATCAGCAGTTCGGGCCACGCTTGACGTAAGTGGCCGACGATCTGCTCGCGCATCAGGCGTTCATCGTCGGCGACTACGGCGGTGGGGGCGGGCTTGGCCTGCACGCAGAGCTGGTCCACTCAAGCCGTGGCCGGAGTGATTTCGTACGGCACCTTGATCGTGGCACAGGTACCGCCCGTCGGTGGCACGCTGATGATCAGCTCGGCGCGACCCTTGTACATGGCCTTCAACCGCTCGCGGACGTTGGCGAGTCCCACGCCGCCATCGCCTTTTGGCGCGAAGCCCAGACCGTTGTCGAGCACGTGCACCGCCAGTTGGCCATCGACGACCTCGGCATTGATCTCCAGCCTGCCGCCGGAGGCCCTCGGCTCCAGGCCGTGTTTGATCGCGTTCTCCACCAGAGTCTGCAGCATCATCGACGGAAAGACCGCGGACTTCAAGCCTTCAGGCACATTGACTTTGGCATCGAGGCGCTCCTCCATTCGCACCGCCATGATTTCCAGGAACGCGCCGCACAGATCGATCTGCTGGCCCAGTGTGGGCCGGCTGCCCTCGCGCAGCTGCGGCATGGCCGAGCGCAGGTAGCGGATCAAGCTCTGCTGCATCTTGGAAGCGCGCGCTGGGTCGGTCTGGATAAGCTGGTCGATGCTGCCAAGCGTATTGAACAGGAAGTGCGGCTCGATCTGGGCCTGCAGTGCTTCCATGCGCGCCTCGAGCACGGAGCGCTCGAGCTGTTCGGTCTCGGCCCGCTGGGTAGCCTGCTGGGCGGTGAGCTCCGCGCGGCGCTTGCCGCCAGCCACGATCTTGATGATGGCGGACACGACGATGAACAAAAGGACGATGTGGGGGCGATGCAGACCCAGAATCGCGGCCAGCAGCAGGGCCAGGGCATAGACGACCAGCAGCGTCTTCCACGACACCACGGCCAGCCAATCGAAGAACCGCCACCACAGCCCGGCGATGAGGCGGCCGACGTCACGAAATGTCTGCATGGCGTTTCGTGGCTGAACGCCGGCCGCCTGCACGCCAGGCTTGGCGGGTTCAGCGTCCGGGCGGGGCTGGTCGCTATTCATCGGGGGCTGGCTGATTGCCTTCGGTGCCACATTAGAGCAGGGGACCCGCAAGCTCCAGCGCGACAGGACAGGATGCGCGCCGGGAGGGATGAAATGCAGGAACCGGTGATATTCGCTTTCCCGGTGCGCCGATGTTCCCTTGTCGCCCATTGTCGACGACTGCTCAGGGGATATCGGTTCGGCGCGATCAGTCGGGTATCAACGGGTTGATGCTGAAAGGCGGGCGGATACCCTCACTTCTTGAGCGTAGCAATGCCGCGCTGCAATCCCTCGAGCGTCAGGGGGAACATCCGCGGCCCGAGGACCTCCAGGACCATCTGCGTCGAGCGCGTATAACTCCACGAGCGCTCCGGTTCCGGATTGAGCCAGATGGCGCGCCGGTAACCGTCGACGAGCCTTTTCAGCCACGCCAGGCCGGGCTCGTCGTTCATGTACTCGACGCTGCCGCCCGGCTGCACCAGCTCGTAGGGACTCATCGCCGCATCACCGACGAAAATGAGCCTCCAGTCCGGGCCGTACTTGTGCAGGATGTCGAAGGTGGGGATGCGCTCGTTGCGGCGCCGGCGGTTGTCGCGCCAGACGTGGTCGTAGACGCAGTTGTGAAAATAGAAATACTCGAGGTGCCGAAACTCGCTCTTGGCCGCCGAGAACAGCTCCTCGCAGACGCTGATGTGAGGGTCCATCGACCCGCCGATGTCGAGGAACAGGAGCACCTTGACGCGGTTGCGCCTCTCGGGGACGAGGTGCAGATCGAGCCAGCCTGCGTTCTTGGCCGTGCCCTCGATGGTCCCAGGCAAGTCGAGCTCCTCGGGAACGCCTTCGCGGGCGAAGCGGCGCAGCCTGCGCAGCGCGATCTTGATGTTGCGGGTATTGAGCTCGACCGAGTCGTCGAGGTTGCGAAACGTGCGCTCGTCCCAGACCTTGATCGCGCTCCGACTGCGCCCGCCTTCCTGGCCGATGCGAATGCCCTCGGGGTTGTAGCCGTAGGCGCCGAACGGGCTGGTTCCCGCGGTGCCGATCCACTTGGAGCCGCCCTGATGCCGCGCGCGCTGCTCTTCCAGGCGCTTCTTGAGCGTTTCCATCAGCTTGTCCCAGCCGCCGAGCGCCTTGACCAGCGCCTTCTCCTCATCGCTCAACGTCCCCTCGATCATCTTCCTGATCCACTCCTCGGGGATCTCGGTCCGGATGTCGAAGATGTTCTCGACTCCCTTGAAGTACATGCCGAACGCCAGATTGAAGCGGTCGTAGAGCGCCTCGTCCTTGACCAGGCAGGTTCGCGCCAGGAAGTAGAAGTCGTCGATGTCGCCGGAGACCACGCCTTCCTTGAGTGCTTCGAGCAGCGTCAGGAACTCGCGCGTCGAGACCGGCAGCTTCGCAGCCTTCAGGTGCAGGAAGAAGTCGATCAGCACGTTTTCATCCCCTCCCCCAGCGGGGGAGGGCAGGGGTGGGGGACAAAGCGCACTTCACGGTCATCGGTGACGCTCGAGCTGGTACGTTAGATGCCGCTTTACCGCCGGCCACTCGCTTTCGATGATGCTGAACACGACGGTGTCGCGGTAGCTGCCGTCCGCGGAGAGCTGGTGGTTGCGCAAAACCCCATCCTGCTTGGCGCCCAGGCGGAGGATCGCTTCCCGCGACGCGTGGTTGAACCAGTGCGTCCGGAATTCCACCGCGATGCAGCGCAGCTTTTCGAAGGCGTGGGTGAGGAGCAGCAGCTTGCACTCGGTGTTGAGCGCAGTGCGCTGGACCCTCTTGGCGTACCAGGTGTGGCCGATCTCGAGCCTGCGGTTGGCCGCGTCGACGTTGAAATAGCGCGTGCAGCCGACGATCTCCCCGGTCGCGTTCTCGCGCACCACGAAGGGCATCGCGCCCAGCCGCTCGCGCATGTCCAGCGCGATCGCGACGTAATCGCCCATCTTGTCCGGGGCCGCGATCGACGTGTACCACAGGCGCCACAGCTCGCCGTCGGCGGCGGCTTTCGCCAGAGCGCCCTCGTGCTCGCGGTTGAGCGGCTCGAGCGCGGCGAGCCGGCCCTTCAGCGTAACCGGATCGATGAACGCCACATCACCTTCCAGCGCGCGCCATGAACACCACGCGCTCGAACAGGTGCACGTCCTGCTCGTTCTTGAGCAGCGCTCCGTGCAGCGGCGGGATGATGACCTTCTTGTCGGTGCTGCGCAGCGCTTCGGGCGGGATGTCCTCGGCGAGCAGGAGTTTGAGCCAGTCGAGGAGCTCCGAGGTCGAGGGTTTCTTCTTGAGCCCGGGGACCTCGCGCAGCTCGAAGAACACTTCCAGAGCCTCCTTGAGCAGCGCGCGCTTCAATCCCGGAAAGTGCACGTCGACGATGCGCGTCATCGTCTCCTTGTCGGGAAAGCGAATGTAATGGAAAAAGCAGCGGCGCAGGAACGCGTCGGGCAATTCCTTCTCGTTGTTCGAGGTGATCACGACCAGCGGCCGGTGCCGGGCGTGGACCGTCTGTTGCGTCTCGTAGACGTAGAAGTCCATCCGGTCGAGCTCGCGCAACAAGTCGTTGGGGAACTCGATGTCGGCCTTGTCGATCTCGTCGATGAGGACGACCGCAGGCGCCTCGGAGTCGAACGCCTCCCACAACACACCGCGCTTGATGTAGTGCGCGATGTCGGCCACGTGCTCGTCGCCGAGCTGCGAGTCGCGCAGGCGCGACACCGCGTCGTACTCGTAGAGCCCCTGCTGGGCCTTGGTCGTCGACTTGATGTGCCACTCCACCAGCGGGCGTTCGAGCGCGCGGGCGACCTCCATCGCGAGCAGTGTCTTCCCGGTGCCCGGCTCGCCCTTGACCAGGAGCGGACGCTCGAGCGTCACTGCGGCATTGACCGCAAGCATCAGGTCGGGCGTGGCGACGTAGGTATCGGTGCCTTCGAAACGCATTGGTATTCCTTGAGAATCGTCTTGACGAATCTTAGCCCACAAGGTACCGCGTCAGCCAGAGCACGGCCATGCCGACGCCGATGGTGAGGAGCGTGTTGCGCCAGAGCCACGCGATCACTCCGGCCACCAGCGCGGCAAGCACCCTCGGATTGCTCAAGCCTGCGTCCAGCGTTCCCGGCGAGGCGAAGACCACCGCGGGCACGACGATCGCGGTCAGCATCGCGGCGGGCACGTGCTTGAGCGCCTCGGCCAGCAAGGGAGGAATGTCGCGACGCGCGAAGAAGGCGATGAAGGAAAGACGCGCCGCATAGTTGACGGCGCCGACCACAACGATCACCAGCCAGATGAGCTGCGCCTTAGTCACCGCTCACTCCGATCCGGTCGGCGACGACGCCGGCAAATATGCCGAGCAACCCGGCGCAGATCATCGACAGTCGCATCGGCATGGCATCGAGTGCCACCGCACTCACAGCGGATACGATGATGACCACGAGTGTCGGCCGGTCGCGCAACAACGGCGCCAGCAGCGCCAGGAAGCACAGCGGCACGACGAACTCCAGTTGCCACTCCGGCGGAATCACCGAGCCGAGAAAGATGCCCGCGAGTGTCGCCAGTTGCCACATGACCCACAGAACGACTCCGCCGCCGAGAAAGTACGACACGCCGGCCCGTGGATCGTCGGAGGCACGAAGCCGGTGGATCGAGGCCGCGAACGCCTGATCGGTAAGCAGAAACGCGAGCAGATTGCGCCACCGGTGATCGAGGGGACGCAGGTACGGCGCCATGGCGGCGCTGTACATCAGGAAGCGGAGGCTGACGACGAAGCACGACAGCACGATCACCGCGAACGGCGCGCCTGCAGCGATCAGCTGCGCGGCGATGATCTGCGCCGCACCGCTGAACATGATCAGCGACATCGCCAGCGCCGCGAGAGGCGATGCGCCAGCGGTTACCGCCCCGACGCCGCACACGACCCCGAAGGGAAACATGCCGACCACCGCGGGGAGCATGTCGCGAACGCCTTCGAGGAAAGCCGGACGGGAGAAATACTTTCGCATGGGCAAAACAAAAGCCTGCGGCGAATTTCGTTCGCAGGCCGGCGGGGTCGGTCCGATTATACCGTCGCGGCTGCGCCGCCGTGCCCTGTCCCTTGATGACCTGCAGTTGCCTCGCGGGAGAGTTGTCAGCGCTCGCCACACTGCGCGAGGATTGCCCGCTCGTGCGCGACATCGATGACGTGCTTCCAAGCGTCGCGGTTGTCTCGCATGGACAGCCAGACGGCCGTATCGGAGATAGTGTCGGCGAGCGGGCGCGCGTGCAGTCCTGCGTCGCGCGCCTTGTTGCAGTCGATCAGCATGAATCCCGCGTTGTCGGCCTGCGAAGCGGGAATCCAAAGCGGCAGTCCGATCCATGGCTCGACATGGTGCGCGAGCAGCACTTCGTCGGCAATCCATGCAGGTTCCGGAGCGTCTGCTGCGATCGACCGGCAGGCATCCACCACATCGCCCATGGTCCAGTGCCCGGCCGGGCTGCTTGCGTTGAATGTTCCAGCGACGTCGCGTTCCGCGAGATCGAGCATGAATGCTGCGAGGTCGCGAGCGTCGATGAACTGTAGTGGTCGTTCCCGTGGCGCCGGCACGACGGCGCGCTCTGAGCGATCGCCTAACAGACTCGGGTAAGCGAATCGAGCCACCCAATAGCCGAAGCGGTCGGTCGCATCGAAAGGACCGACGATGAGTCCCGGTCGCACGATCGTTGCGTGATCTCCCAAAGCGTTCTTCACCGTCACTTCACAGGCGGCCTTGAGCGCGCCGTAGTGCTTCGGCACGTCCTCGCTCCCGGGTTCATCGAGCACGCACAGCGGAGCCGATTCGTCGAGACCGGGCACGGACGCCGACCGGAGCACCGACAGGGAGGAAACAAAGATGTAGCGTCGCATGCGATCGGCCAGCATGCTCGCCGACGCGCCCACCACCCGCGGTACGTAGCCCGACGTGTCGATGACCGCCTCGAACTCGTGGCCGCGCAGCGAAGCGAGGCCAGGCGCAGTCGCCGGATCGCGATCGCCAATCAGTTCCCTCACCCGATCGCGCCATGAGTGGCCCGTGCGCCCGCGGTTGAAGATCGTCACATCGTGACCGCGGGCGAGCGCCGCATCGACGACGTGCCGGCCGACGAAACGGGTACCGCCAAGCACGAGGATGCGCATCGGGTCCGTGAGCAAACAGAGCGCGGTTTGGTCAGCCCTTCACTCCGCCCGCGGTCAATCCGCTCACCACCCGCTCCTGGAAGACCGCGATCAGGAAGCAGATCGGGACGATCGCAACGATGAGCGCCGCCGAGATGAGCGGCCACGGAAACGCGAACTCGCCCTGGTAGAGCGTGATCCCGACGGAGAGCGTGCGCATGGTCACCCGATTCATCATGGTCAGCGCGAGCAGGAACTCGTCCCAGGCGTTGACGAAGGCGAGGATCGCGGCGGTGAACACGCCGGGCGCCGACAACGGCACCACGACCCTGAACAGCGCTTCGACGCGCGAGCAGCCGTCGATCATGGCGGCGGCTTCCAGATCGGGCGGAATGTCCTGGAAGAAGCTCGCCATGACCAGCGTGCAGATCGGCATCGACAACACCGTGTAGGGCAGGATCAGGGCGAGGTACGTGTTGAGCAACCCCAACTCGCGCATCAGCTTGAACAGCGGCACCATCAGCGAGATGAGCGGGAACATCGCCACCGCCAGCAGCAGCGACATGATGAGATTGCGGTGCTTGAGCTTGAGCCGGGTGAGTGCGTACGCTGCCAGTGCGGAGACGAGGATGCACAGCGTCGTGGACAAGCCGGCGACGACCACGCTGTTCCACATGAAGCGAAGGATCGGCTGCGCCGTGAAGGCCGTTACGTAGTTGTCGAGCGTGGGCGCCTGCGGCAGGTAGGTGATGGGAACTTGCAGCAGCTCGGTCTCGGTCTTGAACGACGTGAGCAGGATCCACACCGCCGGGAAGAACCCGTTGACGACAACGATCGCCGCCGCGATCCATGTGACCTTTCGGCTCGTCAGATTCATTTCACACTTCGCCGCCGCGAGCGGCGCTGCGGCGGGTGTATCGCAGGTAGCCCGAGGTGGCGACCATGCTGATGACGAACATGAGTGCGGCCAGCGCCGACCCGTAACCGAAGTCCAGAAAGTCGAGTGTCGTCTTGTTGATGTACATGGCGAGCGTCTCGGTCGCGTCGCCGGGTCCGCCGCCGGTCATCGCATACGGAATGTCGAAAGTCTGCACCGCGGTGATGGTGCGAAAAATCAGCGCCACGAATATCGTGGGCCTGAGCATCGGCAGGCTGATCTCCACGAACTGCTGCCACGCGGTGGCGCCGTCGACCTCGGCCGCCTCGTACAGCGACTTGGGAATCGTCTGCAGGCCGGCGAGCAGCATCAGCCCCATGAAGGAGGAGGCCTTCCAGATGATCGCGATGCAGATCGCCCAGAAGGCGAGCGTCGGATCGGACAGCCATTGCGGGGGCTCCATTCCGAACGTCGCGAGCCAGTCGTTGACGACGCCGGTCCTGTATTCGAAGAACCAGCGGAAGATGAGTCCCGCGAACACCAGCGGCAGCGCCCAGGGCAGGAGCAGGCCGAGCCGCACCGGCCATTTCATCTTGAACGGCTGGTTGGCGAGAAGCGCGAGTCCGAGCCCGACCAGCAATGCCCCCGGCACGGTGACCACGATGTAGAGCACCGTCTTCAGCGTCGAATTCCAGAAGCGGTCGTCGGCGAAGGCGCGAGCGTAGTTGTCGAGACCGACGAACAGTTCGCCCGCTTGCGGGTTGACGGGGTCGGTGCTGTGCAGGCTGTTCCAGAACAGCGTGGCGATGGGATAGACGACGATGACCAGCAACAGCAGCGCCGCCGGAAGGAGCAGCAGGATGCCGAGCGTGCGCTCGGAGAGGTCCTTGTGCGTGGCTGCCGACGCGTCGGTCATCGGTGCATTGCCCTCACCCCTGCCCCTCTCCCGGAGGGAGAGGGGTTCATGTCTGTTGCCTGCCCTTCTCCGGGAGCGAGAGGGGTTCATGTCTGTTGCCTGCCCTTCTCCGGGAACGAGAGGGGTTCATGTCTGTTGCCTGACCTTCTCCGGGAGCGAGAGGGGTTCATCTCTGATGCCTCTCCCTGTGGGAGAGAGCCTGCCCCCGACCCGATCGGGGCCGCCGCGCGCAGCGCGGCGGGTGAGGGGCACGTTCTTCTATCGGAACAACGGCGCCAGCCTGCTCTTCATGTCGCTGAGCGCGACGTCGGTCGTCTTGGTGCCCGCGAGATACGCGTTCATGTTGCTGCGAATGACGTCCGACACCTGCGGATACTGCGCCGACACAGGTCGCGACTTCGCGCCCTCGACCACGGCCAGCGCGTCGGCGAACCACGGATTGGCCTTGAGCACCTCGGGATCCTTGTAGACGCCCGGGAACACGGGCATGTGCGAAGCGAGGATCGCCTGCATCTTCGATACTTCCGGAGACGAGAGCCAGCGCGCGAACTTCACCGCTTCCGCCTTGTTCTTCGAGAACGCCGACACTGCGAGCTGCCAGCCGCCGATGCAGGTCGCGCTCTTGCCGCCCGGATCGTGGGGAAGCGTCGTCACGCCGATCTTGCCCTTGACCTTGCTGTCGGCGTCGTTTTCGAGGCGATTCCAGGTGTAGCCCCAGGTCATGCCGAAGATGAGGTTGCCCGCCTGCATGTCGATGCGGATGCGGTCGGTGGGAATCTCGGCGATGTTCTTCGGCAGCACGCCCGACTGCTTCATCCGCCCGTAGAGCTGGAAGGGCTCGCGCGCCTGCGGCGTGTCGAGATTGAGCTTGCCGTCCTTGGTGAGCTCGCTGCCCGCTCCCCACAGTGGCACGAGATAGGTGCACACCGTCCCTTCGATCGGTGCGCCCGCAGTCGAGAAGCCCTGCAAGTTCGGGGTCTTCTCGCCGTCCATGATGATCTTGGCAGTCTCCATCATCTCGTCCCAGGTCTTGGGCGCCGGCCGCTTGTACTTCTCGAGCAGGTCCTTGCGGTAGTAGAGGAACTGAGAGTCGGCGAAGTAGGGCAACGCGATGACCTTGCCGTTGACCTGATCGGCGTCGGCGTAGGCCTTGAGATACTGCGCCATGATCTTCGGCTTGTCCGCGCCGAGATATGCATCGAACGGCTCGGCCCAGCCTTGTGCGGCCCATTGCGCCGGCCGGATGACGTCGATCAGGATCACGTCGAGCACGGAGTCCTTCGACGAAAGCACCGTCGAGAGATACTGCTGTTGCGCCTCGGAGGTGGCGCCGCCGACCTCGACCTCGATCTTCACGTTGGGATTCTTCTTCTGGTACTCGTCGGCGATCTTGCGCATCACGTCGGGGCGCTGCTGCCCGCCGGTGAAGATGCGCAGCGTCGTCTGAGCCGACGCCTGCAGCGCGAAGGCCAGGCCCAGCGCCGCCGCAAGCAAGACTCTGTAGAGCTTCATTGCGTCCTCCTTTGGAGTTGTGACATCGAACTCTTACCAATCCGCGCCGCGAATCGCCTTGCCCGAGTCGGCGTCGAACAAATGAAACCTGTTGAGCGCCAGAGACACCGTCAGCGTTTGGCCGACCTTGAGCCCCGCCTCGGGCGCAAAGCGGCCGGTGATCTCGCGGGCATCGGCGCCAGGCCCGAGCCGGATCAGGCCCAGCGTGTCCGAACCGAGCGGCTCGACCAGCATCACCTGGGCGGGCACCCGCACCGACGGCGCTCCATCCGTGGCGCCGGCGCTGATGTGCTCCGGACGCAACCCGAAGGTGACCGCGCGGCCGCTGTGTCGCGCGCACTCCGCGACCCGGTTCGCCGGCACCGGCAGATCGAGGCCGCCCTCCAAGTGCAGCAACTTCCCGCCGTCACCGATGCGGCAGGGCAGGAAGTTCATCGGCGGCGAGCCAGTGAAGCCGGCGACGAATTGCGCCGCAGGCCGATTGTATACGCCGTCGGGGGAATCGTACTGGATCAGGTTGCCTTCCCGCAGGACGACGATGCGATCGGCGAGCGTCATCGCCTCGACCTGGTCGTGGGTGACGTAGACGATGGTGTTTCCGAGCTTCTGGTGCAGCTTCTTGATCTCGACCCGCATCTCGGCGCGCAGCAACGCATCGAGGTTGGACAGCGGCTCGTCGAACAGGAACGCCTTGGGCTGGCGCACGATGGCGCGTCCCATCGCCACGCGCTGGCGCTGCCCGCCCGAGAGTTCGCGCGGCTTGCGCTCGAACAGGTGCTCGATCTGCAGGATGGCGGCAGCTTCGCGCACCCGCGTCTGGATCTCGTGGATGGGGAGCTTGCGCAAGCGCAGGCCGAAAGCCATGTTCTCGTACACCGACTTGTGCGGGTAGAGCGCGTAGTCCTGGAACACCATGGCGATGTCGCGCGCACGGGGTGGAAGCTCGTTCACGACCCGACCGCCGATCACGATTTGACCCGCGGTGATGTCCTCGAGACCGGCGACCATGCGTAAGAGCGTGCTCTTCCCGCAACCCGAGGGTCCGACGAAGACGACGAACTCACCCGAGCTGATTTCCAAGTCGATGCCGTGAATGACCTCGGTGGCACCGTACGCCTTGACGACCCTTTTGAGCACCACTTCAGCCATGGCGAGTGACAAATAATCCGACAGCCGCGCTCTCCCTCACCCGCTGCGCTGTCGCGCAGCGGCCCCCGATCGGGTCGGGGGCAGGCTCTCTCCCAAAGGGAGAGGCGACTAAAGCGGACCACTCTCCCGCAGGGAGAGGGGCAGGGGTGAGGGATGTATTGTCACCCACTTAGGACACCCTATTAGATGGTGCTGGACTACCTGAGGCCGGCGTTGATAATGAGGTTCTGGCCGGTGATGCCCCGCGCTTCGTCCGACGCGAGAAACAGCACGCCGCGAGCGACATCGTCCTCCGACAGGCGGAACTTCAGGCACTGAGCGTCGAGGAACTCGCGATCGGCTTCGGGAGTGCGCCAGAGCTTTGTCTGGCGCTCGGTTGCAATCGCGCCTGGCACGATGCAATTCACACGGATGTTGTGCATGCCGAGCTCGCGGGCGAGCGTGCGCGTGAGTCCGTTGATCGCGGCTTTGGCAGTCGTGTAGGCAACCATGCCCGGCACGCCACGCATCCACGACACCGAGCCCATGTTGATGATGCTGCCGCCGCCGAGCCGGATCATCCCCGGCGCGACCGCCTGCGCCGCGAAAAACTGATGCCGCAGATTCACGGAGAGCCGCTCGTCCCAGTATTCGGGAGTGACCTCCTCCATCTTGTGCCGGTCATCGCGCGCAGCGTTGTTGACCAGGATCGTCACCGAGCCCAACTCGGCTTCCACTGCAGCGATGGTCGCGCGCAATGCCGCGACGTCGCGCAGGTCGCAGCGGTGGTAACGGACCGGAGCAGGCGCCAGGCGCGCGACGAGGGTCTGCGAAGGCTCGTCGGCAATGTCGCAGAAAGCAACCCGGCTCCCCTGTTCGGCAAAGCGCGAAACGATCGCCGCGCCTATTCCCGACCCGCCGCCTGATACGAACACAGTGCGATCGACGAGACTGGGATATTTCGCTGCGGTGCTCTTGGTCGCCATGTTGCGTCCATCCTAGCAGCAGGCAGCAGTCCCGGCTACAATCCGTCGCGTTGGACTCCATCGAAAGCCCTT
>Ga0187778_10000826_pt1 | contig 22145 bp, 19 predicted proteins | sample 1015_Q2_SP5_20_M_FD_132418 | JGI IMG/M metagenome (GOLD analysis project Ga0187778, IMG submission 132418) | Tropical peat soil microbial communities from peatlands in Department of Meta, Colombia - 1015_Q2_SP5_20_MG | ecosystem: Environmental > Terrestrial > Soil > Wetlands > Peat | place... | reverse complement strand
CGCTGTCGAGAGGTGTCCAGAAGATGGAAATTTCATCGAGACAGGAAATGGTTGCGTATTTAAAAAATAATAAAAGGCTTTTCTATGAAAAGTTCGGCGTAACCCGCATGGGGATTTTTGGAAGTTTTGTGCGGGAGGAGCAAACTCGTTCAAGCGATATAGATATGGTTGTTGAGATAGAAAAAGACAGGAAAAATATTCATAGTTTCCTGCAGTTAAAGAGATTTTTAGAGAAAGAACTGGCAAGGACAATAGACCTGGGATTTGAGCATTCGTTAAAGCCTGTCGTAAGAGAGAAAATCAAAGGACAAATCATTTATGTCTGAAAGAGACCCTCGTCTCTATCTTTCCGATATATTGGATTCAGGTGCCGCTATTCTGGAATTTGTTAAGGGTTTGTCTTTTGAGGAATTTTGTAATGACAGGAAGACCTATTCGGCAGTAATTAGAGAATTTGAAATTGTCGGTGAAGCGGTAGGGAAGCTTATTGATGAGTTGAGACGAAATCATCCGCACGTAGAATGGCAAGACATAAGAGATTTTAGAAACTTGCTGATACATGAATACTTCGGAGTTGATCCGGAAATCGTGTGGAACATTGTTCAGGATGATCTCCCTGTCCTTATGGATGCAGTCAGAGAAATATTGCGGGGAGAGAGTGAATAATTTATAGATAGTCCCTGTATCTGTCTTTTTTCCCCTTGTGCCTAACACCTTGTGTTTTTAGAAGGAATGAAGTTATCCAACCTGGTCAACAGCGTTATACCCGAAAGTGATCGCGGTTACGCTGAAACCCCAACAAACCAAACAAACCAGACAGATTTATCCCGTGAGATGCCTATGAGGTTGTTATCTCACTGGGACCCGAAAACCATTCAGTGAATAGTGTAGACCTGATACCTGATGAAAAAAAATAATGGAAGAAAAAAATGGAAGGCACTTCTCATTTAAGATATAATATGATTCAAAAGAGACGTTTCTAAAGCAGGGAGGATAATGGAGATGTCAAAGGTGAGCTTAGAGAAGGCCAAACAGCAATATGCTGGCCAGTGGTTAGCTTTCTTGGTGACCGAGGAAACACCGACAGGGGAACTATTGGGTCGGGTAATCACGCATAACCATGACCGTAGGGAGCTTCATAAGGAACTGAGGGAGAAGAAAGTTGATCGTGCCTATATCACCTTTGCCGGCCCAGTGGTGAAACCTGGCTATGCAGTGATCCTGTGATGCAAGTTAAGCTTGAAATACCCATTGTGCTAAGACGGCTAAAGGTCGTCGGGCCTGCGGGTTTCCGTGAGATTGATGTAGTCTTGGACACTGGAGCTGTTTATACCGTCATCGCATGGGATGTTGTTAAGGATATCGGCTATGACCCAGCCATTTCCAAGCGTCGGATGCCGATCGTCACTGCCAACGGGGTCATTGAAGCTCCGTTGATCACTGTGGAGAGAATTCACATCGCAGACCTTCGGGCAGAATCTGTTGACGTTATTTGCCACGATATTCCTGAGATCACCGGGATCGAGGGCTTACTTGGCCTTAGCTTCTTGAAAAATTTCCGGACCTTAATTGATTACACTACAGGGCTCTTAGAGATCAAAGCTGAGGGGTATACAGAGGACAGTGGGTCTTAACCCTTCCTGCCAGACTCTACTCACTCCTGATCAAATATAGAGACAAAACAAACCAAAGAAACCAGATCAACCAGACAGACCAGACAGACGAGACAGACCAAACAGACCAAATGCACAGAAGGCATTCTTTTCGCCGCCGGCTCAGACATCGCCTCAAACCCTCCTGGCGCAAATATTGGACTCTGGTCATTGCGATTCTATTGGGTCTTTTTACCGCCTTTTTCATAATGCCAGCTCTCATAAAATTCTTTTTTGAGAGTGATTAGAAGCGTCCTAAGTCCTAACGATATTTCACTTGGACCGGATCAGGAAGAAAAAACCATAAACGAGAGAAGTTAGTTTCAGGAATGAAGCGCATTTCAATCATCTTCGGGACACGGCCTGAAGCCATCAAGCTCTGCCCAGTTATACTTGAGCTGAAGAAACATCCTGAGTTTGATCTCCATGCCTGTGTTACGGCTCAACACAGGGAGATGCTTGACCAGGTTCTGGACGTTTTTGAAGTAAAACCAGACGCTGATCTTGATATGATGGAAGCAAACCAGACCTTGACTCGGTTTGCCTCTCGAGCTTTGAATATCCTGGATGGTTATTATAAAAAAGAAAAGCCAGATCTAGTGCTTGTCCAGGGCGATACTACCACGACATTCATTGCGTCTCTTTCAGCCTTCTACAACAAAATTCCTATTGCTCATGTAGAGGCGGGTTTACGAACCCGGAATAAGTATTCTCCTTTTCCTGAGGAGATCAATCGAATTCTAACAACTCACCTGGCAGATCTGCATTTTGCCCCCACAGAATGGGCAAAGGTCAATCTCATTCAGGAGGGCGTGGATGAACGTCGCATTATTATTACAGGAAACAGTGTCATCGACGCACTGCATTTTGCTATTAAAAAGGTTCGCAATAATCCACCAGAAATTCGGGAATTGCCAAAAGAATGTTTTGGAAGATTAAATAGTCACCCATTAATTTTAATAACGGGGCATCGGAGAGAAAGCTTTGGACAAGGTTTCGAGTCGATTTGTCGGGCCATTAAAGTACTTTCTGAAGAATTCCCAGATAAGATTTTTCTTTATCCAGTCCATCTAAATCCGAATGTCCGGAAACCCGTATTGCGGTTGCTTGGTGGACGAGAGAATATTTTTCTTACAGAACCTCTAAGCTACTTGGCGTTTGTTTATCTAATGGATCGAAGTACATTGATACTTACAGATTCCGGAGGCATTCAGGAAGAAGCTCCGAGCCTTGGAAAACCCGTTCTGGTAATGCGGGGCATATCGGAGCGTCCGGAGGCTATCGAGGCAGGGAGCGCTAAGCTGGTTGGTACAGATCATAAGAAGATCGTTGACGAGACCTGTCGGCTACTCACGGATAAAGTCGCCTACGATTCGATGACCCATATTAGGAATCCTTACGGAGACGGTCAGGCCGCAAGCCGTATCGTCAATGCGTGCGCTCAATTCTTAGAAAATGTCGAACCACACGGTAAACCTTAAAGCCAAAGCTCTTTCCTCGTGTCCTGAGTTTCTGCGTGGGTATTGGGAACGTATTGAAGCTTCCCCGTTGGGCCTCCGTCTGGCAAAAGGCGCATTTTGGTCTCTTGCAGGAGCACTCATTTCTAGAGGACTTGCATTAGTGGCTTCAATCATCGTAACCAGAATTCTGGGGAAAGAGGGTTTTGGAGAATTGGGGATTATTCAGAGCACAGTGGGAATGTTTGGTGTCTTCGCAGGCTTCGGCCTCGGGATGACCGCAACAAAGTATGTTGCCGAATTCCGTACAAAGGACCCAGGAAGAGCCGGTCATGTAATTGCTCTTTCAAATATCGTATCAATTATCTCTGGCGGGGTGATGTCCCTGATTCTGGTGTTCGTTGCCTCATGGTTAGCAAATCATACCCTTGCAGCTCCGCATCTGACCAGTCTCTTACAAATAGCAGCGGGCCTTCTTTTTCTCAGTGCTTTAAACGGTGCTCAGACTGGAGCGCTGGCAGGCTTTGAGGCATTTAAGACCATAGCCAGAGTGAATTTCTGGGCAGGGATTGCCAATTTTCCCCTCATGGTTATTGGTGTCTACTTGGCAGGAATTACAGGTGCCGTTTGGGGATTGATTGCAGGTGTGCTCGTGAATTTAATACTGAACTATGTAGCCATAAATGCTGAGACGAAAAGGATGGGTATACCCGTCAGATATAACGAATGTTTGCAAGAATGGGGAATATTATGGAAATTCAGTCTTCCTGCAGCTTTAGCCGGCGCAATGGTAGGTCCGATAAACTGGGCCTCCAACGCGATGTTGGTAAACCAACCCAAAGGTTACGCCGAGATGGGTATCTTCAATGCAGCCAATCAGTGGTTTACGGCATTGTTGTTTCTCCCATGGGTAGTTGGTCAAACTGTTTTACCTATGCTCTCGGAACGTTTAGGGGAAGAGGACAAGGAAAGTTCGGGCACAGTATTAGGTCTTTCAATTAAACTAAATTGTTTAATTGTTTTGCCGCTAGTGATTGGAGGTTGTCTAGCAAGCCCTTTTATTATGCATCTATATGGGGATGGTTTTAAAGAAAAATGGTTAACATTGGTCGTAGTATTAGTTACTGCTGGTCTGCTTGCCGTTGAGACTCCTGTAGGTCATATTATCGCCGCATCAGGTCGAATGTGGGTAGCTTTTATAATGAACATGGCTTGGGGATTGGCTTTCTTAACTATTACATCCACGATAATAGATCAAGGTGCATTAGGGTTGGCAGTAGCCCGATTGGGCGCCTATGTTCTTCACGCGACTTGGACTTTCGGGTTTGCGTATTGGGTATTTAAAGATAGCAGGAGCTCGACAATCTATGTCTGATTTTCAAAAGCGCGTATTCGACCGTAGCGGACTTGCATGCCTATCGGATCTCGAAACTAGCGAGTGGCGAGAATTATTTACTCTATTGGAGAAGGAACAAGCGGTTTTTTTAGAAAAGGAAACCCATTTTCGAAGCCCTGAATACAAGTGGCCGCGTGACGCGTTACATACTTGGAGCAGGATTTGGGAATACCCCTATTGCTATTATCACCTAAAGATTTGGCGAGGGGGACTAGGCGATCCAAGGTATCCGGTAGTGGCGGATGTGGGAAGCGGAGTGACGTTTTTCCCATTTTGTATTGCGCAAATGGGTTGCCACGTTATCTGTACAGACATAGATCCAGTTTGCAGTGTTGATCTTCATCGAGCGACTGAGCATGTAACTCAAGCCCCAGGTGAAGTTGAGTTTCGGTTGGCCGAAGAGTTCCAGATCCCCCTTGCAAGTGGGGAGGCGGACGCGGCTTACTGTATAAGCCTTTTTGAACACGTCTCCAACTATGAAATCATAATCCGTGAGATAGCGCGCATCCTTAAACCCGGTGGTTTATTCGTCGTCACTATGGACCTTGCTCTAGAAGGGAGTATTGGGCTTGATATGAAGGAGTATAAGGCCATAGCATCTTTTCTGGGCAAGTACTTCGAATTCAAGTTTCCAGAAACCACAGCCCATCCATCTGATCTATTACATTCGAAAACGGGTCTCCTTCCTACAATCCCCTCAACCGCTTTCTGGTTAATATGGTTCAACTTAAAGCAGAGGGTTCTTAAACCGCTACTTGGCTTAAAGCCCATTACTATAGCCCATTTAACTTTTTTCATTCAAGGCGCTGTATTAATAAGGAAATAAGATTCGCATGACGCTATTGGCATCTGTATAATTCTTGTCAGATGGGCGAGCATCTTAATATCATTGGTCCTTGGCTTATGAAACAGGACGGCTCCGATCTCTTAACACTAAATCGTGATGCATCGACGAAACGAGTTATTACCAGAATCGAACCGATCACATTGAGTTTTCTTTGTAAGGTAATTTATTTAAAGCACTTCCATTTTTTCGATCGATTAACCCAAAAATGATGAAAAAGAGTATGAATAATATCAAAGGACGAATGAACATCGTAGCTCTGCGATTTTTCGATTATGAGCACTCGCAGGTCTTAGCTGGCGGTATGGAAAGATGGATCCGCGATGTAGCCCTTTTTGCGCGAGACAAAGGTTATGATACCACTATTTACCAAAAAGACGTCGTTTCCTTTGAGAAGGAATTGACCAACCACGTTCGGGTGGTCGGGGTTAAGTGCGGTCCCACATGGAGGAGCCATTGGACTTTCTCGAGATGGCTAGAGAAGAATGCAAATTTCGGCGACCCCTTTATTTATGTATCAATGGAATTGGCTCTGTCCCGGCTAATCCAGCGCGCTGTCGGGATCCAACACGGCATCTTCTGGGAAGGCGACTTCCCTTACTACAAGAAATGGCTCAACAGACGCCTGCAATATCAACTTATCAAAAGGTTAAGGGGTATAATCTGTGTCGATACGAACTACATCAACTGGTGTCATGCGGAGTACCCGGACCGCGCATCATGGCAACACAAATTGGTTTATGTCCCAAACTATGCTGATCTTCAGATGTTCCGTGTGATGCCAGAGCCGCCGAGAACGGATGGGTTTCCAACCATACTGTTTCCGAGACGAGCTACCGGCACCAGGTACCCGGGCAAATACAGCATGCTTGATCGGAGTTCAAGGGGGGCAGGACTGTTTCTTAAAGCAATCCGACTCCTGGAGCAAGAGGGAACTCTTGTGCAAGCCATTTTCGCCGGGAGAGGACCGGTCCAAAATGCAATCAATGAGTGGGCTAAAGAGCACGGATTAATGGACAGAATTAATGTTACAGAAGTGGCTTTGGATGAAATGCCTAACCTATATGCGAAGGCTCACGTCGCTGTCGTGCCGTCGCTCGAGCGCGAGGGGACGTCGCTTTCGGCAATCGAAGCAATCGTTTGCGGGATACCGACTGTAGTGTCACACATCGGCGGCTTGGGAAACATAGTCATAGATGGACTCAACGGTTTCATATGCGATTTGACGCCCGAGTCGTTGGCGCAAGGCATTCGGCGAGCACTTGCAGTTTCTCGACTGCCCACAGGGCCAACTCTTGATTCGTTCCGCGAAAACCTGGGGAAACCGCGCTGGGAGCGCCAGGTCTGGGATCACCTCAGTAAATGGTTGGGCCTGGAATAGATGGTGGCGCATGCACGGGAATATTGGTAGTGTAGCACACTTGATCTAATGCAGAACAGCACATCGAATGGTACGACTGCGTCGCGCAGTAGCCCGACCATCAAAAACCATCCCGTTAGCCAGTAGGAAATATCAGATTTCCGTAGTGACAGACCAAAAAACCAATTCAGGGAGGTCTAACGAGCCCCCCCGTGTGGGCATCATATCAATACACCCAGCACCATATCGGGACGCTACCCTTACGACCTTGCACCGTAGAAATATTGTTAACATTAAGGTTCTCACACTATTTGATCTGGACCGAGGTCACAGCTTCTGGGATCTTGACGGCATCACGTATCCTAATATCACTCTTACGAAACATTGGGGAACCCCTTACAGTCGTTGCTTTCATCCGCAGATCATCTCCCAGCTAAGAAGGGAACGTTTCGATGTTATTGTAATTCCGGGGTATTATTACATGACCTGTTGGTGCACCATCATATACTGCCTGTTTACAAAAACACCATACATTTTTATGGGTGACAGAATACCAGATGCCAATATATCAACTACAAGGAGGATAAGAAGAGCACTGGGGGCGACAGTTGTGCGGTACATACTGCGCTCGGCTTCCGCATATTGGGTGCCAGGTAAGGCTTCTCGACAACACCTGCGTGATGAGGGGATTGACGACAGCCGCATATTCGAGGGCTGCTACAACATAATGCATGCCAATATGTTGGATCAGTTGGAGCTTCGGAAGCGAAAATGTACGGAATTGCGTCAGAGGCTTTCTATCGCTGAGGATGGATTCGTGTTTTTGATGGTGGCCAATGTTGTTCCCTTCAGACGGCATGACTTACTGTTGGAATCCTTCCGTCGAGTTGTTGCCAACTATCCCAATTCGTATCTGTTACTTGTTGGAGAAGGTGCAGACCAGGCAGGAATCATGCGCCTATCCAAGGGAAAAAAGATAGAAAATGTCCGGTCTGTGGGACCGGTCGCGTTTGCGACGCTGCCAGCGCTGTTTGCGGCGTCAGATGCCTATGTACATTCCGGTAACGAAACCTATTCCACTTCGGTTGCATACGCAGCGATTGTCGGGTTGCCAATTATCACAACCCCAAATGTTGGAGCATCGCGAGATTATGTAATTGAATCTAAAACAGGCTTTCTTGTCGAATCAGAAGATACTAGGGGTTTTGCGGACAAAATGCTGACGCTGGCGGGGGATAGGGATACCGCACGAAGTATGGGCCGAAACGCACGAAGATTAGCCAGCAAATTAACTTCAGAGTGGGCCGCGGAGCAGTTGGAAAAAGCTGTCGCAGTCGCACATGGACGTCGAAATTAGTAATACCAAAAGGCATGAAAAACGGAAAGACCAATTTTATATCAGATGAACCAATTAGGATAGGCAAGGCTGCAGTATGAAAAATTGTGACATATGCAACGGCGATGATATTGTGGTTTTGCTCGACAACCTTTCCTTTTCTCGCGAAGTAGAAGGAGAAGAAAAAGAATGGAAGTACCGATTACTTAAGTGTCGTGACTGTGGTCTTGGATTCGTGGATCCAGAACCCTCATGGAAGCGCCTCAACATGTTCTATGACGATTACGCGATTTATTCTTTCAGGGCGGAAGATCCTGTCGGGGGCAGAGGGTCGCTGAAGCACTACGTCAGCAAGTGCAGATACGCAACCTACGATACGAAAGGATTGCGCGCCTCTATTCGGCAAACACTGGGGATGGCAACAGAATGGATAACGGGCAAGACGGTGTCGTTTACTCTTGGCATTCCCCTGCAGCTCTCGCGTAATTCCCGTATCCTCGAACTTGGATACGGCTCGGGCGACTGGCTCCTAAGTATGGCGAAGCTTGGATATACCCAGCTTCATGGTTATGACATAGATGCAAACCGTGACAACGTTTCTCGCTTGGTGTCCGAAGGTATCCATGTAATCGGCGGCAACTTCCTGGAGAATGAGTATCCTGAATCCAGCTTTGATTGTATACGAATGGAGCACGTGTTTGAACACCTTTTGCAACCAAGGGAAGTTCTGGCTGAGTGTTACAGGATACTCAAGCCCGGTGGAATCCTTGTGCTAAACTTCCCTTGCATTGATTCATGGCTGGCACAACTTTCTCTAAGGAACTTCCCCAGTTTAGACCTTCCGAGGCACTTGTATCACCATACCCCACAGTCGGCGATTCTGCTGCTCGAATCAACTGGCCTCGACGTCATCCAAGCAAAGCCCTACGGGGTTCTGACACATATCCCTGTGGTCTTGAATTCCATGCTGGATGATTGCGGAATAAAATGGATTAAAATCCCTTCTGTTTTTTTCTTACTTTTTGCTCCGATTTATAAACTATTCTGTTCGCTTACACGCAAAGGTGAGTTGCAGACAGTGTTGTGCAAAAAGAAATCATCAACTAAGTAGAATATACACATGCCAGAACTGGTCATAACAATCATCTTTTTCACTATTTGTTTTGGGCAGATTTGGGCTCTAACGCGAGGCAGGCTCACAGCGGTGCTCTACTATATTTGCGTTGCGACCCTCTCTTATTTTTCCTTTTGGATGTTTGTTACCTGGGAACCCGACCGCGTCTGCGGAGCGTTGCTCGTCATTGGCGGATTTCTGCTGTACCGGCGGCCTAAGGGTATCCCGGGGAGAAGCAGGCGATCGTTCTTCTTTTTCTTTGCCTATGTAGTAGGCCTAACCCTGGTAAGTTCTTTTTTTTGGCCGATAGAGGCAATGAGCGGACGAAGCGCAGCCTATGGCCCCCTCCGCGTTTTTGTTCAGATTTTCAACTGGGCGGTGATCGCGGGCGTGGCCTGGCAAATCTCCCTGGCGTTACGTGAAAATAATCAGTTTGATAAAGCGCGCCGTTGGTTCATCGCGTTAGGAATGTTTCACTCCGCGGTTGCTCTGTACCAGGTTGTCGCTTTTTGGACGGGTTTGCCTTTGACGGGAATACGTCGCGTCGCGGTCGGTGTTGGCCTAAATTTCAACGATCCACATTTAGCGATTGCCACCATTGGGGATTTGGCGCTATATCGAGCCACCTCTTTTGTTGGCGAACCAAGAAGTTTGGCGGCGGCATCCATGCTCTGGATCGCGGGTCTCTTCACATTGTATGCTGAAGGACGATCCAATGGGCGAACGCATCTGGCGATGCTCCTGTCGTTGCTTGTGCTTGGCATGACACTCTCCACGTCGGGCTGGGGTGGTTTCTTTTTGTGTCTGACATTGGCGGGTTATCTTGCCTCCACGCAAAGGAAATGGCGACTCGGTGGCTTCTTTGCGCTTTCACTGTTCATGGGACTTCTGCTGGCGGTTGATTCAGTGGGATGGATGCCTGAACAATTATCGCTGAAAACAGTGTTCGAGGAACGATGGACTGGTCGGATTGGGCAGTCTCTCTCAGACCTACCCGTTGAAGAGACTCTCAATGTCCTTTCAACCCACCCGCTATTTGCAGTTTTCGGCGCCGGGGCCGGCGGCATGTCATTCTATATCGCTCAGAACTTGGGCGGTTACGATATGATACTTGCCTCGACAGTCGGGATAGTGAATTTGATTGGTGATCTTGGATTTGTCGGGCTATTCATCATGCTAATTGCCATACGGGGTGGCATTCGCAACCTTCTGTTTCACAGATCGGCGCAAGATGATCTGTGTCGACGCCTGTCTTTCATGGGCTGCGTATTTCTCTGCCAAAGTTTGATTTATGCGCCATCATATATATTGTCAGCCAGTATCGGATTTCTTCTGGCCTCTCAATTCAGGTCTCAGGCAATTGACGCATATCATATCTTCATAAACAAGACTCCCCAAGCAATAGTAGCGGAGACGAGCCGTGCACATAGTTATTGATGCAGTTGGGATACGAGGGCACGGCGGGGCAGCAGTCTTATCCGAACTGCTCCATTGGCTACCGAAGGTAAGGCCGAACTGGAAGTGGCATGTCTTTCTTTTTGATCGGGGTCTAAGAGAATTCAACGATCCACCCGTTGACAGGAATGTTAGTTTCCAGTATACCAGAAATGGCAATAGCGGATTTGCCCGCCTTCTGTGGGTGGATCTTCAGTTACAAAGGCGTTTAAAGAAGATAAAACCGGACGTCCTGTTCTCCTTTGCTAACATCGGCCCGATCAAACCTTCCATCCCTCAGGTAGTTTTCGTCCAACAACTGAATGCCTTTCTTGACGAGGGGATTCCAAGGAAGGACTTCCTCAGGCATTTGCGCATGAAATTCATTAGAAGGGAAATCCTGGCTGGGGCAAAGAGGAGCAATGCGGTTATTGTCCAGACCGAGACGATGCGTAAGCGACTGCTAAGCGACACACCTGAATTGAATGGTCGTATTTATGTCATTCCTAGTGGCTTTCGCACGCCCTCTCCAAGTCCGGAGATCCGTCCAGAAAAGAAGGCCTTGATTGATAATTCTAGCCATCCAAGGCTTGTTTATGTTTCGCACCCAAGTGAACATAAGAATCACATTAATCTTATTAAGGCTTTGCCGAGTCTTGTCAAATTGTGTCCTAACACTCAATTGCTCCTTACACTCGAAAAAAGTAATCCACCAAATGCCCGATATGCGACTTTTGTCAGGGAAATAACCAAAACAGCTATGGGGGGTGGAGTGGATAACAATTTAGTTTGGCTTGGCATACTTACACCTGATGAGGTCAATTATGCTTTGATAAATTGTGATCTATTTATTTTTCCTTCTCTTGCTGAATCGTTTGGTCTTGGCCTTGTCGAGGCGATGGCTGCGGGCTGTCCTATTGCCGTCTCCGGTCTGCCCTATGCGCACGATGTGGCAAGAGATGCAGCTGCTTACTTTGATCCACTTAGCCCCAAAAATATTGCACAGACGATTGTTTCAACACTTAGTGAAAGGAATACTATTGAGAGGATGAAAGCTGCGGGTGCCCGCCTGAAAGAAAAATATTCATATGAGAACATAGCTCACCAGATCGCTGAGGTTCTGACCTCGGCTGCCTCCCTTTAGAATATTCCATGGAATTTTAACATTCAAATAAGCGTGAACAGTAGCTGGTGGGTTTTAACTTAGGTAGCGACAGAAATGATCCTTACGATTCGCACCAGACTCCCGAAGATATCCATGATATTGGCATAAATGAAATCGCAAAATCATTCAATTTACTGCTGTAGGATTTGTGGTTATAGCGGAGATCCCGTGGAGGTGTTCTGGAAACCTGAAGTGTTTAGATGTGGAGACTGCGGAACGGTTCAGGCCACAGAATTGCCATCTTTAGAACAGTCAACCGACTACTATGGTAGAGAATACCTCGACCGCTATACTGCGGGTATGAATCCTCATCGGTATAGCGTGGAAATGCCGTTGAGATATGCGGCGAAGATAGCTTTATTAAGAAAAAAAGCGGGCATTGGAAGTTTACTTGATGTTGGCTGTGCCGAGGGATTTTTCCTACAGCAGGCTATTAATGAAGATTTTGAAGCAATTGGTTGCGATTATGGGCTGAAATCAGAATACCCGCAGGGAGTTGATGTTAAGGAAGGTTCCTTGGACTTGTTCAACGGCTTGCCCTTTGAAGACGAGAAGTTCGACATTGTTACTTGCTGGGCTGTTATTGAGCATGTGCGTCAGCCCCAAGTTGCCCTCCAAGAATTAATTCGAGTCTTGCGAAAAGGGGGATACCTTTTTCTTGATACGCCTCTATGCGGAGACATGTCCGAGAAGTTGGTCGCGGCAAGATCGCACTGGTTACATCCTCCAGAGCATCTGCATGTGTTCACCGGTAAATCCTTACGTCTGCTTTTTGAAAACTCCGGCCTTGAAATTGTCTACCATTCGCTCTTCCATGAGAGGAATCGTATTCGATGGTTGGCAAGGAGATTAAGAAATATTTCCATAGGAATCATTTGGGGTGGAGGCCTGAGACTGATAAATTCTGCCAAATGGAAAGCAAGAAGGCACAGCAAAGTTACACAAATCGGGGATATCCAGATGATCGTAGCTCGAAAACCATGACGACATTCAAGGTGCATTGCAGATATCTGGCAGTTTCTAGAAAATAAAATTAAAAAATGAATGACACACTATATCAAACCCTCAAAGAAAAACTCCCTGTAACTGCGATTATTCTGACGCTCAATGAAGAAAAGAATCTTGAGGGAGCAATAGAATCTGTTAAAGAATGGGCAGAGGATGTTTTTGTGGTAGATAGTCTAAGCCTAGATAGGACAATAGATGTTGCATTAGAACACAATGCTAAGATTGTTCAACGCGCGTTCACCGATTATGGGGATCAATGGCAGTGGGCTGTAGATCATTTGCCAATTAAAACTCCTTGGATTTTGAAATTGGACGCGGATGAAAGGGTTAGTCCAGAATTGATAAATGAGATCAATATTCGGCTGAAAGGTGACCCTCAAGAGAATGGCTTCATCATTCCAATCCGCCTTTGGTTCTTGGGAAAACCTTTGCATGCAACGATAAGAAACTGCAGGCTCTGGAGAAAAGAGAAGGGCCGGTTCTCTAATGTTATTGTCAATGAGCATTTGCTTACCGCTGGCCCTATTGGCTATCTTAAAAAATTTATAGAACATTTTGATAGTCCTAACTTGCATCGGTGGTATGAAAAACAGAATTACTACACGACCATGGAAGCAATTTTGATGGTCAGGGGAGGAAAGCTTGCAACAAAATCTAAGGTTCTGGGAAATGGATTGGAAAGGCGGATGTTTTTGAAAAAACATTTTCACCGAATACCTTTTCGATTTTGTCTCCTCTGGTTGTATATGATGTTTATAGAGGGTGTTTGGCGTGATGGAGAAGTAGGAAGGACCTGGGTGCATCTTCGTCTTGAAGTCCTGCGGATGAAAGAATTTAAATATAAAGAGATGAAGAGGAACGGAAGAATTCCCGGAATTCCCAGAGCACCTCACGGTGACTACGATCCCCGTGTCCTGAACTCTCCACTTCAAAAATCCGTGGCTTCTTCAGATTAGAAACCTGAGGGCAATAAAGCTAGCTTTATCAAAAAGGATGGGTTTACTACTTAATAAATCCAATAGACCAATAACCTGGAAACCTATTTACCAATAACCAAACCCTATGTGTGGAATAGCAGGACTCATTGGTGATTTCATTCCGGGGCTAATGGCCCGGATGAATGCTGGGCAAGCTCATCGGGGGCCGGATGGAAAGGGTGTTTTTGAAGATTCTGAGAATCAAGTGGCGCTGGGACACGTTCGTCTGGCAATTCTGGATTTGACAGATGCTGCAATCCAGCCAATGCATTCGCCCGATGGGCGTTTTGTGCTGGTCTATAATGGGGAGATTTACAATTATAGGGAACTCCGCGATGACCTAACCTCACGGAGCCATCACTTTATCTCTACAGGTGATACTGAAGTATTGCTTCATGGGTTGATGGAATATGGCCATGCTTTTGTTGAAAGGCTCAACGGAATTTTTGCTTTTGCCCTCTGGGACCGGCGCGAGCGGGAACTGCTACTTGCGCGGGACCAGATGGGAGTCAAGCCGCTCTATTACTGCGAGCCAAAACCAGGGGCCTTGCTCTTTGCAAGTGAGATCAAGGCACTATTTGCCTATCCCGGATTACCAAGGGAACCAAATTTTGAGGCCCTTCAGGAGCATCTGGCCCGATCCCATGCCAGTGGGACACACACAGCCTTCAGAGGCATTTATCGGCTGGCTCCCGGAACGACGCTTAAATGGAAATCGTCAAATAACACAATCCAGATACAACCTTACTGGAAGCCAGACTTTGGGGAAAATTCTGAAAGGACTTATGGCGAGACCATCGAATCACTTCTTTCGTCGGTTCAGGTTTCCGTCAAAAGGCAGATGATTTCGGATGTTCCTGTAGGGAGTTTCTTAAGTGGCGGATTGGATAGTAGCCTCATCACCCTCCTGGCTGTAAAGCATGCGAACGAAGATTTCCAGTGCTTTACCATCACCTACCCATCGTCCGAAAACAGGCTGGACCAGTTCGTCGATGATACCCCGTATGCCTTCAAGATTTCACAATCCCTGGGAAAAACCCAGATTATGATCAACATCAAGCCAGAGGTTAGTCCGTTACTCGAACGACTCATCTGGCATATGGACGAACCTATAGCTGATCCGGCGATTATTGCGAGCTACTTGATCAGTCAGTACGCGAGGAAGAATGGAACGACGGTCCTGCTTTCTGGCCAAGGAGCAGATGAACTTTTCGGCGGGTATCCTCGCTACCAGGCCATGCATCTTGTGAATCTGTTCCAAATTTTACCCTCCTTCATTCAAGGATGGGTGGTAAAGGGATCATCCATTATTCCAGGGGCTGTCGAAGGATCCCTTGGTGCAAACCTCCGGAGGATTCGACGAGTTTTATCTGAAATGTCGGATCAGCCTGATAGTCGTTTCATGGCTTACTGCTCTGCCACCTCGGACCAAAATATTGACCGAATCCTCCACTCTGACATCCGTAAAGCCTTGAAGGATCGCTCCTCTGCGGAGCAGAGCCTAGCGATGATTCAATCTTGCGACGCTGATGATGGAAACAAATACCTGTTTCGCGATTTTATTGATTACCTCCCCAATCACAACCTTCTTTATATGGATAAGATGAGTATGGCAGAGGGTGTTGAGGCCAGGGTGCCTCTCCTAGATTTGGAAATTGTTGAAAAAGTGACGTCCTTGCCTTTCAAATGGAAGGTTTCTGGCTTAAAGACAAAAAAGATTCTTCGCGACGTTGCCAGGGGAATCGTACCGGAGGAAATCATACGCCGGCCCAAGGCAGGTTTTGGTGCCCCGTACCGAAAGTGGCTGAGATACGATCTGAATGAGATGTGGAATGAGTTGACATCGGATGAGGCGCTTCGCCGAAGAGGATGGTTCGATTCTGATGGAATCAATGAAACAAGGAGATTAAGCCAATCAGGGAATATCGATCTTTATATGCTCCAGTGGGCGATCCTGACCATTGAGCTTTGGGCCAGACAATTTATCGACCGAAACCCCGCAAATATGAATGGTTAGAAGGGGACCGATATCCTTCTTTTTACCACGAGGTATGATATAATTGGATAAGAAATCTCATTGCGCGTTTTCTTTTGGGTAATAGAGAAGGAGGATGGTTTATGAAATGGCAAGGCCGAATTGTAATTGACTCAGAGGTGTTGGTCGGGAAGCCGATTATAAGGGGAACTCGGCTGGCTGTAGAATTCATTGTGGGGCTGTTGGCCCAAGGTTGGTCCGAGGCAGAGATTCTGCAGAATTACCCTGGTCTAACCAGAGAGGATATACTGGCGTGCCTGAGTTATGCGATCGATACTCTGCATACAGAACATATCTATCCGATAGAGGCGAAATCATAGTGCGGCTTTTAGCAAACGAGAATTTTCCGGGAGAGGCAGTCAAAGGTCTGCGTTCTGGTGGGCATGATGTCGTTTGGGTCCGCACGGATGCCCCAGGGAGTAAAGATCGGGCTATATTAGAGTGGGCTGAAGCTGAAAAACGCCTCCTCTTGACATTTGATAAAGATTTTGGCGAATTAGCTTATCGTCTGCGCATGCCTGCCTCAAGCGGAGTCATCTTATTTCGAATTTCTATCTTATCTCCGCCAATAGTGGCCGAAAAAGTCAAGACCATACTGGAGAGCCGCACCGACTGGGCAGGAAATTTCTCGGTCGTCGAAGATACACAAATTCGGATGAGGCCACTTCCTGCCAGGTAGTATCTCGACAAATCAATTCCCCTTCTTTTAATGCATCAAGTCATTCAAGATATTCATAACGGGAAGTTGAAGGTGATCCAGGTGCCGGACCCTATCGCAAAGCCCGGCCATGTAGTCATTGCCAATGCCTTTTCCGTCATTTCTGCCGGCACAGAGAAAATGGCAATGGACCTGAGCAAAAAGTCGCTTCTGGGAAAAGCCAAGGAGAGACCGGATCAGGTTCGGCGGGTTCTTGAGAAATGGCGAAATGAAGGATTCTTCAACACCCTTGCCCAGGTGCAAGAGAAGCTGGATGAACCCATGACCATGGGGTATTCGTCTGCCGGAGTAGCGCTGGCATGTGGAGCAGGCGTGCAAGAATTCAAACCCGGTATTCGGGTAGCCTCAAACGGCCCTCATGCAGGTGTGGTTTGTGTTTCAAAACATTTATGTGCGGAAATACCCGAGAGTGTTTCTTTTGAACAAGCAGCCTTTACGGTGTTAGGTGCCATTGCGCTTCAAGGAATTCGGCTCGCCAAGTTAGAGTTAGGCGGTACGGCATTCGTCATCGGTTTGGGGCTTATTGGACAATTGGCTGTTGCTCTTCTCAAGGCACAGGGGTGCCATGTGATCGGCACTGACCTGGACGCGTCAAAATGTGAGCTTGCGTTGAAGATGGGAGCGGATGATGCTAGGCCAGAGATAAATGCTGAAGATATAATGAAGTTGACTCGTGGGCTGGGAGCAGATGCAGTTCTGATCACTGCCTCCACAAAATCGGATCAACCGGTGGAATTGGCAGGTGAAGCTGTGCGGAAGAAGGGCCGTGTGGTTGCTGTTGGAGCTGTGGGACTGAATCTTCCAAGAAGGCCTTACTATTTCAAAGAAGCTGAGTTTGTCGTCTCTTGTTCCTATGGACCGGGCCGGTACGATCCGGAATACGAAGAGCGCAGCCATGATTATCCCGCTTCGTATGTCCGCTGGACCGAGCAGAGAAACATGCAAGCCGTCCTGGACTTAATGGCTTCAGGGAAACTCGACGTGTCGCCGCTTATTTCCCATCGATTCAAGATTGAAGATGCTGAGTCGGCATACGACCTGATTGAAAAAGGTAAAGAACCTTACTTGGGTATCTTACTTGAGTATCCTTCCTTTAAGGAGTCAACACCTTCGCGACAGACTGAGCTTAGACATGTGAAAAAATCCGTGAACGGTACCGGTATAAGCGTTATTGGTGCTGGAAACTTTGCCAGGATGACCCTTCTCCCCACCCTCAAGAAATCAGGCAATTTACGGCTCCGGACCATTTGCTCTGCCGGTGGACTTTCTGCCGTTCATACGGGAGAGAAGTTAGGTTTTGAAGTAGCCACATCGGATGAGGAAGAAGTGTTCAGGGATCCGCAGACTGACGCTGTCTTTATCGTTACCCGCCACAGCCAGCATGCTGGCCAGGTGATTAAAGCACTGCAAGCGGGTAAGCACGTATTCACCGAAAAACCCCTTTGTATCACATTGGAAGAGCTGAAAGATGTTGAATCAGTTTACTCATCACTCAGCACTCAAAACTCATCGCTCATTTTGATGGTCGGTTTCAATCGCCGTTTTTCGCCCGCAGCGCGGAGCTTGAAAGAATTTTTCTCTTCCGTGAAGCAACCCCTTACAGTCTCAATCCGTTTCAACGCTGGAGCGATCCCTGCTGACCACTGGACACAGGATGAAGAGTCCGGTGGCGGTCGGATTATCGGAGAAGCCTGCCATGCCATTGACCTTGCGACATATCTGACAGGATCTCTGCCGGCGCGGGTCTTCGCCGAGTCGATAGGGGGAGGCAATGCTCCTTCGATTAAGGACGACCAGTGTTTCATTACACTCGGCCACAGCAACGGATCTGTATCGAACGTCGCTTATTGGGCGGGTGGTGATAAGGCCTTTCCCAAAGAAAGGGTTGAGGTAGCCGGCGGCGGAAGGATCGCTGTTATCGAGGACTTTAGAGAAGTAGTTACTTGTGCCAACGGTAAAATGAAAAAGATACATCTTGGGAGACAAAACAAAGGCCACCGTGAAGAGATAGAAGCCTTTGCCGATGCCCTTATCAAGGGAGATCCGTCTCCAATCTCCTGGGAAGAGATATACACCACTACGCTCGCTTCTATTCTCGCTGTCCGCAGCATCCACGAAGGCATTCCATTTGACATTTCTTCTGTCAATAATACATCAGGATGATAGCCACTCTGACTTCATTTTTGAGTCAAGCACGTACTATTCGCTACCTCAGACCAACTCAGGTTTACCATCAAGTCCGTCAGCGACTCCTTCCCTCAAAACCAACTCTATCGGTTGTGGAGAGACCTCGCCTCAGAACATTTTACTTTGTTCCCTGGATCCAAAGAAAAAAGAGTTATTTAGGGAAAGGTCACTTTCATTTCCTGAATGAGGAAAGGGACCTTGGTTGGCCGATCGAGTGGAATGCCGCTAACTGTTCACAACTCTGGCGATACAATCTTCACTATTTCGATTACCTTCACCAGCAAGGAATGGACAGGTCTACGGGCTTTGAACTCATCCGGGACTGGATGAAGGGCCATCCTGCGGTGGAAAACGGAGTAGGGTGGGAACCCTATCCAACCTCTGTTCGTTTGGTCAACTGGATCAAGTTCTGCTCGTTAGGCGATGACGCGCTGGATGACATCAGAGAAAGTCTGATGCTCCAGGCAGTGAATCTGCAGAACCGAGTTGAATATCATCTTCTGGGAAATCATCTCTGGGCTAACGGCAAAGCCCTCTGGTTCGCCGGGGCTTTTCTCGGAGTTGAGAAGATTGCAATTCTTGGCCGAAAGATCATATCCGAAGAGCTGAAAGAACAGTTTCTTCCCGACGGCGGCCACTTTGAGCTCTCTCCCATGTACCATTCAATTATTTTGGAAGACCTTCTCGATTTGATCAATCTCTGCCAGATAAGCAGATCGCCTTCGGATAAGGTTCTCCTGCCAGCGCTCCAAGAGACCGCCGAAAAGTCTCTTGCGTGGCTTCAGGACATTGTAGATGCAGAAGGTAAAATCCCACTCCTGAATGATTCTGCACAGGGGATCGCACCTTCTTATGAGGATCTTCGATCCTACGCACAGAGGCTCGGAGTATTGGCTGCCAAGGACTCGCTTAACGTGTTGAAGGTAGGGTCGTGGACGGGACGAAACCTTTCCGGTTACCTGGTTCTCAGAAAAGATCCATTCCGTCTGATTCTGGATGCAGCTGTGCTGGGGCCTGACTATTTGCTCGGCCATGCCCATTGCGACATGCTTTCGGTTCTTCTCGATTTCGAAGGAAAAAGCATATGGGCAGATACGGGAGTCTTCGAATATGAGGAGGGAGAACGCCGCCAGTATTCGCGGGGGACCTGCGCGCACAATACCGTTGTTCTGGATGGCCTGGAGCAGGCTGAAATCTGGAAGAGTTTTCGAGTAGGACGTCGCGGCTATCCCAAAGGACTTCTCCTCGCAGATCATGCAGTGAGGTGTTCGCACACAGGTTTTGAGATCTGGAAAAAAGGGCTAACCCATGCAAGGACAGTTAAACTAAACGATGACGGCTTTGAAATGATTGACCGAGTTGAAGGGGCGGGGAGACATTCTTACAGAGCTTTTTTTCACTTCCATCCTGAGGTGAAAGTTGTTTCCGGGGAAAAAGGTTACCTGGTCAATGACCGCCTTTCAATCACTCCATTGGGAGCCCAGTCGCGATTGACTACAAGCGAGTATTACCCTGAATTTGGCCGCGTCGAAGAAAGAGCCTGTCTGCTGTTGGAAGGAGAGTTCTCGAATAGCGGCTCCTTTGGAGTAAGATGCACATACTCTTTTTAAGTCATTATTTCCCTCCGGAAGTCAATGCCCCGGCCTCAAGGACTTATGACCACAGCAGCCGATGGGTTCGAGAACCAGGGGTTAAAGTCACCGTCGTTACCAACCACCCGAATCATCCAAACGGTGTTTTATATCCCGGATATAAGAATCGCTGGCTCACGAAAGAAGAGAGGGATGGCGTTCACATCCTCCGGGTCAAAACTTATCTCGCCCCTAACGCAGGCTTCGCCCGCCGGACCCTGAACTACTTTTTCTTTATGTTTGCTGCTGTTGTGGCCTCGCTATGGGTAACCAAACCCGATCTTGTTGTAGCAACTTCGCCTCAATTCTTCTGTGCCGTTGGGGGATACCTGGCCAGTCGTTTAAAAAGGTGTCCCTTCATCTTCGAGCTACGGGATATATGGCCGGAATCGATCACCACCGTAGGCGCCATGCGTCCCAGCTTGCCCATTCGATTGCTGGAAAAGCTGGAACTTTTTTTGTATGGCAGATCCGCCCGGGTCGTTGCTTTAACGGAGGCATTCAAGAAGAACCTGATAAGCAGGGGGATACCTTCCTCGAAGATCGACGTCATCACGAATGCAGTGGATCTTTCCTTCTTTACCGCGCGGCCTCGACCGCCGGAGCTGCTTGAAAGACTTGGCCTTAATGGCGAGTTTGTCGCTTCTTATATTGGTACCGTTGGGATGGCCCATGCCGTGGAGAGGATCATCGAAGCTGCTGAGAAATTACGCACCCACCCGGAGATTCTGTTCTTGATCGTGGGTGAAGGTGCACGTAAAAAGAAAGCTGAAGAGATGGTTATCCGGAGAAACCTCCCAAATATCAAAGTTTTGCCCGGTGTATCCAAGGAAGAGGTGCGTGATTATTACAGCGTTACGGATCTTAATCTGGTCACGTTACGTGATACGCCACTTTTTCGCACTGTAATTCCTTCAAAGATTTTTGAAATCATGGGTATGGGCCGTCCCATTCTGTGTGCGGTTGATGGTGAATGCAGGAAGATCGTCGAAGATGCTCGATGCGGGGTCTTCGTAGAACCCGAAAACGTTGACCAAATGGTAGAGACTATTTTGAATCTCAAACAGAAGAAAGACGTTCTTGAGACGATGGGTAAGAACGGACGGTCATTTGTGGAGCAATTTTACAATCGGGATGTCTTGGCGGGACAGTATCTGGACTTGTTGAGAAGAGTAGCGGAGAGAAGAGCCTAAGGAAGTAGGCATAGTGAAGAAGCCCGTTTATAAGATTTTATTGGTGGCGGGGGCCAGACCCAATTTCATGAAGATTGCTCCCATTGTCCGAGCGATCAATCGGACAAACCAAACAGACGAGAAAAGCCAGATTCACTCTAAAATCGTTCACACCGGCCAGCATTATGATTATGAGATGTCTCAAGCTTTTTTTGACGACCTTGAGATCAACCGACCTGACTATTTTTTAGGGGTGGGTTCGGCAAGCCATGCTGTTCAGACCGCTAAGATCATGGTGGCTTTTGAAGAGGTCTGCCTTAAAGAAGAGCCCGACGCTGTGGTTGTTGTCGGCGACGTCAATTCCACCGTTGCCTGCGCCCTGGTGGCAAAGAAAATGGGAATCGGGGTGGCACATGTTGAGGCGGGTCTGAGGAGCCGGGATCTCAGCATGCCTGAAGAGATCAACCGAATGGTTACCGATACTCTTTCGGACTTGCTCTTTGTTACGGAAAGAAGTGGAATCGAAAACCTTAAGGCTGAAGGAAGGCCGGAGACGGCGATTCACTTCGTGGGCAATGTGATGATCGATAACCTGTATTATCAGCTCGCTCAGTTGGGGGCAGGGGACGTAAGGGGTGAAAGACCTTCCGGGTCCTATG
>Ga0187778_10000822_pt1 | contig 22228 bp, 19 predicted proteins | sample 1015_Q2_SP5_20_M_FD_132418 | JGI IMG/M metagenome (GOLD analysis project Ga0187778, IMG submission 132418) | Tropical peat soil microbial communities from peatlands in Department of Meta, Colombia - 1015_Q2_SP5_20_MG | ecosystem: Environmental > Terrestrial > Soil > Wetlands > Peat | place... | reverse complement strand
TTCGACATGACTGCAAGCTACATTGAAGCCTGCAGTTGCGACATGTTTTGTCCCTGTTACTTCAACGATCATGCGACGAAACACATGGCCATGGGAGAGGGAGAGCACCACGCGGAAGAGCATTTCTGCCGCGCTAACAACGTTCTGAAAGTGGACAAGGGGTATTACAAGGACGTCAAGCTGGATGGCGCCAAAGTTTGGCTCTCTCTGGATCTCGGCAGCGACTGGAGCACCGGCAAAGACTCGTGGCTCGTGGTGAACTTCGACCCCAGCGACACCAAGGAACAACAAGCGGCGCTCGCCGACATTTTGGGCCAGCTCTATCCCATCCCCTGGCAGCAAAAGGCTGTTCACTCGGCGGCGTTCACCTGGAACGTGAACACGAAAACGGGCGTCGCTCACGCCAAAATGAACGACGGCAAGGGTGAGGTGATTCTGGAAAAAGTCGCCGGCGGCAGCCCAGACCACGAAGTCGTGATCAGCAACTTGAAATACTGGGGCGCGCAATCCAACAACGGCTTCCGGATGTGGAAGAGCAAGCACGAAGGGTTCGAAGGTGACGGCCACAAGTTTTCTTACGACGGCACGAACGGATTCCTGATCACCGTTCATTTCTCGGGGAATGCCAAGGCCGCTTCTGCGGACTAACTCTCGCTCGAATCGGCGCAGGTACACTCTCACGTCAAAATGACGGCGCGGGTGTCTTTTAGATTTCCTCGTCTTCTTCGCCGTTGCGCTTCAGAACGCTGGTTTTGTGTGTGATTCGAAGATTGTTGCTGCGAAGTTTAGCCATGATGGCGCGGCGCGTCTCTAGCGGAAGCATTTCTGGAGCGAACACACCGGCCAGTTCTCGCGGAAAGAATTTGATGCACAGTGCGGCCACATGTGCCGTCGCGTAGGCCACCGGCGTGGTGAAGCGCCCCTGCTGCCGGATCTGGTAGAGCGTTGGAAAGACGCAATCGCTGCGAACAAGCAAGTGCTGATCTTCCGTCTTGCCGCGCTTCGTTCCTTTCACCAGCACCGCTGCTGCAAACCGCGCGTTCTGCAAAATTCCCTGGCGAATAAGCTTCGCGATCCTGCGCGGCGAAAACGTTTGGGGAAACCGTTGCTTGGCCATGCCGCGCGACTTCGATAATTTTCCCTGTTTGTGCCAACGCCGCAGGCGGTCAATTTCATTCCCGCCGATTTTCACATCCAGGTCGCGCATAAGAATGAAATACGGCAGCGTCGCCACTTCATCTTGTGCTGCTAACACGACGTTTGCCGTTCCAATGGGATCGGCGAATCGAAACTTCTCAACCTCGGAAAAACGCTTGCCTAAGTGAAATTTCCCGCCTTTGTAAATCCGTGGATGCGAGATCGCTTCGTCAAACGAAACTTCCGGGGACCATTGCGAGATGGGGTCGTCGCTCTCGCTGCTTTCATAGAGCCGGATGTGCACACTCTGAACTTCGTCCAATGCTTCCGCTGCGCGTTTCACCAGAAGATTGGTCAAGCCCGGCGCGGCGCCCGCGTTAATCACCGCCACGCGGTTTTTCTCGGCGAACTTTTTCTCGTAGCGAAACTGCTCGGCCTTGAACGGATTTCTCGTCAGATGGGAGCTGAGGTCGAGGTAGTGCGCGCGCAAGCGCAGGGCGGCGCGCAGGACAATTTCGTTGAACACCGAAGCAGAGGCGTTGACAATAAGCTGGCAGCCCTTCGCGGCCTTGACGATGCCGCGCAAGTTCCGCGCATTCACTTCCGTCACCGCGATGGTGCTGCGTTTGCCGAGAAACCGGCGCGCGCGCTCCGGGTCGCGGTCTCCGCACCAGACCGTATGTCCTTGCCGCTCTAGCAATTGTGCGAGGAGGGAACCGGTCGCTCCGGCTCCCAAAACGAAGATCCGCATGGCGTGGCCCAAACTCTATCACAGTCCAAAGGTCCGCATTCGGCCCGTGCTCATGGCGCGCGATTGCACCGTGCCATCCGCAGGCGTACACTGTCCCGGTAACTCCGACCCTTGCCGCCTATGGGAGAAACAACCTAGGGCGACAAGGGCGATGCCCCAGGAAGAGTAGGGGCTGAGGGTCCGGGTGGAAACGCCCGCGCCTCCCGTGCTTGGAAAGGAGCGATCCACCGAAAATGTGCAGTTTTTCGGCGAGCGCCCGATTCCAAGCCTGGATCGGGCGGTTTTGTTTTACGGCTGCTTGCGCCCGTCAATCTTGGAGCTGCATCTAACTTAGGCCGGTCCATGACCCTTCACGACAGCTTCGGCCGCCAGATCACCGACCTCCGCATCTCGGTCACTGATCGCTGCAACTTCCGCTGCGTTTACTGCCGTTCCGCCGACCCGGAAAACTATCACGATCACGACGAAATCCTCTCCTGGCCGGAGCTCGACCGCCTCGCGAAGATTTTCCTGAGCCTCGGCATTCGCAAGATTCGCGTCACGGGCGGCGAGCCGCTGGTCCGTGACGGCGTTGAAAACTACATCGCCCGCCTGCACGCACTTGGCGTCCAAGACCTCTCTATCACTACGAACGGCCACCTGCTCGCCGAGCGCTGCGAGCGCCTCATGGCCGCCGGCCTACGCCGCATCAACATCAGCCTCGATTCGCTCGATCCCGATAAATTCGAGCGCATCACCCGCACCAAGTCTTTCGCCACTGTGATGGATGGCATCGAGGCGGTGCAAAACTCCCGTCTCGCGCCGGCTAAGGTCAACGCTGTCCTGGTTCGTGGCATTAACGACGACGAAGTCGAAGCCTTCGCCGAGTTTTCCCGCGATTGCGGGGTCATCATGCGCTTCATCGAATTCATGCCGCTCGACGCCGACCGTCACTGGTCCCGCGACCTGGTCGTTCCGGCCGCCGAAGTTTGCGCCCGCATCCATGCGAAATGGCCCTTGGTTCAGATTCCGCACGAACGTAGCGAAACTGCCCGCAAATACCGCTTCGCCGACGGCGCTCCCGGCGAAATCGGCCTCATTGCCTCGGTTACGCAGCCCTTCTGCGGCCATTGTTCGCGGGTTCGCCTGACTGCCGACGGCAAGCTCCGCACCTGCCTTTTCAGTAAGGAGGACCATGACCTGCGCTTCCTCCTTCGTGATGGCGTTTCTGACGACGACCTCGTTACTTACATCCGCTCCGTGGTCAACGACAAGGAAGAAGGCCACCGCATTAACGAGCCCGGTTTCGTACCGCCCTCCCGTACCATGGTCTTTATCGGGGGGTAGTGGAAAATCTGATCAAATATGAGAAAATAAGGTTTCAAGACGATACCAGGGAACGTTACACCGTCACCCCAAACCTGAAGCGACATCCGCCATGAGCCAACTCATTTCCATTTCGGAAACCAGCGCCCTCATCGGCAGCGACCAACCAGCCACCCTCCGCGCGCCGGAGATCGAAGCTGGCGTGGGGTGCAATTTCGACTCCTACCTACTCATCCCGGACAACACGCTCGACGACCGCATTGCTGCGGCCAAGGCTCGCCTCGGCGAAGACGTGGTCATCCTTGGGCACCATTACCAGCGCGACGAAGTCGTGAAATTTGCCGATTTTCGCGGTGATTCCCTCAAGCTCTCGTTCCAAGCCTCCGAAGCCCATGCCCGCTACATCGTTTTCTGCGGCGTTCATTTCATGGCGGAAAGCGCTGACATTCTTCGCCGCGAACACCAGATCGTGGTCCTCCCCGACATGAATGCCGGCTGCTCGATGGCCGATATGGCTGACATCGGCCAGGTCGAGACCTGCTGGAGCGAACTTGCCGCCCACGCCGACCCCTCCAAAATCATCCCCGTGACGTACATGAACTCGACCGCTGCCATTAAAGCCTTCACCGGCGAAAACCACGGCTCCATCTGCACGAGCTCGAATGCCGCTGCCGTTATGAAATGGGCCTTTGATAACGGCGAAAAGGTCCTGTTCCTCCCCGACGAGCACCTTGGCCGCAACACCGCTTATCGCATGGGCATTCCGCTCAACCAGATGATCGTCTGGGACCCCTATGAGGAGCTTGGCGGCAACACGCCGGAGGCGATTCGCTCCGCCCGAGTGATTCTGTGGAAGGGCTATTGCTCCGTTCACCAGCGTTTCACCGCGGAACAGGTGGCGCGCGTTCGCCGCGAACATCCTGGCATACGCGTCATCGTACACCCCGAGTGCCGGTTTGAGGTCGCCGAGGCTGCTGATCAGATTGGCTCGACGGAAGGGATTATCAAGGCCATTGAATCCTCTCCGGCTGGGACGCAATGGGCCGTGGGCACGGAAATCCACCTCGTCAATCGCCTAGGTAAAACGCACCACGACCGCAAAATCATCTCGCTTGATCCAAATGTTTGCGTCTGCACCACTATGTTCCGCATCACCCCGCAGCATCTCCTCTGGGCGCTCGAAAACCTCAGCTCGGGCAATGTCGTCAATCAAATCATCGTCGACGAGCGCACGCGCTACTACGCCCGCTTGGCCCTCGACCGCATGCTGTCTCTGCGTTAGCGGTAGGACTGACTTCAGTCTGTCTCTCCTCTTAAAACGGGCTTCCTTCAAGCCAATTCCGATCTGTTCTCGCTTGCAAACGGTTCCACATTAGCCCAGACTTTCTGGTGTCCCCACTTGCGCGGCAGAATCCGCGCTGAAATGGATCTCATGGCCGACGAAGACCCCGAGCAGGACGATACCCCGGAACCGCCGCAGCGGCTTTTCACGCTGACCGAAGCCGAGCGTGTCCGCAAAGACCTCGAGCCTTTTCTTATCGAGGCGATTGACTGCCGCAAGAAACTCTCCGGCCTGGAAAACGACCTCGCCGCCATTTCTGCGCGCATCATGATGATGGGCGGTATTCTCGTCCCTTACGAAAAAGTGGCCAAGATTCGCCTGGAGCGCAACCAGCTCGCCGAAGCACTCAAATCCAACCTCAACCGCATCCTCGAAACCGGTTGCATCGTCAAGGATCTCGACGTCGGCTTGCTCGATTTTCCTGCGATCATCGACAATCAGGATGTCTACCTTTGCTGGAAGCTCGGCGAGGACCGCATCCGCTTTTATCATCGCCAGGACGAAGGCTTCGCCGGACGCAAGCCTCTGGATCCCCGCGACCTCGGCCCTGGCGACAAAGTCCAGTAGCGGCGGCCTCTATTTTTCTTTTGTCATCCTGAGCGCAGCGAAGGATCTCAACTAATCGGTATCGCGGGCGCAAACTGTGAGCAACCTTGACTGATGATCCCTCCAACCGCCTAAGAGATTCCGCAAGTCCTTATCTGCGCTCTGCTTCGCATCAACCCATCGACTGGCATGAATGGGGTGAATCTGCCTTCGCTCGCGCTAAAGCCGAAGACAAGCCCATCCTCCTGGACATTGGAGCGGTTTGGTGCCACTGGTGCCACGTCATCGACCGCGAGAGTTACGAAAACGTGGAAATCGCCAAAATCATCAACGAGCATTTCGTTCCGGTTAAAGTCGATCGCGACGAGCGACCTGACGTCGATTCCCGCTACCAGTCCGCCATCAGCGCCATTTCCGGGCAGGGGGGCTGGCCGCTGACCGGTTTTCTTCTCCCCGATGGCAAACCTTTCTTCGGCGGCACCTACTTTCCGCCAGAAGACCAGATGGGCCGCCCAGGGTTTCGCCGCGTCTTGCTTGCCGTGGCCGATTCGTATCGCAACCGTCACGCGGAGTTAGAGCGCGCTGCCAATTCGCTCTCCGACGCCGTGGCTCAGGCCGAAGTTTTCACTGGCGCCCGCGCCGAATTTGACCTCGGCATCGTTGATGCGCAAGTTCAATCCATTACGCAGCTTTTTGACGTCAAGAACGGTGGCTTCGGTCGCGCGCCAAAATTCCCTCACGCATCGGCCATCGATTTGCTCCTTGAGCGCTATCAGCAGACGAAAGAAAAGCATTTGCTCGCGATGGTGGAGACTACTCTCGAAAAGATGGCTCGTGGCGGCGTCTACGATCAACTTGCCGGTGGCTTCCACCGTTATTCCGTCGATGAGCGGTGGCTCGTCCCGCACTTCGAAAAAATGTCCTATGACAATTCCGAGCTGCTGAAGAACTATCTTCATGGATCGCTTTTCTCGTGGAGCGACGATGACGACGATTCTCGAAGCCCGGACGCAAACTGGTATCCGAAATTTTCTGTCTTTGGCGAACTCGCTGAGGGAATCATTCTTTGGGTCAACCAGGTTTTATCAGATCAGCAGAATGGCGGTTTTTATGCCAGCCAGGATGCGGATTATTCGCTCGAAGATGACGGCGACTATTTCACGTGGACACTAGATGAGGTCCGCGCTGTCTTAACGCCGGAAGAATCTAGGGTCATTGAGCTCTATTACGATGTCGAGGCCCATGGCGAAATGCACCACAATCCGGCCAAGAATGTGCTTTGGATCGCTCGTGAATTTCACGAGATTGCAAAGCTTGTGGGGAAGAGCGAAGACGACGTTGTCCGCATCAAGCTCGATGCGGAAAGCAAGATGATGAAGGCTCGCCTCGCGCGGCCCACGCCGTTTGTCGACAAAACGATGTACGTTTCGTGGAACGCCATGTTCGTTTCGGCCTATCTCGAAGCGTCGCGGATCGTGGGAACCACTTGGATCGCCCAGGATTGCCGAGCGTTTGCGTTAAAAACTCTTGACCGGATGCTGCGCGAAGCCTGGAGCGAAAGCCGCGGCTTCTCTCACCGCATTGGCGGCCCGGCGCTCGAAGGCTCGCTCGACGATCAAGTGTTCAGCGTGTTGGCGTTACTCGACGCCTACGAAACCACGCTCGACCCGCGCTACTTCTCCGCCGCGCAAAAAACGCTGGACCTCTGCATCTCCCGCTACGGCGACGCCGAAAACGGCGGCCTCTTCGACCGTCCTTCCGACGCTGCGCCCATGGGCGGCCTCGACGTTCGCCGCAAGCCTTTTCAGGATTCACCCACGCCCGGGGCCAATTCCGTTGCCGCCATCGCCCTCGTTCGCATGCACGCCTTCACTGGCGACGACCGTTACCACGCCCTAGCGCAGAGAACACTTGAAGCCTTTGCCAAAATCGCTCCGCAATACGGCCTTTTCGCCGCCACCTACGGCCTTGCCGCCACGCTCTTTGCCAATCATCCGCTGCAAGTCGTCATCACCGGCGATTCGAATGATCCCACGGCGCAAGCCCTGGAGGAAGCCGCCCACCGCGTCTACCGCTTCGGCAAATCCGTCTTACGCGCTACTCCCGGAACACAACTTGCCGCTCTCGCTGGTGCCCTTAAGGAGACTCTTCCCCATCTCCCCGCCGATAAGCCTCTCGCCCTCGTCTGCTGCGGCAACACCTGTTTGCCTCCCACCAGCGACCCCGAGCAACTCACCACCCTGCTCAACAACACAGGCCGCGCCGCCTGCGCCGGCTAGCGCTCGTTCTAGTCACGATTTACGCAGTCTTTTAAGCAGGTGGCTGTTGGTTGCGAATCATGGAATACGACTCTGAAAATGCGCCTGAATCCTGGGCGTGTTCCAGCGCGAATTTTCGCAATTCCTCCGTCGGTGCGGATATCACGGGACCGTCCTTTGTCCCCACGGTCGCCAAGGTCATTTTTCCCGCCTGGACTTGTGCCTTGACCCAATCGTCGCTTAGGAAATCGATTCGAACGCTGTTTTGCTCGATGCGAATGCGGCCGAAAATATGGGTCTCAAGCGCAGGAAAGGGAATCTCGGCGAATTTGTGTTTTTCGGGACTGCGGGTGCCGAAATCAATAAAGAGCGCGGTGCCTAACCGAACCAATTGGCCCGTACAAACGATGTTCATGCCGTGTTCGTCGAAATCGAATAAGGTGACCTCATATTCCGGGTCGTTCCCACTCTGCCGGAAGACGATTCGCGCGGATTGTTCTCCCGGTTTGAATTCCGAACCGCTTTGCATGCTCCAATCTCCAACGAGCCGTTGGTCAAACTCTTTGTCATTGTCCCCAACCAGTCCAAACAAAGAATCTTCCGGCGCGCATCCCGCCATTGCCAAAACAAACGCAACTAAAAGGGCGCACGCCATTTGGCTTTTCATGCTTAGCCTCCGGGCAAGAATCCGAGGAAATCAACACGCGGAGCACCCGCGGCGCTTCCCCGTCCTTCCTTCTTTGTAGGCGCAAGGCAAAGCACGTGCAAGTGACAAGCGGCGTCAGGGAAAAAATGGCATAGCTTGTCGCTGTCCGGTTTGCAACCTGAAGAGACCTATGCATTTTTGTAACTAATTGCCAACAAAGAGATTACTGGGGAGCTTCGCCGAAAAGTCGGCCAATACACCACCCATCCGGCGTCCCATCAATCACGTTCAGGCTCGCGACCAATGGTCCACCATCAGTCTCGGGTCGCCAATCACAAATTGCGGCTACTTCTTCGGCCGCGACTCCGGCGGCACCAGCCCGTTCACGCGGTAATACACCACCAATTGCCCGTAGTGTTCTCCCGAGTGCTCAATAAAACCGTAGGCGAAGTCGATTACCCGTACCTGCTGATTCGCGTATGGATCAACGACCAGGGAATTCAGCCCCGCATCTCCTTTCGCCTTGATCGCGGCGGCGCCGTCGGCGAAGGACTTCTTCACATAGGCCGCCACTTCCGCCTTCGTTTTGAGCTTGTCTTTTGAGAAATCTTCTTGGGCAGGCGGCTTCTCTCCCTTCACCGGGTTGGTGAAGAAATAATTCACATCCGCCGCGTGCAGCAGTTGCTCTCGGAAGCTGCGCTGTTCCGGCTTCGGTTTGAATTCGTACTTGTCCTCTGGGAAATCCTCGGCCATGGCGGTTAACTTCCTACCTATGTCATTCCATTGATCGAGAACTGCTTGCGTCGGACTCACGGGTGGCTTCGGTGGCTCTTTCTTTTTTGCCGCTTCTTGCGCCATTACCGGCATCACGCCCAGCCCCAACGCCAATACCGCACCCGCCATATTCGTCCACTTCTTCATGGTTCTCCCTCCTCCGTTTCGTCCCCACTCGGACGGGGCACTCCTACCATCAGACGCGCGATCCCGCCAACCGTTTCCCGTTCGTCCAGTGGGCATCCCTGGCCGTTGGCCGGGGTTCATCTTACGCAGTTCCTTCCGGCCCGTCATGTCTATTTCGGGCGGGCGCGTGCTAAACTTATGTTTTGCTTCTGGGGGCATCGCAAACGTGAACTGGGGTTTTCTGCTTCTCCGCATCGCCATCGGCTTGAGCGTACTTACGCTCCTCTACCTTTCGCAACGCTTCTGGTATCGCGCTCTCTGGCGCGTCACTTCCCACTGGGGCCGGCTCTGGCTGCGCCTCCCGGCGCGCCTTGCGTACATCTTTCTTCTCTTGGCTGTGATCTTTACCCTGGTTCATGGCGTGATTCTCGGCCGCGGTGGCTTCGCGCGCCAAAGTTCGGCGATCACCGTCATAACCGGCCTTTGGTTTTTCAGCGCGCTCTTTGCGTATCTTTCGGTAAAGGCTGTTCATGGCCTCGAGCGCGTCTGGCGCAGGTTTCACACTAGCACCGCGAAGCATGCCCCGGCTTTGTCGTCCGCCACTGCTCCTGCGGTTTCTGATTTCGAAGCGACAGAGACTGTTCCCGACCCAAGCCGCCGCTACTTTTTCCGCGCTGCGACTGCGGCCGCAGGTGCCGCTCCGTTTCTTACCGCGATGTACGGCTTCGCCGCCGAGCGCCTGAATTACCAGGTTCGCCGCATCGAGATTCCCATTCCCAAGTTGCCTTCGGGCTTGGACGGCATGCAGATCGTTCAGCTCAGTGACATTCACCTAAGCGGCTACATGTCTCGCTCGCAGGTGCGCCGTGCCGTCGACATGGCCAACAATCTCGGCGCCGACCTCGCCGTTGTCACCGGCGACTTGATCACCGGCGTCGGCGATCCCATCGAGGATTGCGTCGACGAAATTCGACAGCTTCGCGCTCCGCTTGGCGTTTGGGGCTGCAACGGCAACCACGAGATCTACGCGCGGGCTGAAGATCAGGCCGCTTATCTGTACTCGCAGGCGGGCATGAAGCTGCTCCGTCAGGAAAATGCGCAGCTAACCTTCAACGGCGCGAAATTCAATCTCATCGGCGTCGATTACCAGCGCGAACGCACCAACCGCGGCCAGCGCCAGCAAACGCTCGCCAACGTCGAGCCGCTGGTCCGCCGCGATATGCCCAACATTCTGCTTTCGCACAATCCAAACACGTTCAATCGCGCCGCGGAATTGGGCATTGAGCTTTCACTCGCAGGCCACACGCACGGCGGCCAGATTCAAGTCGAAATCCTCGATCATCGCCTCAGTCCGGCGCGTTTCATCACCGATTACATCGCAGGGCTGTACCAGCGCCCACTCTTTGCACCTGCTCCCACCGAGCGCGCCGGCTCCGTCCTGACTCCTTCCCGAAAATTCAGCCCTCCGCTTTTTCCGCCGCAATCTTCGGCGATGGCGCATATTTATGTGAATCGCGGCCTCGGCACCGTCGGCGCTCCCGTTCGTCTTGGCGTTCCTCCGGAGATCAGCCTCCTCGTTCTTCGCGCAGCCTGATTCAGTTGCCCGCCGCTAACTGCGCAACGACACTCCTCGATCGGTTCGCCCAGTGGAAGCGAAAGACCGTCCTACTCTTCGCGCAAAGTTTGGGCGGGATCGATCTTCGCAATTTTCAGAGTAGGCAGAATTGTGGCTACGAGGGCCACGAAAACAAGCATGAGTGCCACGGTTGCCAGAGTTGAAGCGTCGTAAACGCCCACACCGTACAGCACGCTACGCATAACTCGCAGCGCCCCAGCAGAAACGGCAAGGCCCAGAACCACACCGAGCATTGACGCGCCAAAAGCGGTGCGCCCCACCTCTAGCATCGCCTGACTGACGCTTGAGCCCAAGGCCATGCGGATGCCAATCTCGCGCGTTCTCTGCGCAACCATGTTGGCTACGAGCCCACAGACGCCGACTGTGCTAAGCAGCAGGGCAAGAGCTGCCATGCTGCCCAGCAAAGCTACTTCGATTCGCTGCATTACCAATGTCCGGGCCATGAGATCCTTCATGCTGTAGAAGCCGGAGACCGGCAGGCTGGGGTCGGCGCTGCCCAGTGCACGCTGCATTTCGTCCGGCAGCCCAGCGATCGGACCTGGCGTGCGAATAACCCAGTCCGGCTGAAACCACACATGCACAAGCCCCAGGTATCCAGCATTCACTTGTGCTGCCGGAATATACATGGTCTGCTCGGCCATAAGCGGAGCGACTGGGTACAGATTGGAGGAAATGGGAACATCGGTTACCTCGCCCACGATTACCGTGTCCCTGTTGATGTAACGGCCCACAGGATTGGTTCCGCCGTAGAATTTGCGCGCAAAGGCTTGGTTCACCACGGCTACGTGCTGCGCATTGGGTCCATCCGCATTGGTAAAGACCCGTCCCACAAGCAGCCCGATCTGTAAGGTGTCGAAATATCCCGGTGTGACATACACCACATCAGTGCCAGCCTGCTGCCCAGCTTCCTTGCCATCGCTGAAGGTAACGCCGTCATTCAGCGTGCTCTCATAAGGCAGGCTCAATCCGACAGCGGAATTCAACACGCCTGGAATCTCCCGCATGGCGGCGGTGCTCTCGTCCAAGAGCTTTCGGAAAGCCGCAGGATCGTGGTAGTGGGCGTCGTCGAGTGAAGCCTTCGCAACCAGAATTCCGTTGGGGTTGAAGCCCGGCGGCAGAGTCTCCAAATGAATCAAGCTGCGAATGAGCAAGCCAGAAGCTGCTAGCAAGACAATCGTGAGGCCAACCTCGCCGGCAATCAGAGCTTGGCGAAGACCTGGGCTGCCGACTCGCGTCACGGTGCGGTCCGCTATAGATGAGCGCAAGTCCGATTTCCACGCAGCGAGGGCCGGGAGCATACCAAACAGCACGCTTGTTAGTACGGAGACAACGAGTGTGAACCCCAGCACGCGACCATCGAGGGGCACGTTCGCCACGGGCAAAAAATGTTCCGGCAATTGCAACAGAAGTCCTTGCAACGCAAGAAAGCCCACGCCGACGCCCGCGGCTCCACCAACCAGAGCCAGCAGCAGGTTTTCCACCCAGAACTGCCTTTGGATCTGCCAAGCCGATGCTCCTAGCGCCACACGCGTGGCCACTTCCGGCGTTCGCCGGAACATGCGCACTAGCGTCAAGCTAGCCAGATTCGCACAGGCGATCAACAGAATGAAGGCGGCAGAGAGCATCAGGGCTAGCGCCTGCGGACGCAGCGAATCAGTCTGGCCTTTCTGCAACGGTACCGAGTGGTAGGTTACATGTGCACCGGGAGCGTTTTTTTCTAGACGCAGCGCAAGGATGGTCCACGCATGGTTAATCTCCGCATCCGCCTGCTGCCAGCCCGCACCTTCGCGAAGCCGGGTGATGAGCTGAAAGTTCGTTCCACTACCTTCACCTTCCCGGCTGGGCTGCAGCGGGGTATACACACTGGCATTCAACGGTGTGGTTGCACCTTGCGGCAATACGCCGATGACCGTGTATGGCTCGTTCTTCAGCAGGATGGTCCGCCCGAGGATGCTCTGGTCTTCCCCAAACACATTGCGCCACAGACCGTAGCTGAGAACGACAGCCTTGGGCCCGTGAGGGCGGTCCTCCTCCTCAGAGATATTCCGTCCAAGGATGGGCTGAAGCGCCAGGACGTCGAAGTAGTGTGCCGAGACGCGCCCGTTTTGCACATACTCCACCTGCGAACCCGCCCTGAGGTTCACGCCCGATGTGCCTCCCGAAACAGCGGAGACTAAGCTTGGCACGTTGTCGCGTAACAATTCCCACATTTCGCCGTCAATCCCGGCGAGTTCGTCCGACCCGTTTGGACCGGTGAAGCGCGCGTAAATCGTGCCCATTCGCTCTGGATGCCCGTAGGGCAAACTCTTCAGCAGGAGCGCATTCACCAGCGAGAAAATCGCCGTGTTCGCGCCGATGCCCAGGGCGAGCGTCAGAACCGCGACGGCTGTGAAGCCAGGACTCTTCCGCAACATGCGCAGGCCGAAGCGCACATCTTGCCAAAGAGTTTCGAGCAAATGCCCGGCGCGGGTTTCGCGGACCTGTTCTTTCACTTGTTCTACCCCGCCCAGTTCCAGGTGCGCCTGGCGGTGGGCTTCCTGCGGACTCATGCCTGAGCTAATTTTTTCGTCCGCCAACAGTTGTTCGTGCGCGCGAACTTCCTCATCCAATTCGCGTTCTTCGCGTCGTTTGTGGAGCAGGTTGCGCAACAAGCTTGCCAATCGAGTGAAGGCCATGATCTATCTCTTCAGGAAGCTTCCAACGTCCGCGTAATCGCCAGTGCAATGCGGCCCCAGCGCTTCGTTTCCGCCTCCAATTGGCGGCGTCCCGCGTTTGTCAGCTTGTAGTACTTGGCTCGCCGCTTGTTCTCTGACTCTCCCCAAGAGGAGACAAGCCAGCCTTCCTGTTCCATGCGATGTAAAGCCGGAAAGAGCGAGCCCGGTTTGACCTGAAACGTGGCCCGAGTGATTTGCTCGATGCGCCGGGAAATGCCCAGGCCGTGCATTTGCTCGAGAGCCAAGGCTTTCAGGATCATCATGTCCAGAGTGCCTTGCAGCAGGTTGGTTTGATCCGGTGCCAAAGCGTCTCTCCTATCGATATCCTGTAGGAGAAAAATTACACGTTCCTTCTATAGAATGTCAATAGGAGTTTGAGGACCGCCGTGAAACTTGCTCTGAATGTCCTCCCGGAGATTGTCCTTCGCGCCGATGACTTTGTCCTGTGGCTCATTCCAAATTCGGATGCCCTTATTCATCAAAAAGAAACATCCGTACTTTCGTATTTTTCGATCGCCCGAAGATTCTATTTTCAGGAGATTTTCTCGCCAACACATCTGAAGTCATCTTGCAAGTTGCTCATTTTCCACTGAGGCTTGAAATTCGGGGCTCTTTACGCTCTGGAATCAGGGTTGCTCTGCAATTGGCGGAGTCCAGCCAGGCGGAGTCTTGCATTCGAACACGTGGGGCGTGTTTCGAATAGAAAATCTTGTTCTGGAGGGATTCCCGCATGTCGTTCGGCTTCAAGTCTTTCAAGTTTCTTGCTGTACTTTCTCTTTCGCTGTTTCTGCTTCCTGCTGTAACGCCGGCCCAACACTACAAACAAACCGACCTTGTTTCCGACATCCCAGGTATGGCTCCGGTCACTGACCCGAATCTGTTGAATCCTTGGGGGCTCACGCGCTCACCCAACGGTAGCCCCTGGTGGATTGGCAACAACAACTCCGGCACCTCAACGCTTTACAATGGGAGCGGAAATGCGGCCGGCAATTTTCCGGATCCCCATCCGGACTCGAACGGAAATGGAATTAATAGCCCGTTCAACAATTTCGTGATGGTTCCACCTCCTGGGTTTGCTCCCGGCACCCAGTCTGCCCCCACCGGAGTTGTATTCAACGGGAGCACCACGGATTTCTTGCTTGTACCGGGAGTGACAGGCACACAGGCGGTCTTTATTTTTGTCACCGAAGACGGAACTATTTCCGGCTGGAACCCCGGCGTGGGCGTGGCTGCAGGCGCCAAGCCGCCGTCGGTCAACGCGGTGCTCAAGGTCGACAACTCGCAGAATGGCGGTCCGAATGGCGCCGTCTACAAGGGTGCAACTTCAGGCGAGATTGACGGACACAAATTCCTTTACGTCACCAACTTCCGCTCCGCCAAAGTCGAAGTGTATGACACCAACTTCAACCGCCTGCACCTCGATGACGATGCCTTCGATCCCAATGGCGATGGCGATCACGACCGCGACGATCAAGGCACGGAACGCGTCCCGCACGGTTTTGCCCCGTTTAACATCCAAAATATCGGCGGAATCCTGTTCGTCACTTACGCAAAGCAGGACGCCCCCCGGCACGATCCCGTCGGCGGCGATGGCTTCGGCTACGTCGTGCTCTTCACTCCCTCCGGCCACGTCATCGGGCATCTCCAGCATGGCGATTGGCTCAACGCCCCTTGGGGCGTGGTTTGGACCACCCGCGATTTCGGTGAGTATAGCAATGCCATTCTGGTGGGCAATTTCCGCAGCGGCTGGATCGCTGCCTACAATGGCTTCACCCACAAATTCATCGACTTCGTGCGAAACGGCGACGGTTCCTTGATGACCATCGACGGCTTGTGGTCGCTGACCTTCGGCAATGATGGCTCGGCGGGACTCGCGAACACCTTGTACTTCACTGCGGGCCCCAACAATGAAAATGATGGGCTCTTCGGCACGATCACGCCGATTGACGGTCTCGACGGCGACGAAGAATAAGCTCCGTCTATTCTCATTCGCTAGTTTCTGAACCCAAAGCTTCCAACAACAAAAAGCAAACAAAAAAGAGACGGCAGCGCCTCCACGAACCGCTGCCGTCTCTTGTTTTTCGGCCCTCAACCTCTGAAGTGAACGCTACTTGCGAACGTACTTCTTGACGTCCATGGCGAATTCGGCGCCGTACATGTTGCCGAGCGAGTCCGCGGTTATGCCTTCCGGCCCGGTCGACTCTTCCCCGGCGGGGTAGGGCAATGGATCGGGAACGAAATATTTCACGGAGCCGTCTTTCGCGCTGCCGATGCGAATGCCCCGCCTGCATCCTGGGTTGTAACCATAGCCAGGATCGCCATTGCGTGACTCGGAGTCGGCCACGTAAAGCACGTCGTTTTTATCGATGTAAATTCCGCTGGGTCGGCCAAACTGCTTCCACTCGGCAATAAAGTGGCCGTCTTGGTCGAAAATCTGGATACGATTGTTCTGGCGGTCGCCGACGAAGAGCCTGCCCTGGGAATCGAAAGCCAGCGTATGCGGGCAATCGAATTCGCCTGGTCCCGTGCCCTTCTTTCCCCAGGTCTTTAGGAACTTGCCGTGCGCGTCGAACTTCATGATGCGCGCGTTGTTGGTTGGCTTGCCGCCGTGGCCGTCGGCTACAAAAATGTAGCCGTTGGGAGCAACAGCGACTTCCGTCGGCTGATCGAAGGTATCGAGCCCAGGCCCTGCGATGCCGGCTTTGCCAAGCGTCATCAGAATCTTGCCATTCTGATCGAATTTGAAAACCTGCTGGCCGTGGCCATCTTTCAGTCCGTTGTCGGCGACCCAGAGATTGCCGTCGCGGTCCACGGTGATTTTGTGGGGACTGACGAAGAGACCGTGACCAAAACTCTTCAGGAATTTCCCGGAGGGATCGAACTCCAGAATAGGATCGAGTGGCGATCCCGCGCAGTTCGTGCCCTGTGATCCGGAAACACCGCAGCGATCGATAGCCCAGATGTTGCCATCCGATCCAACGGCAATACCCGCCGTCGAGCCCCATTTTCTGTGATCAGGCAGTTGGCCCCAGCTCACGCCTAAAGCGTAGGGATTCGGCAAATCGTTGCGCGCGCCAAGCGAAGACACGGGTGGCACAGCTTCGGCTTGCTTCGCCGCGTCGGCAGCCGGAGAAGAGGATTGCCCGCGAGCGACGGCTCCGATTCCCACGATTGCCGCAATTGCGATCAATACGGAAGCAAAACCAGTGACTGCGAAATTTGTTCGAGTGCGAAGAGACATTGCAGTTTTCTCTTTCATTGAAATTAGACCAACTATATGCGTTGTGATTTCGGCTTGCGTCTCGCGCAAAACCATAGGCCAGCGGTCTGCCCTCGTCAAGGGCAGATCGCCTTGAGGCCGCGCCCGGGCTTGCAATTAATGGTGCATGCCAAGAAGCGTACGAACACCCCAGAACGCCGCTGCTCCGAAAACGATGAGGAAGGCGACGCCCGACAGCCGTCCGGACGTCGGAGTTCTGCTCCAAGACTGGAGCACCGCGACCATTCAAACAACGAAAATCAAAATGGCGGCAACCGCAAGAGCTTTCAACCACATAGAGCACCCGGTTAGCGAAACACGAAACTCCGGCCAGGGAAGGAGACTCGGGACGGGCAAGCCTCCCCACGTTGCACGATGCAACCACACTTCGAATGCGAGCTGTGACGGACGACACCGAGGGATGTGCCGGGCGTCCGTGCGGTGTAGTGCCCATCCGAGCATATTCCTTTTGCGGTGACGACGTTGTGCGAATGGCAGGCGCGGGCGCGCGTCTGTCCGGTTCGCTGAAGGAGCATTCCATGAGTATTCCCCCAGGATTGAAAACCCTTCTTGAAGAAAGTCATGTGTCCTACTCAACGGTGCCGCATACGACCACGTATACGGCGCAAGGCACCGCGGCGGCGATGAAGGTGTCCGGAAAAGACATGGCCAAAACGGTGGTGCTGAAGGCAGGAGACGACACCCTGCTGGCGGTGCTGCCTGCGGCGCATCATGCCAATCTCGATAAACTGGGCAATGTGCTCGGCAAACAATTGCGGCTGGCGACCGAGACCGAGTTCATAAACCTGTTCCCGGATTGCGAATTGGGCGCGATGCCGCCGTTTGGCTCGCTGTATCACTTGCCAGTGTATGTGGATGAGTCGCTGTCGGCGGATGAAGAAATCCTGTTCAACGCGGGAACGCACCGCGAAGCGATCCGCATGAAGTACGCGGACTTTGCGGCGCTGGCCAAGCCGGTGGTGTGTTCGTTCGCATCGAAGAGCTGACCCGATTTGGCGGAGCGACTATCTCACAAGAGTATGAGTGTGGGACTAGAGGGCGAGTCTCGCGAGAGAGTGTGACAAAGTGGAGGTGTGGCTATGGGCAGCAAAGTGGCGGACCTGGCGGGCCCGGGAATCGGGAATTACACCGAATTAGAGAAGATCCTGCCGAGCGATTACACCAGCGTGCTGACACGGCGTGAAACGCAGAAAGCGATCCACGCAGTGAAGCGCTTCATCGAAGACAGCCTTTGCAAAGAGCTGAACCTGATGATGGTGACGGTGCCGCTGGTCGTCGACGTGGAGACCGGCGTGAACGACATGCTGGACCGCGACGGCTCGCGGACGCCGATCCAGTTCCACATATCAAACGACCATGACGCCCATCCGGTGGACGCGCAGGTGGTGCAGGCGGCCACGAAGTGGAAGAGGATGGCGTTGAAAGAATTCGGGATGCGAACCGGCGAAGGTCTGTGCACAGACATGCGCGCGGTGCGCAAAGATTATTTCCTGGACCACGACCACAGCGTATACGTGGATCAGTGGGACTGGGAGCGCGTGATTTCGCCGGAACAACGAAACCTCGAATTCCTGAAGTATGTCGTCGGAAAAATCTGGGACGTGCTGGTAGATGCGGAACTCTACGCGCAGGAGTTGTTCCCGGAGTTGCGGTCGAAAAAAGTTCCGAACCTCCCGAAGAAGCTGACATTCTTGCATGCGGAAGAACTGTTGAAAATGTATCCGGACCTCCCGCGAAAACAGCGAGAGACCGCGGTTTTGCAGGAATGCCCCGCGCTGTTCATCATCGGGATCGGGTATCCCCTAGCGGACGGTTATCCGCACGAGATGCGTGCGGCGGATTACGACGACTGGGTGACGGAGACGAAATCAGATGGCACAAAAGCACATCATGGACTGAACGGAGATATCCTGGTTTGGAATTACGTGACGAAGAGGCGTCACGAGCTGAGCTCGATGGGCATTCGCGTGAATGGGGAGTCGCTGCGGAAGCAATTGGAACTGTCAGGACAGACGGATTTTCTGAAATATCCGTACCACCAGGCGATCGTGAAGGGCGAAATTCCGTTGAGCATTGGCGGAGGAATCGGACAATCCCGCACGTTCATGCTGCTGCTAAGGAAAGCGCACTTGGGAGAAGTGACCGTGAGCGTGTGGCCGAAAATCTTGAAAGAAATGTGCGCGCACAAGAATATTTACGTCCTGGAGTAAGGCGCGAATAACGGGATTAAACGTCGCGGCAGATTCAAATCAGCAACAAAATACTCAGCTTGTTACGTAGGCTTGCGGCTGATGACCAGCATTGCGGAGGTCTTCGCGCCAAGAGAGCCGCGAAGCATATCGAACGCGGTGAAGCCGGCGAGGCCAAAGAGGCTTTTCATGGGATCGAACCACGCGCCAGCGCGCGGACGCGATTTGCCGTTGTAACGAACGGCGTGGTGCAGCGAGTACATCCAGAAAGAATGTCCCGTCTGAAAAGAAGTGGCCACGACTTCAAAGCCGTTGTCTTGCAAAAGCCGAGTGATGGAAGCGGGCGTGAAAAGATTCCAATGTCGTGGAATGTGATAGCCGCCCCAATAAGTGCGGTGGAAGAGCCGTGCATCCCAACTCTCGAGGTTGGGTGTTTCCAAGGCAAAGATCCCTCCGGGAGGTAGCCAGCGGAGGATGCTACGGACGACGGCGCCAGGATTGTTGACGTGCTCTATAACGTGAAACATGGTTACGAGATCGATGCCGCCCTCGGGGAAACTGGAGACTTCTTCTGCACGCTCGCAAAATACTCCCGTGTAGCCCTGTGCGCGCAGGCCATCGACGACCCGCTGATCCAATTCGAGGCCATACAGCGCATTGCGCGGCACGCCCGAATGTTCCATCACGCGCAGAAAGCGCCCATCGCCGCAGCCGACGTCGAGATACGAGCGCGGCGCCGCGGCACAATGACGAATGATGCGCGCCATCTTTCTCCGGTCTAGGAGTTCCTTAGCTTTGCGCGCAATCGGATTGATCGCGCCGTAGTTGTAAGCGTAGTAAGTGGGCGGATAGACTACCGCAAGCTCTGAGACGGCTGGCCGCGGGTTCAACCAAACGTGATTGCAAACGCGGCACTCGACGAACCGCCAAGGATTTGAACAGGTCAGCAATTCATAGTCGAAGCCAACGGCGAATTGCGCGAATTCGGAAGAGCGGCAAACAGGACAGGAAGAAACATCCTCCGTGGCGATCAAAGGAGCCCCACAGCAAACAAATTCTTCTGGAACTGGCGTGGAACGCCAGGAGTCAGCGGCAGAATTCATCGGCCTTGCTTACATTCTACGATGGGCAGAGCGGACCAGTATCTGCGGAGGTAGCCGAAATAGGATCCGCGCCACTCGAGTCCAATGGAATCGGGATGTTCGCGAATGAGGCGGTCAGCGGCGGGCAAATTGTAATAGGGAATCGAAGGCCACAGGTGATGCGCGGCGTGAAAATTCATGTTCATCGGCGCGACGAGCATGCGCTCGAACGGATTGCTGATGTAGCTGATCATCCGTTGCTCGTCGGAATCGCGGTCGTTTTGCGGATGGGAATGTTCGGCAAACGCGCGGAAATTGTCGCCGAGAAACATGAATAGATACACGGGCAAAATCCAAAGCACCGGATAGGCCCACCAGCCGACAAACCAGCTGAGTCCGCCGGCTAAAACGATGAACCAGCCAGCAAGCAGGACGAAATCCCGGAGCGAGTAGTGGCCTGCTCCTAAACTCACGGTTGATACCGGAAACTGTTTTTTGATGCGCGAGAGGTAAACGGATCTCGCCGACTTCCAGATGCTGCTTAGTCCCGACAAAAATTCCAGAAACTCCGCATGGCCAGCTTTATTGAAGCAAGCATGCTTGTGGTGATCGGGATCTTGCGGCGTGGCGAGGTTGCGGTGGTGCGCCAGGTGGTTGCGGTTATTGATGCGGGTAATCGCTCCAATGGGCGCCAAAATGAGGAGGTCCGTCCAGAAATCATTTTGCTGGACGGTCGGAAACAGCCGCCGATGCATTCCGTCGTGTCCGATGATGAACAGAGCGTAGTAACGGTTGCCGATGACAGGGATAGCGAGAAGCACGGTCCACCATGCGGGATGAATGGCCACCAGCGCAAAAGCCGCCAGGATCCAAGACCAGCAGAAGGCAATGGCGGCTAGCGCCCGCCCGGGACGAAGCCTGCTTAACTCCTTGATTTGCTTTGGGGTTAGCAGCGTGTGGCGGTAAGGGAGGTAGGGGCTGAACTGGGTGCTCTCAGCCGCCTCCACCACGGAAGGATGTTCCAAAACGGGCATAGGCTTACTTTGCGGCCTGTGCCAAAGCTAAACAAGGCGAAGCGGCGACAGCTGGTCCAAAGAGTTGCCTGTACCAACGGACAGGCGAAGCGGCGGAGGAGAGGAAAAGGCGTTTCTCCGAGCTAGCCGTTTTCGACGCGCGATTTTATATCCGAGTACGCCGCATCGATGAGCCTGCTTAGCGCTGCGGCGTTTGTGGCCGTTCCCGGCCTCAGCTTCACATGACGCATGAACTTGCCGGTGCCTTGCAACAAGCGCGCCGGATCCGGCAGCGCTGCGCCGTGAAAGAACCCCACGTTTACGTGCGAGGCGAATACATTGACGTAGCCGAAAGGCGCATCTCCCAAACAGGCAACCGGACAGCCGTCATGCAAAAGCTCCCAAACTTCGTCCCCGCATTTTCGCATCACTTCAAACCACTGACGCGCGATGGCCCCCAATTCACCGGCTTGCTCTTTCATCCAGGCATTGACGGCGGGGTCCCGCTCGACGGCGCCGTTGAATCGCAGCAATTCCGTTCTCATCGTTGCTCCACTTTCTGCCTTGCCGATCTACGGTTAGGCAGCATTTTTACACGAGAGCCCAACGGTTTGTCGTGCGCGGGAGGAACGGAAGGGATAGGTCCTCGGCAGCACCGTCACGTTTATGGATTGTACCCGTATTGTCGGAAAACAGGGAATTGAGGATCTTGCCTGATAACTTCAGGCTTGCCCGTTACTCGTCCATTTGGTTCGATAAACGGGCTGGGTGTTTGGGGTCGGTAAATTCGAGCAGTTCGATGGGCGCGCCGTTTTCGACGATGAACGCAACGCGGACACCGTCGGATGGGCTGTTCGGAGGAATCAGGATTTCGCGGTCGGCAAGCTCGGAGGAGAGGTCGGTCACTTCAAACGCGACGTGCGGCACTCGCCGGACAAGATCGGGAACCGCCGCGTCCGCTTCGAAGCGCATCCATTCCACGCCGAATTCGCTTTTTTGGTGACTGACGACAAAGAGTTTCAGGTCTTTCAAGTGGGTCTCCCCAGGCTTCGATTCGTTAGTGGGAATCCCGATGTGGTGATACCGGCGCATTGTTTTCTCTCCGGGAGAACTGGTGCAAAATTCTACTCTATTCGTTACCGCGTTGGAATCGCGCCGAACCTTCCAAAACACAATCGGGCCGGGCTGAGTGGCACTTCACTGAACTGCCGAGATCAATTGGACGTGTAGTTGGCTAACCGGGAACTGGCCCATTACCAAGATTCCGCTTACCTTGCTTTTGCCGTACTGCCGGAATATACTTTACCTTCGCTCTGAAGCGGGTCGCACGGATGAGTGGGCGCGAGCCCACTTTTTTGTTGGGCCGGACGGAGTGTGGTGCGGGCCGGCAACGGTCGAGGAGTCTCCCGGTGGATTTGGAGAAAATCCG
>Ga0187778_10000821_pt1 | contig 22232 bp, 20 predicted proteins | sample 1015_Q2_SP5_20_M_FD_132418 | JGI IMG/M metagenome (GOLD analysis project Ga0187778, IMG submission 132418) | Tropical peat soil microbial communities from peatlands in Department of Meta, Colombia - 1015_Q2_SP5_20_MG | ecosystem: Environmental > Terrestrial > Soil > Wetlands > Peat | place... | reverse complement strand
GGCACGCCCAGGACGCGGTCCGGCGGTGAGCGCTCTGGAGTCATCATCCGCGCGGCGTGCGCCCCCCACGCGCGCGCGGCGATTTGTCGTGGCGCGTCGGCCGCGCTGAGCTCACGCGCTTTAGCATGAAGGGGCGTGCTCTGCGTCCCGTGCCCGCCGCAATTTGTGCCATGGATCGCCCGGAAGCCACTGAACGATCGTCCTCGAGCGCTGCGTCGGCACCACCTTGCTGCGCAAAGTGGTCGCGCCGCTTGATCAGCAGCCAGCTGGTGCGCTTGCTGTCGTACTTGTCGCGGCGCATGCGCGCCAGGACCCATCCCCCTTTGAGGTGCGCTCCGTAGAGCCTGAAGGTCAGGTCACCCCTGCTCAGCATCTCCTCGGCCGATTGCGATCCGTCGGGTTCCCAATAGCCCCGATCCCACACCTGCACCGTGCCCCCGCCATATTCGCCCTTGGGTATGGTGCCCTCGAAATCCCCGTAATCGAGGGGATGATCCTCGACCTCGACGGCAAGGCGCTTGACCCTGGGGTCGAGCGAAGGCCCTTTCGTCACGGCCCAGGATTTGAAAACTCCGCCGAGTTGCAGGCGCAGGTCGTAGTGCAGCCGCCGCGCCGCATGCCTCTGGACCACGAAGCGCAACCGTGTGGAGTCGCTGACCTTCAGCCGCCCGCTCGGTTCGGCGGTCCTGCTGAAGTCCCGCTTGGCGCGATAACGCGCGAGGCCTTTCGCCTTCACCGTGCCTCCACGCATGCCTGCAACGCGACGCTTGGGTTCAATTCTAGGCGTGCGGCGCGCAACCCAACACATCACTACCTGTCGCACCCCAGCGCACCGCGCACCTATGATGGACGGCGGGGATGCGGGACACGCAACGCTCACGCTGAAGTCTGGTCTCGCGAGCCCACACGTTGCACCCCGCAGGTCCGCGATTGCGACCAGATCGGCCCGATCGACGATTCGGCGCGCAAGTCGGTGAAGCTCCTCAAGCAGCGGACGCTCGAAGTTGTATCGGCAGGGCCCCGCGGGATGTGCACCACGAGTACCGGCACCGGGCGGAACGGGGCGTTTGCGCGAAGCAGCCGGTCGCAGCCGACGGCTGCCCCGCGAACGCCTCTGCCCTCCTGCGAAGCCCGTCACTGAATCAGAAATTGTCAGGTGATGATGTTAAGTCGCCCTTGGCAGAGGGCGGGAATTGCGAAAACTGCCCGCATGACGCACGCATTGCCAGGCGATCTGCCGCACGCGCTGATCGAACGTCTGCGCGCCGAAGGCGTCGCCACGCTCGAGCAATGGGTCGCGCTCGGCCGGCGCCGTCGACAGATCTTCGGCATCACGCGGGCCGTGGTTGACCAGCTCGACGCGCTCGCCAAGGCGGCATTGCGACCCAAATCCTGAAACCCCAGGCGCGGGGCAACGCTCAAGCAGCAGACCCGCGAACCAGGGCGTCGCCTCTATCGGTGCCGGGGTGCGCGCCGAGCGCAGCATCGACCCCGCCGGCTGAGCTACGCTCTGCGGATGAGGCCTGCACAGGAAGTTGGGTCCGCTGAGGGGCACGGCACGGCGCCCGCAGACGACCCCCGTCATGGGGGGCTGACGACCGAGGAAGCGCGGGCGCGCCGCCAGGCCTACGGTCCCAACTCGATGCCGGAGACCGAAACGCCGCGCTGGCGGCAGGTGGTTGCAAAATTCTGGGCGCCGGTACCGTGGATGCTCGAGGCGGCGATCCTCCTGCAGTTCATGCTGCGCGAGTACGTCGAGGCCGCGGTGATCGCAGCTCTGCTCGTGTTCAACGCCGTACTCGGACTGCTGCAGGAAGGACGCGCCCAGGCCACGCTGCGGGCGCTCAAGTCCCGCCTCGCGCTGCAGGCCGCCGTACGCCGCGATCGCACCTGGCAGATTCTTCCCGTCAGCGAGCTCGTGCCCGGCGATATCGTCAAGCTCACTCTCGGCGGCATCGTCCCGGCGGACGTGCAACTGCTCGAGGGCGACATACTGCTCGATCAGTCGATGTTGACGGGTGAATCGCTGCCGGTAGAAGCGGGTGTCGGCGCGGCAACCTATGCCGGGGCGCTCGTGCGCCGTGGTGAGGCTCTCGCCGAGGTCACCGCGACAGGGGCACGCACCAAGTTCGGCAAGACGGTGCAGCTCGTCAGCGCGGCGCATGCGCCGAGCTCGCAACAGCAGGCGGTACTGCGGGTGGTGCGCAACCTGGCCGGCTTCAGCGCCTCCCTGGTCGCGGTGCAACTGCTGTACGCCACGCTCACGGGGATGCCCGGAGTGGAGATGATTCCACTCGCCCTGACCGCGGTACTCGCCGCGATTCCCGTCGCCCTGCCGGCAACGTTCACGCTCGCCGCCGCGCTCGGTGCCCGCGCTCTTGCAGCCCGCAACGTGCTGCCGACGCGGCTGTCGGCGATCGATGAAGCCGCCACGATCGATGTCCTGTGCTCGGACAAGACCGGGACGCTGACCGAGAACTCCCTGGTGGTCACTGCGGTCGAGGGATCGTTGGGCAACGATGCCGCGCGGGTCCTGGCGCTGGCGTCACTCGCGAGTGCCGAGCACGGCATGGACCCGGTTGATGCGGCCGTGCGTGCGGCAGCGGGCAAGACGATCGGCGCAACGCTTACGCGGACGCGCTTCGTGCCCTTCGATCCGGCGCGCAGAACGGCGGAAGCCGAGGTCATCGCTGCCGACGGGCGGGCGCTACGCATCCTCAAGGGCGCCTTCGCCAGCATTGCGGCACTTGCCGCCCCGCCCGAATCGGCCGGGACGCGTGCCGCGGCGCTCGCGGCGCGCGGTTACCGCGTGCTCGGCGTCGCCGCCGGCCCCGCGCAGCAATTGTCCTATGTTGGATTGATCGCGCTCAGTGATCCGCCGCGGCGCGACGCGCGGGCACTGATCGCGGAACTCAAGGCATTGGGAGTGCAGACCGTCATGGTGACCGGGGATGCGGCGGCCACCGCAGCGGTCGTGGCCGAGGCCGTCGGGCTCGAGGGACCGGTGTACCCGACGGGTAAGCCGCCCACGCAGGCGCAGCCGAGCGACTATGCGGTGTTCGCCGGAGTCTTTCCCGAGGACAAGTTCGACATCGTGCGAGCCTTTCAGAGTACCGGCCATGCGGTCGGCATGTGCGGCGACGGCGCCAACGATGCACCCGCGCTGCGGCAGGCACAGATGGGTATCGCGGTCTCGACGGCGACCGACATTGCCAAGGCCGCTGCCGGCATTGTGCTCACTGAGCCCGGGCTGGGTGGCATTGTTGAGGCCGTGCGCTGCGGTCGGCAGACCTACCAGCGCATCCTCACCTATGTACTGCGATCGGTCACGACCAAGATCAACCAGATGCTGTTCCTGACAGTCGGGCTCGTCGTTACGGGACATGCGATTCTGACACCGATGTTGATGGTGATCCTGCTCATCAGCGGCGATTTCCTGGCGATGTCAGCCACCACCGATCGCGTGCGACCCTCGCCCAAGCCGAACGCGTGGAATATTGGATGCGTCACGCTGGCCGCTGTGGTGCTGGGTCTGTGCAACGTGGGATTCTGCACCGCCGTACTGCTGTTCGCCGTGTACCATCTCGGTCTTGCCGACAACCACGGGTTGCGCACACTGTCAGCCCTCGCACTGGTGTTCAGCAGTCAGGCTGCCTTCTACGTCGTGCGGGACCGCCAGCATCTCTGGAGCTCGCGGCCGAGCGTGTGGATAGTGCTCTCCTCGGTCGTCGATGTGCTGATCATCGCGGTCCTCGCCGGACGCGGCATATTGATCAATCCACTGCCCTGGTCACTCATCTGGCAGATTCTCCTTGCTGCGGCGCTCTTTGCCCTGCTGCTCGATGCAGTCAAGTCCGTGCTCTTTGCGCGTCTCGGCTTGTCGTAACGGGTCGCGAAGCACGTCCCGTGCGCCGCGCGTCACTTCGGATTGATCTGCCCGGATTTCTCGAACGGAATCGAGGGCATGAAGCGGATGTCGGGATTCACCTTGCCGGAGAGCCGATAGGTCGGCAGCTCCTTGCTCTGCACGAGGCGCAGCAGCAGATTCGGCATGCTGGTTGCGAAGTTTGTCGTAACGATCATGTCGAAGTCCCCGTCCCCGTTCGCTGGGACGGTGAACGGCGCGCTGCTCTCGCCGTGACCGACGTCGACGCCGCTGACCGCCAGCGTGCAGCTCACCGATTTGATGGGCAGCGGCCGGTCGTTGGGGTTCTGCACGTGCAGATGCACCTTGAAGCGCTGCTCGAGGACCTGCGCGTCCACGAGCTCGACCGATGTGGGGGTGATCTGGGGCGCCTGAAAGTTCATGGCGGCGCAACCGGCGAGCAGCAGCGCCAGCCCGGACTGCGCGGCGAGGCGCACGAGGGACGGCCAGTGCGTTGCTGCAATCATCCGCGCCACCGACCTGCTACGGGATTTGCAGCGTCACTTCGTACCTGGGTGCCGTTCGCAAGGTCATAGTGGCCGGCCGGCAACTCATCCCTGCGAGACTGAAGCGCACCGTCTTGGTGAACGTCTGGTTCGCGACATCGTTCCATTGGCTGTCGATTACTTCCACCGCGATCTGGTGCATGTTGCCACCATCGGGTGCGTTCTGGCACTCGCCCCACTGCGCGGAGAACTGGTGATCGGGATTCGAGCCAGCGTACACCATGGTGACGACCAGCTCGTCCGTCTTCCGATCGTAGTGTGCTGCGGAGAACGTATCCGGCCAGACGGGGAACGTCGCGAGGAGGCACAGCGCCGCCGGAACACGGCCCGCGCGAGCTGCGCCGCCCGCGCCGCTGGCGGGGTCGCCGAGGTACGCGCGCTCGCGCACGTTGCCGAGCCAACGCACCGTGTGGTGCCCGAAAGCTGTGCGTGCGGCCATTGGGGATCCCGAAACGCCCGGATCATTGTACGCAATATCGCCGGCAATGCCGCTAGTGCCGAGCACTCGGGTGAGCGCACAATCGCGCATGGTCATGCATGGCGAGAGCGGACATGAAGTCCCTGGGCCGGAAACCTGACGGCGCGCGGCTCGAGCGCATCAGCGCCTCGCCCCGGTGGGCAGGCGAGTGCTTCCGCAATGTACACCCGATAATCGGCGGTCTGCGCGACCCGAATGTGCCGATGCCGACGCTCACGGAGTTTCTCTGTGGAGGTGAGCGGCGCGTGCCCCCCGCGCCGCTGCCCTCGCTGAGCCCACTCGATGGGTGGGCGAAGGCGCCCGGCAGCGGGTTGCGGGCGACCTGGCTCGGCCACTCGACCGTCCTCATCGAAATGGACGGCTATCGCGTGCTCACCGACCCGGTGTGGGGGGCGCGCGCCTCACCCTCGCGACTCATTGGGCCCAAACGCTTCCAGCCGGTGCCGGTGCCGCTGCGCGCGTTGCCGCCGCTCGATCTGGTGATCGTTTCGCACGATCACTATGATCATCTCGACTATCCGACGATCCGTGAGCTCGTCAAGCGCGGCGGGCTGTTTCTGACTTCACTCGGTGTTGGTGCTCACCTCGAAGGGTGGGGTGCGCGGCCCGCGACCATCATCGAGCTCGATTGGTGGGAGAGTCAGCCGGTCGCCAACACCGGGCTCGTGGTGACCGCCGCGCCGTCACAGCATTTCTCCGGCCGCACTACCCAGAACCGCAACACGACGCTCTGGTCCTCATTCGTCATCCGCTCGCCGCGCCACGCGGTTTTCTTCAGCGGTGACACGGGACTCACCACCGAGTATCGGGCGATTCGCGAGCGCCTCGGGCCGTTCGACCTGGTGATGCTGGAGGTGGGCGCATTTCACCCCGCCTGGGGCGATATGCACCTCGGGCCGGAGAATGCACTCAAAGCGCTGGCGCTGCTGGGCGGTGCGCCGTTTCTGCCCATTCACTGGGGCACCTTCGCGCTCGGGATGCATGCCTGGGATCAGCCCCCGGAGACCTTGCTGGCCCTGAGCGAGGCCGCCGATGTGCCACTTCTCATGCCACGTCTCGGCGAGCCTGTCGAGCCCTCGCACGCGGAGCGGGCAGTCCCCTGGTGGCGCCTTAGCGGCACGGCGGGTTCCGTAGCCGAGGTGGACACCTCCGGCGCGATTGCTCTGCCGCGCACGGTTCCCTGGCCGCTCGACTGAGCCGCCGCCCGGCGCCCTGATCGCGCCTGCGCCTCTGCTGAGCCCGAGCCGGGAGCACAACGACGCACGCGCTCCATGAGGAAGCGCCTCTCGGTCGAAGTTCCTGCGAGCGCAACGGCCGCCGCGCTGCGCGATCGCGACCTTATGCGCCCCGCCCGAGCGTCATGAGCGCGAACTCCTCGAAGAGAATCTGCGCCGCGAGCTGAACCGTGTTGGTAGTCGGGTCGTATTGCGGGGCGACCTCGACCACATCCGCTCCCGCAATGTTGAGCCCACGCAGTCCGCGCAGCAGTGCGAGTCCCTCGCGCGCTTCCAGGCCGCCGGCCTCCGGGGTCCCCGTGCCGGGCGCGTACACGGGGTCGAAACCGTCGACGTCGACCGAGATGTAGATGGGCTCATCGCCAACCACGGCGCGTGCCTTGTCGATCACCGCAGTGAGACCCATGCTCATGAAGTCTTCCATGTAGATCACGGTCATTCCCGCGGCGTGTGAGAACTCCCAGAACATGTTCGATGCGCCGCGGATGCCGATCTGGATCGTGCGATCGGGATCGAGCACACCGTCGAGAACCGCCAGGCGAAACGGTCCGCCATGGTGAAACTTCGTGCAATCGTAAGCCCCCATGGTGTCGCAGTGTGCATCGATGTGAACCAGACCGAGCGGTGCATCCTTGCCGAGTGCCTTGAGGATCGGGTAGGTGATCGAGTGATCACCGCCGACCGACAGCGGACGCACGCCGCGCGCCTTGAGCGAGAGATAGTAACGCTCGATGTCCTCGAGCGATTGCTCGAGGCTGTAGCGGCTGCGAAACGGCACGTCGCCAACATCCGCTGCGCGGGCCCGGCTCTTCGGCACGCCGCGCAACGTCGGATGATACGGGCCGATGCGCTCGATGGTGCGCACGGCACGCGGACCGAAGCGCGCACCGCTGCGGTTGGAAACCCCGAGATCCATGGGGACGCCGACCAGCGCAATGTCCAGATCGGTGGCATCCGGAGCGTAGGGCAGCCCGAGAAACGTCGCGACGCCCGCGTACGGCAACGAGCGCCGGCCGTCAGGAGACTTCAACTCGCGGGCGGCCCGAGAGAGAACCGGATCATCTCCGTCGAACGCGTCGCGATCGGCGTAGCGTGCCCGCAGCCGTCGCAGCTTTTCCTGGTCCATAGCCATCCTGCCTCAGCCCCTACCCACAGCGGCTGAATGGGCGCTAATGTATTACGTGCCATCAGCGAAGTGAATGTGAAAGAAGGGCTCAGCAATGAAGCGATCCATCCTCGCGTTCGTGGCGGCGCTCATCGCGTGGGTGCTGATCGCATCGATCCTCGATCGCGGCCTGCGGCTCGCACTGAATGGCTACGCCGCCGCGGAGCCGACGCTGCACTTCACCCTCCGCATGATGGCGGCGCGCCTCGTGATTGCTGCCATCACGTCCTTGCTTGCCGGCGCGATCGCGGTCTTGATCGAGCCACGCAGCGCCGGCACGCCGGCGGTGCTCGGTGCCGTGCTGCTCGTCATATTCATTCCCGAACACGTGAGGCTGTGGCCGCTGTTTCCGCCCTGGTACCACCTCACCTTTCTTCTGACGTTGCTGCCTTTGGTGGTGCTCGGCGCACGTTTCGCGCAGGGGCTGCAGCGCACTCCGGCCGCTGCCATGAAGTGACCAGCCGCCGCTGCAACGGTGCGCCTACCGTCACGCTGCCGCCACCGGCGCACCCACGCGGGAATCTTCAGCCGGGTCCCAGCGCAGGCCGGCGCCGGCCAACCCCGGTGGCCTGCTCGAAGGCATAGGCCATTTCGAGCACGCGCCGATCGTCGCGCCAGCGTCCCGTAATCTGCATTCCGACCGGCAGGCCCCCGGGCGTAAAGCCCGCGGGCACCGAGATCGCCGGCGCCCAGGTGGTCGTGATCCAGTACGCGGACTTCATCCAGGCGATGTAGTGATCCATCGGGACGCCGCCAACGCTGGTCGGCCAGTCGAGCCCCACATCGAAAGGCACCACCTGATTGACGGCGGACGCGAGGAACTCATAACGCTCATTGAAGCGACGCATGCGCTCGAGGAGGGCCGCATGCGCCTTGAAGGCCGTGGCGAGCATCGCCGACGTCACACGGCTGCCGGCCTCGATCTCCTCGGCCGCCTCGGGCTTGAGATCGGCGCGATGGGTCTCGAGCCACGGGCCAAGCTCGGTCCACGAGCGCCACCTACGCAGCGTGAGAAAAATCTCATCGGCGTCTGACAGGTCGGGCGATGCCTCCTCGACCACGCAGCCGAGATCCTCGAGCACCGTGCGCTGCGCGTCGATCACTTGCCGCACGGCGGCTGCAAGCGGCAGGCACCCCAGATCCGGCGACCAGGCGATCCGCACGCCGCGCACGTCGCGCGCCAGTGGTTCACCGAAGCGCGCCGGCTGTGAGGGATAGCAGCCCGGATCCCGCGGATCCTCACCCGCCAGCACCGCAAGCAGCAGTGCCGCGTCCGAGACCGTCCGCGCCAGCGGTCCCTTCACCACGAATCCGAAGAACGGCATCGACGATGGCGCGAGCGGCACGAGCCCCACCGACGGCCGGAAACCCACGATGTTGTTGAAATTGCCGGGGTTGCGCAGCGAGCCGCCGAAGTCGCTGCCGTCCGCGAGCGCCAGCATGCCGGTCGCGACCGCAACGGCCGCACCACCGCTCGAGCCGCCGGCGCTCTTGGTCAGGTCGTAGGGATTGCGCGTCGGGCCGTAGACGCGGTTATAAGTGTGCGAGCCCATGCCGAACTCGGGGACATTGGTCTTGCCGATCGGGAGCACGCCGGCCGAGCGCAAACGCTCGACCAGCACGGTGTCGGCGCCGGCGCGGTAGTCGCGAAAGATCGGCGATCCGAACGTGCAGGCGAGCCCGACCGCCTCCTCGACGTCCTTGAACGCCCACGGCAAGCCCGCGAGTGCGCCGAGTCTCGCGCCGCGCGCGCGCAGCTCATCGCTGGCCGCAGCGAGCTCCAGGCACTCATCGTCTGCGAGCTTGCCGACGATCGCATTGACCTTCGGGTTGACTGCGCGGATGCGTGCAAGGTGCGCCGCCATGAGCTCGCGCGCCGAAAGCTTGCGCTGCGCGAGCAGCCGCAACGTCTCGCGCGCTTCGGTGAAGCAGGGATCGGTCGCGCCTGCCACCGGCGACGGCGCGACTGCGACGGCATCCGCCGCGCTGGCAGTGCCCACCGGAGCCGCCCAGGAGTAATCCTCGTCCGCGCTCATCAGTGCCCGAAGGTCGCGATTGCCCCGAGGTGACAGAATATACGTGAATGAACGGGAACGCGCCGTTTCACGGCGACGTTCCCGCGCTGCGACTCTGTGCCGGCGAAGGCGCCGTAACAGTTCGCGGCGAACAGCGCCGCGCGACGCTGGAGAGCAAACAACACTCCGGCAAGACTCGCCTCGACCTGCGACGTAACGCCACCGGACAGCAAGAATCGGTTGGCTTGCAGCTCGCAGCACCGGCTAGTGTCAGTTTACTCGACGCCGCGTATGCGGCGACAGGAGGTCAGCGTGAACATTTTCGCCAAGACCAAGGGATTTCGCAGCCTGCTGGCGGCGGCAGCCTGCACCGCCACGGCCACTGGTTTTGCAGCGCTGCAGGCAACTGCCGCCGACGGTGGCGACATACCCAAGGTCACCGTGAAATTCGGCGATCTGGATCTGTCGCATCCCGACGGAGCGACCGCTCTCTATAGGCGAATCCGCACGGCGGCCGAACAGGTCTGCTGGCTCTACGACGGGTGGGATCTCGGGCCCAGGTTTCGCATGCACTCCTGCATGCAGCGCGCGATCGCGGAAGCGGTGAGACGGGTCGACAATCCTCAATTGTACGCCGTCTACCGGGCACACAGCCGTACGCCGCTGCCGCCGGTGCCGACTGTCACAGCGTTAGGCACCGCGCCTTGAGAGGCAACGCCGCCAGGGCCGGGCCGTGACACCCATCAGGCTGTAGCTTCGCTATCATCCGCTCCCCCGCTTGACACCATCAAGGCGCGGACGGTATCCCGGCGTGGCCGTCACCGCTCTACGCAGCCTGGAGGAAAGCATGGAAGTAGGATTCATCGGCCTCGGCCACATGGGCAAGGCCATCGCGGCCAATCTCATGCGTGCGGGTCACCGGTTGTGCGTATGGAACCGCTCGGCGGGTCCTGCGCAGGAGCTTGCCGCGCTTGGAGCCCGGATCGCCGCCGCGCCCGCCGACACGGCACGTGGCGAGGTGCTGATGACGATGCTGGCCGACGACGCCGCAACGCGAGCAGTGCTCGTGGAGGGTGGCGTGCTCGAACACGCACCCCGGGGTCTCGTCTGCGTGAACCTCGCCACCGTGACCATTGCCCTGGTCAGAGAGCTCGCGCGCCTGACACGCGAGCGCGGCATCGTCTATGTCGCCGCCCCGGTCTTCGGGCGGCCGGAGGTCGCGCAGTCCGGGAAGCTCAACATCGTGGCGAGTGGCGACCCGGCAACGCTCGCTCGGATCGCGCCGTTGCTCGCGGTCATTGGCGAGCGAACCTGGCCGATTAGCGGGCCGCCGGAACGCGCCAACGCGGTGAAGCTCGCCGGGAACTTCATGATCGCAAGTGCAATCGAGACGATGGGCGAGGCCGCCGCGCTGGTCCGCGCGTACGGCGTGAGCAGCGGCGACTTCCTCGACATACTCACCAGTACGCTCTTCTCAGCCCCCGTCTACAAGATCTATGGCCGCTTCATCGCCGAGCGGCATTACCAGCCGGCAGCCTTCCCGCTCGTCCTGGGATTGAAGGACGTGCGGCTGGCTCTCGAAGCCGGCGAAGCCGCGCACGTACCGCTGCCCTTCGCGAGCGTGCTGCGCGATCAATTCCTCGATGCCATCGCCGCGGGCAAAGCCGATCACGACTGGGCTGCGCTCGCCGAGGTCTCGGCACGCCGCGCGGGATTACCGGCCGCGACGTAGCCGCTGCAGCGCTCACGTTAGCGCCGCATCGCCCGCTGCGCTCGCGTGCGAAGCGCCGCTGCCACCGGCGTACATGGGACCAACAGCCCATAGACGCGCCATGGCGCGCTGCTCTCAAATACGCCCCTCGAGCAGCCGTTTCTCACCCAGGGGGCGTCGTCATGGCCAGCACCGCAGAGCACAAGCGACTCGAAGAGGCCCGCCGCGACAGCGTCCCGTGGAGGAAGTGGGGTCCCTACCTGAGCGAGCGCCAGTGGGGAACAGTCCGCGAGGACTACAGCGAGGACGGGGATGCGTGGGATTACTTCAGCCACGACCAGGCACGCTCGCGCGCCTATCACTGGGGCGAGGACGGTATTGCTGGAATCTCCGACGACAAGCAACAGCTGTGCTTCGCGCTCGCGCTGTGGAACGGCCGGGACCCGATCCTCAAGGAGCGGATGTTCGGTCTCACCAATGGCGAGGGCAACCATGGCGAGGACGTGAAGGAGTACTACTTCTACCTCGACAACACTCCGACCCATTCGTACATGAGGTATCTCTATAAGTATCCGCAGGGGCCCTACCCGTATGATCAGCTGGTGGCGACCAACCGGGCCCGTACCCGCGAGCAGCCGGAGTACGAGCTGATCGACACCGGCGTGTTCGACGAAGATCGCTACTTCGACGTTTTCGTCGAATACGCAAAGGCCGGCGTGGAAGACATCCTCATCCGCATCATGGTGGCGAACAGGGGCCGCGCAGCCGCGAAGCTGCACCTGCTGCCGACCCTCTGGTACCGCAACACCTGGAGCTGGTCGGCACGGGCTGCCAAGCCGCTGCTGAAGAGCGCGGGTGGCCGTCAGGGTGCTCGCGTCATCAGCGCCTCACATGCCGCGCTCGGCGCCCGGGAGCTGCACTGCGAGGGCGCCCCGACGCTGCTCTTTACGGAGAATGAAACCAACAACAAGCGTCTCTTCGGCGGGGAGAACGCGACGCCATACGTCAAGGATGCTTTTCATGAGTACCTCTTGAATCGCCGCCACGAGGCGGTCAATCCGGCAGGGAGCGGCACCAAGGCAGCGGCTTACTATGAGCTCGAGGTTCCCGCCGCGGTGAGCGTGACCGTACGGCTGCGGCTCACTGACACGCAGCCGCGGGCGACTGCGGGCCTCTTCGGCATGGTGTTCGATGAGCTCTTCGCGGCTCGCATGCGTGAAGCCGATGACTTCTACCGCTCGATCACGCCGGCGTCCCTCAGCACCGATGAGGCCCGTGTGATGCGCCAGGCCCTCGCGGGGATGCTGTGGAGCAAGCAGTACTTCTCCTTTGACGCCGACTTCTGGCTCAAGGAGCACGGGGCGCATCCGCTCGAGGGGGGTGGCAAGCGTACGGTGCGCAACCGCGACTGGTGGCACATCCTCAGCGAGCACGTCATCTCAATGCCGGACAAGTGGGAGTATCCGTGGTTCGCCGCCTGGGACCTCGCGTTTCACTGCGTCGCGTTGTCGGCGGTGGATCCCGACTTCGCGCGCGAGCAGCTCAATCTCATGCTACGCGAGGTCTACATGCACCCGAGCGGACAGATTCCGGCGTACGAGTGGAATTACGGCGATGCGAATCCCCCGGTGCACGCCTGGGCAACGCTGTTCCTGCATCGTTTCGGACAGTTGCTCGGCGAGCCGCCAGACACCGAGTTCCTGAAGCGTGCCTTCCTCAAGCTCGAGCTCAACTTCAGCTGGTGGGTGAATCGCAAGGACCGCGCCGGCAATAACGTGTTCGAAGGCGGTTTCCTCGGGCTCGACAACATCGGGGTGTTCGACCGCAGCGCTCCGCTGCCGACCGGTGGCTACCTCGAGCAGGCCGACGGCACCGCGTGGGTCGCACTCTTCTGCCAGAACATGGTGGACCTGTCCGTCGAGATCGCGGCGGTCGACCGAAGCTTCATCGACATGTGCGAGAAGTTCGTCAAGCATTTCTTCTGGATTGCCGCCGGCATGAATCGCACGGGTCCGAACGGCATGTGGGACGAGGAGGACGGTTTCTATTACGACGTGCTGCGGCTTCCGGATGGCACGGCACGGCGGCTCAAGCTGCGCTCGATGGTGGGACTCGTGCCGCTGTGCGCGACGAGCGTCATCGAACAGTGGCAGCGCGATCGGGTCGAGCCGCTCGCCCGAACCTGGCAGGCGCACCTGCAGCGCATGCCGGAGCTCCTGGAGAGCGTGCACATCACCGGCCCGGGACATCGGGGAGTTGCGGAGCGGGGCATCCTGGCACTCGTCAACGAACAGCGGCTCCGCCGTATCCTCACGCGCATGCTCGACGAGAAGGAATTCCTGAGTCCGTTCGGGATCCGCGCGCTATCCCGCTATCACCTCGAGCATCCGTACGAATTCGATGTCGGGCCGCAGCGCTACCGGGTCGCCTATTTGCCGGCCGAATCTGACACCGGGATGTTCGGCGGCAATTCCAACTGGCGCGGACCGATCTGGATGCCGGTCAACGTGCTCATCATCCGTGCATTGATCCAGTACTATCTCTATTACGGCGACAACTTCAGGATCGAGTGTCCGACGGGCTCGGGAAAGATGATGAATCTTTTCGAGGTGAGCCGCGAGCTGTCGGCGCGCCTGGCACGCATCTTCCTGCGCGACAGTCAGGGTCGCCGTCCGGTGTACGGCGGAACCGAGAAGTTCCAGACCGATTCGCACTGGCGTGACCACATCCTCTTCTACGAATACTTCCACGGCGACAACGGCGCCGGGCTCGGCGCGAGCCATCAGACGGGCTGGACCGCAGTCATTGCCCGCCTGATCCAGCTTTACGGCGTCGTGGATCAGCAGAAGCTTCTCGAAGCCGGGGTGCGCCAGCAGATTCAGACGGCAGCCTGACCCACCCGGCCAAAGGGGCGGATTGACTCTCCGCACGAGGTGTGCGCCTTGGACACGCAGTTGAACACGCTCGCGCTCTCGCCCGACCTCAGCGCCGCGCGGTTCGAGGGCGTGCGGGAGCTCGGGCCTGCGCCGCCGCCGCGGGAGTCGCCCGGCAGGCCTGCCCCGGGCCACCGCGGAATGTCTCGGATCTTCGGCCCGGGCTTCATCACTGGCGCCTGCAGTGATGACCCCGGCAGCATCGGTACCTATTCGCAGGTGGGCGCGCAGTTCGGATTCGGACTCGCCTGGACGCTTCTCTTCACCTATCCGTTGCTCGTTGCCGTGCAGGAAATCAGTGCGCGGCTCGGACGCGTGACGGGCTGCGGCATCGCCGGAAACCTTCGGCGCCAGTACCCGGGCTGGTTTGCCGGCAGCTTGGTCGGACTGCTGTGCGTCGCCAACATCATTAATCTCGCCGCCGATCTGGGCGCGATGGGGGCCGTGCTCAGGCTGCTGCGCGACGCACCGGCGTTCCTTTATGTGTGCCTGCTGGCACTCGCGTGTGTGCTGTTCGAGGTCTTCAGCGGCTACGAGCGCTACGTGCGCACGCTCAAGTGGCTGTGCCTCTCACTGCTGAGCTACGTGATCGGTGCCTTCGTCGTCGAGGTCCCGTGGAGGGAGGTGGCTCACGCGCTCCTCTGGCCGCCGCTGTCTGCAGCGCCGCAGTACGTGACCGCGGTCGTAGCCGCGCTCGGGACCACCATCACTCCTTACCTGTTCTTCTGGCAGGCTCAACAGGAGGTCGAGAGTGTACGGCAGGCGGCTCGGGTGTTGCCGCTGCTCCGCAGCGCACAGGAGGCGCCTGCCGAGTTCACCCGCATTCGCATCGACACGGTAATCGGCATGGGGCTTTCGAGCCTCATTGCACTCTTCATCGTGATCACGACCGCGAGCACGCTGCATGCCCAGGGCGTGCATACGATCGAGACCGCGGCCGAGGCCGCCGAAGCCCTGCGCGCGCTCGCGGGTCGCTTCACGTTCGTGGTCTTTGCGCTCGGAATCGTGGGCGCCGGGCTTCTGGCGCTGCCGGCACTGTCCAACTCGGCCGCCTATGCCGTCGGTGAACTCCTCAACTGGCGCGTCGGTCGCAGCCACCCACCCAGGCGAGCCCGCGCGTTCTACGCGGGGGTCATCGCGGCGACCGCCATCGGCTGTGTGCTGAACTTTTCACCCATCAATCCGATGCGGGCGCTTTACTGGAGTGCCGTGCTGAACGGCGTGGTCGCGATCCCGCTCATGATCGCGATGATGCATCTGTCGAGCCTCACCAAGGTCATGGGCTCGCTGAAACCTTCTCGCGGTGTTCGCGCGCTCGGCTGGGTGGCCACGGCCGCGATGACGGTCAGTGTGGCGGGGATGATCGTGACCTGGCTGGCGTGACGGCGAACCGAGCCGCCTCACCCGCGGGTCGTGCCAATGACTGGGAAACTCTCGCGGCGCGACCCCACGGCTCCGTGCGGGACAGAAGCCCAACCAGCGCGGTCGCCGTGCGCACGTTCATCTTCTGCATGATGCGGCGCCGGTGGACCTTGATGGTCTTCTCGGCCGCCCCGAGCTCGGCCGCTATCTGTTTGTTGAGGAGCCCGCTCGCCACCAGATCGAGTACCTGGAGCTCACGCGGCGTCAGGCTCGCGAGTCGCCGGGAAACGTCGAGCCGCTCCTGATACTGGGCCCGCTGCAATGCATCGCGGGCGATCGCTTCTGCGACTGCGGCGAGCAGTTCAAGCCGCTGCACCGGCTTCGGCAGGAAGGTCACGGCTCCTGCCTTCATCGCCTGCACCGTGGTCGGGATATCTCCCTGGGCGGTAATGAATACGATCGGCCTGGCGATGCCGCGCGCCGCGAGGGCGCGTTGCAGCTCCAGACCGCTCATCGTGGGCATGCGCACGTCGGCGACCAGACACCCCGGGATTTCCGGATCGTGATCGGCGAGGAACTCCTCGGCCGAAGTCCAAGTGCTTACGGGGTAGCCGCTCGCCTGCAGCATGCGCCCGAGCGCGACCACGACCGTCTCTTCGTCGTCCAGCAGGAAGACCGTTGAATGCGCTTCAGCAGACATGATTCATCCCTTCAATCGAAGGAGCGGTCCCAAGGAACCACCCCAGTCCCGTTATTGTTTCGCAAGCGCTTTGCGCATTATGCCGTGCAGGGGGCTTCATGGCCAAGCTTGCCATCCGTTCTGGTCGCTGAACGCAGGCAAGCCGGCGCATGGGCTCGGCACGCCGGCGCCGCGCCGGGTCTGGCGCCACAGGTATGGACGCTCCGCGGACTCTGCCACTGCCGCGTCGCTTGAGCTCAGGACGGCCCGTCGCTCAGTCTCATGGCGTCGTCGATCGCGCTGACGAGCCGCGCCCGGTGCAGCGGCTTGGCGAGATAGGCCACCGCGCCGTCCGCGAGGCATTGCTGCCGCAGTGTGGACTGCTCGTGTGCGGTCACCACGATGACCGGCAGACGAATCTGAGCGCTGACCAACTGGCGTTGTACGTCGCGCCCGTTGAGCCCGGGCATTTGATAGTCCAGCACCACGCAATCGGGACGGCGGAGTTGCAACGCCTCGAGAAACTCCCTTCCCGAGGCGAATACCGCCACCTCGAATTGCGAGGCATTCAGCATGCGCGCAAGCGCACGCCGGACCGACTCCTCATCGTCCACCACCGCAATCAACCGCCGCACCCCTACCGTCACGTTAACAGTTGGCAACAGGCCCGGCGGCGGCGCCAGTGGACCTTCTACCTATGCTGGCTATACCGCCGCGCTCGCGGTAAAGCGGAATACGGCACCGCGATGCGCCGTGGCGTTCTCCGCCCACAGCCGCCCGCCGTGTGCCTCGATGATCGACCGGCAGATCGCCAGACCGAGTCCGAGCCCCTGCTTCTTCGTCGTGACGAAGGCTTGAAAGATCCGCTCGGTGTCCGCCGCTTCGATGCCGCAGCCGCAGTCGGTGACCGAGCATTCGATGATGCGGCCCCCCTCAAGCGCATGCGTCACGATCGTCAGCTGGCGCTCGGTGAGCGGGTTCTCCGCCATCGCCTCGCAGGCGTTCACGATCAGGTTGAGCAGAACCTGCTGCAGCTGCACGGGGTCGGCGAGCACCGGCAACCCCTGCGGATCGAGCTGCAGGTTCACTGAAACGTGCCGCGTCAGCAGGTCACTGCGCGTAAGCGCGAGCACATCCCGAACCACGTGGTTGAGCTCGACCGGCCGCCGCTCGATCTCGCCGCGGGCAAGCATCGAGCGCAGCCGCCGGATCATCTCGGACGCACGCACGTCGTCGCGGACGATGTCGTGCAAAATGTCCTTGATTTCGCGCAACGCCGGCGTGTCGCACGGCAGGAGCTGCAGGGCTGCCTCCGCGTTCCCCAGTATCGAGGTGAGCGGCTGCGCCAGCTCGTGCGCGAACGCGCCCGAAAGCTCTCCCAGCACGGCAGCGCGGCCGAGGTGCGCGAGCTGCTGGCTCTGCTCACGCGCCTGATTTATCGCCTGCTTGTGCGCAGTGACATCGGCGCGCGTGACGACCGCGCCGCCTTCGGGGCGACGCAGCCGCTCGATGGATATCTCGTACCAACGCTGACCCTCGGACGTGTCTCGCGAGAACTCGAGCTCGCGGTGAATGCTGCGGCCTTCCAGCACGTCGCGCACGCACGCTGCCAGTTCGCCGGCCACGGCGTCACCGCCTTGCGCAGCCGCTGCGCACACCTCGAGGTAATTGTGCCCGAGGTAGGCGTGCTTGATGGGCAGGCTCTCTGATTGCTCGATGAAGCGCCGCCACGACTCGTTCGCCTCGAGAATCACACCCGCCCGATCCAGCACTGCGATCTGCTCGTGGACCGAGGCCAGCACCGCCGAATGCAGCAGCTCGGCCCCGCGACGCTGCGCTTCGGCATGTCGGCGCGACGACAGATCGAATACGTACGCGGTACCCTCACCCGAGGAGCCGGGAAACCTGCAGCCGCCGATCAGCACCGGAATGCGCCGGCCGTCGTGGGCGATGAGCTCGCGCTCGAGCGGAGCTGCTTGCGGATTCAGGCCGAGCCGCGCCGATGCGTCGGGAGCGAAAGCGGCAGCGACCGGCGGTGCGAACAGCGCGTCGAGGCCGGCATCGCCCGAGCAGAGCGCGGTGCGCCCATAGCCCGTCAAGCGGAAGAAGGCTTCGTTCGCATCGAGGATACGGCCGTCCGAGCGCCAAAGAACGATCGGCATCAGGTGGTGCTCGAAAATCGTGCGGAAGCGCGCCTCCGTCGCCGCGCTCTCCTGTTCGAGCGACTTTCGCTCCTCGAGAGCCGCAGCCAGCAGCAGCAGCGACACGCTGGTGAGCACCAGAAACAGCAGCAGCGAGACGACGTTCTCGCCGGGCGTCGGTCCGACGAGGGGACCCGAGCGGTTGAGCACGCCCCACGTGGCGAGCACACCCAGGAGCAACACGGAGCCGCAGGCGCCGACGACCCCAAAACGCACCGCCGCCCACAGCACGATCACAAAGGGGGCGTACAGCAGTGCGGAGGAAAATACGGTCAGGCTGCGCGGAGCGACGAATGAGAGCACCGCCACCGAGACGAGCGTGATCACCAGCAGGGACGCTGCGGCGGCGCTCTTCGTTCGAACCGGCGGGCAACCCTGCCGCACCCAGGAGGCGCCATAGAGAACGAGCGGCACGAGTGTCAGGTTGGCGAACGCGTTGGTCAGCGTGCGCGCCACCGCCGTGAGCCAAAAGCTCGGGGTCACGTTGAATGCCACCGCCGCAGCGGCGATCAATGCACTCGTGCAGATCGGCACGAGCGCGCCAGCGAGCAGAATGAAAATGACCGCGGCGCGGATACGGTCGAGGCGTCGCAGCCCGGGCATGAACGCGCGCAGCAACAACGCTCCCATGAGCGCCGTGCAACAGTTGCCGACATAGCCGATCACCGCATGGGCAGCTGGAACGCTCACCAGTAACGGCTGGACCAGCAGGTGGGCTGGCAGCACCAGGACCAGATAGACCCACCAGGTACGGGGACCCGCGAGCAACAGCGCCGCGAGCAAGATCGCGTTGGGAAGCCAGACTGCGGAAACCGGTGCGCCAGGAAACACCAGCACCGCCCCGACGCCCGCCGCGGCGGCATACGCTACGGCGACTGCGGTTGCAGCAATGAGCGTCCCTGCTGCATCGGGTGCGAGCAGTCGCGACGTCGACCGTGCTGACTCGCCCGCGCCGGCCGCCGCTGAGCCCGCTATCACCGAGCCCGTGGGCACGGCGTCCGAGACCCTGTTCATGTGCGTAAGATCCCTCTGGCGGCGGTGAGTCCAGGGCGGTCTGGCGCTGCCTCGAGGCGCAAGTGTGCACCGCGGCCACCGGCCCCGCCAGCGCGGCGTCGGCGCCGGCTGAGTTCGCAGGTCCGCGTGTGCGCTCCGGAATGTCATACTGAGCATTGACCGCGGACAGAGCCTGCGGGAGCGGCCGCATGTTTGGAACCGGCGAGATCTTCATCCTGTTCTTCGTGACGCTGGGGCCGTTCAAGCTCCTCGGTCCTTTCGAGCAGCAGACGCGCGACCTGAGTTCCACGGCGCTGCGCGGGATCGCGGTGCGGGCCTTCGCCATCGCACTGATCGCCGTCATCGTCGGCGGCACGCTCGGGACGGCGCTGGCCGCGAAGTGGCGGATCTCGGTACCGGCAATCGAAATTGCCACCGGACTGACGCTCTTTCTAGTGGCCATCCGGCTAGTCCTCGCAGCCTACGAGCCGGTGCCCGCGCCACAGCCACTGCCGGAGGCGCCAATGGCTGCAGCGCTGCGGCTCACGTTTCCGCTGGTCGTCAGCCCCTATGGCATTGCCGCGCTGATTGCGCTCCTCGCTTCGACCGATGATCCCGCGACGATCCGGGCGACCTACGTGATCCTCGTCGTCGTCATGGTTCTGAATCTGCTGGCGATGTTCTATGCACGCAGCATGATGCGGGGACTGACGTTGTTGGTGCTGCAGGTGCTCGGGTCGGTGCTCGGGGTGCTGCAGGTTGCCCTGGCCGTGCAGATCATCATCCGCGGCCTGCGCGGGCTGCAGGTCATCCCGGGCTTGCCAGCCTAAGACTTAAGGCCCATGGGTTTGTGCGGCGCGGCACGCACAGAATCTCCTGCCAGGACACGAGACGCAAATCAATGACCGACATCATCGAGCCCAGATCAATCGAGCCCAGATCAGCGGCGCCCACGGACGCCGAAGACCCATCTCGAGCGGAGCCACCGCGCGACGACATGATCTGGATCGCCGGTGGGGTCTTCCACATGGGCTCGGACCATCACTACCCCGAGGAGCAGCCAACACACGCCGTGCGGGTCGATGGCTTCTGGATGGATCGCACGCCGGTCACGAACCGAGACTTTCGCCGCTTCATCGAGGCGACTGGTTACGTGACGTTCGCCGAGATCCCGCCGGATCCAAAGGACTATCCGGGCGCCCTGCCCCATATGCTGAAGGCGGGCTCGCTCGTCTTCACCCCGCCCCCGGGACCGGTGGATCTTCGCGACTGGAGCCAGTGGTGGCAGTTCAGATTCGGTGCCTTCTGGCGGCGACCCTATGGACCAAGCAGCTCGCTCGCCGGGCTCGAGGAGCACCCCGTCGTGCATATCGCCTACCGGGATGCCGAGGCCTATGCGCGCTGGGCAGGCAAGGCGCTGCCGACCGAGGCCGAGTGGGAGTTCGCTGCCCGCGGCGGACTCGACGGGGCAGAATTCGCCTGGGGCAACGAGTTCACCCCACAGGGCCGGCACATGGCCAACACGTGGCAGGGCGAGTTCCCCCTCGAGAACTCGCGCGATGACGGCTATGCGCGCACTTCCCCCGTCACCGCATATCCGCCGAACGGCTACGGGCTCTACGACATGATCGGCAATGTGTGGGAGTGGACCGCCGACTGGTACTCCGCGCGGCACGAGCCGACGGCGGTAAGCCCCTGCTGCCCCTCGGAGAATCCCCGTGGAGCCGCGCAAGACGGCAGCTATGATGCCTGTCAGCCCAACATCCGTATCCCGCGCAAGGTGCTGAAGGGCGGCTCGCACCTTTGCGCCCCGAATTACTGCCGCCGCTATCGCCCGGCCGCGCGCCACGCCGAGCCGATCGACACCTCGACGAGCCACGTCGGCTTTCGCTGCATCGTAAGGGGACGTCATGGCTGATTCGACGGCGGGCGCCGCGCTCGGCCCGATGGCCGGCGCCGCCCCGAGTTCCGCACAGGTCAATACCGAGCTCGCCATGCGCCGGACCGGCATGGCCTTGCAGCGCACGCGCATGGCCGCAGACCGCACATTGATGGCGGTCATCCGCACCTCGCTCTCGCTCATCGGCTTCGGCTTCACGATCTATCAGTTCTTCAACAAGTTGAAGGACGCCGGGGTCCTCAAGAGGGCCGCGCCGGCGCGCAATTTCGGCACCTCGCTCGTGGTGGTCGGCATCGTCATGCTGATACTCGGCATTGTCTATCACGTGATGTTCATGCTGGGGTTGCGCAACCTTCGTAGCGCCATGAAGGCGGAGGGCACCGTTCACGGCGAGAGTGGCTTTCCCGCATCCCTGGTGCTCATCGTGGCCGTGGTTCTGCTGCTCATTGGCTGCGTGGCCGTCATCAGCATGGTGGGGCACGTCGGTCCCTACGACTGATCACTGCGTGGGGTCAACAGATGAGAGAGTGGCTGGGGGTCATCAGCGAGCCGGTAATCGCCATCATCGATGGGATCGCACTGCTGGTCATCGTCGTGGGAACGGCCGAGGTGTTGGTCAAGGTTGTGCGTGCGATGTTCAAGCCCCTTGGGCACCAGGAGGCGCGGGACGCCTGGCTGCGCTACGCGCGCTGGCTGGTCGCGGCGCTCACTTTTCAACTCGCGGCCGATATCATCGAAACCTCCACCAGCACCAGCTGGCAGACCATCGGCCGCGTCGGGGCGGTGGCGGTGATCCGAACGTTCCTCAACTACTTCCTCGAGCGCGACGTCGAACAGCAGCGGCGCGAGGGCACGGGCACGGCCTTGCGGGGCGAGCCGCCTCCTCGTACGGACAGCTGAACGGGGCGGTAGCCGCGACGCCGCTCGTGCCGCTCGCGTGCAGGCCGCCCTTCCCCTCCCCAAAACCCTATTGTTCCCGGCGCTAGAGGCGACCGATGATCCAGGATGCCGACGCGGCGGCCCGGGGACCTGCCGTGGGCCCGCCTCGCCGAGTCTGAGAGGCTCATGAAGCTCGGGGTTACGCTCGTTCTCACGATGTTGCTCGAGGCGTTCGCCGCGCTCATTGCGG
>Ga0187778_10000820_pt1 | contig 22279 bp, 17 predicted proteins | sample 1015_Q2_SP5_20_M_FD_132418 | JGI IMG/M metagenome (GOLD analysis project Ga0187778, IMG submission 132418) | Tropical peat soil microbial communities from peatlands in Department of Meta, Colombia - 1015_Q2_SP5_20_MG | ecosystem: Environmental > Terrestrial > Soil > Wetlands > Peat | place... | reverse complement strand
TGATTAAATATTCGCTCCTGTCTGGGTTCGCGCGGGCGGTTAGCTCAGAGGTAGAGCATTGCCTTCACACGGCAGGGGTCACTGGTTCGATCCCAGTATCGCCCACCATGGAACCGAGGGGTTGCACGCAAGTGTAACCCCTATTTTTTTGAACCGACCAGCGCCGGCGAGTCGCATCTGCATAGTTTTTGTATAGCATCGACGACGAAACCGGCTTCGAGGCGTGATGATGATTGTTTCGTCCAGCACTGGCTTGTCGGTCGATGCTCTGGTGTTCGATGCGTATGGCACGCTGTTCGACGTCCACTCCGTCGAAGCCACTGCGGACCGCTTGTTCCCGGGCCAGGGTTCTGCACTGTCGAAGCTGTGGCGCACCAAGCAGCTCGAATACACGTGGCTGCAGAGCCTGATGCAGAGTCCCACCCAGAGGCGCGAGGACTTCGCCGCGGTGACCGCCCACGCGCTGGAATTTGCGACGGCAGCGCTGGGGCTCAGCATGACTGCGCAGGCTCGTCACCGTCTGCTCGATGCTTATCTGGATCTCTCGCCGTTTCCCGACGCCGAAGTCGCACTGGCGAGGCTGGCGCCGTTGCCGCGCCTGATCCTGTCCAACGGGACTCGCGGAATGCTGGAGCCTCTGGCGGCGGCGACCTCCGTGGCGCGACACTTGGACGCGATCCTGTCGGCGGAGACCGCCGGAATCTTCAAACCGAGCCCGCGTGTGTACCAGCTCGCTGTCGATCATCTCGGCCTCTACCCTGCTCACATAGGCTTCGTGTCGTCCAACTGCTGGGACGCGATAGGCGCCAAGGCCTTCGGGTTCACCTCGATATGGGTCAACCGCACGCGTGCCCCCGTCGATCGCCACGGCCCTGCGCCGGATGCGGTGATCGATTCGCTGGCTGAGTTGCCCGCGCTCCTCGGCAAGGCCTAACGCGGGCTAATGCAGGGAATGTGTAGCCTGGGTTGAGCGCGATGCGCGAAACCCAGGGCTAACGATAGCTCGGTACTGTCGCCCCCGGGTTTCCCCCGGATCGAGTCCGGGGTCTACCCGGGCTACGGCATGTACTGCCCGCCGTTGACCTCGATGACCTGACCCGTCACGTAACCGCTCATCGACTCGGAGGCTAGGTAGACGAAGGTGCCCGCGCACTCCTCCGGCGTTCCAAGGCGGTTCATTGGGATCATCGCTTGCATGGCCTTGAGCTGCTCCTGCGTCGAGTAGCGCTCGTGAAAGGGCGTCGCGATGACGCCGGGCGAAACTGCGTTGACGCGGATGCCGTCGCCGACCACCTCTTTCGCCCACCCGCGCGTCGCGGTCGAGACAAACCCCTTCGCTCCGGCGTAGATGATGGCACCAGCGCCGCCACCATGCCTCGCCGCGATCGAGCTGACATTGATCACGCTGCCGCTCTTCTGCCGACGCATGATCGGGATCACCTCATGCATGAACATGGCCACCTGCACCACGTTGAGGTCGATGACCTGCCGCAGAAATTCCTCGCTGTACTCCTCGATGCGGGTGCGCTTGACCAGCCCTCCCGCGTTGTTGACCAGTACGTCGATGCGGCCGAACGCCGCCAGCGTTTCGGCGACGACCCGCTTGGCGTTGGCGGGTTTCGATAGATCTCCGCCGACGAGCAGAGCTTGCCCGCCGGCCGCGACCACATCGGCCGCCACCTTCTCGGCTGCGGCGCGGCTCGCGTTGTAGTGGACGGCCACGCGCGAACCCAGCCGTCCAAATGCTCGCGCCGCAGCCGCACCTATGCCAGTGGAGGCGCCGGTGATAAGAACGGCCTTGCCCTTGAGATCGGAGGTCATCGGTTGCTCCCGACAGTTGAGGAGGGTAGGACGGGCGCTGCGCGCCGTGCGCGCGTCGCACGATGGGTCAAGCTCGCCTTGGCCTGGCGAGGGCCTTCGTCCGGGGACTCGCCCGGCAGGCGGCGACAGCCTCTCGCAGTGTCGCAATGGCGGCCGGCCGCGGAAAGCTCTTGCGGTACGCGAGCGCGATGCGGCGCGACGGCACGGGCCGCACGAAAGGCACAGGCACCACCAGCCGGCTGTGGTACTTCGGCGTCAGGGCGTCGCGCGGCAGCACAGAGACTCCCAGCCCGGAAGCCACCATGTTGCGGATCGTCTCGAGCGAGTTGGTGCGTGTCACCGGCGCGTCGCTGCGGTTGAGCTCCGGACAGCTCTCCAGCACCTGGTCGCGGAAGCAGTGGCCGACGTTGAGCAGGATCGTGTGCTCGCTCCCCAGCTCGGATGGGTCGATCGACTTCCGCTTGGCCCAGCGGTGCCGCTGCGGCACGACTACCTGGAACGGCTCCTCGTAGAGGAATTCCGTCACCACTCCCGGCGGCTGAAACGGCAGGGCGATGATCGCCGCGTCGATGCGCCCGGTCTTGAGCGCTGCCTCCAGATGCTCGGTGAGGTTCTCTTCGATTTCGAGCGGCATCTGAGGCGCCCGCTCGTTGAGTGCAGGGATCAGGTCCGGAAGCAGGTACGGAGCGACGGTGTAGATCACACCGAGCCGGAAGAGCCCGACGAGCTGATTGCGCCCGGCTTGCGCGATGTCGCGGATCCGCGCCGCCTCCTCGAGCACCTTCTGCGCCTGCGCGACGATGCGTTCACCTGCCGGCGTGACCGTCACCTCCGACTTGGCGCGCTCGAAGAGCTGTATTCCAAGCTCCTCCTCCAGCTTCTGGATCGCGACCGACAGCGCCGGCTGGCTGATGAAGGAACGTTGCGCCGCGCGCCCGAAGTTTCTCTCCTGCGCGACCGCGACGATGTAGCGCAGCTCGTTGAGCGTCATCGGCTCATCGGCGCCGGTTGAGGAAGTCGGCGAATCCCTTGCCGACCTCGGAGTGCTTGAGCGCCAGCTCGACGGTCGCCTCGAGATAGCCGAGCTTGGTCCCGCAATCGTAGCGGCGACCTTCGAACTCGTAGGCGAGCACCTTCTCGTCGGCGAGCAGCCTGGCGATGCCGTCGGTCAGCTGGATCTCGCCGCCTGCGCCCGGCGGCATCGTTCTCAGGTGATGGAAGATGCGGGGAGTCAGAATGTAACGCCCGACCACGGCGAGCGTGGAGGATGTCTGGTCGCGCTTGGGCTTTTCGATGATGCGCCGGATGCGGGACACACGGCCATCGGTGGCTTCGGTCTCGACGATGCCGTAGCTCCCGATATCGGCTGCGGGAACTTGCATGACCCCGATGAGCGAATAGCCCTCGCGCGCGGTGACCTCCGTCATCTGCGCCATGACCGGGGTCGCGGCGTCGATCAGGTCGTCCGCGAGGAGCACCGCGAAGGGATCGGTTCCGATCACCGGCTCGGCACACAGCACGGCGTGGCCCAGCCCGAGCGCCTCCGCCTGACGGATGTAGATGCAGTTGATCCCCGGGGGCGTCGACGCCTGGACCGTCTCGAGCAGGGCGTTCTTGTTGCGTGCGGCGAGTTCGGTTTCGAGCTCGTAGGCCTTGTCGAAGTGATCCTCGATCGCCCGCTTGTTGCGTCCGGTGATGAAGATCATGTCGGTGATGCCCGCCGCGGCGGCCTCCTCGACCGCGTACTGAATCAGCGGCTTGTCGACCACCGGCAGCATTTCCTTCGGGCTCGCCTTGGTGACAGGCAGGAACCGGCTGCCAAGCCCCGCGACCGGGAACACTGCCTTGGTGACTCTACCGAACGCCATGGGTGAGTTTCCTGAGTTGTTGTTCGTCGATCACTGGCACCTCCAGCTCCTCGGCGCGGACGAGCTTGCTGCCGGGATCGGTGCCAGCGACGACGTAGCTCGTCTTCTTGGATACGCTGCCCGAGACTTTGCCGCCGCCGCGCTCGATCAAGTCCTTAGCCTCGTCGCGGGAGAGGGTAGGCAGCGTCCCTGTGAGCACGAATGTGAGTCCCGAGAACGGGCCAGCCGGCGTGCGCCGAGGCACTTGCTCCGGCCAATGTACCCCCGCGGCGCGAAGTTGGGCAATCACCTCGCGGTTGTGACGCTCTGAGAAGAACTGGCGAATGGACTGCGCCAGCACAGGACCGACATCGGGGACTTCCATCAGCGCCGCTTCGTCGGCGTTCAGGAGCGCGTCGAGGTTGCCGAAGTGCTGCGCCAGATCCTTCGCGGTCGTCTCTCCCACGTGACGGATTCCCAGCGCGAAAATGAAGCGCGCGAGCGTCGTGTTGCGGCTGCGGTCGATCGCCGCGACGACGTTGGCGGCGGACTTCTCCGCCATGCGCTCGAGCTCTGCGAGCGCCGCGATCCCAAGCCTGTACAGGTCGACGGGGGTGCGGACGATGTTGGCATCGACCAGCTGGTCGACCAACTTGTCTCCCAAGCCTTCGATGTCCATCGCCCGCCTGCTCGCGAAGTGCAGCAACGCCTGCTTGCGCTGGGCGGGACACACCAGCCCGCCGGAGCAGCGGGCGATGGCCTCCTCCTCCAGGCGCACGATCTTCGAACCGCATTCGGGGCAGCGGGTCGGCATGACGAATTCGCGCGCGCCTCTGGGCCGCCGATCGTGCAGCACGCGCACGACCTCGGGAATGACGTCGCCGGCGCGGCGCACCACGACCGTGTCGCCGATGCGCACGTCCTTGCGCCGCACCTCGTCTTCATTGTGCAGGGTCGCATTGGTCACGGTGACCCCACCGACGAACACAGGTCGAAGGCGCGCCACGGGCGTGATCGCGCCGGTGCGCCCGACCTGCACATCGATGGCGAGAACCTCGGTCGTCATCTCCTCGGCCGGAAACTTGTGCGCCAGCGCGAAGCGCGGAGCGCGCGACACGAAGCCCAGGCGCTCCTGCCAGGCAAGATCGTTCACCTTATAGACGACACCGTCGATCTCGAAAGGAAGTTTTTCACGCTGCGCGCCCATGGAGCGGTAGTAGCCCAGAAGCCCTTCGACACCGTGGACCACGGCGCGCTCGCCACTGACGGGCAAGTGCAGCGCGGCGAGGTAGTCCAGCAGGGCACCCTGCGTAGCGGGCGGTTTCTTGCCGCTCCATTCCACCGCGCCTATGCCGTAGGCGAAAAAGGTCAGACGCCGCGTCGCAGTCACCTTGGGATCGAGCTGGCGCAGCGCTCCAGCCGCGGCATTGCGCGGATTGACGAATACCTTGCCGCCCTTTTCGGTCTGCGCGGCGTTGAGCGCCGCAAAGTCGCGCTTGAGCATCAGCACTTCGCCGCGGACTTCAAAATGTGCGGGAGCCTCGCGCGGAAGCTTCAGCGGAATGGCGCGCACGGTCTTGAGGTTCGCGGTCACGTTCTCGCCGCTGTAACCGTCCCCGCGTGTCGCGCCGAGGCTAATCTGTCCGTGCTCGTAGACGATGCTGACCGCGAGTCCGTCGAATTTGGGCTCCACCGCGTAGTCGATACGGTCGACCCCGAGCGCTTCGCGCGCGCGCCGGTCGAAGGCCTCGGCTTCCTCGCTGGAGAATGCGTTGTTGAGCGAGAGCATCGGCACGCGATGGGTGACAGTGGCGAACTCGGCCGCTGGCTCACCCGAAACCCTCTGCGTTGGCGAATCGGGTGTGGCGAGTTCCGGATACTGGCGCTCGAGCACCTCCAGCTCGCGGAAGAGCTGGTCGAACTCGGCGTCGCTCACCGTCGGCGAATCGAGAACGTAGTAGGCGTAGTTGTGCGCCTCGATCTGCGCGCGCAGCGTGGCTGCGCGGCTCAAGACCTTCGGCGGTACAGCCATGCGCCTACCCGAACAGGCGCAGCGCCCGCGGGCCGCCAGGTTCGATATGCGCTGCGCGCAACGCCGCGGCGGTGGCCTGCACCTGCCCGCGGATCGCGGCGAGGGAAGCATCGGTGAGCGCGCGCCGGTTGTCGTCGACGAGAACGCAATCGAGCGTGTGCGTCATCCGCTTGGCGGCGAGGCGCATCTGATCGAACACTCGCACCGGGTCGGCTACACGCGGCACGTCGAGAATCAACACGACCCCGGGTGTGGCCAGCGCGCGCAAGCTCTCGGCCGTAAACGGCTGCTCCTGCTTGTAGTTCTGCAAGCTGAAACCCGTCGCGCCGGTCTCGTCCGACACGAAGTCGAACTGCCCGGCGGGCGTCAACCGGAAACCGGCGGCCTCGGCGACGCCGCGCAGCCGCGTGCCGGCGATTTGCCCCATGTCTGCTTTGAGCACGGTGAGCCCGATCTGCACGTCCAGGTCGGCGCAGAAGCGGTCGATCTCTTCGGCTCGAGCCGCCTCGCCCGCCACGTCGGAAACGCTGATCGTCGACGGCAAGGCGGCGGCGAAGCGTGACATGGCTTGCAGGAATTCATCGATATGCTCGCGCGTTGCCGCGCCCGCCCGGTTGGCGAGCAGAAGACATGCAGCGAGCACCTGCCAGGGTCCCGACGAGGACGCATCGAGCGGCTGCCACGGCAATCCTGGAGCGCGCTTGCCCAGCCAGCGCACCGGCTTGCCGAACCTGGTCGCCAGCGCTTCGGCGAGCGCGACCGTCTGGACAGGCTGCTCGGGTTCAAGATCGATCACCAACTCGATGTCGGCGTCGGGAGCGATGCTGTCGACTTCGGCGTGCACCGGAACCTCGGGGAGCGCTTCGATGTCGCTCTCCACGTCGGCGAGCGCCTCTTCCTCGCCGCCCGCCTCCTGCACGGCCACCGATGTCGCTCCGGCGGAGGCTGCCCCTCGCAGCATCGGCTCGACGCGATCCGCGTCGAGCCCCGCCGCAGCGGGCTTGCGGAAAGCGGCGTCGATGCGCCGCCTCACGCGGCGCTCCTGCACCCAGTTGATGATGACCACGCCGATCACCAGCACGACCCCGGCGATCAGCAGGGCGATGAACAGCGGGTTCAGCGCCGGCACCTTGTTACCCTACTGCGTCGCGGTTTCGGCAAGCTCGAGCGCCTCGGCGATGTCGACGGCGACCACGCGCGAGACTCCAGGGTCCGCCATGGTGATGCCGATCAGCTGGCCGGCCATCTCCATCGTGATCTTGTTGTGGCTGATGAAGACGAACTGGGTGGCCTCGGTCATGGTACGCACCAGCGCGCAAAAGCGCTCGGTATTGGGATCGTCGAGCGGAGCGTCGACCTCATCGAGCAGGCAGAACGGCGCCGGATTGAGCTGGAACAGCGCGAATACCAGGGCGATCGCGGTAAGCGACTTCTCGCCGCCCGAGAGCAGGTGGATCGTCGTGTTGCGCTTCCCCGGCGGCTGCGCGGTCACCTGCACGCCGGAGTCCAGGATCTCCTCGCCGGTCAGCACCAGCCTGGCTTGGCCTCCGCCGAAAAGCGTCGGGAACAGCCTCCCGAAGTTGACATTCACCGCATCGAAGGTGTGCTGCAGCAGCTGTCGCGACTCGCGATCGATCTGCCGGATCGCGCTCTCCAGCGTAGTCATCGCTTCCGTCAGGTCTAAAGCCTGCGAATCCAGGTACGCCTTGCGCTGCGAGGTCTGCGCCAGCTCGTCGAGCGCCGCCAGATTGACCGCTCCGAGCGAGGCCATGGTCTGCGTCAGGCGCTCGATCTCCGTGGGCAATCCGCTCGCCCTGCCCCACGCCTTCATCTGGGCAGGCAACTCGGCGATGTCGGCGTGCGCTTCGCGCAGTTGCTCCGCGTACTGCTGCTCGGAGAGCGCTGCGGCCTGCTCCTTCAATCGCATCTCGTCGATCTTCGCTCGTGCCGGATCGAGCTTCTGGCTGGCGGCGAGGCGGGCTTCGTCCGCGTTTCGCATTTCGGTGGCGATCGACTCCTGACGGTCGCGAGCCGCGGCCAGAGCCTGCTCCGCCGCAGCGCGCGCGGCGAGCTGAGCCTGCAGCGCCGCCTCCACCGGCTGGCGGTCGATTTGTCCGCGCTCCCCAGAGAGTTGCTCGAGCAGGCTCCGCTGCTGCGCCGCCTGGGCTTGCAGCGCTTCTCGGCGGCGGGAAAGCTCGGCCAGGCGCTCGCGGCAGGCACGCTCGGCGAAACCCGCGTCCTGGGCCGCGAGCTCGGCGGTGCGCACCCGCTCGCGGCCACCCACGAGGGCGGTTTCCGCCTCGCCGGCTTTCTGGCGCGCCTCATCGAGCTGCTCGGCTTCGGCTCGCAGACGCTCCCTCGCGCCGGCGACCTCCGCTTCGATCCTTGCCAGCGCGTCGCGCTCCGCGGCCTCTTCCCGAGTCAGGGCAGCGAGCTCCTCAACGATCTGCGCCCGTCGATGCTCTGCCGATTCGGCAGCCTGCTTGAGTTGAAGCAGCTCGAGTTCCAAGTCGTGACAGCGTCTCTGCTGGGACGAGAACGCCAGGCTTTCGTCGTGGTATTGCTGTTGGCGCGCCTTGAGTTCGGCCTCGGCGGCCGTTCGTGCGGCGTCGGCCGCCGATGTATCCGCCCGCGCTGCGGCGATCGCAGTCTCGAGCTCGCTCAACTCGCGGCGGCGTGCGAGCACGCCGTGCAACTCGCTGTCGGGCGCGAACAGGCTCACGGCTTGCGCGGTCACGACATGGCCCGCCGGTGTGACCAGAGCTTCGCCTTCTGACAGCGACGCTCGTGCGCGCAGCGCGGCATCGAGGTCGGCAACGCAGCGCACGCCGCCCAGCCAGTCGGCGAGCACCCGCGAGATGTCGCGCCGGTTGGCCTTGACCTTGGCGAGCAGCGTGTCGCCGCGAGGCTCGCTGCCTCGCTCCCGGCTTAACGGGGCATAGGCCGCGACCCGCCCCGGCAGAGCTACGCCGCCTTCGGTCCATGCCGCCGCCGATTCGAGCGAGGACACCTCGATGGCGTTGAGCCTCTCGCGCAGCACGGCCTCCAGGGCGTCTTCCCAGCCACGCTCGATGTCGAGCTGCTGCCACAGGCGCTTCGAGCGCTCGAGGCCGTGCGCTGCCGACCATGCGGTAGCGTCGGGCCCGCCTCCGATCTTTGCCTGCAGCGCGGAGAGCGCCTGCGCCCGCGCCTCGCGCTCGGCCAGCGCGCTGCTCGCGGCCTGCCACGCGTCGCTCGCGACGCGATGACGCTCCTGCAGCGAGTGGACGATGCCATTGAGCTCGGTGAGCGCCTTCTCGCGCTCGGCGAGATCGACGCTTTCCTGCTCGAGTTGCTCGCCGACCGCGGCGATTTCCCGGGAGGGGCGCGATGCGAGGTCGCGCTCTTCCGCTTCGAGGCGCTCGCGCCGCTGTGCAATCGTGCCCAGCACCTTGTTCGCGTTCTCGCGCCTTGCTTCCGCGACACCGATAGCCTGCTCGATCTCGCCGATCCGCTGCTGGACGTCGGCCACCGCAGACGCTGTTTCGGCGATGCGCGATTCCAGGGGCTCCATGCCCGCGGCGGCGGTGCGCGCCTCCTCCACGGTTTGCTCCCGGCGGGTCATCGCCGTTTCGAGTTCGATCTCGCCGGACCGCGCCTCGGCGTCGGTCGCCGCGATCTGCGCGGTGATCGCCGTGATCTGCTCGTTGATCTGCGCGGCCTGCTGCTCGAGGCGCCCTTCGCTTTCGCGCGCAAAGGCGAGCTGCTGCTCCAGCCGCGTGACCTCGGCGTTGGCGGCGTAGAACGTCCCCTGTTTTTCGTGCAGGTCGTCGCCCGTGCCGTAGTGATCTGCGCGCAGCGCCTCGAGGCGATTCTCGGCGGCGCGCAGCTCCGCCTGCAGCGCTTCGAACCCCGAGCTCAAGTTGCCGAGCTCGGTGGCGCATCTATCGCGCGCCCGCACGGCGTCCTGCTGCTTCGAATACCACAGCAGGTGCTGCGCCTGCTTGAGCCGCGCCTCGAGCTCGCGGTATTCGTTGGCGACCTTGGCCTGCGCGTCGAGCTTTTCGAGCTGGCTCGCGAGCTCCTGGCGGATGTCCTCGACCCGGGCCAGATTCTCGCGGGTGTCAGCGAGGCGCGCTTCCGTCTCCCGGCGCCGCTCCTTGTACTTCGAGACGCCGGCCGCCTCCTCGAGAAACACGCGCAGCTCCTCCGGCTTGGCCTCGATCACCCGCGAGATCATGCCCTGCTCGATGATGGCGTAGGCGCGCGGGCCCAGCCCGGTGCCGAGAAACACGTCGTGGATATCGCGCCTGCGAACCGGTATGTTGTTGATGTAGTACGTCGAGTCGCCGTCGCGAGTCAGCACGCGCTTGATCGACAGCTCGTCGTAGGTGCCCCATTGGCCCCCGATGCGCCGCTGGCTGTTGTCGAAGAACAGCTCCACCGAGGCGCGGCCCACCGCGGCGCGATCGCCGGCACCGTTGAAAATGACGTCCTGCATCGATTCGCCGCGCAGCGCCGAGGCGCGCGACTCGCCCAAAACCCAGCGCACGGCATCGATGACGTTGGATTTGCCGCAACCGTTGGGGCCGACGATGCCGACGAGCTGCCCCGGGGTTGCGATGCTGGTCGGCTCGACGAAGGACTTGAATCCGGCCAGCTTGATCTGAGTCAGACGCAATTGGAGTTCTTCTGAACTGCACAACGTCGCTGGGGGCGGAGGCGTCGCGCGGGTTTAGCGGTTGCAGTCGCCGCATCAGGCGACCGCCAATCAGCCGTAATTATAGCCGATGAGCCGACCCTGGCCTTCGCTTCTCAGGCCGCCTTGAACGCCTCCTGCGCGAGTCTTCCTTCCTCGACGGCATGACAGGCGACCGTGACGACAGGTTCGCCGGCGACGTGCTTGAGCCTCGGCACTTCGCGGCGGCAGCGCTCTTCGGCGTAGGGGCAACGCGGGTGGAATGCGCAGCCGCGCGGTGGCTCGAGTGGATTGGGAACCTCTCCCCCCACTGCGGTGCGCGGCTTCCCGGTGAGCGTCAAGTCGGGCACCGCGGCGAGCAGCATTCGCGTGTAGGGATGCTGCGGCGAGGCGAACAGGCGCTTTACCGGCGCCAGTTCTACGATGCGCCCGAGATACATGACGCCAACCCGATCGGCGACGTGATGCACGACCGCCAAGTTGTGCGAGATGAACAGGTAGGAGAGCCCCAGCTCGTGCTGCAGCCGTCGCATCAGATTGAGCACCTGCGCCTGGACCGAGACATCGAGCGCGGAAGTCGGTTCGTCGCAGATGAGAAAGGCCGGCTGCGTGGCCAGCGCGCGGGCGATGGAGATGCGCTGGCGTTGGCCGCCGGAGAACTGATGCGGGTACTTGGCGCCGTCCGCGCGCGCAAGTCCGACCTGCTCGAGGAGCGCGCCGACGCGCGCGTTGATGTCGCGAGCGCTTTTCGCGAGCTCGTGCGCGCGGATCGGCTCGGCCACGATGTCGGCGACTCGCCAGCGCGGATTCAAGCTGGCGTACGGGTCCTGGAAGATCATCTGCATGGCCCGGCGCACGGTCGGATCCGGCCCCGTTGCATCGATGCGCCGGCCTGCGAAGCGGATCTCGCCGCGCGTCGGACGGTAAAGGCCGACGATCAACCTCGCCACGGTGGACTTGCCGCAACCCGATTCGCCGACCAGACCCAGCGTTTCACCCTTGGCGATGCTGAAGCTCACGCCGTCGACCGCCTTGAGCACCTGCCGCCGCTGGCGTTCGAGCACGCGATTGAGCCATGGCGGCGAGACGTCGAAGTAGCGGGCGACGTTGTCCAGCTCGACCAAGGGCTGCGCGTCTGGCTGCATGTTCCTCTCAATGCGCGTGCAGCCAGCAGGCGGCATGCGTCGCGCCTACGGGCATGAGCTCCGGCCGTTCCTTCCGGCAGCGCTCGAAGACGTGCGGACAGCGCGGGTGAAATGCGCAACCTCTAGGGATCGCATGGAGCCTAGGCATGGTGCCGTCGATCTGGGCGAGCGTTTCGCGGTCCGCCGCAATCGAAGGGATCGATCCCATCAGCCCCCGCGTGTAGGGATGCGCCGGCCGATGGATCACGTCGGCGACAGGGCCGATTTCCGCAATGCGACCTGCGTACATCACCGCGACCCGGTCTGCCGTCTCCGCGATGACGCCCATGTCGTGGGTAATCAGCATTACCGCTGTGCCGTGCTCCCGGCAAAGCCGTTTGAGCAGCGTAATGATCTGCGCCTGGATCGACACGTCGAGCGCGGTGGTTGGCTCGTCGGCGATGATCAGCCTGGGATTCGCTGCCAGCGCCAGCGCAATCACCACGCGCTGGCGCATGCCACCCGAGAACTGGTGCGGGTACTGGTCGATTCGCCGCTTTGGGGCCGGGATGCCCACTTCGGTGAGCAGATCGAGCGCTCGCTGGCGTGCCGCTCGCGGCGACAGATCGAGATGCGTCATGATCGTCTCGGTGAGCTGGCGCCCGATGGTGTACAGAGGATTGAGCGAGGTCAGCGGGTCCTGGAACACGGCGCCTATCTCCCGCCCGCGCACGCGGCGCAGGTCTTCGGGAGGCAGGTCGTCGATTCGCCGATCGCCCAGCATTATGCGGCCCGCGGCGATGCGGCCGGGAGGATCGATCAACCCGATGATGGCCGAGCCGGTGACCGACTTGCCCGCGCCCGATTCGCCGACCACGCCCAGAACCTCTCCAGGCGCGATCGAGAACGACACCCCGTCGACCGCGACCAGTGTCGCGTCGCGCATGGGAAACTCGACGCGGAGTCCTTCGACGCTGAGCAGCGGTGCGACGGCGGTCATGACGCCGGGCACCACGACCTCGGGTGTAACGCGATCAATCGGTTGCCCCGCAGAGGCTGCAGTCAACATGATCGGCGAGATATCTCAAGCCCGGCTCGTCAGCGCAGCTTCGGGTTGAGGGCATCGCGCAGCCAGTCGCCAAGCAGATTGATCGCCAGCACCATGATCACCAGCGCCGCGCCCGGGAAGATCGTGATCCACCATTCGCCGGAGAACAGGAAGTCGTTACCGATGCGGATCAGCGTCCCGAGCGACGGCTCGGTGGGCGGCACGCCGACGCCGAGGAAGGAGAGCGTCGCCTCGGTGAGGATCGCGGTGGCGATGTTGATGGTCGCCAGAACCAGCACCGGCCCGAGCACGTTCGGCAGGAGGTGGCGCATCATGATGCCGAGCGGGCGGATGCCGATGACGCGCGCCGCCTGGATGTATTCCTTGCTCTTCTCCACCATGGTCGAGCCGCGAACGGTGCGCGCGTATTGCGGCCAGTTGGAGACCCCGATCGCCAGCACCAGAACGAACAGCGCAATCGACCCGTGAGCATCGCGCGGAAGGACCGCTCGCGCCACGCCGTCGACCAGCAGCGCGATGAGGATCGCAGGAAAGGAAAGCTGCACGTCGGCCACGCGCATGATGAATCCGTCGACCTTGCCTCCCGCGTAGCCGGCCATTAAGCCCATGCTCACTCCCAGCAGCATCGCCAACACGACCGCGGCAAGGCCCACGAGCAGCGACACGCGAGCGCCGAACATGATCGCCGAGAGCACGTCGCGTCCCTGGTCGTCGGTGCCCAACAGGTATTCGGCCTTGGCGCCGGCAAGACCGCGCGGCGGGGTCAGCGCGTCCAGCAGATTGAGCGTGGCTAGGTCGAAGGGATTGTGCGGCGCGACCCAGGGGGCGAACAGCGCCGCGCACAGGCATATCGCCAGCACGATCGCCGACACCACCGCGACCGGCGAGCGCCGGAAGCTGTAGGCAAGGTCGCCGTCCCACCACGCGACGCGCTGTTGCGCATCGGCGGCAGGCGCGAGGTCGAGTGGCGTGCCCTCCGCCGCCTCTTCCACCGCAATTACTTCACGACGACCCATTTGAGCCAGTTGGTGTTGTCGGCGAGCTGCACCAGGTCGATGTTCTTGCGCGTGGCCCACGCCAGCGCCTGCTGGTGCAGGGGAATGTGGCCGATGTCGTCTTCGTGGATCTTGAACAACTCGTGGATCATGGCGTTGCGCTTGGCGTCGTCGAGCTCGGAGGCGATCTGCGCACCCAGCTCGTCGACCCGCTTGTTGCTGTACGAGCCTAGATTGAACAGGCCTGCCCCACCGGCAGCGGACGTCGTCATCAGCGCGTAGATCGCGTTCTGAGAGTCGTAGGAGTCCGGCGTCCAGCCAAGCATGTAGAACGAGGTGTTGCGCGCCAGAATCTTCGGGAAATACGTGACCTTGGTCTCCGCCATCAAGTTGACCTTGACGTCGATCTTGGCGAGCATCGCCGCGACCGCCTGGCAGATCGAGGCGTCGTTGACGTAGCGGTCGTTGGGGCAGTTCATGCCGACTTCGAAGCCATTCGGATAGCCCGCATCGGCAAGCAGCTTTTTCGCCGCTGCCGCATCGTAGGGTAGCCGCGGATAGAGGTCCACTGCGAAGCCGCGGATGCCCGGCGCGACCATCAAGCCCGACGGTGTGGCCGCTCCGCGCATGATCGTCTTGGCGATCGCGGCCTCGTCGATCGCCTGGTAGAACGCCTGGCGCACCCGCTTGTCCTTGAACGGGTTCTTGCCCTTGACGTTGGAGAACAGCAGCTCGTCGCGCGACTGGTCCATACCCAGGAAGATGGTCCGCAGCTCCGGGCCCTGGAGGACGACGATGTTCGGATTGGTCTTGAGCTTGTCGACGTCCTGCAGCGGAACCGGTTCCATCATGTCGATCTCGCCGGATACGAGCGCGGCGACGCGCGTCGCGTCGTTCTTGATGGGGGTGAAGATCGCCTCGGTGATGTTGCTGTCGATCTTGCCTCCCCAGTAGCCGGGATTGGGCACCATCACCGTGCGCACGCCGGGCTCGCGCGACTTGAGCATGAACGGGCCGGTGCCGTTGACTCGCATCGTGGCGGCGTTCTCCTTGCCTTTGCGCACGTCCACCGGCTCCATGGAGTTGTTCTTCTCGCACCAGGCCTTGCTCATGATGTACCAGGTGGTGAGGGTATCGGGAAGGATCGGGAAAGGCGTGTTGGTGACGAATTCGACCGTGTGCTCGTCGACCTTCCTGATCTCCTTGAGCGATCCGATCTTGGTCTTCATGTCCGAACCCTCGGCCTTCGAGCGCTCATAGGAGAAGAGGACATCGTCGGCGCTGAACGGCGAGCCATCGTGGAACTTGACTCCCTGTCGCAAGTTGAAGCGCCATATCGTGGGCGCCGTCTGTTTCCACGACGCCGCGAGCAGCGGTATGAGCTCGAGCTTCTTGCCCCGGCCGACGAGGGGCTCGTACATGTTGCCGGTGACGTTGAGCTGGAGGGTCTCGTTGAGCGAGTGCGGATCCATGGAGATCGCGTCGCCCTGGTCGGCGAAGCGGAAAGTCGCCGCCTGCGCCACCCCAGCGCCGAACGCGACGGCGAACGTCATTGCCGCCAGGAACCGATGATGCTGTCTCATGCCGTCCTCCTTGGGAGTTGCAGCTGCTATGCGTGCGCAGGTGTTCGGGCGAGCCGACCGATGGCCGTCATGCAGGCGTCGAAAGCCTGCTGGTAGACCCGGTCCTTCCAGTCGTCGGCGTCGACGTAGAACATGTCCCGAAAGTGTCGCTTGATCTCGCGCTGCTGTGCCAGTGGAGCTTCGGGATGGTTGTGCAGCCAGTGCTCGGCGCGGAACGATTCGAGCACCTGCTCGAGCGGGTATGTCCCGTACTCCAGCGCAATGCCGGCGAAGCTCGCCCGCGGACACTCGTCGCGGGCCGCCACGCCGTTGATCCCGGTCAGCGGCGCCGACCTCGACGAGCCGTCGAGAAACGAGGTGACGCCCTCTCCCCACCACGCCCGGCTCCGCTCGACGCTTGCCCGGTCGTCGGTTCCCGCGTAGATCTTTTCGGCCTCTCCGCGCGGCCCCAGGCCGGTGTGCACGTCGAGCCAGGCCAGCGCGCTGCGCTCGGCCGCGTGCTCGCGCAGCACCGTGCGCAGGATGCGATTGCTCCACGCGGGCTCACCGCCGCCGTAGAACATGCCGCCGGGAAACTGGTACTGCCCTCCGCTCACCGCTGCCTGGTAAGCCTTCGCACCGCGGTTAGCCACCCACGCGTTCAGACGCGCCTCGCTTTTTGGCGGGGGCGGCCACGTCGCGGGCAGAAGCAACTCATGAATTTGTGCATACTCTGCATTCACCGGCAGCGGCGCCGCGAAGTCCACGAAGTTGCGGTTCAAGTCGGCGTTGTCCTCGTTGACGCGGCGCAGGTGGGAGAAGCCGTAGGGGTTGAGCGCGTGCAGCATCAGCGCCGCGACGCCGGATTGCTCGATCGCACCCAGGAACCGCTCGTCGTGCAGAAGCGCCACCTGGCAACCCGACCCGCAAAAGCCTTCCACGCCGTGGGTGGCGGAGATCAGCAGCATGAGCCCCGGCGCGCCGGGCAAGCCCAGCATCGCGAAGTCCATCGAAAGCTCCTCGCCTTGCGCGCCGCGCTCGACCGGATGCACGTGGCGGAACTGCCTAGCCCCCTGCATGCGGGCGGCGTCGTTGAACTTGTCGCGCGCCTCGGCGTAGGTTTGCGCGAAGTGAGGAATAGGGTTCATCGCTGCAACGGCAGCGCTGCCTCGGCAAGCGCAGCCAGATAACCCGCGCCGAGGGGGATTACCTCGTCGTTGAAGTCGTAACGGCTGTTGTGCAGAAAGCAGCCGCCTTCCGCCCCGCCCTGCCCCAGCCTCGCGTACGCTCCGGGCCGCTGCTGGAGCATGAAGGAAAAGTCCTCCGATCCCATCGACGGCTCGAGATCGCGCACCACGTTCTCGCGTCCGACCAGCGCATCGGCGACCTCGGCTGCGAACTCGGCTTCGCGCTCGGTGTTGACGGTTGCCGGGTAGACGCGCTCGTACTTGAGCGTCGCGGTCGCGCCGAAGCCTGCGGCGATGGAGTGGACCAGGTCGGTGAGACGGCGCTCGATGCGATCCTGCGTCTCCGGCCTGAAGGTGCGCACGGTGCCGACCAGGCGCGCCTCGCGAGGAACCACGCTCATGGCCGCGAGATTGCCCGAATGCATGGCGCACAGGCTCACCACGGCGGTGTCGAGCGGGCTTACGTTGCGGGCGACGATCGATTGCGTCGCGGTGATGATGTGCCCGGCAACCAGCACCGGATCGACGGTCATGTGCGGATGCGCTCCGTGGCCTCCGCGTCCCTCGATGTGGATCTCGATGCGATCCGCCGCCGCCATCATCGGTCCCGGCCGCAGGCCGATTTGTCCGGCGGGAAGCGCCGGCCAGTTGTGTAACGCGTAGATCTCGTCGGCAGGGAATCTCTCGAAAAGGCCGTCGTCGACCATCGCCTTCCCTCCGGCGAAGCCTTCCTCGCCAGGCTGAAAGATGAGATAGACCGTCCCGTCGAAACGCCGGGTGCGCGCAAGATAGCGGGCCGCGCCCAGCAGCATGATGGTGTGCCCGTCGTGGCCGCAGCCGTGCATCCTTCCCTTGAAGCGCGAGGCGTGGGGAAAATCGTTCTCTTCGTGCATCGGCAGCGCGTCCATGTCCGCGCGCAGGCCGACAGCGCGGCCGCTCTCCTCGCAAGCGCCGCGGATCACTCCAACGACTCCCGTCCTGCCGATTCCGCGGTGATGCTCGACCCCGGCGGCCTCAAGCTCGCGCGCGACGATCTCGGCGGTGCGATGCTCCTCGAAGCCGAGCTCGGGATGCGCATGCAGATCGCGGCGCAAGGCCGTCAGCTCGGCATGATCCTTGCGCAAGTGCTCGACCGGGTTCATGAGGTCACATTGCGGCAGCCAGCCGCTCGATCCGGAGCCGCGGATCGACCGCGTAATACAGCAGGTCGACGATGAGATTGATCAGCACGAAGACCAGGGCGATGAAGCAAAGGTACGCCGCCATCACCGGCACGTCGGCGAAGCTCACCGCCTGGATGAACAGCAGCCCCATGCCAGGCCACTGGAACACGGTCTCGGTGATGATGGCGAAGGCGATGATGGCGCCCAACTGCAGGCCCGTGATGGTGATCACCGGAACGAGCGTGTTCTTGAGCGCGTGGCCGAAATGGATCGCGCGATCGGTGAGACCGCGTGCGCGGGCGAACTTGATGTAGTCGGTGCGCAGGACCTCGAGCATCTCGGCGCGAACCAGGCGCATGATCAGCGTCATCTGGAACAGCGACAGCGTGATCGACGGCAGGATCAATGCCTTCAATCCGCCCTTGGTCAGCAATCCCGTGGTCCACCAGCCGAAGGCGACGGTCTCGCCGCGCCCGAACGAAGGCAGCCAGCCCAGGATCACCGCGAAGATCAGGATCAGCAGAATCCCGATCAGGAAAGTTGGCAGCGACACCCCTACGAGCGACGCGGCGAGCATCGCTTGCGAGAGCCACGAGTGTCGCCGGAGCGCCGTATAAACTCCGGCGGGAATGCCCACCAGCAGAGCGAGCAGCGCGGCGGAGACGGCAAGCTCGATGGTCGCCGGCAGGCGCTCCTTGAGCAGCGTGGCGACTGGCCGCCCCTGGCGCAGCGACAGCCCGAATTCGCCGTGAACCGCTCGGCCGACGAAGCGGCCGAACTGGACGTAGAAGGGGAGGTCGAGGCCGAGATCTGAGCGCAGGCGAGCGCGCTCCTCCTGGGTCGCGTCCTGTCCCACCATGAACACCACCGGGTCGCCCGTGAAGTTGAACAGGGCGAAGGCGATGAACGCCACCACCGCCATCACGGCGAGGGACTGCGCGATGCGGCGGATGATGAAGGCGAGCACGGGGGTGCGCGATGACGCGCCGCGGTGCCGGTTCGTGGCTGGCGTGCAGCGCGCACCGATGATGCCCAAAGGGTATGGAAGCGTCAATGCGCCTTGTAGCCTGGGTTGACCCTGGACTTGATCCGGGGGAAACCCAGGGCGGCGCAAGCCGGTGCACAAGGCCCCGGGATTCGCCTTGCTCATCCCGGGCTACACATTAAGCTCCGCCGCGCGGTGGCAGGCAACCAGGGCGTCGCCCAAGGGTTGCAGCGCCGGCAACTCGCTCAAGCAGCGCTCAACGGCGTAAGGGCAGCGCTTGTGGAACGCACATCCCGATGGTGGATTGAGCGGCGAGGGCAGCTCCCCCTTGACCGCGACGCGTTCGCGCCGCGCCTTGGCGTCGAGCACCGGAGTACTCGCCATCAGCGCTCGGGTATATGGATGCGCCGGCCGGCCGAATACGCTCGCCTTGGGCGCCATCTCCACGATGCGGCCGAGGTACATCACCGCGACAGAATCGGCGATGTGGCGCACGACCTGAAGATTGTGCGATATGAACAGATAGGCCACACCCAGCCCTTGCTGCAGATCCATCAGGAGGTTAAGCACCTGAGCCTGGATCGAGACATCCAGGGCGGACAACGGCTCGTCCGCGACCAGAAGCCGCGGATTGAGCATCAGCGCCCTCGCGATCGCGATACGCTGGCGCTGGCCTCCAGAGAACATGTGCGGATAGCGCCCGTAGTGCTCGGCTCGCAGGCCCACTTGCGCGAGCATCGCGCGGGCGGCATCGCGCCGCGCGGCGGAGTCCATCGCGGTGTTGATCGCCAGCGGCTCCCCGAGCAACGTGCCCACACGCTTGCGCGGGTTGAGCGAGGCGTAGGGATTCTGGAACACCATCTGCACCTGCGGCCGCAGGCGCTTGAGTGTCGCGGGGTCGGCGTGTCCGACGTCCTCGCCGGCGAGCTTCAACTGTCCCGAGGTCGGGCGCTCGATCATGGTCACCTGCCGCGCCAGAGTCGACTTGCCGCAACCGGACTCTCCGACGACCGCGAGCGTCTCGTGCTCGCGCAGCGCAAAGGACACGCCCTCGAGCGCGCGCACCTCTCCCTTGCCGCGCAGCCATCCCCGCGACACGGTGTAATGACGGGTGAGCTCCCGCGCTTCGAGCAGCGGTGCGGTGGCGTTCACGAGGCTCACCTTGCCATCGCCGGGGTCGCCGAATCCGCGACCCATCCGCGGGTGGGTCTGCCGCTTTCGTCCAGCGGGAAATGGCAGCGGGCCTGCCGTCCGGCTGGACCCGCGAGCGCCGGTTGATCTCGACGACAGCGCTCGATAGCGAATTCGCAGCGCGGGTTGAGAAGACATCCGCCAGGCCGGTCGTGCTGCCCGGGCACGATGCCGGGGATCGCCTTGAGCCGCGCATTGTCCCGATTGCGCTCGGGCAGCGCCGCCAGCAGCGCATGGGTGTACGGATGTCGCGGCACTTCGAAGATTTCCGGTACCCGCCCCGTCTCGACCTGCTGCCCGGCATACATCACGAACACACGCTGAGCGTTCTCGGCGACGATCGCGAGGTCGTGGGTGATGAGCAGCAGCGCCATGCGTTGCTCGCGCTGCAGTCTGCAAAGAAGCTCCAGGACCTGCGCCTGCACGGTCACGTCGAGCGCGGTGGTAGGCTCGTCGGCGATCAACAGCCGCGGATGGCAGGCGATCGCCATGGCGATCATGACCCGCTGCGCCATGCCGCCGGAGAGCTGATGCGGAAAGGCGTCGAGGCGCGTCTCGGCGTCGGGAATCTCGACCTGCCTGAGCAGCTCCAGCGCCCGAGCCCGGCGGACTTTCGAGCTGCGGCGCTCTTCCTCGCCCCCATGCTCGCGCAGCGCCTCGGTGAGCTGAAAGGCGACGGTGAAGCACGGGTTCAGGCTCGCGAGCGGGTCCTGGAAGATCATCGCGATGTCCTTGCCCACCAGCGCGCGCCGCTCCGCGCCCGATAGCGCGAGCAGATCGTGCCCGGCGAAGGCGAGGCGCTTCGCGCGCACGCGCCCCGGGAAGTCGACCAGCCCCATAAGCGCCAGCGCCGTCACGCTCTTGCCGGAGCCCGACTCGCCGACGCAACCGACGATCTCGCCCGCGTCGATGGCGAGATCGACTCCATCGACGGCGACGAAAGGTTCGGCTTCGGTGCCGAATTCGACGCTCAGATTCTCGATTTCGAGCAACGCCATCGCAGCTTATTGTCCAGACATCCTCAGCGTTTCAGTTTCGGGTCCAGCGCATCGCGAAGCCCATCGCCCATCAGGTTGAAGGCGAGCACGGTGATCAGGATGGCAAGCCCGGGAAAGGTCACGACCCACGATGCGCGCTGGATGAACTCCAGAGCGCCCGCCAGCATCGAGCCCCATTCCGGAGTCGGCGGCTGCGCACCGAGGCCGAGGAAGCCGAGCGCCGCCGCGTCGAGGATCGCGGTCGAGAAGCCGAGTGTGGCCTGCACGATGAGCGGCGCCATGCAATTGGGAAGGATGGTGCTGAACATGAGCCGCACCGGCCCGGCGCCGGCGATCCGCGACGAGGCGACATATTCCCTGCCGGCTTCGGAGATCACCGCCGCGCGCGCCAGGCGCACGTAATGGGGCAGGAGCACGATGGCGATCGCGTACATGGCGTTGATCAGGCCCGGTCCCAGGATCGCGACTACGGCGATGGCGAGCAGCAGGCTCGGCAGCGCCAGCATCACGTCCATCAGGCGCATGATCACCGTCTCCGTCGTTCCGCGAACATAACCAGCGACCATGCCGAGGACCGCTCCGGCCGTGAGCGAAATCGCCACCGAGATCAACCCGATGAGCAGCGACAGGCGCGTGCCGTGGATCAGCCGCGAGAGCATGTCGCGCCCGACCGGATCGGTGCCGAGCAGGAAGCGCGCGCTGCCGCCCTGGTCCCACACCGGCGGCGTCAGGGTGAATTCGCGGTACTGCTCGTTCGGCGGGTACGGTGAAACGACGTCGGCGAAGATCGCCAGCAGGATCAGCAGCACGATCAGCGCGAGCCCGATCAGCGCCCCGCGGCTCTGAGAATATGCCTTCCAGAATTCGCGCAGCGGCCCCGGTGCGGCTTCGGGACCGAACTCGATCGCGGCAGCGGTCTCAGGCATGCCTGATCCTCGGGTTCACGACGCCGTAGGTGAGATCGACGAGCAGATTGACCGAGATTACGATCGTCGCCACCAGCAGGATGCCGCCCTGCACCACCGGGTAGTCGCGCGACTGCACGCCGTGCACGAGCCAGTTCCCCACACCCGGCCAGGAGAAAATCGTCTCGGTCAGGATCGCACCGGAGAGCAGCAGGCCGACCTGCAGTCCGATCACGGTGATCACCGGGATGAGCGCATTGCGCAGCGCATGCACGAGAACCACGCGCCACTGCGGCAGACCCTTGGCCCGTGCAGTGCGCATGTAATCCTCGCGCAGCACCTCCAGCATGGCCGAGCGCGTCATGCGGGCGATGACCGCCAGCGGGATCGTCCCGAGCGCGATCGAAGGCAGGATCAGGTGCGAGAGCGCGGAGCGAAATGCCGCGCCGTCGCCGGCGCGCAAGGTGTCGATCAGCATGAATCCCGTCAGCGCGGGAACGTCGTACTCCACCGCGATGCGTCCGGACACCGGCGTCCACCCGAGCTGTACCGAGAACAGGAGGATGAGGAGCAGCGCCCACCAGAAGATGGGCATCGAATAGCCCGTGAGCGAAACGCCCATCACCGCATAGTCGGCCACGGTGTTGCGCCTGAGCGCGGCGATGATGCCGGCGGGAAGCCCGACCGCGATCGCCAGCAGCATGGCGAAGAACGCCAGCTCG
>Ga0187778_10000819_pt1 | contig 22285 bp, 25 predicted proteins | sample 1015_Q2_SP5_20_M_FD_132418 | JGI IMG/M metagenome (GOLD analysis project Ga0187778, IMG submission 132418) | Tropical peat soil microbial communities from peatlands in Department of Meta, Colombia - 1015_Q2_SP5_20_MG | ecosystem: Environmental > Terrestrial > Soil > Wetlands > Peat | place... | reverse complement strand
GGCCCACCGCCAGCGCCAGGCCGGCACCGGCCGCGGTGGCGGCGGCCGCGGGCTGGCCTTCTGCCAACCGGCGGTCGGCCTCCGCCGTCAGCTGCTCCAGCGCCACCAGGTCGATCCAGTCGGCGGCCAGGCGGTACCCGGCGTCGGAGCGCGGCACGCTCGCCGCGCCGAGCGCGGCGCGCAGCCGGCTCACCAGCACGCCGACCTGGTCGGCGGGCCGAGCCGGGAGGCGATCGGGCCAGAGGCAGTCGACCAGCCGGTCCACGCTCACGGGGGATCCCCGGCCGAGCGCCAGGGCGCGCAGCAGGCGCCGCTGCTTGCGGCTGCCCAGCGCGGCGGGTTCCACCCCCTCCACCGACAGGGAGCCGAGGATGCGGACCCGCAGCGCGCCCGGTACGGGCCCATCGCTCCCCGGTGCTCCGGACACGCCGCGATTGTCCTGCACGAGCGCCGTCGGGCGCCGACCCGGCGGACGTCGCCCGGTCAGGCGTCCCACCCGGCGCCGGCGATCACAGCCGGGCGGCCCCCCCGAGCGCCCGGTGCTCCCACCAGTCGAGCTCGGGTCCCGGCCCGCCGAGGGCCTTCTCCCACCCGAATTGCGCCAGGGTGCCCAGCAGCTCCAGGGCAAGCGCGTCCTCCCACCATCCGGCGGTGTCGATGCCGTGATGTTCGAGCGCGTGGCGATAGCCGGAGATGGTGTCCTCCTTGGACTGGGGCAGGCGGGCCGCGTTGAGCGCCAGGTACCAGGCGAGGTCGGCCAGCGGCGACGCCTCACCGGGCACCTCCCCCCAGTCGAGGAGGATCGTCCGCCCGTCGCGGTGCCGGCCGAGGTTGGCCGCCTTCCAGTCGCCGTGCACGAAGGTGTGCGGCACCCGCGCCAGCGCGCGGAGCAGCGCGTCTGGCTCCTCCAGCAACGCCGTGACCACCGCGGCCGCCCGCGGGGCGACCTCGGGGAACCGCGCCCAACCCCGGGCCATCACGGTGGGGACCAGCGCCTCCGATCCGATGGCGGCCTCGGCCTCGGCGACGGCCGGCGAGAACATCAGGTACCGGGCCCGCAGCGGCGTGAGCCCGACGCCGTCGACCCATCCCCAGAAGGTGGCGTGCAGCCGGGCCATGTGGTCCAGGAACCCCAGGTGCTCGTCGAGCTCGAACGGTTCGTCACCGAGGGGGAGCAGCCCCGCGGACACGTCGCGCAGCAGGACCGCACCCACGCCGTCCTCCACCGCGGCGCCGACCACGGCGTGGTCGATGACGTCGGGCACGGCGTCGAGCAGACCCGACGACCACAGCGCGGCGAACCGCCGCCCGCGGAGGTCGCCGGTCGCCCGCATGAGCCAGTCGTCCCGGGCGTCCTGGTACTTGAGCACGAGACGCTCGCCGTCGCGGACGACCCACTCGAAGCGTGCCCCCGACTTCGAATCCTCGGGCACCATGGGCCGGCGCGACGAGCACCCGTCGACCAGTGCCTCGATCGACCCGGCGAGGGGGCGGCCCACCAGCTCGAGCGTTCCCATGGCACCCAGTATGCGCCCGGCCCCTGCAATCCGCCTGCAGAACGGGCCCGCCCCCCGGACCGGCGAGGGCGGGTGGATCAACCGGGCAGCAGGGCGGTGCGGTCGTAGGCGGCGAAGGCCGCGGCGATCTCCTCGGCGTCCTCGGCCGTCAAACGCCGATAGGAGCGCTCCCCGGGCCCGGGTCGCCAGAAGCAGTCCTCGGCGCAGCACCACCCCTCGTTGCGCAGGCCGTGCTTGGTGATCTTGCCGCTGGCCGTCAACGGCAGGGCCGCGCTCACCCGCACGAAGCGCGGCGCCCACTTGGTCCCGAGGTCGGCCTGGTCGGCCAGGAAGCGGCCGAGGCCCTCGGCGAAGCGGTCGGCATCGGAGTCCGGGCGCAGCTCCACCGCCGCCATCACCTGGTCGCCGCTGCGAGGGTCGGCCACCGGGTAGACGGCTGCTGTCACCACCTCGGGATGGCGCTCGAGGATCCGCTCGACCGGGGCGGCGGCGAAGTTCTCCGAGTCGACCCGGATCCAGTCGTCGCTGCGCCCCGCGAACCAGACGAAGCCGTCCTCGTCGACGAAGCCGAGGTCGCCGGTCCAGTACCAGCCCTCCCGGGTGCGGGCGGCGTTGACGTCGGGGAGCCGCCAGTAGCCCTCGAAGCGCGCTCCGCCCGAGCGGCTCACCAGCTCGCCGATGGCGGACTCGGCGTTCTCGAGCCGCCCGTCGGTGCCCAGCCGGGCGCGCGGCCGCAGCTCGCCGGTCTCGGGGTCGACCACGACGACCTCGTCGCCGGCCGGCCCGAGCGCGCCCGGCGGCGTGTCCGGCGTGCGGTTGATCGCCAACCCGCCCTCGCTGGAGCCGTAGCCCTCGACGAGGCGGCACCCGAACCGGCGCTCGAATTCCCGGCGGTCCCGGGCCGAGGCCTCCGTGCCGAACCCGAACCGCAGGGGGTTGCGCGCGTCGTCGGGGCGCTCCGGCGTGGCCAGCACGTAGGCCAGCGCCCGACCGACGTAGGTGAAGCGCGTGACGCCGTAGCGGCGGACATCGGCGAGGAAGCCCGAGGCACTGAACCTCGGCGTCAGCGCCACGCGCGCGCCCACGGCCAGGGCGGGCGCCCACAGGGCCATGACGGCGTTGCCGTGGAACAGCGGCATCGGGCAGTAGCACACGTCGTCGGCCGCGAACCCGTAGAACTCCGAGGCGCGATGGGCGATGTCGGCGAGCCGGCCCTGGGAGCACTGCACGGCCTTGGGTGCGCCCGTCGTCCCCGAGGTGAACAGCAGCAGGAAGAGGGTCCGGCGCGTCACGGCGCGTGGTGCCGGGCGACCGGCGGGCAGTTCCACCTCGGGGAGTGGGTCCAGGTCGACCCGGACCGTGCGCTGTGCCGACACGCCGGTGTCGAGCCCGCGCAGGAGGGCGGCCCCCTCGGCGTCGGTCACGAGCATGCGGCACTCGGTGAAGCGGATGTCGCGCTCGAGCTCGGCCCCGCGCCGCGTCGGGTTGATGCCCACCACCACCGCGCCGGCCAGTGCCGCGCCCCCGAGCCAGAACAGGTAGTCGGGGACGTTGCCGAGCAGGACCCCGACGTGGAAGGGGACGCCGGGGTTGCCCGGCGCCATGGCCAGTGCCAGCTCGGCGCGCCGGCGGCTCTCGGCCACCACCTCGCGCCAGGTCCAGCGCTGCTCGCCGAAGACCAGGCCGACGCGATCGTCCGCGGCGCGGGCGGCCAGGAGCGCGGCGACGGTGGTGGGTTCGCTGACGTCGGCTCCGGCACCGGCCATGGCGAATTTCCTACAGCATCGGGACCCGACCTTCGCACCGCCGGGCCGACCGGTGCCGGTTCTCGATTCCGGTTCCCGATTCCGGTTCCCGATTCCCTCGGCTCCCACCCGGGCTGCTATAGGAGAGGGCACCCGCGGCGGGACAGGGAGGAGATCGGGTGCGGCAACCAGAGGACCTCGACGCCCGGCTGCGGGCCATGGTGGGCCGTCCCGTGGGCGGACGGGGTGTGGCGGTCGCCCCCGACCCCGTGAACCAGCCGATGATCCGGCACTGGGCGGCGGCGTTCGAGGACTGGAACCCCGTCTACACCGACCCCGATGCGGCGGCGCGCTCACGGTTCGGTGCCATCGTGGCACCGCCGCTCATGCTCCAGACCTGGACGATGGCGACGCCGAAGATCAGCGGGATCGCCGAGCGGGGCGGTTCGCCGGTGGAGACCGAGGGGCCCACCGCGCTGGCCGCCCTCGACGAGGCCGGCTACGTCGGCACCCTTGCCACCAACTCTGAGTTCGAGATCGTCCGCTACCTGCGCCTCGGCGAGGTCGTGTCGGCCACGTCGACCTGGGAGTCCTTCACGGAGGAGAAGCAGACCCGTCTCGGGCCCGGCCGGTTCGTCACCTGGGTCACCACGTACACCGACGAGGCAGGCGAGGTGGTGGGCCGCCAGCGGTTCCGCATCCTCAAGTTCAAACCCGAAGGAGCCCCCGCATGAGCGCGCCCGTGCGCAGGACGCCGGCCTGGGGGGACGTCGCCGAGGGCGACGAGCTCCCCGACATGGCCGTCGACGTCACGGCGACCGTCATCGTGGCCGGCGCCATCGCCAGCCGCGACTTCATGCCCGTCCACCACGACCGCGACTACGCCAATTCGCAAGGCGCACCCGACATCTTCATGAACATCCTCTCCGACACGGCGTACTGCAGCCGGTTCCTCACCGACTGGGCCGGGCCCGACGCCGTGGTCCGGCGTCTCGCCATCCGGCTCGGCGTGCCCATGTTCCCGGGGGCCCCCCTCGTGTACTCGGGGTCGGTCACGGGCCACGAGGTGCGCGACGGCGAGGGAATCGTCGAGGTGACGTTCCGCGCCGTGAACGACCTCGGCGAGCACCTGAGCGGCACGGCCGAACTCGGGTTCCCCCTGCCGGGATAGCGTCGACGGGATAGCGTCGGGCCATGGCTGGCTCCGACCCGTTCTCCCCCGCCCGGCTTGGCCCGGTGCAGCTGCGCAACCGCATCATCAAGGCCGCGACATTCGAGGGGCGCACGCCCCGACGGGTGGTGACCCCCGAGCTGATCGAGTTCCACCGCCGCTTCGCCGCCGGTGGCGTCGGTATGACCACGGTGGCGTACTGCGCGGTGACCCGGGCCGGCACCACCGACGGGCACCAGATCGTGCTCGACGCCCCCGAGGTCGGGGAGGGGTTGCGCAGCCTGGTGGACGCGGTGCACGAGCAAGGCGCGGCGATCGCCGCCCAGATCGGCCACGCGGGCCCGGTGGCGAACCCGATGGGGACGAAATCGCCGGCGATGGCACCGTCGCGCGTCTTCAGCCCGCTCGGCATGCGCCGGACCCAGGCGGTGACCGCGCAGGACATCGAGCGCCTCACCGAGCTCTATGCGAGCGGTGCGCGAGTGCTGCGGGAGGCCGGCTTCGACGCCGTGGAGGTCCATCTCGGCCACGGGTACCTGCTCAGCGCCTTCCTCTCACCGAGGATGAACCGCCGCCACGACGAGTTCGGCGGGTCGCTCGAGAACCGTGCCCGCTTCCCGCTCCAGGCGGTGCGGGCAGTGCGCGAGGGGGCCGGGCCCGACATGGCGGTGACGGCCAAGGTCAACATGACCGACGGCGTGCGCGGCGGGCTGTGGCTGACCGAGAGCCTCGAGTTCGCCCGGATGCTCGAAGCCGACGGCTCGCTCGACGCGCTGACCTTCACCGGCGGGAGCTCCTTCGAGAACCCGATGTACTACTTCCGGGGCGAGGCCCCCATCGACGAGATGGCGGCCGTCTTCCCGGGCGTCCTCAAGACCGGCGTGAAGATGTTCGGGGCCCGGTTCTTCAAGGAATACCCCTACGAGGAGGCCTATTTCCTCCCCTACGCCCGCCAGTTCCGCTCGGCGCTGACGATGCCGCTGATCCTCCTCGGCGGGATCACGCGGCTCGACACCGTGCAACGCGCCCTCGACGAGGGGTTCTCGTTCGTCCAGATGGGCCGGGCGCTGCTGCGCGAGCCCGAGCTGCTGGCCGAGATGCGCAAGGACCCCGCGTACGAGTCGCTGTGCGTGCACTGCAACAAGTGCATGCCCACGATCTACACGGGCACGAGGTGCGTCCTGGCCTGAGGCTGTCGGTGCGTCAGCCGTCGCGGCGGTGGCAGTGCTTGGCCTTGCGGCCGCTGCCGCAGGGACAGGGGTCGTTGCGCCGGGCGGCGGCGAAGACCGCCATGACCTCGTCGGCGTAGCGGCCCCGGCGCAGCAGGTCGGCCATCATCCGCATGGCGCCGTCGACGTGCGTGAAGAAGGCCAGGTACCCGGCACACAGGTAGTTGAGCCCGGGCTCCCCCTCGGGTGTGGTGGCGAAGCGGTTCTTCGGGCACTCGCCGTTGCAGGCGAAGCGCACCGGGCAGCGCCGGCAGATGCCGGGCAGGGTGTCGCGTTTGGCCAGCCCGAACTCGCGCTGGGGCTTGGAGGCGAGCAGCTCCACCAGGTGGGTCTGGTTGATGTTGCCCACCAGGTGCTCGGGGTCGACGAAATGGTCGCAGGCGTAGACGTCGCCGTTGTGCTCCAGCGCGACGGCGTCACCGCAGGTCTCGCCGAATATGCACAGGCCGGGCCGGACCCCGAGCCACGACGCCAGGGCGGCGTCGAAGTGCGAGACGAACACCTGGCCGACGTCCCGCACCAGCCACTCGTCGAACACCGCCACCAGGAACCGGCCCCAGGCGTCGGGATCGACGGACCGGTCGGTCACGGCGTCACCTCCGCCGCCGACGGCGTCCGCGCGTTCGACGATGGGGATGAGCTGGAGGTGGCGGAGGCCGAGGTCGTCGCGGAAGAACCGGTAGACCTCCAGCGGGTGGTCCTGGTTGGCGGCGTGCACCGTGCACAGCACGTTGACGTCGACGCCGTGCGCCTGCAGGCGCCCGAGGCCCGTCATGACGCGGTCGAAGGTGGGTCGCCCCCGCTTGTCCACGCGATAGGCGTCGTGGAGCGCCCGGGGCCCGTCGATGCTGATGCCCACCAGGTAGTGGTGCTCGGCCAGGAACGCGCACCACTCGTCGGTGAGCAGCGTCCCGTTCGTCTGGATGGTGTGGGAGACGACCTGCCCCGGTCGGCGGTAGCGCTCGACCAGCGCCATGGCTCGACCGAAGAAGTCGAGGCCCATGAGCGTCGGCTCGCCGCCCTGCCAGGCGACGGTGACCTCGGGCCCGTCGTGGGACTCGATGACCTGGCGGACGTAGCGCTCCAGCGTCTCGGGTGCCATGCGGAACCGGTCGCCGGGATAGAGGGCTTCCTTCTCCAGGAAGTAGCAGTACCGGCAGTCGAGGTTGCAGATGGGGCCCGACGGCTTGGCCAGCACGTGGAAGGCGTCGGGCGCATCCCCGGGCCGGCTCGTGGGCAGCGTCGGCAACGCCGGATCGGTCCCCGCCGTGGCCAGCGTGACCGGAGTGCCCCGCGTGACCGGGGTGCCCTGGGTGCCCTGGGTCATCGGGGTGCGGGTCATCGGGCCTCTCCGCGGGTCTGCGCCGACCGACCGGAGCCTAGGACCGGGGGCGGGCGTCGACGCCGCGACCGGCGCCGTCGCCGGGGAAAAGGGGCTTCGGGCCCTGGCCGGCCTCGAGCTCGTCGCCCCAGGATGAGCAGGCAGGCCACCTTCGCCCCGAGGAGCCCCCATGAGCGACCACTTCGACGTGATCCTTGCCCCCTACGCGTCCGCCGCCGCGGCCCAGCAGGACTTCGACGCCCTGGTCGCCCTGGTGAAGGACAAGACGGTGCGCTCCGAGGGCGTCATCCTCGTCGACCACGACGCGGCCGGCCAGGTGCGCGTGACCCAGACCGGTGACCACCTCGGCCGCAAGGGCCTCGGGTGGGGCGGGGGCGTGGGGCTGGTGGTGGGCCTGTTCTCGCCCCCCCTGCTGGCGTCGGTCGTGGTGGGCGGCGCCGCGGGCGCGCTGGTCGGCCGGTTCGCCAGGCACAAGCTGGACTCGGGACTCGAGGAGGGCCTCGGCGACAAGCTCGCGCCGGGCACCGCGCTGGTCATCGCCATGGTCGACGAGGACGACCGTCTGGCCGCCGAGCGCGCCCTGCAGGGCACGCCGGCCAAGTCGGTGGTGCGCATGGAGAAGGGGAGCCTGCGCGAGCTCAAGTCGGCTCTGGCCGAGGCGGCGGGGAAGTTCACCCCGGACCGCACCGTGCTCCCGATCCCCGACCGCAACTTCGGTGGCACCGCGGGACGCACGCTGCGGGAGTCGGTCGCCGACTGGTCCATGATCCCCGGCCCGCAGGCGCCCGAGGACGCGCCCAACGTGCTCGTGGTGCTCATCGACGACGCCGGTTTCGGCAACACCGACACCTTCGGCGGCCCCATCAGCACGCCTACTCTCACCCGGGTCCAGCGGATGGGCCTCACCTACAACCGGTTCCACGTCACCGCGGTGTGCTCGCCCACCCGGGCCGCCCTGCTCACCGGTCGGAACCAACATCGCGTCGGGTTCGGCTCGATCGCCGAGTACCCCGGTCCGTTCCCGGGGTACAGCGCGGTCAAGCCGCGCACCTGCGCCGCGGTCCCGCGGATCCTGCGGGACAACGGCTACGTCACCGGCGGCTTCGGCAAGTGGCACCTCACTCCAGACAACGTCCAGGGGGCGGCCGGGCCCTTCGACCACTGGCCCCAGGCCTGGGGCTTCGACCACTGGTGGGGCTTCCTGTCCGGGGCGGCGGGCCAGTACGACCCCATCATCACCCAGGACAATTCGACCATCGGGGTGCTGCCGGGCACCGACGGCAAGCCCTACTACTTCCCGGACGACCTCACCGACGAGGCGATCGAGTGGCTGCACGCGGTGCGGGCCCAGGACGCCACCAAGCCGTGGATGATGTACTACTCCACGGGCTGCGCCCACGCCCCGCACCACGTGGCGAGGGAGTGGGCCGATCGCTACAAGGGCCGATTCGACCGTGGTTGGGACGTGCTGCGCGAGGAGACGCTTGCACGCCAGAAGGAGCTGGGCATCGTGCCCCCCGACACGGAGCTGACGCCGCGTCCGGACCTCTTCCCGGCCTGGGACTCGCTCTCGGAGAACCAGAAGAAGCTCTACGCCCGGCAGATGGAGGTCTACGCGGGATTCTGCGAGAACGCGGACTGGAACGTGGGACGGCTGCTCGACGCCGTGGAGGCGATGGGCGACTTGGAGAACACGCTCGTCGTCTACATCTGGGGCGACAACGGCGCCAGCATGGAAGGCACCGTCACCGGCTCGTTCAACGAGATGACCTTCCTCAACGGGATCGTGCTCGACGCCGACCACCAGCTGCAGCTCATCGAGGAGTACGGCGGGATCGAGGCGCTCGGCGGGGACCACACCGCGCCCCACTACGCCGCGGCATGGGCCCATGCCGGCAACACCCCCTTCCGATGGGGCAAGCAGATGGCCAGCCACCTCGGCGGGACCCGGAACCCGATGGTGGTGGCCTGGCCGGCGCGCATCGAACCCAGCGCCGAGATCCGCGCCCAGTTCACGCACTGCATCGACCTCGCCCCGACCATCTTGGAGGCCGTCGGGCTTCCCGAGCCGACCATGGTGGACGGCATCGCCCAGGAGCCGATGGACGGCACCAGCTTCCTCTACACCTTCGGCGACGCAGGGGCCGAGGAGCGCCACACCACGCAGTACTTCGAGATGTTCGCCAGCCGCGCCATGTACAAGGACGGCTGGTGGGCCGCGTCGAAGCCGGACCGGGTCCCGTGGGACTTCTCGCCCGGGGCGATCAGGCGGTTCGGGCCCGAGGGGGACTTCGACCCCGACCGCGACGCGCCGTGGGAGCTCTACTTCCTCCCCGACGACTTCTCGCAGGCCAGGGACGTCGCGGCCGAGCATCCCGACAAGGTCCGAGAGCTCCAGGAGCTGTGGTGGGCCGAGGCCGAGCGCAACCGGGTCCTGCCCCTCTTCGGCGGCGCGTCGGTCATGTTCGGGATCCTGCCGCCCATGCCCACCATGTCGCGCTACGCCTTCGCCGGCGACGTCCAGAACGTCCAGCGCGGGATGGTGCCGCGGATCTTCGGGCGCTCCTATGCCATCGAGGCCGACCTGCAGGTCCCCGAGGGCGGGGCAGAGGGGGTCATCGTCGCCAACGCCGACTTCATCGGCGGGTTCGCCCTCTGGGTCGACCCCGAGGGCCGGCTCCGCCACACCTACTCGATGCTCGGCGTGGAGACCTACCGGCAGCGCTCGAGCGAGCCGCTCCCGACCGGGGACGTGTCGGTGAAGGTGCTGTTCGTGGCCGACGAGTCCAAGCCCGGCACCGGGGGGGTGGTGACGCTGTACGCCAACGACAAGGTGGTCGGCGAGGGCAAGATGCCCCGCACGGTGCCGGTGGCGTTCTCGTCCTATTCGGGCATGGACGTCGGGCGCGACAACGGGCTCGTGGTCGACCGGGAGTACGAGCCCAAGGCGCCGTACGCGTTCACGGGCACCGTCACACAGGTCGTCTTCGACCTCAAGCCGGCGACGCACGAGGACGAGAAGGCGCTGCACGAGCACGCCGCCATGCAGGCCGTCGGCCGGGGGGCCGCCGGCTGAACGGGGGATCATGGCCTGGGATGCGGGCGGCGGTGGTGGGGAGGCCGCGTTCGACGCCGCCGTGCTCGCCGGCCCGTGCCGGGCACCGCGCCACGGTCAGCTGAACAGCAGGTACAGGCTCTTGCCGATCAACCAGAAGCCGGCCACCAGGGACACGACGATGATGACCTGGTCGGTGTGCGTCGCCAGCCATCGGCGAAGGTTGTCGAGGAACGCCTGCGCCTTCTGCGGCCGGAAGCCGGCGTAGAGCTCCATCACCAGGTACGAGGCCGTCGCCACCACGCAGAACAGGACGATGGCGAGCGAACTCTCCCAGCTGGTGAGCTTGGCGCTCACGATGGTCGCCACGCCGGCCGCCACGAGACCCCAGGGCTGGACCAAGAACGCCAGGGCCATGGCGAACCACGGCGACATCGTGTCCACCGTCGCCTGCCACTTGGGCGGCTTCTTGGGCTTCTTGGGCCGGCCCATCCTCCGGTGCTGCCGTGCGGCGACGATCAGCAGTGCGAGGCCGATGGCGATCTTGACGGCCAAGGCGGCGGTGGTGGGGCCGGTCTTGGGCCGTGGTGGCGTGTTCCCGGTGGCCAGCAAGGTGGCCGCCACCACGATCGCCAGCGAGGCGAGCCACCCGAAGACGAAGGCGGCGCCCTTGCGCACGCCGTGTCTGGAGGCGAGAACGAGGATGAACGCCGTGAGCGGGATCGGCTCGAGGGTGATGGCCAGGCCGATGACGATCAGGTCGAGGGTCACGGCGCCATCACCGACCCCATGCCGCCTCCCCTCGGGCTGCGAGAACCGCCCCCGACCATGGAATCGTCTGGGCCGGTCGGGTTCCAGGGTCCTTCGTCACCAGCGCCGCGTGCCGGCGCGCCGGCCCTCAGTGCCGGTGCACGTGTGAGGTGCGCAGCCCCCGACGCAGGGCGCCGACGACGGCGACGACCTCGATCACGCCCCCGATGACGAGGCGCAGCGACCCGAGGAACAGCCCCGTGACGGACTCGGCCACGGCGTCGAAACCTCGCCATGCGAGCCGAACCCATTGCACTGGGTCACCTTCCCGTCGCCGTTCCCATCGCTCGGCTCTCCGCCTGCTGGGTCCAGTGCACCGCGCATCGGCCCGGCCCGACAGAGACGTTGGTCACCGTCGGCACCGGTCGAACGGGGGGTATGGCCGGCGCGCCCTCCGGCCGTCGACGGGGACCGGCTGCGCCGCGGGGACGCGCCGGGAGCGCTCGCCCCAGACGATCGCGCCGGTGGCGGCGAGCACCATCACGCCGACGAAGACGAGCGCGACGATCGCGGCCAGGAGATCGGCCGTCACCGGCCCTCCGGCCACAGGTCTGGCGGCGCCTCGAACGCGATGACGACGTCGACCACAGGCCCCTCGAACCGGGCGATGGCCTCCAACAGGTGGCGCCGGAGGGCGAGCAGACGCCGGGCTCGCGTCCGGAGCCACCATCGCCGCAGCGGGGGAAGTTCCGTGTCCTGCAACGCGACACGTGTGGCGGCCAGCCGGGTGGCCGCCTCCGCCGCCTTGTGGCAGCGGAACGCGTAGGCATGCGCCGCGCAGAAGACCCCGTCGGTGGGGCGGCGGGGACAGGGGACGTCGGTGTCGGCGTCCCGTTCCAGGCAGCGCGCCGCCCCCGCGTGCACGAAGGGATGCGCGGGCATACACCAATTCAACGGCGGGCGCGCCTGTTCGTACAGCCCCTTTCGCGCGATTGCAACGCCGAGCCGAGGACTCTTCGCGCCTCCTTTACGCGAACGGGCCGGTCGGCAGCGGCACGCGCGGGTTCTGGCCGCGGAGCCGTCGCCGACGGCGCGGCGGGTCCGGGCACACCCAGGTGCTAGAACTGCCCTACGTGACGGCCACCGCCAACGCCACCGCGACCTCCACCATCGCCCTGCTCGTGGCCGTGTTCGGGGCCAGCCTGGTGGAGATGGTCGAGGCCCTCACCCTGGTGGTGGCGGCGGGGACACGGAGCTGGCGCTCCGCCTTCGAGGGCACGGCCCTCGCCCTGGTGGTGCTCGGGGTCACCACCGCCGTCATCGGCATCCCCCTGGCACATCTCCTGCCCATCGACACCTTGCGTCTGGTGGTCGGCGCGCTGCTGTTGCTCATGGGGTTGTCGTGGTTGCGCAAGGCGGTGCTGCGCGGCGGCGGCCGGCTGGCCAAACACGACGAAGACGCCGTCTACGTGCGCACCGTCGGTGCGCTGGCCCACGAGCCGGGCGACAAGGTTCGTGACGGTGCCGCCTTCCTGGTGGCGTTCAAGGGCGTGCTGCTCGAGGGCTTCGAGGTCGTCCTGATCGTGATCAGCCTGGGCGCGAGCTCGCACCGTCTCGGGCTGGCCGCCGTCGGTGCGGCCGCCGCGGCCGTAGTGGTCGCGGTCGCGGGTGTGGTCGTGGCCCGCCAGCTCTCCGACGTGCCGGAGAACGCCTTGAAGACGGTGGTGGGCGTGATGCTCACCACCTTCGGCGTGTTCTGGGTGGGGGAGGGCGCCGGCGTGCGCTGGCCGGGCGACGATCTCGCCATCCCCGTCCTGGTGGCGCTCTTCGCCGCTAGCGCCGGGGTGATGGTCCTGTTGGTCAGGCGGGCCGTGTCCGGCGCGCGCAGCGGGGCCCCGGCGGCGCCGACCGCCCTCGGGGACGTGGCCTCGTGACCGGCGCGCTGGGACGGGGCGCGCGGGCCGCGGCGCGCTTCGTGTGGGACTTCCTGGTCGGCGACACGCCCGAGGTCCTGGTGGTCGTCCTCGTGATCGTTGGCGCGGCCTACGCGCTCGGCGGGCACGGTGCGGTCGGCGTCGTGCTCCTGCCGCTCCTCGCCGTCGCCGGCCTCGGGTTCTCGGTGTGGCGGGGGTACAGGGCGCAGCGCTAGGCGGTTCAGCCCACGACGGTGCGGACCATCGTGTAGCTCGCCACCGCGCCGAGCAGGACCGCGAAGCAACGGACGAGGGTCGACGAGGAGACCCGGTCGGCCACGCGCGTGCCGGCCAGGGCACCGGCCAGCCCGGCCACGGTGAAGGGCAACGCGACGTGCCAGTCGACGCCCGTCGTGGCCAGGCGCGTGATCAGCGCGACGGCGGCGTTGACGGCGATGACGAGCAACGACGTGCCCACGGCGACCGGCATGTCGAAGCCCAGTACGAGCACCAGGGCCGGCACGATCACGAAGCCGCCCCCGACGCCGAAGAACCCGGTGAGGAAGCCGACGACGGTCCCCGCGGCGGCGACCCCCACGGCTAGGCGAGCCGAGACGTGCAGACGGGCCCGACTCCCCGGTGGGCGCATGTCGGCCAGGACGGCCCCGGACACGGGCAGGGGTGTCGCCGCGGCCGACGGCGCGACCGGCGGCGCGGCTGTCCGCCGCCCGCCACGGTCGTCGTCGGCCGGGCCCGGGCCCGACGCCCGCACCCACATCCGCCAGGCCACCACCAGCATCACCACGGCGAACGACACCAGGAGGACCGCGGTGTCGACGTGGTGGTTGAGCATGGAGCCGGCGACGGAGCCGGCGATCCCGGCGAGCCCGAACCACAGGCCCACCCCCAGCCGCACGTGCCCGGCCCGCCAGTGGCCCGCCATGGCGCCCAGTGCGGTCACGCCCACGACGACGAGCGACGTCGTCATCGCCTGTTTGGTGCCGAGCCCGACGCCGTAGACGAGGGCAGGCACCGCCAGGATCGAGCCCCCGCCGCCGAGGGCGCCCAAGGCGACGCCGATGGCGAGCCCGAGAGGGACGAGGAGCAGCAGCGTCACGCGACCACCCCGGGCCGGCCGCCGGCGCCCTGGACGGGACGACCGGCCGCGGCCCAGGCGCGCATGCCGCCGTCGAGGTTGACGGCGTCGTACCCGGCGTGCACGAGCGCCGCCGTGGCCCGGACCGACCGGCTGCCCGAGCGGCACACGACGACCAGTCGTCGGTCGGCGGGCAGGGAGTCGAGCCGAGCGCCGAGATCGCCCAGCGGCAGGTGACGCGCCTCGGGCGCGTGCCCGGCCCGCCATTCGTCGACCTCGCGGACGTCGACGAGCAACGCACCGGCACGCACCAGCGCGCTCGCCTCGTCCGGGCCCACGCCGGCACCCCCGCCGACCCGATGCCGTAACCACCCCACGATGCGCCCCTTGTCCTCTCCTCGCCGCGCCGGCCCGCCCCGGCCGCCCGCTGATACCCCATGGGGTATCTGTGCGCCCTGGGGAATATACCCCTTGGGGTATGCTTTGTACAGACGGAGACCGCAGGGCGCGGTTGGTGCCCACCGGAGGAGCCATGTACCGAGACCTCGACGTCGCCGAGCTGGCCGCTCGCCTGGGCACGGCGGACGAGCCGTTCGTCCTCGACGTCCGCGAGCCGGCCGAGTGCGCGGCCTGGGCCATCCCCGGCGCCACCAACGTCCCCGTCGGGCAGCTCGCCGCCCGGGTGGACGAGGTCCCTGTAGACCGGGAGGTGGTCACGGTGTGCGCCTCGGGAAGCCGGTCGGCCACGGCGGCGGAGATCCTGAGCGGCACCGGACGGCGGGTCGCCAACCTGGTGGGCGGGATGGCCGCATGGGCGGGCGTCTACGACGCCGTCACCATGGAATTCGGCGACGTGCGCGTCGTCCAGGTGCGCCGGCGCGGCAAGGGGTGTCTCTCCTACGTCGTCGGGGTGGGCGACACGGCGTTCGTGGTCGACCCCTCGGCGGACGTGGATGTGTACCGGCAGGTGGCCGAGGAACACGGTTGGACGGTCACCAGGGTGTTCGACACCCACCTGCACGCGGACCACCTGAGCGGGGCGCGCGACCTGTCCGCCGTGACGGGGGCGTCGCTGCACCTCAACCCGGCCGACGCGTTCGAGTTCCCCTACGTTCCGCTGCGGGACGGTGACGCCTTCGAGCTGCCGGGAGGGGTGAGCTTCCGGGTGGCCGCGATGCACACGCCCGGCCACACGCGGGGCTCGACGGTCTACGTCGTGGCAGAACGCGCGGTGCTCACCGGGGACACGCTGTTCGTCGAGGGCGTGGGTCGCCCCGACCTCGCCGACCGGGCGGTGGAGTTCGCGCACAGCCTCTACCACTCCCTGCACGACAAGGTCCTGTGCCTCGCGGACGAAGCCGTCGTCCTGCCCGGCCACTACGGGGACGATGTCGTGGTACGACCCGATCGCCCCGTTGCCGCCACACTCGGCGAGCTCCGCAGCGCCTTGGAGCCCCTCGGCTTCGACGAGGACGCCTTCGTCTCCTGGGCGACGGCCGCGGCGGTCCCGAGGCCTCCCAACTACGTGGAGATCGTGCAGGCCAACTCGGGGCGCAGCGCCGTGCCACTCGCGGTGTTGCGGTCCCTGGAGCTCGGCCCGAACCGCTGTGCGGTGTCGGCCTGAGTCCCCGCATTCGAGGAGAGAGGAGACCGAGGTTGCAGCTTCCCGACAACGTCGTCGACGACGTGCGCAAACGGTTGCGCCGCGTGGCGGGCCAGGTGCAGGCGGTCGAGCGCATGTTGGAGGAGGGCCGTGAGTGCCGTGACGTCGTCACGCAGATCTCGGCGGCCACCAAGGCCCTGGAGCAGGCCGGGTTTCGGCTGGTCGCGGCTGGTCTCACCTACTGCCTGTCGAATCCCGACGAGGCCGAGGCCGACGGCTACCCGATCGACGCCGTGCAGAAGATGTTCATGAAGCTCGCCTGATCGGCGAGGGCGCCGATCACTGCGCGACCGGCATCAGGCGATCGCCGGCGCGGCGGGGTAGGCGAACTCCTCGAACGCCGCCCAGGCGCGAGGTCCGTAAACCGTCGCCGGGCCGCCGCACATGAGCAGCGCCACCGACAGAGCCTCGGCGACCTCCTCGGGGCTCGCGCCCGAGCGTGCGGCAGCCTTGGCGTGGTACACGATGCACCCGTCGCACTGCTTGGCCACCGCGATCACCAGTGCCATGAGCTCCTTCACCCGGGCAGGGAGCGCGCCGTCGGCCAGCGCGGCGTCGTGGAGCGCGGCGAAGCCCGCCCACGCCTCGGGCGCGGCCTTGCGAATCGAGCGCGTCGGTTCACGCAATTCGGCGATGACGTCTTGTGCCTGTCCCATGCCCCAACGTTCGGACGCGTCGCGACGCGCGCATAGGGGAGAAGGTCGGTACGGCCCGGGAATGCACGGACCGGCCGGTAGGTTGCAGATACGGGACCGCCGACGACAGGGAGGGTCTGGTGACCACCGTGACCGCCACTATGGCGAATTTCGAGGATCTGACCACCGCCAACGACATTGTCCTGGTCGACTTCTGGGCGTCGTGGTGCGGTCCGTGCCGTATGTTCGGGCCGGTGTTCGAGCAGGCATCGGACGCCCACACCGACCTGCTCTTCGCCAAGGTCGACACCGAAGCCGAGCAAGACCTCGCCCGGGCGTTCGGGATCATGTCGATCCCGACCCTCATGATCATGCGCGAGGGGGTCATCGTCTACGCGCAGGCCGGAGCGCTTCCCGGACCCGCCCTCGAGGACCTCATCGGCAAGGTGTGCGCCCTCGACATGGACGAGGTGCACCGTCAGGTGGCCGAAACGGCCGCGGCCGTCGGCTCGTAGGTCGCGCGCATGCCCGACAGGGCTGCCCGCCAGCGGCATTGGGACGAGGCGTACACCGGCCGCGGTGTGCAAGATGTGAGCTGGTTCCAGGCTGTGCCCCAGATGTCGCTCGAGCTCCTCGAATGCCTCGAGGTCCGCACCACGGCCTCGGTCCTCGACGTCGGCGCCGGCGCGTCCTGCCTCGTCGACACGCTCCTCGACCGGGGCTTCGACGACCTGACCGTGCTCGACGTGTCGGAGGTCGCGCTGCACGCCGTGCGCGACCGGCTGCCCGCAGGCGCCCCGGTCACGCTGGTGCGTCACGACCTGCTCACTTGGCAGCCGGCGCGCCGTTTCGACGTCTGGCACGACCGGGCGGTGCTCCACTTCCTCGTCGACGAGGAGGATCGGCGGTCCTATCGCCGGGTGCTCGACTCGGCGCTCGCGCCCGAGGGCGCCGTCGTGATCGCCACCTTCGCACCCGACGGCCCCGAGACCTGCTCGGGCCTGCCGGTGTCCCGCTACGACGCAGACGGCCTGGCCGCGCTGCTCGGGCCGGCGTTCGCGGTGGTGGCCGTGAGGCATGAGGAGCACGTCACGCCCGCCGGGGTCGTCCAGCCTTTCACCTGGGTGGCGGCGCGCGCCGTGCCCGCGGCGGCGCGCTGAGCTCAGCTCGAGTTCACCGCGGACGACGGGTGCGGCCGTGTCGTATTCCGATCGAGCCGCGTTCGTGGACATGGTCACCGACCACCGAGCCGCCGACCACCTAGCCACCGGCATCGGGACCACCGTCCTGGTCCGCTCGGCGCACCAGGTGGAGGAGCACGAAGCGCGCATGGCGGCCGACGCCTTGCATCTCTTCCTGCCCGACCAGGTCGAAGTGGCTGCCGAAACGGCGGATCACGTCGGATGGGTCGAGCCCGCGGGCACCGAGGAGCCGCCAGGTTGCCGGGGGATGGGCGATCCCGGCGATGAAGAGGTCGGCGCCGGCGCACGTCACCGCCGCCACCTCGGTCGCGTAGGCGTCGCGGCGACCGGCCGCGATCCCGTGATAGCAGCCCACGTCGATCACGAGCTCGAACGGACCCTCGACGCCCAGCGACCGGAGCTGCGTCACGTCGCCGACGACGTAGGTGGGAGCGGGTGTGCCCGGGCGCTGGCGGGCCCTGGCCTCGTTGATCGCCTCGGGCGCGAAGTCGACCCCCACCACCTGCCATCCCTGCGCCGCCAGAAAGCTCGCATCGGCGCCGGTCCCGCACCCGAGGTCCAGCGCCCGCCCCGGTGTGCGTGCACCCACCAGGGAGACGAGGGCGGGGTGCGGTCCTTCGGCGTCCCAGCGGGGGCGGCCGGCGCGATAGGCGAACCGGTAGAACGCACGCGCCATGCCCCCGCCGCGCACGGCTGGCGCGTGCCCGTCGTCGCGGGCCTTGGTCGTCGCCATGGTCACCACCTCCCTTATAGGCCAGCTACTAAGATACTTGTCTACTAAGTAGTATAGCTGCTGCTATAGTTCGGTCAATGGCGACCGCCGATCCGGAGGACCTCGCGGGCACCCTCCAGCGCTTCGGGCTGGCGCGCGACCGCATGCGGGGCGCGCTGGCCCGCCGGGCGGGGATGAGCGAGACCGACCTCGACGCGCTCGAGTACCTCGAGCGCGATGGCCCCTTGACGCAGCGGGAGCTCGGCGAGCGCCTGGGAATCACCTCTGGCGCGGTGACGATGCTCGTCGACCGGCTCGAGGACGCGGGGTGGCTCCGGCGCCGACGCCATCCCACCGACCGCCGGTCGGTGGTCCTCGCGCTCGGGGACAGGGCAGCCAGCGAGGCACCGCCGGGACTGGTCACCTTCCATCGCCGGATCGGTGCGATCGTCGCCGAGGTCCCCACCGCCCACCGCAAGGCCGTGGGCGCCTTCCTCGAGGCCGCGGCAGCCGCGGCAGAGGCGGCCGCCGCCGAGCTGCGGCGCTGAGCGGCGGCCACGGCGGCCGGAGAAGCTTGTCCCCGGCCCGATCATGTGACAAAGTTACAAAATCATGGCTTCTGTTACAGCCCCGGCCTCGTCGCTGGCCACGATCCTGGGCCCGGCCGGGCCGACGGGCGACACGACGGGGGAGCGGATCCTCGACGCCGCCTACGAGCACGTCCTCGACTTCGGCATCCGGAACCTGAGCGTCGAGGCGGTGGCCCGGCGCGTCGGCATCGCCCGGGTGACCGTCTACCGCCGCTTCGCCGGCAAGGACGACCTGCTGCGGGCCGTGCTGTTCCGGGAGGGTCGCCGGGTGTTCGCCCAGGTGGATGCGGTCGTGGCCGGCATGGCGTCGCCCGAGCAGCAGCTGGTCGAGGGCTTCACGGCGACGCTCGCCGCGGTGCGGCTCCACCCGCTCGTCCAGCGGACCCTCCAACGCGAGCCCGAGATGCTCGCCACAGTGCTCGTGCGCCAGGGCGGGGCCATGGTCGCCCTGGCCCGTGCGTACCTGGCCGGGCACATCCGCGCCGGGCAGCGCGCCGGGCGGCTGGCCGGGTTCGACCCGGACGCCGCGGCCGAGCTGGCGGTGCGGCTGTCGGTGTCGTTCCTCCTCACGCCCCAGAGCTGCATCCCCCTCGAGACCGACGACGACGCGCGCGCCTTCGCCCGCACGTACCTGGTGCCGGCCCTGGCGTCGCTCTCGCCCCCGCCGGCCACCGAGGATGCCCGGAGGTCGCGTCGATGACGGTGACCGGTGCCACGCCGGCGCGGGCGCAGTTGCCGGACGAACCGACATGGGTGCCCCCGCGCGCTGGAGCGGCCGAGACGATGGCGGGCGGTGTCGCCGGGGCCATGTCCGGGCTCGGCGCGCCGGTGCTCGCCCCCGTGCTGGCCCTCGCCCTGCGCGGCCTGGGGCCCCGCCCCCGCCCCCGGACGCGCACGGCGGCGCCGTGCGACCCCGGCGACCCGGGGTGGTTCGGGCCCGGGAGCGTCGCCTGGCGCGTGCACGCGGACGTCGCGCTGGCGCCGTCGGGGCTGAGCGCGTTCATGCTCCAGGCGCTGCACCCGCGGGCGATGGCGGGGGTGTGGGACCACAGTGCCTTCGGCGGCGACTTCCTCGGGCGCACCCGGCGGACCGCGGAGTTCGTCCAGGGCGTCGTCTACGGGTCGAGCGCCGAGGCCGACGCGTGGTGCCGGCGCGTCCAGGCCGTGCACCGCCGGGTGGTGGGCACCACGCCCGACGGCCGGCCCTACGACGCCGCGGACCCCGAGCTCGTCGACTGGGTGCACTGCACGGAGTACCTGGCCATCGCCGCGGGCAACCGGCGGTTCGCCGCGCACCCCATGACCGACGACGAGCTCGACGCCTATGTGGCCGAGACGGCTCGGGTGGGCGAGGCGATGGGCGTGGCGAGCCCGCCGCGCTCGTGGGCCGAGCTCGACGCGGCGATGCGCCGGCACCGCCCCAGCCTGGCGGTGGGCGAGCAGGCGGTGCTGGCCGTCCGGTTCCTCCGGGCCGGGCCCGGCCTGCCCGCCGCCGCCCGCCCGGCGTGGGCCCTGCTGGTGGCCGGGGCCACGGCCGTGCTGCCGCCGGTCGCCCGCCGGCTGCTGCGCCTGGCCGAGCCCCCCGTGCCCCAGGTGGCGGCCTGCCGCGCCCTGGTGCGGGCCCTGGGCCGGGTCGGCGGCCCGCCGCCGCAGCTGCTCGACGCGCGCCGGCGTGTCGGCGCCGCGCCGCCGTGAGCGCACCGGCGCGTGCGGGCGCGCTGCTCGGTCCCGACTCGATCCTCTGCCGCCGCGTCAGCGATCCACGGGCGGCGGCCGGTGGCGCGGGCTTCGCCCTCGCCCTGCAGGCCGCGCACCCGGTCGTCGCCGCCGGGACGCGCGACTTCTCCACCTTCGACGCCGATCCCTGGGGACGCTTCTTCCGCACCGTCGACTACGTGATGCTGCTCGGCTACGGCGACCGGGCCTCGGTCGACGAGCTCGCCCGCCGGCTGCGGGAAGCGCACCGGGCCATCCGGGGCGTCGACGGGCGCGGGCGGCGCTACAGCGCCCTGGACCCCGCCGCCTACGCCTGGGTGCACGCGTCGATCGCCCTGGCGATGATCCGCGGGCACCAGCTGATGGGCACGACGCTCGACGCCGACGAGCGCGAGGAGTTCTGGTCGCAGTGGCTTGAGCTCGGCGACGTCCTGGGCGTGCGACGGGCCGAGCTGCCGGCCACGTGGCGGGAGTTCGACGGCTATCTCACCGTCATGGTGGACGAGGTCCTGGAGGACAACGACGTCGTCCAGAGCCTGCGCGCCCGCGCCCGCTTCGCCGTGGGCGGGTCCCCGGCGCGCTGGCTGCCGGCGTCGCTGTGGGGCGCGGCAGGGGTGCCCCTCGGCCGCGTCCTGTACTTCCTCGGCGTGGGCATGCTCCCCCCGGTGCTGCGTGGGCGCTTCGACTTCCCCTGGACGCCGGTGCACGAGGCCGCCTTCCGGGCCTACTGCCGGGCCAGCAAGGCCTCGACCCCGGTGCTGCCCCGGGCCCTGCGCCAGGCGGGGCCCGTCGTGCTGCGGCTGCGCCGGCGCGAGCCCGGCCCCTTCGGCGTCGTCAACGCCGACGCCCGGGCCGCCGGCTGAGTCGCCTCGACGAGCGATGCCGACCGTCGCCCGCGCCGGGCGTGGCAGACGGGCCGGGTGCGAGAAGATCGGGTGATGGAACCGGCGACGGTGGGCGAAGCGATGGAGCGCGACGTGCTCTCGGTGCGGCGCACCGATTCGGTGGTTGACGCCGCCCGCGCCCTGCGGGCGGGCGGGCGCTCGGCCGCCGTGGTGGTCGACGAGTCGGGGCGACCGGTGGGGATGCTCACCGAGCGCGACATCGTCACTCTGGTCGTGGACGGCGCGGACCCGACGACCGCCACCGTGGCCACGCGCATGAGCCTCGGGCTCGTCACCGTCGAACCCGACAGCCCGCTCGAGCGTGCCCACGAGCTCATGTCGAGGCACGGCATCCGCCACGTCCCGGTGGTCCAGGCGGGAGCCCTGGTGGGCATCGTGAGCGGCGACAGCGCGCTGGCGCGCGCCTCGGAGGCGCCCCGTGCCGAGCGGGCGCCCACCGGGATCCTCACCTCCTTCCGCGGGCCCTGGGCCGAGGGGCCGCCGGCGACGGCCATCACCGTGGACGCGCCGCCACTCGACAAGCCCGTCGTGGGCGACGTCGTGCGGCTGATGGCGGTGGGGTGGGTCATGTTCTGGTCGGTGGCTCGGGCGCTGACGCGCTGGGTGGTGCGCCGGCGGGGGCGCTCGCTGGCCTTCGCCGCCTCGTCGGGGCTCGTCGACGCCTTCGAGCGGCTCGGCCCCACCTTCGTCAAGGCGGGTCAGCTGGTGACCTCGTCGCCCGGGGTGTTCCCCGAGCCGCTGGCCGAGGCGTGCAAGCGCTGCCTCGACAGCGTCCCCCCGTTCCCCGCGTCCGAGGTCCGCAGGGTCATCCGCGAGGACCTCGGCCGCCCGCCCGCCCAGCTCTTCAAGTGGTTCGACGACGAGCCCCTGGCCTCGGCCTCCATCGCCCAGGTCCACGCGTGCGTCCTGCCCGACGGCCGGGAGGCGGTCCTGAAGGTCCAGCGTCCCGGGATCCGCAAGACGATGAACGCGGACCTCCGCATCCTCTACCGCCTCGCCCGTCTGGGCGAGCGGACCAAGCTCGGTGACCGCCTCCAGCTGTGC
>Ga0187778_10000818_pt1 | contig 22298 bp, 25 predicted proteins | sample 1015_Q2_SP5_20_M_FD_132418 | JGI IMG/M metagenome (GOLD analysis project Ga0187778, IMG submission 132418) | Tropical peat soil microbial communities from peatlands in Department of Meta, Colombia - 1015_Q2_SP5_20_MG | ecosystem: Environmental > Terrestrial > Soil > Wetlands > Peat | place... | reverse complement strand
TGTTTTTTAGCGGCACCAAGCGGAGCTGCGTCGATCGGTGCCGTCGCGCAAGCGCAAGCTATCCAGCCTAAGGAGTATCCCTATTACATCGAATTTCGCGTCGCGGTAGACGGTGTGTACGGTGTAAGTGATCAAACCCGCGTGTACGATACTGGTTGATGCATTGGCTTAAAGTTCTAACGCACCTACCCGGTGAGCGCGGGTTCGGAAGATGACCGAGGCGCGCTTAATGCGAAACTGACTTAACGGAGCGCGGGCATGAGCCGAGCAACAAACGCGAATACGGATACCGATACCACGGCGTGGCACGCGATAGCCGCCGACGAAGTTGTGAAGGGGCTCGTTACCGACGGCGAGAAGGGGCTCGATGCGGCCGAAGCCGCCGCCCGGCTCCAAAAGTACGGTCCCAATCGCCTGCCGGAGGGCAAAAAGCGGGGACCGCTCATGCGGTTTCTCGCTCAGTTCAACAATATCCTGGTCTATGTCCTTCTCGGCGCCGGCTTCATCAAGCTGATGCTGAACCTGTGGGTCGATGCCGGCATCATCTTCGCCGTGATCGTTCTCAACGCGCTGCTAGGCTTCATCCAGGAAGGCAAGGCGGAAAAGGCGCTGGATTCGATCCGCAACATGCTATCCGCCGAGGCCCGGACGGTGCGCGGCGGCGAGGCGCGCATGATTGCCGCCGAAGCGGTCGTTCCGGGAGACGTTGTGATCCTGGAATCCGGCGACAAGATTCCGGCAGACCTGCGCCTGGTCGACGCCAAGAACCTGCGCACCGAAGAGGCGGCGCTCACCGGCGAATCGGTGCCGGCCGACAAGACGACTGATGTGGTGCCTGCCAATGCCACGGTCGGCGACCGCGAAAACATGGCATTCTCCGGCACGATGGTCGTATCGGGTCGCGCCACTGGCGTCGTTGTCGCGACCGGCACCGAGACCGAGCTCGGCCGCATCAATCAGCTGCTCGCCAGCGTCAGCCCGCTCGAGACCCCGCTCCTGCGCCAGATCAAAAAGTTCGGCTACACCGTCACCGCCGCCATTGGCGTGATCAGCGTGCTGATCTTCGCCTACGGCAAATGGGTGGAAGGCATGGCCTTCGTCGAGTTGTTTCAGGCGGTCGTTGGCATCGCCGTATCGCTCATCCCGGAAGGACTGCCTGCGCTTATTACGATCACGCTCGCCATCGGCGTGCAGCGCATGGCGCAACGCAACGCGATCATTCGGCGTTTGCCCGCGGTCGAGACGCTCGGCTCGGTATCGCGGATCTGCTCGGACAAGACCGGCACGCTCACCTTGATGGAGATGATGGTGGTGTCTGCCGTCACCGCCGAGTCCGCCTATGAGATCAGCGGCGACGGCTATGCGCCCGAGGGCGAAATCCGGGAGGATGGCAAGGCCGCGGGCAAGGACCCAGTGCTTACGCTCATGGGCCGCGTTTCGATGCTTTGCAATGACGCCGAGCTGTTCCAGGACAATGGGGCGTGGAAAGTGGAAGGTGATCCGACCGAGGGAGCGCTCTACCCGTTCGGGAGCAAGCTCGGCATGGATCGCGCTACCGAGCAGGCGGCGTCGCCGCGGATCGACGCCATCCCTTTCGAATCGGAACACAAATTCATGGCGACGCTCCACAAGTCCGCCGCGGGCGAACAGGCCCTGTTCGTCAAGGGCGCGCCGGAAGTCATTCTCGAACACTGCGATCGCCAGCAGACCGCCAGCGGTCAGGCGGCATCGCTCGAGCGCGCGCATTTCATGCAAGCATCGGACCGACTCGCCGCCCAAGGCGAGCGCGTGCTGGCGCTGGCGTGGCTGGAGAATCCGGCCGTCAAGGCCGGTAGCCTCGGTCCGGCTGACCTGCCGAAAACCCTCGTCCTGCTCGGGCTGATCGGCCTTCTCGACCCGCCGCGCAAGGAAGCGATCGAAGCCGTGAAGGAATGCCACGGCGGCGGCATTCGCGTCACGATGATTACCGGCGATCACAAGATCACCGCCGCGGCCATCGCCAAAATGCTTGGTATCGGCGACGGCAAGACCGCGATCACCGGCGCCGAGATCGAGGACATGGATACCGCCACGCTGCAGGAGCGCGTTCGCGATGTCGACGTGTTCGCGCGCGCGAGCCCCGAGCACAAGCTTCGCCTGGTGAAGGCGATTCAGGCTAACAAGCAGATCGTGGCGATGACGGGCGACGGCGTGAACGACGCGCCTTCGCTCAAGAAGGCCGACATCGGCGTCGCCATGGGCATCAAGGGTACCGAGGTCACCAAGGAAGCGGCCGGAATGATTCTGGCCGACGATAACTTCGCCTCGATCACCGCGGCGGTGAAGGAAGGGCGCACGGTTTACAACAACATCGAAAAGGCCATGCTTTTTCTGTTGCCCACCAACGTCGCGCAGGCGCTGGTCATCGCGGTGGCGATTTTCTTGGGCTTCACCATGCCAATCACCGCGCCACAGGTCCTTTGGGTCAATATGGTCACCTCCGTCGCGCTTGGGCTCGTAATTTCCTTCGAGCCGCACGAGATCGACGTGATGAGCCGGCCCCCGCGCGCGGTCGGCCGCCCGATCGTGACCGGCTTCGGCATCTGGCGCATCGTCTTCGTCGGGTTGGCGCTTCTCGCCTATACGATGTGGGCGTTCTTCTGGATGAAATCCCACGGCGGATCGGACGCGCTCGCCCGGACGGTCGCGGTCAACGCCATTACGATCGGCCAGGTATTCTATCTCTTGAACAGCCGCTATCTCTTGGACTCGTCGCTTTCCCTGACGGCACATATGGGAAACAAATACTTGCCGCTCGGCATCGGCGCGGTCGTGATCCTGCAGCTGCTGTTCACCTATGCGCCGCCGTTCCAGGCGATGTTCGGCAACGAAGCCATTCCGCTTTGGGTCTGGCCTCGGTTGTTTGCGGGCGGCTTATTGTTTTTCGCCATCGTGGAGGCGGAAAAGTTCGTCATCCGCTCATCCGATGCGCTGCGCAAAACCGTGACCACGGTGGAAGCCGGAACGTGACGCTATTCACCGCGACCGACAAGATGCGCCGCGGCGCGCCAGGCGTGATACGCCAGCGTTTGTAAGCTTCGAAGCGTGTCGACGCGAGCCATCGCTGCATCGGCGGTCAACGCGCCGCTCGCGACCGCGCCAAGCGTCGCGCTGCGTTGACTGCGCTGCAGTTTCTCTAGCTCCGCGGCACAGCGCTGGAGCCGAACGAGAGCCTCATCGGTCGACACCGCATTTGCCCCTGAGGTGGCGTCGGCGCCGGACGAGGCCGGCGCGACCCGCGGCGGTTGGCCGATATAAGGCAGCACCGCGACTTTGCCTGCAACCGAGGCTGCGCTTCGCATCGCATCCGCGCATAACTCTCCGGCGCGCGCGTCGTCCGGCCCGCCGTGCACGGTTCCGAAGTCGATTTCCCCACTTGCTGTTTCCGCGAGCCGCGAGGCGTGGTCGAGTGCGTGCAATGTGCTTGTGAGTTGCCGCTGTTCGTCGTCGGTGTCGGGCGGTCCGGCCACATCCGACAGGAAGATTTGGGCCTGGCGCAACGCATCGGCAGCCTCAGGCGCCGATATCGCATCCTTTCCCCGACGAACCGGCTCGCCGGAGCTTGCGGCTGCCAGCGATGCCTCGACCGAACCGCAGACCGCCGTGAGCACTCGCGCGATCGTTCGCCGCACCGCTTCGACGGCGACAATCGGCGTCTCGAGCGCCGAGGGATCGAGATAGCGCGTCAGCGGCGAGCCGCGCTCGGGAAGGATGCGCTCGACCAATCGCGTGAAGCGGTCGATCAGCGGCAACAGGACCACGACGCCGACGACATTGTAGGCAGTGTGATAAGCGGCGAGTAGCGTCACGCCGTCGATCGTGCTGGCGGCGCGCACGAGCAGAGGGGTGACGACGGGGAAAAGCACCAGCGCGATCACGGCGGCGATCAGTTTGAACAGCACATAGGCGATGGCCAATCGCTTTGCGGTGGTGCTTGCGCCGATCGCCGCCAACGCCGAACTCGTCGCCGTTCCGACATTCTGCCCGATGATCAACGCACAAGCCTGGTCGAGTCCGACCGCACCGGCGAAGTACGCTGACAACGTCACCGTGATGGCGGCCGTCGACGATTGCATCAGCGCAGTCATGACCAGCCCGACTACGACCAACGTCAGCACCCCAAGCATGCCCCACCACCACTTGGCACCGGGACCCGCAAGAACCGCCGGAAGGTCCGCCGGGTGCAATCGTTCGGCCAGCCCGCCCATGCCCTGCTGCAGGGTCGTCAGCCCAAAAAGCACAAGCCCGAACCCGGCTAGCGCGGCGCCCGCCCCGGATACCCGACCGCTCGTCAGAAGCTTTACCAGCGCGCCTACAAAGATCATCGGCAGTGCGGCGGCCGTAAGCGACACGCGAACGCCGACGAGTGCGACCAGCCAGCCGGTACCCGTCGTGCCGACATTCGCACCGAAGACGAGGCCCAACCCTTGCGGGAACGTCAACAAGCCGGCGCTGACGAGACCAATCGTCGTCATGGTGGTTGCGCTGGACGATTGCACTAGGAGCGTGACGATGGCGCCCCAGAAAGAGCCGCGCAGCGGCGTCGCCGCCGCTTTGCCAAGCACCGTACGCAGCGCCGAGCCGGCCAATGCTTTGAGGCCCTCCGTCATCACGGTCATGCCGAGCAGAAAGAGACCCACCCCGCCTAAGACGGAGATTGCCGTCGACATGCGCACTCCCGAGGTGAACGACGATTAGGCTAATGTTCACTGTATCGCAGCTGCAGCGTGAAAGCAGCCGATGTCGAGGCAGAATGTTCGGCGCGGAGCGATCTTCTATCTTTCTCGGCTCAGTGCCGCACGTGCGGCTTGCAAATCCTTTTTCTTCTTCGCATCCACGGTTGGGTAAGCGAGGTCGAGTTTTTCCACCGTTGCCACAATGGCCGCGGCGACAACGAGCCGGCTGAACCACTTGTTGTCCGCCGGTACTACGTACCACGGCGCGCGTTTCGATGCGGTAGCTCGAATCGCCTCCTGAAACGCGTGCATGTAGTCGCCCCAGAACTTGCGCTCCTGCACGTCGGAGGGCGAGAATTTCCAATTTTTGTCCGGCCTGTCGAGGCGCTCCATGAAGCGTTTTTTCTGTTCCTTGCGCGACAGGTGCAAGAAGAACTTGAGAATGACCGTCCCCTGCCGAGTGAGATAATCCTCGAAATGGGCGATATCGAAGAGCCGCTCGCTCCAGATCCGCTTGGTCGTGAGCGGCGTGGGCAGTTTCTGACGCTGCAGAATTTGCTCGTGCACGCGCACAACGAGGACTTCCTCATAATACGAGCGGTTGAAGATCCCGATCCGTCCCCGCTCGGGCAAGCACTTGAGGTAGCGCCAGAGAAAGTCGTGGTTGAGATCCTCCGACGAGGGCTGCTTGAACGAAAAAACCTGACACCCTTGAGGATTTACACCCGACATGACGTGCTTGATGGTGCCGTCCTTGCCGGCCGCGTCCATGGCCTGGAATACGAGCAGCAGCGACCAGCGATTTTGCGCATAAAGCATGTCCTGCTCCTCCGCGAGCCACTCGGTGCCGCGTTGCAGGAGTTCGGCTGCTTCGCCTTTGTCCAGTCTCAGGCCGCGCGTGTCGCCCGGGTCGAAGTCGGTGAGCCTGAAACCCTTACCCTTTGTGATGCAGAACGGATCGACGTATTTCTCGATGCGCTCGAGGATTTCTTTTCTCGCCATGGCGCAAACTCCTTTTCGCAGAGCCCAGTCTAGCGCCAGCTCCACGATATTGCGTTAAGTGGTGCTGGCTCTTTCGCCGAGTCGACTTTTTATTATCGCTCACGACGAGGGTAGTGCCACGGACACTGCAACCGAGCGTTTGCTGCGGTGCATGAGTCTGTCTGTCTTTGGCACGTTGCGGACATGCCAAGCGTGCCATCGAATGTCTGCTTTGAGGAGTAAAGCGGACGTGCGGTTACAGTGCTGCGATGTCCGAGTCTGACCCATGTCGGACATCGGCGGCCTGCTTCCGCTGTGATGCACAAACGCATTCGATGATGTGCTAGTGTCGATCCGCGGTGATGAGGGCAGTCCATGAAGCGGCGTTGACCTAAAATCAAACGGCTTTCCAGATGACATGCATTTTGCGATGTCCTCCTTCGGAAATTTGCATAAACTAATTGCCCGCCAAGTAATATTCGAGGATCGCTCTCAACCTCCGGAAACAGACAGACTCAACGACAATATCGGTGTGAAACACGGTACCATCTGCCGCTGCGCCCATGGTAGTAGCAGTTGCCGTTCCACCAGTAATGACGGCCGCGGACGCGCCGACCTTGTCTCGCGATAAGTGCGCCGGTGCCCGCTCCAACCAAAGCGCCGATGGCAGCCCCACGGCCGCCACCGGCTAATCCACCAATAAGAGCGCCGCCGGCTGCGCCTCCCAACGCGCCGCGAGCGGTTTGAGCCACAGATGGTTGCGCGATTAACGCAGAAACGATCACCATCGGCGCGAGAAAAAATGTCATTCGATGCATCATTTCTTTAACCTCTCTTCTGAGCAAAGAAACGAAGGAAAAACGCTGAGTGGTTATTCGACTCCGCATCGCCAAGATGTACCTCGCGGCCGAAACCGGAGCCGAAAAATAGATCGCTTCGGTCAGGGTCGCTCGGTGCGTTCTTGCTTGTAATGCGTGTGGGTGACGCCGGTATTGTGCCGCTGCAAACCTGAGGGTGCCTAGTGACGCAATTTGTAGCAGTGCCCGCCGCCCGCAGCCCTTACGTGCGCGCGACACGCATGAAGCGATGCAAATGAGCAGTCGGGGTGTCCCGTAGCTGTTGCCCCTCTTGGCTCCGCACAGTACATGGCGGCGTTGGCGGGGCCTTGGGGATACAGAACGAAGGCGATTGAGAGAAGCATCATTGTAGCGATAAGCCGGAATGTTATTTTCCAATTCAACATTTATATCTCCCTATACTCCTTGTGACTTCTTGCACTTCTTAGCGGAACAAATGTTAATCGCGTAACGTTTGTGAGCATCCCTATACAAAGGTTTAGATTACACGTGGCTACCGTCGGGAGTAAGAGCGGCGCAGATGTACCAAGATTGCAGACACAGTTGCGCCGCCCTGCAGCTGAGGTTCATGCAACGGTTTCGGAAGAGCCGATGTCGCCTTCTGACACGAGGCGAACATGTGCCGATTAATTTGCTGCGATACAGCACAATTCTCGATCAACGATATGCTAGGGTATGGTCCTCGGCCTGAGGATGAAGCCGAGAGACCACGCAAAGTTCGTTAAGCGGTAAAGGGTTTCCTGCGCCTCAGGACATTACACAAGGAGGATCGCCAATGTTCTTCGCACAAGAAGGCTTCACCTATCGGAATTTCCTGATGGATATGATTGCGGTGTTTGCATTTGTCGTTTGGTTCTGGCTGCTCATTGTAATCTACAGCGACCTGTTCAGGCGTCACGACATCTCCGGTTGGGGTAAAGCGCTATGGGTGATAGCGCTGGTTCTAACCTCCTACCTTGGCATCTTTGCCTACCTCATCACCCAAGGGAGAGGTATGGCCGAGCGCAACGCTCAGCAAGCTCAGCAGGCGCGAGACGAACTGCGACGCGTCGTCGGTTTCAGTGCCGCGGACGAAATTGCCAAGCTCGATCAGCTCAAGAAGTCGGGATCGATAACTGAGGCCGAGTACGGACGTCTTCGCGCCAAGCTGGTCTAGTAAGCCGTCTGGGCGAGCGAAGGGGGGTTGGTCATGGACAGCGACTACGTGATCTTCTTCGTAACCGCGCTGTTCGTGGTCATTGGAGCAGGCCTATTCCGAGTCGGCTTGATGAATCTCAAAAGTGATTCGTTAGAGGTCGCTCGAAAAGCACGGCCGTTTATCGCTCTCGGTATTGCCTTCGGTATTGCAGCAGTGCTGATCTTAGTGCTGAGGGTAGTGAAGATAGGAGCCTAAACCTCCGCGAGCTGGCCGAGAAAGCGCACACGGCCTGAGAGCATCGTTCACCTGCAAACGGCAGAATGTCTGCTGTTGGCACAAAGCGGACCTGCTAATTGCGCTGACGGATGTCTGCTTTCAGGAGAATAGCGGACATTGCGACGAAGCTGCAAAGACGGCGTGGCGGATCGCGGCGATCGTCCCTATTGCGGCAGTAACACTCCCTAGCCGGGAGATCCCGCGACGTGCGAGACGGGGGTATTCGCGATCATCGTGCTGCTACCCTGATAGGCTACCACCCCCGCGATGACCGTAATAGCGACCGCAAAGGCGACAAATATCCAACCAACGGTGTCAATTTGCGCCGTGTACTTAGGATCACTGCTCTCGTGCAGGTCTGTCATTTGAGACCTCCACCTTAAACTGCCACCCGCCTAAAGTAAGCACGAGCGCCTTTCAAAATAAAATCAAAAGCCGGTGTAAAATGTTAATTTCAAGTTCTGCTGAAATCGAGTGCGATGCAGCAAAAACGACTGGTGATCCGGTCTAAAAGGGCATGAGAGATCGCGGATGGCCGAACCGGAAGTGGAAGCGGCATGGCGCGCTGAGTTCGAACGCAGCGGCGCGAAAGAACCCCGCGACGCGCTCAACGGCGATGGCTTCACGAATGAATTGAAGAGGCAGGCAGCGTTTCGTTGGCTGGGTGATGAAGCCGAAGCGCAACGGCTCCAGCAGGAGCAAACCTACCACTATCTCAGGTGGACCTTCTTAGTTTTCCTCGGTGTTATGATCGCCGGTCTTATCGCGGTGGGATTGGCGCTATTGCGTTGAGGGACGCAGCAAACTTGATCGAATGATTCGGCTGATGTCTGTTTTTGGCACTTAACGGACATGACGAACGCGCCACTGAATGTCTGCTCTAAGGGGTGAAGCGGACATCGGGCGGACGCACCTCAATGTCGGCTTTTGATGCTGCCCGGTCGCCGCTTGCGGTCTGGCCCAAAGAGCGCATACTCGGCTCGTGGGCGACATAGATCCAAACCTTACGATTAGGGCCCTCCAGCGCAAAGACGGCACGTGGTGTGTGTGCGCTACGCCGCTGTATGGCCTTCCGACATATATCGGAGATTTCAAATCCGAGGTTGAGGCACAAAATTGGATAATTCACAAAGCGAAAGATCATTTTCCTAGACACAATCGGCCCATGCTCGAAACTTGCTGAAGCTTTTTTCGTCGAACCACCGCGGCCGGAAGCGACGCCTCTACCACACCGAAAACACGCGGCCGATATCATAGGCCGCTGCGCCGAGTACACAGAGCGCGAGGCCGCCGCCAATCAGGGAGAGCACGACGACCGATTCCACGCGGTCGATCTTTTGCTGATCGATGTGAAGCTTTTCCACGAAGTGGGCCATGGCACTAGCCCTCGCAATAAAAAGGGGACTACGCCGCCCTTTCTGCATCAGATTATCTTGTGATCGGCACTGGGAACTGTGACGGGTGTCACACAGCAAGACAGGCCGCTCCGCGATCACGCAAGCGCGCGGCGACGGTGCTGGCCATTTTAAGTTGCTCCGGCAATTTCGCGATGTTCGCTGCGATCCGCCCGCGCCTGCCAGGAGCCATCTGACGCGAAGCCCAGCGCGACCATCGATTGGAGAGTTTTTCTTTGATCGTCGGTCCCGGATTTCGGCCCCACCTTCTTCTGCCTCGCGTTTTCAGCGCATGGGCCGTCGGGTTCTTGATCAAAAGCCAATGGGCCGATGGGCCCGAGCGATACGGCAAGCCAAGGCGGTCACGGTGTGGGCAATGCTTGCCGAGGCCGAGAGCCCCTAGCTCCGTAAGGATGTCGAGAAGCCGGCCGCCAGCGCGGCTTGAAAATTACGGCACGTCAAGCACTTGTACAGGAATGCCACCGGCCTTGATCTGAATCAACGCGGGAGGTGGGCGTAGTGTTAGTGACGAAACGCTAAGGGGTCATCGCCGTCGCGTTTAACGCAAAACCGCAATTAAATTGGAGAAAAGCAATGGCTGGAGTCGACAATGCGATCCGCTCATCCGTTCCGGGCGGCAATATTGCCAAACCCTTGATGATCGCTCTCGGTGCTTTGCTCGCGTCAGGCGCTCTGTTCGGAAAAGGTAGCGCGGGACAATCTACGAGCACAGGCACGCAACCGACATCGGACCAGGGTCCCGGTGGACTGCTCGGCGGATTGGGCGGGCTGCTGAACAAATTGCAGCAAGGTGGACTGGGCAACACGACCAATTCCTGGGTTGGCTCCGGGCAAAATCAGCCAGTCTCACCCAGTCAGCTTGGTTCGGCGCTGGGCCCTAATATTGTCAAGACGATTTCGCAGATGTCGGGCATCCCTGAGGACGAGCTTACTAAACAATTATCGCAGGTTTTGCCCGGCGTCGTTGACAAGCTGACTCCTAACGGCCGACTTCCAACGGTAGCCGAGTTATCAGAAGCCTATTTTGAGTCGGACAAATGAAGCGATAAATGGGGTTGCTAGCAGGCCGGACAAAGCAATACTGTTCGGCCTGCTAGCCGGTGCCCGAATGGCACCATCTGGCTCGTGCCTAATGCAGCTTTCGCTTACGTTGCTGCTCTCTTTGATAGATTTCAAGGCAGAACATAAGGAACGCGATAATCGTGTCGTCAGCGCGAGACATAGAATCCCCCGACTCATCGTCTCCGTATCGGACAAGATAACCTGAATCGTTGACCTGATGTGTGCTTTCTGGGCAACGCCTCAGAACCATTTCGATATTTGTTGCATTGCATGAGTCCGGTTTTGGCACAAAGCGGACATGGCGATCGCGCTCAGTGATGTCCGCTTTCAGGCGTAAAGCGGACATCGCGTTTACCGCTGAAATGCGCGAGGATTGTCTTTACACGCTCAATTTCCCTGGACGGCTTTGAACGGCTCCGGTCGGCTGGTGCGGATTCAACATGTGTCCGTCACCGTTGCGGTTTGGACAACTTGGACGGCTTGGACGGCCCTCCTGTTTTTCCGAAAAAGAAAAAATTGTAGGAACGAACAACTGAGCGCTGTGCACGCGCATTGCGCATAGCTCTGTACGCTGGCCGGCCCTGGTCGGAGCGTGGTGAATAACGATGATGTGAGGGGTGCGGTTGGGCCAGAGGTGGTCCGAAATCAGTCGCGGTGCTTACGCTGTGCTTACGCAGGCTCAAGCGGTGTATTTCCTCGACTTGACTATTATTATTAACAGTTTGAGATATCTAATATAAGTATGGCGCGCCCGAAGAGATTCGAACTCCTGACCCCCAGATTCGTAGTCTGGTGCTCTATCCAGCTGAGCTACGGGCGCGGCGTGCCGGAATACACACTGCATTTGATGATAAGTTATATTATCGGATCATCACTCACAGTGATCGCATTACCCGCGCGGAAGCAAAAAACATGCAAAAAACCCTTGTTTTCGCACTTTTCGTTAGCGCACAGGCGCTCGCCTTGTCCTACCCCGCAACTGCACAAACTCTGACTGTCAAATGGGAAGTTCAAAACCGGTTTCGTTTTTATGGGAATGCAACCACGTTTGAGGAATACGCGGCGTCGGCAAAAAGAGCGCTCACCGGAGGCCGCGAAAACTGGATACTTTCGACTGAGCGACAACTCCACAATATGATTCATTGCTCGGCGGAGGCACGAAATTATTTCCAGCCATTAAACCAAACAATCGGGATCTCTATGACTGGAACGGTTGGGCATCGCTCACCCGCGACGAAACCTGTTGGGATCGGAATAGTTTCAAACAAATCAAGGACGGCCGATGCGAGGATTACGTCTTTCCCATCACCCACACCGTCGTGGTGACTGCAAGTGGAGCCTCGATCGATACGCACTGTCAGTGGACCATCACGACGCCTAACAATCCAACCAAAGGCAAAGAAGGATTGTGGAAACAGCGCATGAAGGTCAACGCCGATCTCATGGCTCAGCAGCCGCCTTGCGACCAGGCCGTAGAGGTCGAAGTCCCTTGGACTACCGATGGCAGCGCTTATGTCGACGTGGCTGTCAAAGTCGTCAACGGCGGCGCTTCACAATCGTCGAAGAGGACGAGGATATCGGTGAAGGATATTCTTGTTGTCGGAATGGGCGATTCGTTTGGTGCCGGCAGCGGCGATCCCGACAAGCCTGCACAAATGGACTGGCGAACCGGCATTGCCTATCTGCCATTTGCGCTTCCCGGGCCCGAAAAAATAGTACCCGTACGGATCGGGGGTGACAACAACGGCAATAAGCCGACGAGCGCCGTCTATGCCGCGCAAAGCGAATGGCAGGATATTCGCTGCTTCCGCTCGCAGTACGGCCCGCAATTCCGCACCGCGCTGCACATGGCCGTCTTGTTGGAGCACACGGCAGTCACCTATCTGGACCTGTCATGCTACGGCGCCCGGATTATCGAGGGTTTGTTGAATGAGCAGGCCATCGACACAGGCTACGCCTCCAAGACCCCAAAGCCTCCTGCCCAGATCGGCATGGCCAGTCACCTTCTATGCACCGATCAAGAAAACGTCTCGGACAAGGTGTCATACAAGTTACACCCAGCCCACACAGCCGACGATTGCCGCAATCTTAAGAGCCGCGAGATCTGCGAATACGCGAATGAGTCAGGTAAGATCGTGCGGACGTATCAAAATGAACGCATCAACGCCACCTCGATGACCGCCTGCAAACGATCAGGGCCAAAGCCGTTTATTCGTAACGTTGATGTTCTTCTGCTTAGTATCGGCGGCAACGATATCGGCTTTGCACCCATGGTCGGTGATGTCATCATTGACGACACACGCGTAGTGAATCAGGTCATTCATAGGCTTGGAACGCTGGTTGGCGATATTCATTCCGGGTCAGTAGGCATGGATCGGCTTGCATTATTGAAGAGCAAGTATGACGTTCTCGACACGGCGATTTCAGAGTTCATCCCACTCTGGCAGGGATCAAAGAAACCGATTTTCCTCTCCGCCTATCCGTTGCCGATCGATGATGCTGGCGGGAGTTTGTGCGGTACGCCGAAAAACGTGGACTCTGCCAACGCAGCGTTGAATATCAACGGCGTTTTTTCGCAATTCGGAATAAAAAAGCCTTACAGCCGCCACGATACCCCACTAAGTCGATTACAGAGCGTTGCCAAAACCAGTTGTGCGTTAAACTTACGGCGCTTTGCCTGGTTCGATGGCGGCCCCCAAGCCCAGGTAATCGTCGGCGAGCTGACGGGCGAAAAGGCGCCATGCGCTGGCCAAGCTTCCCAAGCTGTACCGACGCCGGGCGAGACAAATCTTGGCTGGCAATTTGTTCCCGAAGCTCTCTTTGCATTTCGGGAGCATGGATTTTGTGCTTTGGCGGAGCACGAACCCGCAGGATATATCCCGGAATTTTCCCAGGGAGGTTCGGACCAGCCATGGAAGCCGGATTATCAACACATGCGTCCATATGAGACTCGTCAGCGCTGGATAAGAACGCCGAATGATGCCTTTGTGGTGACCAATTGGCAGACCGGGGCGGCTAATCTCATCGATTTTGTAAACCTGATGGCCGCTGCAACCACGACGGCGATGCATCCGACGGCCGAGGGTTACGCGGCGATGGCGGACGCGCTGTTGGGGCGCGTGACAACATTTATTTGTACCGAACGCAAGACAGAATTTGAGAAAGAGACCTTATGTAGCGTGCCGTAGGATAGTGACTAGCGTGCCGACTTCCCGGGTGCGCCGCCACATTCTTGGTCAAGCCTATTGAAGAGGAATACGGACGGCGCAAGCCGTTCACATTCCGCTTCACTTTTCGCAGTGACCAAACGGAATTTGCCTCGTACACGCCGCTAAAAATCAAATACCAGTTTTCCTGTCACGGACAATTCACAGAAAAGCAAAATTACCTCCGATAACGCGCTTTCTCGGAAGTAATTAGATGTCTGCTTTAGCTCCAACAGCGGACGTTTGACTCGATTCGGTCGACGTCCGCTAAGTGTCAATAAGCGACATTCGGACTATCGGCGCTCATTTGACGTTTTCAAACCTTCGGGACGGTGGCCATCGATCACGTACCCACGCCAGTGGTGAAAGCTCGTGTGGGCTAGACGACAAAGCTTATTCCGCAGGAGCGATAGGAGGAACCTCAGTAATAAGGCGAGCTCCGCGCTTAAAGGTGACGTAACTCCACAGCCAGGTTATGGCGACAACGAAACGATTCCTGATGCCAATTAGAAAATAGATGTGCACCACACTCCAAAACATCCAACCGATAAAGCCCCTGAGTTGAAGGGGGCCGAGTTCTACGACGGCGGCACGTCGACCGATGGTCGCCAGACTTCCCTCATGCCGATAACGAAATGGCGGCAGTGATTGTCCGGCAACACGCGCCGCTATGAGCTTACCAACATATTTGCCCATCTGTTTGGCGGCCGATGCGAGACCGGGAACTGGTAGTCCGCTGGCATCTTTCACGGAAGCTGTGTCACCGATCACAAATATATTGTTGAAGCCCTGCAGTGAGAGATCCGGGCAAACAACCACGCGACCGCCGCGATCGTGCTCAGTTGAAACCCATTGCGCTGCTGGCGATGCCATAACGCCAGCCGCCCAGATAACCGAGCCCGCATCAATGCGACCGCTCGCAAGATCAACGCCGCGTTCATCGCATTGTAGCACCGGGCTTGAAGTCATCACATCGACGCCCATTGCTACGAGCGTGTCGCGTGCGTAGCTCGAATGTTGTTCCGAGAAGGTAGGCAGCAGGCGCGGTCCTGCTTCGATCAGCACGATTCGGGCTGTCCGGGGATCTATGCGCCTGAAGTCACGGGCCAGTGTCTGTCGCGCGACTTCGGCTATCGCACCTGCCATCTCGACACCGGTCGGGCCGCCGCCGATGATCACGAATGTGAGCAGACGCTTGCGCTCGGCGTCGTCGCGAGCAAGCTCCGCTTCCTCAAACGAGGACAGAATGCTGCGACGGATACGGGTCGCGTCTTCTATGCGCTTGAGGCCCGGAGCGATCTCAGCCCAACGATCGTGACCGAAATACGAATTTCTTGCTCCGGTTGCGATCACCAGAAAGTCAAAGGAAAATGGGCCAGCTTTTGTATGTACGACGCGCGCCCGGACATCAATGCCAGTCACCTCCGTCATAAATACCGTCGCGTTTTTTTGTCGGCGCAGAATATGGCGAATCGGCCAGGCAATATCGGCGGGGGACAGTGCAGCGGTGGCGACCTGGTAGAGTAGCGGCTGGAAACAGTGATAATTCTCCCTGTCTATCAGGGTGATTTCGACTTGCGCGCGTCCTAAGGCTTTCGTCGTTTCAAGTCCGCCAAAGCCCGCGCCAAGAATTACGACTCTAGGGCTCGACTGCGGCATGGTACTCCCCAAGGGCCAACGGAAAGCAGCACATTACTTGAATCGGGCCAAATCCGGACTTTCGCTGGGTTAGGAACCCGGCTAAGCGTCTGCCCGCGTTGGAAGGATGATCTCAGATGGTTGCCAGCCCGTGGCTAGACATTCCGCTGGCAGACTATGAAGGCCATATGGCCCTTCCGGAAATCGCGCAGGCGCGGATGCTCGCCGACGAGCTCGAATGCGCTGTGCGACAGCATGCGCCAAGCTCGGTCGCGATCATTGGGTGCTCCGGGGGCAACGGTTTTGAGCGGTTGATTGGCACGACGGCCGAACGCGTCGTCGGGATCGACATTAATCCAACCTATGTGGCGGCGGCGCAGGCGCGCTTCGGTACACAACTTACCAAGCTCGCGCTTTACGTTGCGGACATTCATGACGCGCTGCCGAACATCATACCAGTAGAGATGATTTTTGCAGGTCTGATCTTCGAATATGTCGATTTGCGCGCGGCGATGCATAACTTGCGGCGACTTTGCGCACATGGCGGAACGCTGGTCGCGGTCTTGCAGGCACCAAGCGCAGATGCAAAGGCGGTATCGCTGTCGCCGTATCGAAGCCTACAACGCCTCGCACCCGCGATGCGGTTGCGCTATCCAAGAGAGGTGAAAGACGCGGCGGTCGAGGCCGGTCTCGTACCGGCGACGACGAGAACTCTCACGCTGCCGTCCGGAAAATCATTCTTCGTAATGTCTTTTGACCGATAAGATCTTGTCGCGAAGCGCAGCAATTGCATTCGATAATCACGCTTATCGGGTACTCGACAGTTTCGTTTTGCCCTTCAACGTAGCAGGCTTCGCCGAGGCCTTTATAAAAAGCGGTCGCATTGCGCACATCGGAATGGGAAGACTGACTGCTAACGACTTCGACGACGCAACCGGACAGCGCGAGCGGCTCGTGGCCAGCGTGCCGCCGGGCGCGCACCGTCACCCACCGCGCCACCAATGCGACATAGATCCATAAGAAGCAGAGTTGCTGATGCGCACCGCCGCTCGCCTGCTCGCCGTCCTGATCCTCGCCGCCGCGGGTTCCGCCGTCGCGCAGGAAAAGCACTTGATTGACCCGATGCTCCCCGGCTCGCTCAATCCCGAGCCTCTGCCGCCGCTGCCAAATCCGGACGCGCCATCGATGCCGGCCAAGGAACTGTTCGCGCGCAAATCAACGCCGTTTCCCGGGCCGCCGCGCTCGATCGGCAGCTATTTCGACGGCTGCCTGACCGGTGCTGCGGCGCTGCCGATCACTGGGCCTAACTGGCAAGTCATGCGGCTGTCGCGTAACCGCAACTGGGGCAACCCGCAACTCGTTCGCTTCATCGAACGGTTTGCCGAGAACGCGACAAAGGTTGGCTGGAATGGTCTTCTGGTCGGCGACATGTCGCAACCGCGCGGCGGGCCGATGCTCTCCGACCACAACAGCCATCAAATCGGCCTCGACGTCGATATTTGGTTTGCGCCGATGCCAGACCACGTGCAAAGCCGCGAGGAGCGCGAGTTCGGCTCGGCCACCGAGGTGGTCGCACCAGATCTGCTTGACGTCGATCCGGAAGTGTGGACGCATGGGGATACTGAACTTATCCGCACCGCTGCGCAGGATCCGGCGGTCACCCGCATCCTAGTCAATGCCGCGATCAAGAAGGCGCTGTGCCGCGAGGCCGGAGCTGATCGCGCCTGGCTTTCAAAGGTGCGTCCCTGGTATGGTCACGCCGAGCACTTTCATGTCCAAATCGCCTGTCCGGCGGAGAGTGCGGAATGCAAGCCGCAGCCCCCACCGCGCTCAAGCGACGGCTGCGGTCACGAGCTCGACTTCTGGTTCAAGGAATCGACGCTGCATCCGCCGCCGACCAAACCGAAACCTGCGCTGACGCTGGCCGGTATGCCCCCCGCATGCAAGCAGATCGTCAAAGAGCCGTGATTGTCGGAGGCCAAAGGTCGGAGTCACCGGTGATGCTGCCTCGTGTTCGATAATGGTCTCGGCGAATCAATTTTGCGGTGGTGATAAGCCACCAGACCTAAAGCCCTGGAAATCGAGGCAATGTTCGCTGCTGAAATGCAACGGTGGCGCCATGCAGCACATGGAATGTTTGCGGTACTGAAAATGCCGAGTGCTTTCGCGTTCTTCGAGGAGGCCAAAACAAAAGACGTAAAACGCGTATCGGTGCCGTAATCGGTGCCGGATGATTGGTGAGATTCAGCTGAGTATTGGTCGGAGTGGCAGGAATTTGAACCTGCGACCCCCTCGCTCCGAACGAGGGAAGTGAGGGGTTCCGCCCAACTCTGCAAAATGTTGCCATTGTCGTTGCCATTTGGATTTCGTGGATCGAAAAGGTGGCCACGTTTAGCTCACTAACCCATTGAATTTTATTGGTGGGCCCGGGAGGACTCGAACCTCCAACCAAGCGGTTATGAGCGCCGTAACTGCGCCGGAAAGACCAGTAAAATTCGGCATTTCTGCGCACGTTCGCTGACGTTTGTTCTCGTTTAGTTGCGGCGTTTCATTGGTTATGTATTGGTTGGACCAGAAGCTTCTTCGAGAGCCGACGGTCCAATCTGAATTTCCGAAAGGGTCCGAACGCAAGACTGCGCCTCGGGAACTACATGGGTCCTTAGCTCAGCGGAAGAGCACTTCCTTGGCATGGAAGGGGTCAGTGGTTCGATCCCACTACCGCCCACCATTGATATCAATACCTTAGACTTTTTCGGTTGTGATTGCGCCCATGTTTCGCCCATGAAAGGCGGCCGAGGAAGGAATTCAGCCAGGCCGCGCCACTTCCGGCCACATAGAATCTTTGCTGGCGCTGTGCATAAGGCGAGCCTTGCTTGATTGATTGGTTGGGGACGGCACCTATTTAGGAAAGATGATGCTTAGCATTGACCAGATCGCAGAAAGGCTGAAGGGCCTGAACTTCGCCGAAGCTGCCGCCAAACTCGGCGAGTTTGACAGCTACAGTCGCACGGTCGCTTTAGTGTTCGTTTTGTGGCGCTCACCTACGCCCGCGGATACCATCCGTGTGTTTTTGAAATGGGGAAACATTTGCGATGCGCCTTGGTGGCAGCGTTCTCATTTCGCGAATTCCCTGCGTTGGGCCATTCGTGAAGTCGCGTTGGCCGATCACTTAGAGCCGCCCGCGCGCGCGTTCTACAACGCACTGCCTGCGATCATTCCGGTCTGGCGCGGATGCGAAAGGGGCAGAGAGCGCGGTTTGTACTGGACGACTGACCGGTCGGTCGCCGAAGGCTTTGCGGAGGGAAAACGTTGCAGCAACAAACGGCCGACGCTTGTGCAGGCGCAGATTCCGAAGGCGCACGTTTTCGCTGTTTTTGTTGATCGACAGGAAAGCGAGATTATTCTCGATCCGCGCCGCCTTCGAAAACTGTCGCACGCACCTTACTGCCAACCTAGCGTCCCGATAGACCAAGCGGGCTCCTGGCTCAAACAAATCAACGTCGCCGCCTAATGCGTGAGGCCATCGCTTCGAAGTGCATCTCTTCGGTGAACAAGCAACTTTGCCATGACGTTTATAAGTTTGTTACGCAATGAGACGTCAACCTGACGACCATCGTCAGGCACATGACCGATTAAGCGACCGTGAAGATCACTAGGCAGGTCTTTGTAGCCCCCGGCTTTAGAATGGACGAGAAATACGCTTTTCTTCTGGCCTTCTGCGTATCCAATCTCAAGCCACACATTCGGCGACGTTGCCTTGTGCCTGACCCGATGATTCGTACGTCCTGCTGAGCTAATCGCCTTCGTCGGAGTGATATCGAACACCAAAATATCGCAGTTCGAAATTGCCCTTTTAATACTAGTCCAGGACGGCTCGCCGACAGTCGCTCGTAACCTCCGTATGCGGGGGGCGCCTAAGGCTGTCGATGTGCTTATGTTCAGCTCGCGAACCGCGCGCTTTCGGGCCTGTTCGCCAACAGCAGTCAAAAATTTTCGCAGCGCATTCCATCAGGCTCGTTGCTTAGCCACCGAGCGTAGTCGCTAGGCGTCAAGATCAGCGGCATCCGATTGTGTATCTGGGCCACCAATTCGTTGGCATCGGTTGTGATTACCGCGAACGGCCGATCCGGGGCGACGGAGGGAGTAGATCTTCATCAAGCGGGACGTGATAACCGCGGCTCACGCGGTCGCCCCCTTTCGAGCGATGGTCTGACGTACTTCGAAGCCCTCAAATTTCGGATGCTCCAGATAGAGCGGCCCAGTTGTCTCGTTACCAGCACGCGCGTGCGAGGCCCGAAATTCTTCCGATTTGGTCCACGCCTCGAAGGCCCCCTTGCTCTGCCACACGGTATGCGAGGAATAGAGCGTATGGTCTTCCGCCTCCGGCCCCTTGAGCAGATGAAACTCCAGGAAGCCCGGAACGGTATCGAGATACGAATCACGTCCCAGCCACACTTTTTCAAATGCGTCCTCAGAACCTTTTTTCACCCGAAACCGGTTCATGGCAATGAACATCTGCTGGTCTCCTGTTCCCGCCAGCACCGTCTCAACGGCACTTATTCGGTGGACTGGTTATTCGTTATTTATCTTTGCCTCTCGTGCCAAGCGCAATGACCTCAAACGACGCATGTTCTCGACCACAGCCGCATGGCGAGCCGCCTCTATCTTCAATGCATCGCCGATTTCTCTTTCTCGTCTCTGCTCGCGCTCAAAAAGAGTCTCCGCGAGCGCGCGTTGGTTGTCATCAGCAATCATAGAGTTCCTTCCGTCGTGACAAGGTAGGTCAGACTCACAGTGATGTGGGAGATGCAAGACAACACTCTCAACGGTTAAGAGTTCCTTAGGCTGCCAAAAACGCGATGATCATTTCGGTAATCGATTTGTCCAATCTGAGTGATGCGAGTCCGCTTGGATACTGGATCTTTGACACCGTCCCTCCGCTGCCGATGAAGGGCCGGAAGGACCCGTTTGCGTCACATGTATCGCCGTGCGGGCGAATGGGCTATGCTGCGCCATTCACCCTATCATCGAATTCGCCCATCGAGGGTCGGGAGGTCGCCATGGCGAAGGGTCAGAAGCGCAGCAACAGAGAAAAGAAGAAGCCAAAACAGGACAAGAATAAGAAGAAAGGCGGCGAAGCGCCCTCACCGTTCGCCCTCAAACCGGGCACCTCGTATATGAGCCAATACGGCAAGAAGCACTAGCAAGGCGAAACTCGGGCAGTCAGCGCTTCCTGTATCACCGTCTATGTTGTCTGCTACGGTTGAGTGATCGCGGCCAATATTGCAAAGCTGCCTGAGCTAAGCCGTAGCTGGGCTCGGTCAATATGGAACGCGCGTTCGCGCCTTCTTCGACGGATGCGGGCCGGGCGGAGGCTGATACATATTATTTCGGACGCAGAACCCGCCGATTCCGCTGATTGTGGCCAGACACTGCTCAAAGGTTACAAAGCCGCAATTCGTGGGAGCGCTGGGAGTCGCCCCATATTGGGCGCACCACGGATAGTTTTGCGCTTCGGCGGGTTTTTCGATGCAAAGGACGGCTACGAAAACTCCCGTAATGAACAGCAAAAGCCTCATGGCCGCCCTCCTAGTAGCCCCACGCTGCAAACGCCAGCCCCGCGGCTTTGTTTCCGGTCCTCGCGTGATGAGGCGCCTTATGCAGCAGTTAGCTTAATCGGCTCCAAAATCGACGGATCGCCGTTTTCCGGCTTGTTGACGCGAGTAGAGATTGGCCACATCTGCATCGGCTCGGCCGGGAACGGCACCATCAACTCGCGGGGATCAGGTTCTTCACTGAGCCAGCGTATGTAATCCTTGGGTGCAATAATCAGCGGCATCCGGTTGTGAATTTGCGCAAGCAATTAGTTGGCATCCGTCGTGATCACGACAGAGGTGCGGACCCACTGGCCCGAGGTCGGCTCCTTCCAATTCTCCCATAGGCCGCCAATGCCAAACGGCTTGCCGTCTTTCATCGCGATGGCATAGGGCTGCTTCGCTCTCTGCCCTTGATCGCCTTCCACGGCTTTGGATAGGTTGACCCGGTCTAGACGATGAAAATTGATTTGCGGCCGGTGTCGATGCCATTCAGGCGCGCCCCAGATCCACGCAGCTCAACCCACTAAGCCGCGCTTCTATCAAGTCTCAGTCGATGACCGCCCAACTGTTTGCGCGTTGCCCCGCAAATAGTCGAACCTAACTTGGTTTGAGCGTTCCTTGCCGTTCTCGGGCAATCCTGCAAAGATCAGCCACATGGCGAAGCTTTGGCCTAGTTGAGAGGCCAGTGCGGAGGGGTCTGATTCATTGACCACACCCAACTCAAATACTGCTTCGCCTCCCATGCCGCAGCCGGTGGTTCAGGCGTTAACTCGTGCGGCGATCTTTCTGGTGGCGACGATCAATCCCGGTAGCGCCAGTCGTGCGGCAGTACGGTCGTTCTGCGGCGACCTTCCCGCCTTGCTTCGCGCGGTTGGTTTCCGCGATATCGAAGGAAATCTCTCCTGCATAATGGGGATTGGATTCGAAGCGTGGGAGCGGCTCTTTGGCCAACCACGACCAGCGGAGCTGCATCCTTTTCGCGAAATCAAGGCCGGCTCGCGCCACGCTATCGCTACGCCCGGCGATCTTCTCTTCCACATTCGCGCCAAACGCATGGATCTGTGCTTCGAGCTGGCGACGCAAATCACGACCCGGCTTGGTGAGGCGGTTTCGCCGGTGGATGAAGTGCATGGCTTTCGGTATTTCGACGATCGCGATCTTATCGGTTTTGTCGACGGAACGGAGAATCCGTCCGGTCAAACGGCGATTGACGCTGCATATGTGGGCGCGGAGGATGCCGTGTTCGCGGGCGGCAGTTATGTGATCGTTCAAAAATACCTGCACGATCTGACCGGTTGGAATGCGCTGTCCACCGAAGCGCAGGAGCGCATTATCGGCCGCACCAAGCTTTCGGACATTGAACTCGACGACGTTGTGAAACCGACGTCCGCGCATAACGCGCTGACAACGATT
>Ga0187778_10000817_pt1 | contig 22300 bp, 37 predicted proteins | sample 1015_Q2_SP5_20_M_FD_132418 | JGI IMG/M metagenome (GOLD analysis project Ga0187778, IMG submission 132418) | Tropical peat soil microbial communities from peatlands in Department of Meta, Colombia - 1015_Q2_SP5_20_MG | ecosystem: Environmental > Terrestrial > Soil > Wetlands > Peat | place... | reverse complement strand
GGACAACATCCAGATGACGGTGACGCTGATTGCGCCGATCGCGATGGAGGAGGGGCTGCGGTTTGCGATCCGCGAGGGCGGGCGCACGGTAGGCGCCGGCGTGGTGGCCAAGATCATCGAGTAACCGCGGCGAGTGCTGCGTCTGCCCATAACTGAAAGCCGAACATGCAAAACCAGAAGATCCGCATCCGCCTGAAGGCGTTCGACTACAAGCTGATCGACCAGTCGGCGCAGGAGATCGTCGAGACCGCCAAGCGCTCGGGCGCGGTCGTCCGCGGCCCGGTGCCGCTGCCGACCAGGATCGAGCGCTTCGACATCCTGCGCTCGCCGCACGTGAACAAGACCTCGCGCGACCAGCTCGAGATCCGTACTCACTTGAGGCTGATGGACATCATCGATCCGACCGACAAGACGGTCGACCAGCTTATGAAGCTCGACTTGCCGGCGGGTGTGGACGTCGAGATCAAGCTGCAATAACACGGAGTCAGCACGCCGCCGGTCAATCGCAATCGACGGCAGGGAAAGGACAAAGATGAAGCAGGGCATAGGATTGGTGGGTCGCAAGATCGGGATGACCCGCATCTTCACCGAGGACGGCGCGGCCGTGCCGGTGACGGTGCTCGACGTGGCCAACAATCGCGTTACCCAGATCAAGACCCCGGAAAACGACGGCTATGCGGCGGTGCAGGTCACCTACGGCAAGCGCCGCGCCAGTCGGGTGAGAAAGCCGCAAGCGGGACATCTTGCCAAGGCCGGCGTCGAGGCCGGCTCGGTGCTGCGCGAGTTCCGCGTGGAACCGGAAGCGCTGGCGAGCTTCAAGGTCGGCGAGACGGTGAGTGTGGAGACGTTCGCAGTCGGGCAGCTGGTCGACGTCTCGGGCACGACCAAGGGCCGCGGCTTCGCCGGCGTGATCCGCCGCCATCATTTCAGTTCCAATCGCGCGTCTCATGGCAACTCGCTGTCGCACAACACGCCCGGCTCGATCTCGATGGCGCAGGACCCGGGGCGGGTGTTTCCCGGCAAGCGCATGGCCGGCCAGCATGGGAACGTCAAGCGGACCGCGCAGACGCTGAAGGTCGTGCGCGTCGACGCAGCGCGAGGCCTGCTGCTGGTCAGGGGCGCGGTTCCGGGTGCCGACGGCGGTCACATCGTCGTCAAGGCTGCCGTGAAGGCTCCCGTCGGGAAGGGGGCGTGAACATGGATCTGAAGCTCATCAACGAAGCCGGCAAGCCGGCCGCGACACTGGCGGCGCCCGACGCACTGTTCGGCTGCGAGTACAACGAGGCGCTGATCCACCAGGTTGTGATTGCGTACCAGGCCAACGCGCGCAGCGGGACTCGCGCGCAGAAGGGACGCGGCGAGATCAACAAGTCGCACAAGAAGCCGTGGGCGCAGAAAGGCACCGGCCGCGCGCGCGCCGGTCAGGCGAACAGCCCGCTGTGGCGCGGCGGCGGCAAGATCTTCCCCAGTTCGCCGGATGAGAACTTCTCGCACAAGGTGAACCGCAAGATGTTCCGCGCCGGAATCGCGTCCATCCTGTCGCAGCTCGTGCGCGAGGACCGGCTGTCGGTCGTCGATCAGATCGCGGTCGATGCGCCCAAGACCAAGCTGCTCGCGGGAAAACTCAAGTCGCTAGGGTTGACTGGCAGCGTGCTGCTCGTGACCGACAAGATGGACGACAACGTGTACCTGTCGTCGCGCAACCTCGCGGACGTGCTCGTGCTCGAGGCCCGCAGAGTCGACCCGGTCAGCCTGGTCCGCTTCGATCACGTGCTGCTGACCAAGGCCGCCGTGGCGCAGTTCGAGGAGATGCTGGCATGAGCGCGTTGAAGAGGACCAAGAAGGCAGACCAGGCGAGCGCCGCCGAGACCAAGACTGCGCCGGTGGCGAAATTCAACACGGAGCGCCTGCTGACGCTGCTGCTGGCGCCGGTCGTCTCCGAAAAAGCCACTCAGCTCGCCGACAAGCACAACCAGGTCATCTTCCGGGTTCGTCCCGATGCAACCAAGAGTGAGATCAAGGCCGCAGTGGAGCTCTTGTGGAAGGACAAGAAGGTCGAAGTGAAGAGCGTGCAGATCGCCAATGTCAGCGGCAAGGCCAAGCGCTTCGGCGCGTACGCCGGGTATCGCCGCAACTGGAAGAAGGCGTATGTGTGCCTCAAGCCGGGACACGAGATCACGTTCGCCCAGGAAGGCTAGCCAAACCACCATGCCACTCGTCAAAGTCAAACCCACCTCGCCGGGTCGCCGCGGACTGGTGAAGGTCGTCAATCCCGAGCTGCACAAGGGCCGTCCGGTGGAAGCGCTCACCGAAGCCAAGAGGCGCGGCTCGGGACGCAACAACAACGGACACATCACGACGCGCCACAAGGGCGGCGGGCACAAGCAGCATTACCGCTTGGTCGACTTTCGCCGCAACAAGGACGGCATCGTCGCCAAGGTGGAGCGGCTCGAGTACGACCCCAACCGCAGCGCCCATCTCGCGCTGCTGCTCTACGCCGACGGCGAGCGCAGGTACATCGTTGCGCCGCGCGGCGTGTCCGCCGGCACCCAGCTCATGAGCGGCGCCGATGCGCCGATCAAGGCGGGCAACTGCCTGCCTCTGCGGAGCATCCCGGTCGGCACGACCGTTCACTGTGTCGAGATGCTGCCCGGGAAGGGCGCGCAGATCGCACGCTCCGCAGGCGCATCGGTGCAGCTGCTCGCGCGCGAGGGTGCGTACGCGCAGCTGCGCATGCACTCTGGCGAGATCCGAAAGGTGCACGTGGACTGCCGCGCGACCATCGGCGCGGTCGGCAATGAGGAGCATAACCTGCGTGCGATCGGCAAGGCGGGGGCCAAGCGCTGGCGCGGCATTCGCCCGACGGTGCGCGGCGAGGTCATGAATCCGGTCGATCACCCGCACGGCGGCCGCACGCGCGGCAACCGCCATCCGGTGTCGCCGTGGGGCACTCCGACCAAGGGGTACCAGACTCGGCGCAACAAGCGCACCGACGTGATGATCGTCAGGCGGCGCCAAGCAGTGAAAAAGGGATAACGCATGGCACGTTCCGTCAAGAAAGGCCCGTTCGTCGACCACCACCTGCAGGCGAAGGTGGAGGCCGCGCGCGCGACCTCCGACAAGCGACCCATCAAGACCTGGTCGCGTCGCTCCACCATCACGCCGGATTTCGTCGGGCTGACCATCGCGATCCACAACGGCAAGCAGCATATTCCGGTGTACATCTCGGAGAACATGGTCGGGCACAAGCTCGGCGAGTTCGCGCTGACGCGCACCTTCAAGGCGCATTCGGCGGACAAGAAGGTGGAAGCGCCGACGACGACGCCTCCACCGAGGAAGTAGGAGACAGTCATGCAAACCACCGCAACCTTGCGTGGAGTGCGGCTCTCGGCTCAGAAAGGCCGGCTGGTCGCCGACCAGATCCGCGGCCTCGCTGTCGACAGGGCGCTCAACGTCTTGAGCTTCAGCCCCAAGAAGGGCGCGAAGATCATCAAGCGCGTGCTCGAATCGGCCATCGCCAACGCCGAGCACAACGAGGGCGCGGACATCGACGAACTGAAAGTCACCACCATCTACGTCGACAAGGCGGCCAACCTGCGCCGTTTCACCGCGCGGGCGAAGGGTCGCGGCAACGTCATCCTGAAGCAGACTTGCCACATCAGCCTCACCGTCGGCGACGGCAAATAAGGATTCTCATGGGACAGAAAATCAATCCGACCGGCTTCCGCCTCTCCGTCAACCGCGACTGGGCGTCCAAGTGGTACGCGAACACCAAGCATTTCGCGACCACGCTGAACGAGGACGTCAAGGTTCGCGATTACCTGCGCAAGAAGCTCACCCACGCATCGGTCGGGAAGATCACGATCGAGCGCCCCGCGAAGAACGCGCGCATCACCATCCACAGCGCGCGCCCGGGGGTCGTCATCGGCAAGAAGGGCGAGGACATCGAGACGCTGCGCGCCGAGCTGCGCAAGATGATGGGAACCGATGTGGGACTCAACATCGAGGAGATCCGCAAGCCGGAGATCGACGCCCAGCTGGTGGCCGATTCGATCGCGCAGCAGCTCGAGAAGCGGATCATGTTCCGGCGTGCGATGAAGCGAGCCATGCAGAATGCGATGCGGCTGGGCGCGCAGGGCATCAAGATCATGAGCTCGGGGCGGTTGAACGGCATCGAGATCGCGCGCACCGAGTGGTACCGCGAAGGCCGGGTGCCGCTGCACACGCTGCGTGCCGACATCGATTACGGCTTCGCCGAGGCGAAGACCACGTACGGGGTCATCGGTATCAAGGTGTGGGTGTTCAAGGGCGAAGTCATGCCGCACAACGCCGAACCGCAGGCGGCGCCGGTGCCTGAGCCCGAGGCGCCGAAGCGGGTGCGCAAGAGCGCGGGAGCGAAGAATGCTGCAGCCAGCTAAGAGGAAGTACCGCAAAGAGCAGAAGGGGCGCAACAAGGGCGTTGCGACCGTCGGCGCCAAGGTGAGCTTCGGCGAATACGGGCTCAAAGCCACGGGACGGGGGCGGCTTACGGCGCGCCAGATCGAAGCGGCTCGGCGCGCGATGACGCGCCACATCAAGCGCGGCGGGCGCATCTGGATCCGCATCTTTCCCGACAAGCCGGTTTCGCAGAAGCCGGCCGAAGTGCGCATGGGCAACGGCAAGGGCAATCCGGAGTACTACGTCGCGGAGATCGTTCCGGGCAAGGTGCTCTACGAGATGGACGGCGTCGGCGAGGCGATGGCACGGGAGGCGTTTGCGCTGGCGGCTGCCAAGCTGCCGATCCGGACGACCTTCGTGCATCGGCTGCTGGGTTAAGGAATTCACGAGGATGAAAACGACCGAACGCAAGAAGGACCTGAAGGAAAAGTCGCCGGACGAGTTGAAAACGGAGCTGCAGGCGCTGCTGAAGGAACAATTCGGCTTGCGCATGCAGAAGGCGACGCAGCAGCTCACCAACAGCGCCAAGATTCCTGCCGTGCGGCGCGACATCGCGCGCGTGAAGACGCTGCTCAACCAGAAAGCGAGGCAGGCATGAGCACGCCTACGACACAAACGTCGACGGCCGCAGAAGTGCCGCCTAAGGGCAGCCTGATCCGCACCGAGATCGGCCGCGTGGTCAGCGACAAGATGAACAAGACCGTCACCGTGCTCGTCGAGCGGCGGGTGAAGCACCCGCTCTACGGGAAAGTGGTGACCCGCTCGCGCAAGTACCACGCACACGACGAGAACAACGAGTACAAGGAAGGCGATCTGGTGGAGATCGAGGCCTGCAGGAAGCTGGCCAAGACCAAGGCGTGGCGGGTCAAGCGCCTGATCGAGAAGGCGAAGCTGATCTGATCGAAGTCATTGATTTGATGCAGGACTTGCCTGGGAGCAAAAATCCTGCCATACTAGCAATTTCGCCTGCGGCCGACCGGCCTGGCTTGGGTCTCAGCATTCCGCCGGCTGCGGGGTTTACCCGAACGGGGTCCAAGACTGACCGCCGCGGCAGTGCGGTTCAAGTTGGAGATTTGGCAATGATCCAGATGCAAACGATGCTGGAGGTCGCCGACAACACCGGCGCCCGCCAGGTGATGTGCATCAAGGTGCTCGGCGGGTCCAAGCGCCGTTACGCGCACATCGGCGACGTGATCAAGGTCAGCGTCAAGGACGCCGCGCCACGCGGTCGCGTCAAGAAAGGCGAGATCTACGACGCGGTGGTCGTGCGCACCCGGCACGGTGTTCGCCGCGACGACGGCGCCAGGGTCAAGTTCGACACCAACGCTGCCGTCTTGCTCACTCCGAAGCTGGAGCCGATCGGCACGCGGATATTCGGCCCCGTCACGCGTGAGCTGCGCACCGAGCGGTTCATGAAGATCGTATCGCTGGCGCCGGAGGTGCTCTGACCATGCGCAAGATCAAGAAAGGCGACAACGTCATCGTCATCGCCGGCCGCGACAAGGGCAAGCGAGGCGACGTCAAGGCCATAGTGGACGGGATGCACCTCCTCGTCGCCGGCGTCAATCAGGTCAGGAAGCACACGAAGCCGAATCCCATGCAGAACCAGCCAGGCGGCATCGTGACCAAGGAGGTGCCGATCCACGTCTCCAACGTCGCCATCTGGAATCCGATCACCAAGAAAGCGGACCGCATCGGTTTCCGCACGCTGCAGGACGGTCGGAAGGTGCGCATCTACAAATCCAACGGCGAGATGATCGGGGTCTGACCATGGCGCGCCTCAAGGAAGTCTACAAGAAGGAAATCGCCCCCGCGCTCACCAAGCAGTTCGGCTACAAGTCGGCGATGCAGGTGCCGCGGATCACCAAGATCGTGCTCAACATGGGCGTCGGCGAAGCCGTCGCCGACAAGAAGATCCTCGACAACGCGGTCGGCGACATGCAGAAGATCTCGGGGCAAAAGCCGGTGATCACCAAGGCGAAGAAGTCGATCGCCATATGGAAGATCCGCACAGGTTATCCGATCGGATGCATGGTCACGCTGCGTCAGGACCGGATGTACGAGTTTCTCGACCGGCTGGTGTCGATCGCGCTGCCGCGGGTCCGAGACTTCCGCGGGGTGTCCTCGCGCTCCTTCGACGGCCGTGGCAACTTCAGCCTCGGGGTCAAGGAGCAGATCATCTTTCCAGAGATCGAGTACGACAAGATCGACGCGATCCGGGGCATGAACATCACGATCGCGACCACGGCGAAGACCGATGCCGAAGCGAAAGCGCTTCTGTCGGCCTTCAGATTCCCATTCAAGAACTGAGCAGAACCGAGGACGTTATGGCCAAGACGGCTGTCGTCAACCGCGACCAGAAGCGCCGCCTGATCGTCAAGAAATACGCGAAGAGGCGCGCCGAGCTGCTCGCGATCATCGCCAATCCCAAATTCTCCGACGAGGATCGCCGGACTGCCCGTCGCAAGCTAGAAGAGCTGCCGCGCGATTCCAGCTCGACGCGGCTGCGCAATCGCTGCAAGTTGACCGGGCGGCCGCGAGGCGTGTTCCGCAAGTTCGGCCTTGGCCGCAACAAGCTGCGCGACATCGCGATGCGCGGCGAGATTCCTGGCGTGGTGAAGGCCAGCTGGTAACGCTTGAGGTGACACGATGAGCATGACTGATCCGATCGCCGACATGCTGACGCGCATCCGCAATGCGCAGTTGGCGGAGAAAGCAACGGTGCAGATGCCGACGTCCAAGGTCAAGGTGGCCATCGCCAAGGTGCTCAAGGACGAGGGCTATATCGAAGGTTTCGCGGTCGTCGGCGAAGGAGTTAAGCCGATGCTGGAGATCGCGCTCAAGTACTACGCCGGCCGGCCAGTGATCGAGAGGATCGAGCGCGTGTCCAAGCCCGGGCTGCGCATCTACAAGGGCAAGGACGCGATTCCCCGGGTCATGAACGGGCTGGGGATCGCGATCGTCTCCACCTCTCGCGGCGTGATGACCGATCGCAAGGCGCGCGCCACGGGGGTAGGCGGCGAAGTGCTCTGCATCGTCGCCTGACGGAGGACCAGGATGTCGCGCATCGGAAGCACCCCTATCAAGCTGCCGCCGAAGGTGGAAGTGAACATCGGCGCCGGCGAAATTTCGGTCAAGGGTCCGCTCGGCACCCTGTCGCGCCGCTTCGGCTCTGCGGTCAGCGTGGAGAAGAGCGGTGACATGCTGGTTTTCAAGGCCGGGAGCGCCGAGGTGAGTGCCGAGCACGGCACGCTGCGCGCGCTGGTGGCGGGCATGGTCAAGGGAGTCACCGACGGTTACGAGAAGAGGCTCGCGCTGGTCGGTGTGGGGTACCGGGCGCAGGCGGCAGGCGACAAGCTCAACCTGTCGCTGGGTTTCTCGCACCCGGTCGTGCACCGCATGCCCAAGGGTGTGAAGGTGGAGACGCCCCAGCAGACGGAAATCGTGGTCAAGGGGATCGACAAGCAGCAGGTCGGTCAAGTCGCCGCGGAGATCCGTGCCTATCGTCCCCCCGAGCCCTACAAGGGCAAGGGTGTCCGTTATGCGGACGAGCGCGTGTCCCTGAAGGAAACCAAGAAGAAATAGGCGCCAGTTCGCACACAGGACGGAGAGTCAGGCATGAACAAGAAGCAAGCTCGCATCCGCCGCGCCGGCCAGACTCGGCTGCGCATCGCCGAGCAGCGCGCGAATCGGCTGGTCGTGTGCCGGTCGAACTGCCACATCTATGCGCAGATCGTCGCGCCTACGGGTGACAAGGTGCTGGCCAGCGCTTCGACGCTCGAGGCCGACGTCAGGAAGGGCTTGAAGAGCGGTGGCAACAAACCCGCGGCAGCAATCATCGGCAAGCGCATCGCCGAAAAGGCGAAGGCGCTCGGCATCGAATCGGTGGCCTTCGATCGCTCCGGATACAAGTATCACGGCCGCGTGAAGGCGCTGGCCGACGCCGCCCGCGAAGGCGGCTTGAAGTTCTAGAGAAAGACCGGATATGGCAAAACCAATGGGCAGGCAGCAGCAGGCCAGACAACAGCAGCAGGATGACCGCAGCGACGGCTTGCGCGAGAAGATGATCAGCATCAACCGCGTCACCAAGGTGGTGAAGGGCGGTCGCATTCTGGCGTTTGCGGCGCTTACCGTCGTCGGCGACGGCGACGGCCGCGTTGGCATGGGCAAGGGCAAGGCGAAGGAAGTGCCGGTCGCCGTGCAGAAGGCGATGGAGGAAGCGCGCCGCAGGATGATCAAGGTGCGGCTGAAGGGAGGCTCGCTGCATCACGCCGTCGAGGGCCGGCACGGCGCCACCAAGGTGTTCATGCAGCCGGCGTCGGAGGGCACCGGGATCATCGCCGGCGGACCGATGCGGGCGGTGTGCGAGGTGGTCGGCGTGACCAACATCCTGGCCAAGTGCCACGGATCGACCAATCCCTACAACATCGTGCGCGCCACGCTGAATGCCCTCGAAAAGTGCAACTCGCCGGCCGAAGTCGCCGCCAAGCGCGGGCTCACGGTCGAGCAGCTGATGGGGGCCTAGGAAATGAGCGGCAGAAAGAAATTGCGCGTGACGCTGATCCGCGGCCTGACGGGCAAGAAGCCGGCGCATCGCGACACCGTGCGCGGCTTGGGGCTCAGATGGCGCAGCGACACGGTCGAGCTTGCCGACACGCCGCAGGTTCGCGGCATGATCGGCAAGGTGAGCTACATGCTCAAGGTTACGGACGCTTGAGGCCGAAGGAACGGCGACCATGCGAATGAACACGATCAAGCCTGCGGCGGGGAGCAAGAAGGCCAAGCGCCGCGCCGGTCGCGGCTCGAGCTCGGGCCTCGGCAAGACCGCGGGGCGCGGCAACAAGGGCCAGAAGGCTCGCTCGGGCGGATTCCACAAGGTCGGCTTCGAGGGCGGCCAGATGCCGCTGCAGAGGCGCCTGCCCAAGCGCGGCTTCGTCTCGCGCTCGCGCGAGGACACCGCCGAGGTGCGCTTGAGCGAGCTCGCGAAGCTGCCGATCGCCGAGGTCGACCTCCTGGCGCTCAAGGCGGCAGGCATCGTGCCGGCGCTCGCCAAGACGGTGAAGGTGATCAACACCGGCAAGCTGCAGAAGGCGGTCAAGCTCACCGGCGTGACCGCGACCAAAGGTGCGCGCGCGGCGATCGAAGCCGCGGGCGGCAGCATCGCTTAGGGCGGAGTCGGACTTGGCAACTTTCAACCCGGCGCAGAAGAGCGGCAGCAAGTACGCAGACCTGAAAAAGCGTCTGCTGTTCCTGCTCGGCGCGATGGTCGTCTATCGCATCGGGACGCACATTCCCGTGCCGGGGATCAACTCGTCGATCCTGGACGAGCTCTTCCGCCAGCAGCAGGGCGGCATCCTCGGCCTGTTCAACGTCTTCTCGGGCGGCGCTCTCTCGCGCTTCTCGATCTTCGCGCTGGGCATCATGCCGTATATTTCGGCATCGATCATCATGCAGCTCTGCACCGTGGTGGTGCCGACGCTGGAGGCGCTCAAGAAGGAGGGCGAGGCGGGCCGGCGCAAGATCACCCAATACACGCGCTACGCGACGCTGGGCCTCGCCTTCTTCCAGGGCCTGGGCATCTCGATCGCTCTGGAAGCGCAGCCCGGGCTTGTGATCGATCCGGGGTTCGCCTTCCGCTTGACCTCCGCCGTGACGCTGGTCACCGGCACGATGTTCCTGATGTGGCTGGGCGAGCAGATCACCGAGCGGGGCCTGGGCAACGGCATCTCGCTCTTGATCTTCGCCGGCATCGCCGCGGGACTTCCGCGGGCGATCGGGCAGACACTGGAGCAGGTGAACACCGGCGCGTATTCCATCCCGCTGGTCCTCGGGATTGCGGTGCTCGTCATCGGCGTCACGGCATTCGTCGTGTTCATGGAGCGGGCGCTGCGCAAGATCCAGGTCAACTACGCCAAGCGCCAGGTGGGCAACCGGGTGTACGCGGGCCAGCAGTCGTTCCTGCCTCTCAAGATCAACATGTCGGGCGTGATCCCGCCGATCTTCGCCTCGTCGATCATCCTGTTCCCGGCGACCTTGGCGCAGTGGTTCGGCTCGGGCGAGAGCACGATCTGGCTGCGCGACCTCGCGGCGACCCTGGGGCCGGGCCAGCCGGTGCACGAGATCCTGTACGCGTCGGCGATCATCTTCTTCTGCTTCTTCTATACGGCGCTGCAGTACAACCCGAAGGACACGGCGGAGAACCTGAAGAAGAGCGGAGCGTTCATTCCCGGTTATCGGCCTGGAGACCAGACCGCCAGGTACATCGAGAAGATCACGCTCCGGCTGACGCTGATCGGCTCGATCTATCTGGTTGTCGTGTGCTTCATCCCGAACTTCCTCATCGCCTGGAAGAACGTGCCCTTCTACTTCGGCGGGACGTCGCTGCTGATCATCGTCGTGGTGACCATGGACTTCATGACCCAGGTGCAGGCCTACATGATGTCGCAGCAATACGAGAGCCTGCTCAAGAAGGCCAACTTCAAGGGCGGGCTGCCGACGCGCTAATGGCGAAGGAAGAAACGATACAGATGCAGGGAGAGATCCTGGAGACGTTGCCGAATGCGACGTTCAGGGTGAAGCTGGAAAACGGACACGTGGTGCTCGGGCACATCTCGGGGAAGATGCGGATGCATTACATCAAGATCCTCCCGGGAGACAAGGTGACGGTGGACTTGACGCCGTACGACTTGTCGCGGGCGAGGATCATTTTCCGCGCCAAGTAGGGACGCGCAAGCGAAGGATTGAAAGGGACCGACATGAAGGTAATGGCTTCGGTGAAGAAGATCTGCCGCAACTGCAAGATCGTGCGGCGGGGCGGTGTCGTGCACGTGATCTGCACGAACCCGCGGCACAAGCAGCGGCAAGGCTAACGAACGACAGGACAGCCACATGGCCCGTATTGCAGGCGTCAACATTCCGAATCACCAACACGCCGAGATCGCTCTGACCGCGGTCTACGGCATCGGCCGCTCGCGGGCGAGGCAGATATGCGAGGCGGCGGGGGTCAACCGCTCCGCCAAGATCAAGGACCTCTCCGACGCGGAGATGGACAAGCTGCGCGAGCTGGTCAGCCGCTACACCGTCGAGGGCGATCTGCGGCGCGAGGTGACCATGAGCATCAAGCGGCTGATGGACTTGGGCTGCTATCGCGGCGTGCGGCATCGCAAGGGCCTGCCCGTGCGTGGGCAGCGCACGCGCACCAACGCCCGCACGCGCAAGGGCCCACGCAAGGCGAAGCAGATCGCGCTCAACAGACCGTCGCTCTCGAAGACCTGATAGGAAGAATCGATGGCACAGCAACCCACGCAGAAGCCCGCTCCGACCGCGCGCACCCGCAAGAAGGTCAAGAAGAGCGTGTCCGAAGGGATCGCGCACATCCACGCGTCCTTCAACAACACGATCATCACCATCACCGACCGGCAGGGCAACGCGTTGGCATGGGCGACGTCGGGCGGCGCCGGCTTCAAGGGCTCGCGCAAGTCGACACCGTTCGCGGCGCAGGTCGCCGCCGAGTCCGCAGGCAGGGCCGCCCAGGAATGCGGCGTGAAGAACCTCGAGGTGCGCATCAAGGGTCCAGGGCCGGGCCGCGAATCGGCGGTCCGAGCGCTGAATGCGCTGGGGCTCAAGATCACCAGCATCGCCGACGTGACGCCGGTGCCGCACAACGGATGCCGGCCGCCGAAGCGGCGCCGCATCTAAGGCAAGGAACCTTTTGAACTCGTAACCGGGATGACAACGTGGCTCGATACATCGGACCCAAATGCAAGCTGGCGCGCCGGGAAGGCACCGACCTTTTCCTCAAGAGCGCGCGCCGGTCGCTCGATTCCAAGTGCAAGCTCGATTCCAAGCCCGGGCAGCACGGCGTTCGCTCGGGGATGCGCCAGTCGGGCTACGGCAACCAGCTTCGGGAAAAGCAGAAGCTGCGCAGGACCTACGGAATCCTGGAACGGCAGTTCCGGCGCTATTTCGCGATGGCCGCGCAGGGCAAGGGATCGACGGGCGAGAACCTGTTGCGACTGCTCGAGTCGCGCCTGGACAACGTCGTCTACCGCATGGGATTCGGCTCGACGCGAGCGGAGGCGCGCCAGCTGGTGACCCATCGCGCGGTGACCGTGAACGGCAAAGTGCATAACGTGCCGTCGGCCCTGGTCAAGGCGGGCGACGTGATCGCGGTCAAGGAGGGCGCGAAGACCCAGCTCCGGATCGTCGACGCGCTGCAACTCGCCGAGAAGATCGGCTTCCCATCGTGGGTCGAGGTCGACGTGAAGAAAATGGCGGGCACGTTCAAGGGCGCTCCCGACCGCTCCGAGTTCGGCCAGGACATCAACGAGAGCCTGGTCGTCGAATTGTATTCGAAGTAACCGGGCTCCATTCGCCTCGTCGCACACCGGATCCGCTTGTGGCAGACATTGTCTTGAGGACCTAGCATGCAGAGCAACGCTTTTCTAAAACCGCGCATCATCGACGTTCAGAGCACCTCGCCCTTCCACGCCAAGGTGGTGATGGAGCCGTTCGAGCGCGGCTATGGGCACACGCTGGGCAATGCGTTGCGCCGCGTGCTGCTCTCCTCGATGCCGGGTTACGCGCCGACCGAAGTGAAGATCACAGGCGTGCTGCACGAATACTCGGCGCTCGATGGCGTGCAGGAAGACGTCGTCGACGTGCTGCTCAACCTGAAGGGCGTCGTGCTCAAGCTTCACAACCGCGACCACGTGACGCTCAAGCTCGCCAAGAGCGGAGAGGGCCCGGTGACCGCCGCCGACATCGAGGCGCACCAGGACGTCGAGATCATCAATCCGGAGCACGTGATCGCGCACTTGACCTCCGGCGGCAAGATCGAGATGGAGATCAAGGTCGAGAAGGGCCGCGGCTATCAGCCGGCAACGGTACGGGTGAAGCCGGAGGGCGGGCGCAGCATCGGCAACATCCTGCTCGACGCCTCGTTCTCGCCGGTGCGCCGGGTCAGCTACTCGGTGGAAAGCGCGCGCGTCGAGCAGCGCACCGACTTGGACAAGCTGGTGATGGACATCGAGACCAACGGCGTGATCGAGCCCGAGCAGGCGATCCGCTACGCGGCGAGCATCCTGGTCGAGCAGCTCGGCGTGTTCGCGGACTTGAAGGGCACGGAGGCGCCGATCGAGCAGCGGGCGATGCCGCAGGTGGACCCGATCCTGCTGCGTCCGGTCGACGACCTGGAGCTCACGGTGCGCTCGGCCAACTGCCTCAAGGCCGAGAACATCTATTACATCGGCGACCTGATCCAGCGCACCGAGACGGAGCTTCTGAAAACGCCGAACCTCGGCCGCAAGTCGCTCAACGAGATCAAGGAAGTGCTGGCTTCACGCGGCCTGTCGCTGGGCATGAAGCTCGAGAACTGGCCACCCGCCAACCTCGACCGGCCGTAAACTGAAGCGCGCTTGAGGGAACCAAAATGCGGCACCGTCACGGACTTCGCAAGCTCAACCGCACCAGCAGCCACCGTGTGGCGATGCTGCGCAACATGACCAACTCGCTGCTGAAGCACGAAGCGATCAGGACCACGCTGCCGAAGGCGAAGGAGTTGCGCCGCATGGCGGAGCCGCTGATCACCCTGGGTAAGACGCCTACGCTCGCCAACCGCCGGCTCGCGCTCAACCGGCTGCGCGACAAGGACGTCGTCTACAAGCTCTTCAACGAGCTGGGGCCGCGATACGCCAAGCGGCCGGGCGGATACCTGCGCATCCTCAAGTTCGGATTCCGCGACGGGGACAATGCGCCTATGGCCCTGGTCGAACTGATCGATCGGCCGGCTCCGGTGACCGAAGCGTCGACGGAGACAAAGACCGGCGCCTGAGCCTTCGCGCGTCGAACGAGAAGCCGGACGCTGGCGTCCGGCTTTTTGTTGTGGGGCTGCAGGCGCGTAACATGGGCAGCATGGCGGAAACGGTTCTGGTGACCGGCGGTGCGGGCTATGTCGGATCGCACGTCGTGGCCGAGCTCGCGCGATGCGGATACGCGCCGATCGTACTCGACAATTTCGTCAACAGCTCGCCGGCAGTCCTGCCGCGGCTGCGGCGAATCTCGAATCAGGATATCCCGTGCGTGGCTGCCGACGTGCGGGACCTCGCCGCGCTCGAGCGCGTGCTCGCCGAGCATGGCGTGAGCGCGGTCGTGCATTGCGCCGGGCTCAAAGCGGTGCGCGAGGGCGAGGCGCAGCCACTGCGCTACTACGACAACAACGTCGGCGGAGCGCTCGCGCTTATCGCCGCAATGAAGCAGACGCGCGTGAAGAAGCTCGTGTTCAGCTCGTCGGCGTCGGTGTACGGGCAGCCTGACAGGAATCCCGTCGCCGAGGACGCACCGCTAAGGGCAACGAGCGTCTACGGCCGCACCAAGCGCGATGTCGAGCACATCTTCGAGCAGGCGGCGTCGGCGGACGACGCCTGGAGCGTGGCGCTGCTGCGCTATTTCAATCCGGCGGGTGCACACCCATCGGCGGAAATTGGCGAATCGCCGACGGGAACACCGAACAACCTGGTGCCGATTCTGGCTCAAGTCGCGTCGGGCAGGCGCGGGGCGATCGAAGTCTACGGCGATGATTGGCCGACCCCCGACGGCACCGGCGTGCGCGATTACATCCATGTGATGGACCTCGCGGAGGGACACATCGCCGCGCTCGCACATCTCGGGCGCTTCACGGGAGTCGGCACGTTCAATCTCGGCAGCGGCAGCGGCCACTCCGTGCTCGAGATGATCGCCGCCTTCGAGCACGCGTGTGGACACCCCATCGCGCGCCGCGTTGCGCCGCGGCGCGCTGGAGACGTCGCGATCTGCTTCGCCGACCCGGCGCGCGCCAACTCGGTCCTCGGCTGGCGCTCGCGGCGCGATCTGGATACTATCTGCGCCGATGCCTGGCGCTGGGCAACGAGCCCCTCGAACGCTTCGTGGAACGCTTCTACACCGCTCTGAACCGCTTCGACGCCTACCTGCTGCTGCACCGGCTACAGCAGGCGGGCGTTGCCGCGCACGTGTTCAACGAGCACATGTCGAGCATCGTCGGTGACGTTCCGCCGGACGTTGCGCAGCCGCAGGTGTGGTTGGATGATGCGCGCGACCGTGCCCGGGCCGAGGCCGTTCTGGCCGCCCTCGCCGCCGAGCGAGCGAGCACCGGCAGCGTGTGCTGCCGGAAGTGCAGCGAAGAGAACCCGGCCAACTTCGAGCTTTGCTGGAGCTGCGGTGCAAGCCTCTAGGACCGAGGCGCGGCCTCGGCAGCGTGCCGCTCTGACGAGCGGGCGGCGGCCATCGCGCGGTATTCGCGTGAAGTTTGACTTGCGTCAACGGCTTCGATTGGAACGAAACTTGGCTGTTGCCGCATAATCGGCATCGATCTCCCAGAAAGGCTGCTCGCCAAGGGGGTTGGCAATGCTCATCGGACGATACCTCAGGGTTTTGTGGCCGAAGGCTTGGCCAGTGCGGACGTGGACATTCGCCGCACTTGCGTCGCTCGCGCTGTTGGGGCAGCCAGCAGCGGCGGCTGCGGCTGCAGAGAAAACGGGCAAGGAGGTCGTCGACTCTGCATGCATTGCCTGCCACGGGACCGGGGTCAATGGCGCGCCCAAGATCGGGGACAGCAAGGCGTGGGGCAAGCGCGCGTCGCTGGGGTTGAGCAGCCTCACCGAGAACGCACTCAGGGGCATCCGGCAAATGCCGGCGCACGGCGGTAATCCGGGGCTCAGCGATTTCGAGATCGAGCGCGCTATCACCTACATGGTCAACCAGTCGGGCGGCCATTGGGCGGAGCCCATCAACAAGGCGGCCGCCGCCAAAGAGCGCAGCGGTGAGCAGATCGTCCGCGCGCAATGCGCCAAGTGCCACCAGACAGGCGTCGATGGTGCGCCCAAGATCGGCGATCGCGCGGCATGGATACCTCGCATGAAACAGGGGCTCGATGTCGTCGTGCGCTCCGCTATCAACGGACATGGCGGCATGCCGGCACGCGGCGGGATGGCCGACTTAACCGACGCCGAGATGCGCAGCGCCGTGGTTTACATGTTCAACTCGGGGACGGTCGAGCAGAAAAGTGCGGCGGCGACAACCGGCGGTGAGGACTACAGGGTCGTCGAAGGCATGACGCTCTATGTCGGTGTGGTGGCGGCCAGCGTGATCCGCGATCATGCCAAGGACTATCCGGCGGATGTGGCCGATGCGGTGCCGTCGGGTTCCGAACAGCGTTACCTCACCATCGCAGTATTCGACGCCAACAACGGCCAACGCATCACCGACGCCGTCGTAACGGCGCGCATCGCAGGGACGGCACAGGCAAGCCCGGAGAAGACACTGAAAGCAGTCACCGTCGCCGGCGCCCTAACCTATGGGAATTTCTTCCCGATGCCCGCCGGTGCATACAAGATAACGGTACACGTGCACCGCCCCGGCTTGCCCAAGGTGGTTCAAGCCGATTTCCAGTACAACACGCAGTAAGGCCGGGCGCCGTGCCGTGACGCAGGCGCCAGACCTCTAATTTTGCTACTTCACCTGCTGGACGATGTAGTCGACCGCAGCCTTGACATCGGCGTCCGACGCTGCGCCGCCTTTGGGGGGCATCACGCCTTTGCCCTTGATGACGGTAGCTGTCAAGGCGTCGGAACCCTGCTTGACCAGGGGCGCCCATTTGGCCTTGTCGGCGAGCTTGAGTGCTCCGCCGATGCCTTTCTCGTGGCAGGCTGCACACGACTTTTCGTAGACTTCCTTGCCATCCGCTGCGGCTGCAACCTGCGAGGCTAGAAGCAATGCGGCCGAGGCAGTGATCACTGTCATCGCCAGTTTCATGTCAAGTATTCTCCTGTGATGTTGAAAACTTGCGCCGCTACAGCCGACGCACCCTTCGCAACGGCGCCGAGCATGGTGCTCGCGACGCAGCAAGCATTGCCACCCATATGGCGACGATCCTGATTCTCTACGCGACGACCGAGGGGCAGACTGCTCGCATCTCGGAAAGGATGGCTCAGATACTTCGCGCCCGGGGGCAAGACGCGAAGACGTGCCCTGTCGAGACCGCCGAGCAGCACATCGCGGCGGCGAAATACGATGCGGTGATCATCGGCGCCTCGATCCATTATGGTCGACACCCGCGCAGACTGTACTCGCTGGTTCGCAATAATCGGATCATGCTGGACAGGCGGCCAAACGCATTTTTCTCGGTGAGCCTTAGCGCCGGAGGACCTGGCGCGAAGCCTGAAGCGGCTGAGCGATATCTCGACAAATTCCTCAAGCAGGTCAACTGGCGCCCGCAGCAGACTGCGAAGTTCGCCGGAGCGCTTCAATTTAGCAAGTACGGAGCGTTCAAGCGTTTACTGATGGTCATCTTCGTCGGCCTCGCCGGTGGCGATACCGACACAACGCGTGATTACGAATATACCGACTGGGAGGCGGTAGACCAATTCACGGACGCTTTTGCCGCACGGCTGGGACAGAAGTGATGCCGGCCGTCGCGGCGCCCAGGAACTCCCCTGGACGCCTTCGCGGGCTCTACCGTCGGGGGCCCTACATTCCCAGGATCCACTTGACCAGCTTGGTGACGTCCTCCGGGCTCGCCTTGACCTGAGGATGGTCCTTGCCTCCGGTCAGCTTCGCGACGAGCGTCGCCTCGGCACCTGCGTTGCCCTTGTACTTCGCTGCGACGTCCTTGAATGCCGGTCCCACTTTCTTGGTAGCGACATCATGGCAGTTCGTGCAGCCGGAACTCTTTGCGAGATCCGCCTGTGCAACCGCCTGCCCGGACAGGGCAAGCCCGCACGCGACCAGAGTTGCGACAATCAGCGCTTTCATATTCGCTCCTTGGTGAAATAGACCGAAAAGGAACCAAATCCGGACGACGCCATGAAACAGACCGCAATCTACTCCCGAATTCGCCCGGCGTGAACTGGTAGCTTGTAGGGGCTTGACATATGTCAAATCGAGACGGCACGCTTCGGTAATAATCGCAAAAGTGCCGTTTGCGCGGCTAAAACCGTGCTGTACGGCCTTTCTTTCGCCGGGCATCAGCCCCAGGGGAACCCAACCGATGCGTCTTTCCAGGCTTGCGGCCGTAGCGGTGGTGGGAGCGCTCTGGCTGGGCGGGGGCGTCTGGCAGCCGGGGGTGCGCGCCGCGGATGCTCCAGGGGGCGGCCCCGGCCAGGCGCCCGAACAGTTCGATACCGCCACCTGCCTTGCCTGCCACGGGATCCAGGGGTTCCAGGCCGAGAATGCCGCCGGCCAGATGCGCCCCCTGCACGTGGCCAAGGACAAGTTCGAGAAGAGCGTCCACGGAAAGCGGCTCTGCGTCGAATGCCACAAGAACATCACCGAAATCCCGCATCAGAAAGGATTGGAGGTCAGAGTCAGCTGTGTTCAGTGCCACGAGGCCCTTTGGGAGACGGCTCAAAGCGAGGGCAAGACGCAGGAGAATACGCGGCTGGGAGTGGTCGTCAAACAGATCGACCGCTACATGAAGTCCATTCATGCCCGGCCGAGCAAGGAGGACCAGTCGCGCACCAACGCGACCTGCTACAACTGCCACGACGCGCATTACGTCTATCCGCCGGGCAGTCCCGAACGCACGGAGTGGCGCCTCGGCATCCCCAACGTCTGCGGCAAGTGCCATGTCAAGGAACGCGACGAGTATGTGACGTCGGTCCACGGCCGGGAGGTGATCGAGAAGCGCAACCCGAAAGCGGCCATCTGCTCGGATTGCCACACGACCCACGACATCGAGGATCCGGGTGTCGATTCGACGCGGCTCGCCATTACCAAGAACTGCGGCAACTGCCATGCAGCGCAGCTCAAGAGTTACACCTCGACCTACCACGGCCAGGTCAACCTGCTCGGCTATGCCCACACGGCCAAGTGCTTCGATTGCCACGGTAACCACGGGATCCAGCGGGTGAACGATCCCAAGTCGATGGTGAGTCCGGACAATCGCCTTAAGACCTGCGGGCAATGTCACATCGGCGTAACCAAGGGATTCGCGACCTTCGAACCTCACGCCACCACCACCGATTTGAACCGCTTTCCCCAGATCTGGATCGCGTACAAGTTCATGTTGGGGCTGTTGGCCGGCACGTTCGCCTTCTTCTGGACGCACACGGCGCTGTGGTTCTACCGCGAGTACAAGGAACGCAACGAGCGCGGAGGCGGGCAATACATTCGGGTGCAGGAGGCGCTGCAGGGACGCACCAAGTACTACCAGCGCTTTCCGCTCGTCTGGCGGATCGCACACCTTCTCTTCGCCGTGAGCCTGATGATCCTCGCGCTGACCGGCATTTCCGTCTTCTACGCCGACACGGCGTGGGCGCCGGTCATCATGCAAACGCTCGGGGGGCCGAGAAACGCGGGCTTGGTACACCGAACGGCTGCAGTCATCTTCGCAACGGTTTTCTTCGTGCAACTGATGTACTTCGCAATCCTAATCGGCAACAAGTGGAGAACGTTCGATTGGTTCGGCCCCAACTCGCTGGTGCCGTGGATACAGGACCTGAAGGACATCGTCGCGATGTTCAACTGGTTCTTCGGCAAGGGGCCGCGTCCGGTCTTCGACCGCTGGACATACTGGGAGAAATTCGACTACTGGGCGCCGTTCTGGGGCGTGACCATCATCGGTGTGAGCGGCGTCATGCTGTGGTTCCCAACCGTGACCGCTTCCTTCCTGCCGGGCTGGGTGTTCAACGTAGCGACCATCTTTCACGGCGAAGAGGCGCTGCTCGCCATTCTGTTCCTGTTCACCGTGCACTTCTTCAACAATCACTTCAGGCCGGACAAGTTCCCGCTGGACATCGTGATGTTCACCGGCGCGGTGCCGGTGGAGGATTTCAAGCACGAGCACACGCTGGAGTACAACCGGCTGGTCGAGACGGGACAGCTCTCGAAATACCTGGTGGATCCACCGTCGCCGGCGATGACCCGCGGCTCCAAGATACTTGGCTTCACCTTGATCGCGTTCGGCTTGATTCTGCTGACGCTGGTGCTGATCGGGATTTTCCGCGGTGGAGGGCAGGTAGCGTTCGGCGTCGGATGATCAATGCGCCGACAGTCCCTCCAGTTCAAAGTCGGTCTCTACCTGACGATCGCCCTGACGGCGGCGATGGCCGCGTTCACCCTTGCCGTCGTGCGGCATCAGCGCGAGGAACTGCTCAACGAGGCTGCAAACCACGTCATCCAGCTCTCCGAGGTGATCATCCGCAGCACCCGATTCGCGATGCTTCAGAATCAGCCCGCCTACGTCGACGAGATCCTACGGGACGTCGCAAGCCAGGAAGGCATCGCCAAGGTCCGGATATTCAGCGCTGACGGGAGGACGATCCACTCGACCTATCGCCCGGAGATCGGCCAGAAGGTCGATCGCGACGCGGAGGCCTGCTTCCTCTGCCATCGCAGCGAGAAGCCGCTGGAGCATGTTCCCACCAAGGACCGGTGGCGGATCTTCACGTCGCCCGACGGAGCGCGGATGCTGGGCAGCATGGCGGCGATTCGCAATGAGCCGACCTGCTCGTCGGCGTCGTGTCACGTTCACAGCCAAGACCAGTCGGTACTCGGGGTTCTGGATATCGTCTACTCCCTCGAGCAGATCGACCGCAGGGAGCGGAGCGAGGCGCTCGACATCGCAGCGTTTTCCCTGGGATTTGCTCTATTCGCAGCCGTCTGCGTGAGCTTCCTCGTGCACCGTTTGGTCTACTTGCCACTACGCGACCTGGAGGCCGGGGCAAAGAGGCTCGCCGCGGGGAACCTGCAGGAGTCGATTCCTGTTCGCAGCCGCGACGAGTTCGGTGAAGTAGCGGACTCGTTCAACGCGATGACCAAGGCGCTGAGGAATTCCCAACAGGAGCTGCGCGAGTGGGGGCACACCTTGGAGCAGAAAGTCGAGCAGAGGACCAAGGAGCTTCGCCTCGCCGAAGCGGAGGCCGCGCACGGCGAGAAGCTCGCTTCGGTAGGATTGCTCGCCGCAGGGATCGCGCACGAACTGAACAACCCTCTGACCGGAATCCTCACCTTCTCGCACCTGATCCGTGAAAAGATGCCCGAAGGCAGCCAGGAGGCGGAAGACCTGGACCTGGTGATCCGCGAGACCAAGCGTTGCGCAACTATCATCAGGCGGCTACTCGACTTCGCCCGCGAGAAGGCGCCGGAGAAGAAGTTCTCCGACCTGAACCGCCTCATCGAGGACACGGCGCGCATCATCGAGCGCCCCGCGCACCTGCGAGACATCGAAATCACGATGGATCTCGATCCGAGCCTGCCGCCAGTGTGGGTCGATCAGGATCTGATGCGGCAGGTCGTTATGAACATGCTCGTCAACGCCCAGCAGGCGATCGAGGAGAAGGGCAGCATCACCGTCCGCACCCGCCGCTGCCAGGAGTCAAGGCGCGTCGAGCCTGGCGCGCAAGCTGTGCCGATGGTGGAGATATCGATCATCGACACCGGCTGCGGAATTCCGGAGAAGGACATTCGCAGAATATTTGACCCGTTCTTCACGACCAAGGGACCAGGCAAGGGAACCGGGTTGGGCCTGTCGGTGAGCCACGGCATCGTCACAGCCCACGGGGGCACCATCGAGGTGGAGAGCAAGGAAGGGGAAGGAACCACCTTCCGCATCTATCTCCCGATGGAACCATCGCCCGAAAGCCCCGCGACGCAAGCGCCCGAAAGAACGCATGAGCGCCAGGATTTTGATCGTTGACGACGAGGAAATTGTCGTCAAGAGCTGCCTGCGCATCCTCGGCGGCGGCGACTACGAAGTCGATTCCGCGCACGACGGGAAGGAGGCTCTGGAAAAGATCGACCAGGGCTCCTACGACGTGGTCCTCCTCGACATCGTGATGCCGAAGTTGGACGGCCTTGAGGTGCTCAAGAG
>Ga0187778_10000815_pt1 | contig 22313 bp, 22 predicted proteins | sample 1015_Q2_SP5_20_M_FD_132418 | JGI IMG/M metagenome (GOLD analysis project Ga0187778, IMG submission 132418) | Tropical peat soil microbial communities from peatlands in Department of Meta, Colombia - 1015_Q2_SP5_20_MG | ecosystem: Environmental > Terrestrial > Soil > Wetlands > Peat | place... | reverse complement strand
GCGGCCGAAAATGGGATTTAGTCTGCCCGTCGGCGACTGGCTGCGCGGCCCCTTGCGCGATTGGGCCGAGACGCTGCTCGCGCCCGAGCGGCTTGTGCGCGAGGGACTATTCGACGTGCCGGCAGTGCGCAAGGCCTGGCAGGAGCACCTCGATGGCCGGCGCAATTGGCAACATCGGCTGTGGACGCTGCTGATGTTCCAGGCCTGGCTGGAACGATGGCAGTCTCCCGGGGTCTGATCAGGATGACGCGGCTGCTGTTTCTGATCTCTGAGGACTGGTACTTCTGGTCGCACCGGCTTTCGCTTGCTCGCGCTGCCGTGGCGGCGGGCTACGAGGTTGCCTTGGCAACGCGCGTGAGCCGCTATCAGAAGGCCATCGAGGAGCAGAAAATTCGCGTCTATCCGCTGCAATGGTTCGAGCGCGCCAGTGCAACGCCCGGCCGTGAGCTGGCCACGATGTATGAGCTTGCGCGCATCTACCGCGATTTTCGACCCGACGTCGCGCATCACGTTGCGCTCAAACCCGTAATCTACGGAACGCTGGCGGCGCGCTTGACCGGCGCTTCGCGCATCGTCAACGCCCTGGCCGGTCTCGGATTCGTGTTTCAGTCGAGCTCGGCCAGCGCGCGTGTGCTGCGCCCCTTGGTGCAAAGCGCCATGCGCTTGACCCTGAATCTGCACAACGGGTGCGTGATCGTGCAAAACGACGCGGACCGCCGCGCGCTGATCGACAGGCGCCTCACCTCTGCCGATCGAATCGAGATCATTCGGGGCTCGGGCGTGGATCTCGCCCAGTTTGTCGCCACGCCCGAACCCCAGGGCGCGCCAATCGTCGTTTTGCCCGCACGCATGCTTTGGGACAAGGGCGTGCGCGAATTCGTCGAAGCGGCGCGCATCCTGCGCGCGGCGGGCGCCCAGGCGCGCTTCGTGCTCGTCGGGCAGCCCGATCGACAGAATCCGCATTCGGTGACCCGCTCCCAGCTTCAGGCCTGGGTGCACGAAGGTGCAGTCGAATGGTGGGGATTGCGACTGGACATGCCGGCCGTGCTCTCGCATAGCTGTATCGTGTGCCTGCCCTCGTATCACGAAGGTCTGCCCAAGGTCCTGCTCGAAGCGGCGGCTTGTGCTCGCCCGATCGTGGCCACTGACATCCCGGGTTGCCGCGAGATCGCGCACGCCGGGCAAAACGCACTGCTCGTTCCGGTGGGCGACGCCCCCGCCCTGGCCCTTGCCATCCAAGCCCTGCTTTCCGATCCGCAGATGCGCCGCGATTTTGGTGCCCGCGGCCGGCGCATCGTCGAAGAACAGTTCACTGACCAGATGGTGGCCGAGCAGACTCTGGCTCTGTATGCGCGCCTGCTCGAATCGACTGCTGCCCCCGCCACGGGACAGCGCGTCTAGTGCAACTCTGAGCGCGGTGGGGCCGCGTCACTCGTAGACTTGCGCCTGCGCGAGCAGGGGCGCGCTCGCATCCTTTGCGGCCAGCAGGGGTGGGCCGTCCAGCGGCCAGGCGATCCCAATCGACGGATCGCTCCAGCAAATTGCGCGGTCGTGTTGCGGCATCCAGAAATCGGTGGCCTTGTACAGCAGGTCGGCGCCCTGGCTCAGTACCAAAAACGCATGGCCAAATCCGGGCGGAATCCACAGCTGTTTGTTGTTCTCCGCCGTCAACTCGACACCGACCCACCGCGCAAAATGCGGGGAGGTGCGGCGCAGATCGACGGCCACGTCCCAGACGGCGCCGCTTACCACGCGCACGAGCTTGCCCTGCGGGTTCTGCAGCTGGTAGTGAATGCCGCGCAGCACGTTGCGAACGGAGCGCGAATGGTTGTCCTGCACGAAGGCTACGTCCAGGCCCGTGGCTTCCCGAAACGTTCGCGCGTTCCAGCTTTCCAGAAAAAATCCGCGCGCATCGCCAAATACCGCAGGCTCCAGAACCAGCACCCCGGGCAGCCCCGTTGGCTGCACTTTCATGGTCCGCGCTCGCGGCCGGTCCTGCCGCCTCGCTCCTGGAGCAGCCCCAGCAAGTAGCCTCCATAGCCGCTCTTGGCCAGCGGTGCGGCCAGATCTTCGAGCTGCTGGGCACTGATCCAGCCCAGTCGAAACGCGATCTCCTCGGGACAGGCGATCTTCAGGCCCTGGCGCCGCTCGATCGTCTCGATGAACTGCGAGGCATCGAGCAAGGACTCATGGGTGCCGGTATCGAGCCAGGCCATGCCACGTCCCATCAACTCGACATGCAGATTGCCCGCGTTCAAGTAATGGCGGTTGACGTCCGTAATCTCGAGTTCTCCTCGGGCGGAAGGTTTCAGCGCGCTAGCCACCTCCACAACGGTGTTGTCGTAAAAGTACAGGCCCGTCACGGCGTAGCTCGAGCGCGGGTGCGCGGGCTTTTCTTCGATGCTCAACGCGCGAAACTGTGCGTCGAACTCAATCACACCGTAGCGCTGCGCATCGGTGACGTGATAAGCGAACACGGTTGCCCCGCTCGTGCGCGCCTGCGCGCGCTGCAGCTGCAGCGGCAGGTCATGGCCGTAGAAGATGTTGTCTCCTAAGACGAGCGCCGCGGGGTCGGACCCGATAAAGCTTCGACCCAGGACAAATGCCTGTGCGATGCCCCCGGGCGAGGGCTGCACCTCATAGGAGATGTTCAAACCCCAGCGGCTGCCGTCGCCCAGCAAATCGGCAAAGCGCTGCGTATCGCTAGGCGTGGAGATGACGAGCACGTCCCGGATCCCGGCGAGCATCAGCGTCGTGAGCGGGTAGTAGACCATCGGTTTGTCGTAAATCGGCAGCAGCTGCTTGGAGACGACCTGGGTGACCGGGTACAGGCGCGTTCCGGATCCGCCCGCGAGCAGAATCCCTTTGCGTCGTGGCCCCGCGCCCGCGCTCATTGGGCCACCCCGCGCGAGGCCGGCGCAACGCCTTCGCATGCGATCGCCCCCGCGCCAAAGGCCCCCCGCGCACCGTATTGCAGGTCGATCCATGCGCGGTATTGGCCCGAGGTCACGTGCCGAACCCAATCCTGGGCGGCCAGGTACCACTCGACCGTCTTGCGCAGGCCGCTTGCAAAAGACTCGGCCGGCGCCCAGCCCAGTTCGCGCTCGATTTTCGAGCAGTCGATCGCGTAGCGGCGATCATGTCCCGGCCGGTCCGGGACAAAGGCAATCTGCCGCGCGTACGAGCCCTGGGAGCACGGCCGCAATTCATCGAGGAGCGCACAAGTCGCTCGCACGACCGCGATGTTTTGCATCTCGTTACGCCCCCCAATGTTGTAGGTCTGGCCTGGCAGCCCGCGCGCCAGGACCGTGCGCACACCGGAGCAATGATCCCCCACGTACAGCCAGTCACGCACGTTCTTTCCGTCGCCGTACACGGGCAGAGGCTTACCCTCCAGCGCGTTCAAAAGCACCAGAGGGATGAGTTTTTCTGGAAACTGGTACGGGCCGTAATTGTTGCTGCAATTGGTCGTGATCGTGGGCAGGCCGTAGGTATGGTGGTAGGCACGCACCAGGTGATCGGAAGCCGCTTTCGAGGCCGCGTACGGGCTATTGGGCGCATACGCCGTCGTCTCGCGAAACGGGGGATCGTCCGCACCCAAAGAACCGTAGACTTCATCGGTGGAAACATGCAAGAAGCGAAATGCATCGCGCTCGGGGCCCGTCAGCTCCGCGAGATACGCGCGCGCGGCCTCAAGCAAAGCGAAAGTGCCCTGAATATTCGTGCGCACGAACTCCGCCGGGCCGAGGATCGAGCGGTCCACGTGGCTTTCGGCGGCAAAATGCACGATCGCGCGCGGGCGGTGCTTGCGCAGCAGCGCGAGCACCGCCGAGCCCTCGCAGATGTCCTGGCGCTCAAAGAGCAGGCCCGGGTGCGCCCGCACGGCGGCCAGATTGGCGAGGTTGCCGGCGTAGGTGAGCGAGTCGATGACCAGCACCGGCTCATCGATCGCCGCGCGTCCCGGCTCGAGCCAGTCGACAACGAAGTTCGAACCGATGAACCCCGCGCCACCTGTCACAAAGATCATCGAAGGGCATCCGCAGTTTGACGCGCGATTCTAATTCAGGCGCTGCCGGCCCTCCCGCGCTGACCAGAGTGTGGCGCCGGGCGCATCGTTTTGTGCTATCAATGCCGCGGGCCAGCGGCAGGCCAAGCCCCCGGGCGGCTGGCGCGCGGGTCTGTGCAAGGGGCGAAACGGGGATCTGGGCGAGATCGGGCGAGCCGTGGATATTTTGCTTTTTGGTGCCAACGGTCAGGTCGGCTGGGAACTGCGGCGTTCGCTCAGCGCTCTGGGCAATCTTACGGCCCTGGATCGCGCCCAGGCGGATCTGGAGCAGCCCGTGCAGGACCTGATCGAACGCGCCCGCCCCGACGTTATCGTGAACGCGGCCGCGTACACCAGCGTCGATCGGGCGGAGGCCGAAGCGGATCGCGCACTGCGAATCAATGGGCAGGCCGTGGGGGAAATGGCGCAGGCCGCAAGCCGCGTACAGGCGCTTCTTGTGCACTACTCCACCGATTACGTCTTTGACGGTGAAAAATCCGCGCCCTACGCCGAAGACGATCCTCCCGCCCCCATCAATGCCTACGGTCGCAGCAAACTCGCAGGCGAGCAGGCCATACGCGCCGTTGCAGGCTGTCGACACCTGATTTTGCGCACAAGCTGGGTGTACGCGTCGCGGGGGAAGAACTTTGCGCGCACGATTCTCGAGCGCGCGCGGTCCATGGAGCGCCTGCAAGTGGTGGCCGATACCTGGGGCGTGCCGACAAGCGCCGAACTGCTGGCCGACGTCACTGCGTTGGCCGTCTACCGTGCGCGCCTGGCACGTGCCGGGACCCCGGGCGCAGGGGCGGAACTGCAGGGCACATTTCATTTGGTGCCTTGCGGCCAGACCACCTGGCACGAGTACGCATGTTTGCTGATCGAGTCGGCGCGCAGCCGCGGTCTGCCCGTTCGTGTGTCCCGGGAGAACATCGTGCCTGTTGCCGCCTCGAGTGTGGCCGCGCCCGCGCGCCGCCCAAAGAATTCTCGCCTCGACAACCGACGCCTGGAGCAGTATCTCGGGGTCGAGTTGCCCGATTGGCAGGTGCACGTGCGCCGTTTCGTGGACGAGATTGCCGGATAAACTCGCAGTTAGGCACGATTTTGGACACGCGAAGGTCATGACCCGGGCCCTGATCACCGGCATCACTGGACAAGACGGCGTCTTGCTGGCGCACAAGCTGCTGGAGCACGGCTACGAGGTGATTGGCTTTGGCCGTCGTCCCTCGGTGCTGGCGCGCACGGATTTGCATCCGCTGTTTCGCCGGATTCGGCTCTTTTTTGGGGACGCGGCCAATTCGGTCGACCTGGCCGACGCGCTGCTGCAACACCAGCCCGAAGAGCTCTACAACCTCGCCGCGCAGTCGGCCCCCGGCGCCTCGTGGTCGCAATCCCTCGAAACCGGCGAGATCACGGCCATGGGTGCGCATCGCCTCTTCGAAGCCGTGCGGCGTTTTGCCCCCAGGTGCCGCGTCTACCATGCTTCTTCCTCCGAGATGTTCGGCGAGGTGCTCGAGTCGCCCCAGAACGAGAAAACGCCGTTTAATCCGGCCAACCCCTACGCGGCGGCCAAGGTCTACGCGCACCAGATGGCGCACGTCTATCGACGAAGCTACGGGCTGTACATCGCCTGCGGCATTCTCTTTAACCACGAGAGTCCGCTGCGCCGCATGAATTTTCTGACGCAGAAAGTTGCGCACGGCGCCGCCTGCGCCAAATTGGGTATCAGCGATTCTCCGCTTCTCAACGAAGAGGGGGAACCCGTCGTGCGCGCCACCAAGCTGGCGCTAGGCAATCTGGATGCAGCCCGCGACTGGGGACATGCACGCGACTACGTCGAGGCGATGCACCGCATGCTCGGGCAGCCTCAGCCCGATGATTACGTCGTCGGAACGGGGGTGCTGCGCACGGTGCGCGATCTGTGCCAGACGGCCTACGGCTACGTGGGGCGGGACTGGCGCGAGTTTGTAACGAGTGATCCGCGCTTCTTGCGTCCGAGTGAGACCGGTGCAACGGTGGCCGACGCCTCCAAGGCGCGACGCGAGCTCGGTTGGTCGGCGACGACGAGTTTCGAGGCGATGGTGGCCGAAATGGTTGATGCGCAGGTCGCCGCGCTGCAAAAGCGCTCGGCGACGCCCTCGGGAATCTTGTGATGGGTGGGGTCAGATGGAGTTAGCTCAGATCCGCCGTGCCCGACTGCTGGTCGTGGGCGATGTCATGCTCGATCGCTACTGGTTCGGAGACGTCGAGCGCATTTCGCCCGAGGCGCCGGTGCCGGTTGTGCGCATCGGCCAGGCCGAGGAGCGTCTGGGCGGTGCAGCCAACGTGGCGCGCAACATCACGGCGCTGGGCGCGCAGGCCGGGCTGCTCAGCGTCGTGGGCGACGACGAACCGGGACGCACGGTTGCGCGCCTGACGCAGCTCGAACACATTCGCGCGCATCTGCACGTCGATCCCGGTTTGTCGACAACCGTGAAGCTGCGCATCATCGCGCGGCGCCAGCAACTGGCGCGGGTGGACTTCGAAAGCCTGCCCGAGGCCGAAGTGCTCGATGCGCATCTGGGACAATTCGCCTCGCTGCTGCCCGAATACGACCTGGTGATCCTCTCGGACTATGGCAAAGGGGGTCTGACGCATATCACGAAGATGATCGCGATGGCCCGTGCGGCGGGGCGGCCCGTCCTGGTCGACCCCAAAGGCGACGATTACGACCGCTACGCTGGGGCCAGCGTGATCACGCCCAACCGCGCCGAGCTGCGCGAGGTCGTCGGACGCTGGCGCAGCGAGGCCGATTTGACCGAACGAGCGCAGACGCTGCGCCGCAAGCTGGGCGTGGAGGCGCTCCTGCTCACGCGCAGCGAGGAAGGCATGACGCTGTTCACCGACGCCGGTGCCTGGAGCGTTGCGGCGCGTGCGCGCGAGGTTTTCGACGTCAGTGGCGCCGGGGACACGGTTATCGCGGTGCTCGGCACGATGATCGCCGTGGGTTTGCCGCTGCGCGAGGCGGTGGCCAACGCCAATCGCGCCGGGGGCATTGTCGTGGGCAAGCTGGGCACCGCGACCGTGAGCTATGCGGAGCTCTTCGAAAACGCCGCCTGAGGGCTTCGGCCGCTGCCGCGCCCCGGTGGCCGGCATTGTGGCAACATGTTGCCTAGGTTATCGCGCGAAAGCGGCGCACCGCATGAGCAGATCAGCCGATCCATGAAAATCATCGTAACCGGGGCCGCCGGATTCATCGGTGCCAACATTTTGCGCGCCTTGAACGAGCGCGGTGAAACCGACATTCTGGCGGTCGACAACCTCGCCCAAGCGGAGAAATTCCGTAATTTGGTCGATTTCGATATCGCCGACTACCTGGACAAGACCGACTTTTTGCAGCGCGTGCGCCAGCGCGAATTGCCGCGCCCCGACGTGATCTTTCATCAAGGTGCCTGTTCGGACACGCTGGAGAGCGACGGGCGCTACATGATGGAGAACAACTTTCGATACTCCTCGGAGCTTCTCGACTGGTGCCAGAACAGCGGCATCGTTCTGATCTATGCCTCCTCGGCCGCTGTCTACGGGGCTGGGCCCGTGTTCGCCGAGGTGCGCGGAGCCGAGCGGCCGCTCAATGTGTACGGGTACTCGAAGCTGCTTTTTGACCACGTCGTGCGACGGCGTTTGGAATCGAGCAAGACCCCGGTCATAGGGCTGCGCTACTTCAACGTCTACGGTCCGCGAGAAACCCATAAGGGTCGCATGGCATCGGTGGCCTTTCACCACTTTCAGCAATTCCGCAGCGAAGCCAGGGTCAAGCTCTTCGATGGCAGCCACGGGTTCGAGAACGGCGAGCAACGGCGGGACTTCATCCACGTCGATGACGCCGTGAAGGTCAATATGTTCTTCTGGAACCGGCCAACGAGCGGCGTCTACAACGTGGGCACCGGGCGCGCGCAAAGCTTCAATGACGTCGCCCTGGCCATGGTCAACGCGCTGCGCGAGGCCAACGGCCAGCCTACCCTGTCCCTGCGCCAGGCCGTCACCCAGGGCTCAATTGAATACATCGCGTTTCCGCAGGCGCTGCGCGGCAAATACCAGGCATTTACCCAGGCGGATTTGACGCAGCTGCGCGCGGCCGGGTTTGACGACTCGATGCTCAGCGTCGAGCAGGGTGTTGCCGCCTACGTTCGATGGCTGCTGAAGAATTCCTGACCGATACCGGGGGCGCGTTGCGCAGCGGCGGCGCACGCGCCGCGTTTCTGGATCGCGATGGGGTGATCAACATCGACCACGGCTACGTCTGGCGCAGCGAGGATTTCGTCTTCGTGCCCGGTGTGCGCGAGGCCGCCGCCGAACTGGCCCGGATGGGCTTTGCCATTGTCGTGATTACGAACCAGGCTGGCATCGCCCGCGCAATGTACTCGCCGGCCGATTACGCGCGACTCACCGAGTGGATGCGCGAACGATTCGCGGAGGCCGGCGTCGCCCTGGCCGGCGTCTACCATTGCCCGCATCACCCAACCGAAGGTGTGGGCCAGTGGCGCGTGGTTTGCGACTGCCGCAAACCGGCGCCCGGGATGCTGCTCGCGGCCGCACGCGATCTGGGACTGGATCTGGCGCACTCGGTCATTTTCGGCGACAAGTGCGACGACATGCGCGCGGGGCGCTCCGCCGGGGTGGGTTTGCGGGTGTTCCTGGGCAAAGATGGCCTGGCGGCCCCATCGGAGGAGTGTGCCGACGGTCTTGTGAGCCTGCGTTTTGCGTCCCTTGCGCAGGCGCTCTCCGATCCGGCGCTGCGCGCCGCCCTGGAGCAGCCGCTCGAGGCGGTGCGCTGATGGTTCAGCGTCCATCCACCGCCCCGTCGGCGCCTGAGGCATACCGCGCACTCGCATTCGAGCACAAGGTTGTCGCGCGCGCGGAACTCGCGCAGCGCTCGGCGCGGCTTGCCCGACCCGTGGTGCTCACCAACGGCGTGTTCGACATCCTGCACCGCGGCCACGTGACGTATCTGTCGCGCGCGCGCGCTTTGGGAGCAAGCCTAGTGGTGGCGGTCAATTCCGACGCCTCGGTGCGCACTTTGGGCAAGGGAGCTGGCCGGCCCGTCAACGGCCAAGAGGACCGCGCCGCAATCTTGGCCGCGCTCGAATTCGTCGACCTCGTGACCGTATTCGATGAATCGGTCCCGCTGCCCGTGCTTGAGATCGTGCGGCCCGAGATTTACGTCAAGGGCGGCGACTACGATGTAGAGGCGACTCCCGAGGCGCGCCTGGCGCAACGCTGGGGCGCGCGCGCCGTGGCCATCGCGTTCGAACACGAGCGCTCGACGACACAGCTGCTCGAGCGCGTGCGCGCCACCCCTGGGGGCTAGACGGCCGTTCGGAGAGCACTTTTCGGGGCTGCGGGGTCGCCACCCGACGGGTGCGCCGGCCGCACCGGAATTTCAAAAATCTCGGCATAATAAGCAGTTATGCGCTGCGTTCGCGGTTGAAAAAGCCGACGTGACCTTTCTTGTTCAAGCCCTGGCTGCCTGTCTGTTGACCGCTCTTCTGATCGTGTGGTTGCGCCGGCCGGCCTTTCGCTTTGGCCTCATCGATCACACGGGTGGGCGCAAGCGCCACGGGGATTCGATTCCGCTCACCGGGGGCATCGCGCTCACCTTGGGTTTTGCAACGACGCTGCTGTTTTCGGCACCTGTGCTCTCGGAGTACTCGGTGCTGTTGGTGGCCATGGCGCTTCTGGCCGCCGTCGGCCTGCTCGATGACCTGGGAGAGGTGTCGCCACGCGGAAAGCTCGGCGTGCAGATCCTTGCCGCCCTGCTCATGACTTCCTGGGCCAATCACTTTCTCGTCGACCTGGGCGATTTGTTCGCACGCGGATCCTTTGAACTGAAGAATTGGGGCATACCGCTGACCGTATTTGCGACCGTTGCGGTAATCAACGGCCTTAACATGCTCGACGGCATGGACGGTCTGGCAGGTGGTCTGGCGTTTTGTGTGTTGGCTTTTTTTGCGTTATTTGCTGCGATCCTCGACGATCTGTACGCATACAAGTTTCTACTCGTGCTGCTCGGCGCCCTGTTGGGATTCTTGCTCTTTAACCTGCCGCACCCCTGGCGCGGCTCGCGGCGCACCTTCATGGGCGATACCGGCAGCCTCATTCTGGGGTTTGTAGTGGCGTGGTTTTCCATCGTGCTCACGCAGCGCTCCGGCGCTCGAGTGCCGCCCGTGGTCATGCCGTGGGTGGTCGGTCTCGTCCTGCTCGACTTGCTGACCGTAACGCTGCGCCGCATCATCCGGAGGCGGGATCCGGCGTTGGCCGATCGTGGACACATTCACCACGTCCTGCTGCGCCGCGGATGGAGCGCCCGCGAGACGCTCGCCTGGCTGCTCGGCGCCAACGTGGCGTTGAGCCTTGTTGGAACGCTGCTGTGGCGCGTGGGCGCCCCGGACTATGTGAGTTTCGGAGGATTTCTGATCGTCGCCGCACTGTATTTGGGCCTTTTTTTGTTTCCGAGCCGCCTGTGGCGCCTTTTGCCGCGCCGTCCGCGGCCGAACTCGGGTAGGGGTGAGGACTGATGCGCGCGGCACGGAGCAACGACGTCGCACCGTTTTTACCCACCGCGCGCGATTTGGAACGGTGCTTTCACGGGGAGAACTTGCAGCGCGGCCGCGAGGTCATGCAGGCGCGGCGCGTGTTTTCTCTGGAGCTCGAAGTCACCTCCAGCAATGCGATCGAACTGCGCGCGCAGGTGCGCGGCTCGGAGCAGCCCTCGGAGGCCGAGCAGCGCCGCTATCAGGTCGGCGTGCGCATGACGCGCAAGAGCGCAGGCGCCCAGGTAGAAATCGAATCGCATTGCTCGTGCCCTATCGGGCACCTGTGCAAGCACGCCGCGGCCGTGCTGCTGCAGTGGCAGCCGCAATGGAGCGAAGCGGTGGCGCCCTCGGAGCCGCCGTCCTTTGCGCGCCCCTGGACGGCGCTTGCCGAGGCGCAGCCCGAGTCCGCCTCGGAGCCCGAGCGGCAGTTGCGCATCGCCCACGGCGCCGGTGCGGTGTGCATCCGCCTCGGTGCCTCGCACGCACAAGCGCCCGAGGGGATTGCGGCCAATGCGGCTCCGCCCAACGCCGCGCTGTACGTGGCACTGCGCATCGAAGGCGTGCTGGTGCCGCTGCAGCGCGCTCCCAGCCTTCTCAGAGTCAACGGCGAAATCGTGGACGTGGCCCCCGAGGCGAGGCAAGTCGAGCGAGTGCTAGCGCAGCTGCAAGCCGACGGCGCCACACCCTGGTCCTTTCCCTACGCGCCGCAGGGGCGGCGCAGCAGCGAATCGGCGTTCCAGATCCGTGAGGATGCGGCCGTCCACCTGATGCAGGAGTGCGTCGCAAACTGGCGCAAGCAGGGCTGGGAAGTGGAAGTCGACGAGGACTTTCCTTGGCAGGTCGTCGAGGTCGACGACGTGGAAGTGGCGGTCCATGAGGTGCCGGGGCAGGACTGGTTTGACGTGGAATTGGGCGTGAAGCTGGGCGACAAACGCGTGCCTTTGCTGCCCCTGCTCGAGTCGGCGCTCTCGGAGGCCCGCACAATGCCGGCACGGCCACGGGAAAGCGGCGCAACCGGACGCATGCTGCAGGTGCGCATCGATCCGAAACACATCATCCGACTGCCTTGGGAGCGCGTTGCACCGCTGCTCGATGCGCTGGTCGAGCTGGGCGATACACGGCGACGCAAGCCTGTTCGCCAGGCGCGTCCACCGGGCGCTCGGCTCTCGCGCGCAGCCCGCATGCTGCGGCTCTCGCGCCTGGATCTGGCGCGGGTCGCGACGCTGGCCGAGCACGGCGTTCTCACCTGGGTCGGCGCCCCGGATGCGCGCCGCTTTGCCCAGCGTCTGGCCAACTTTGCCCACGTGGAGGCGGCCGTCGTGCCGCAGGGTCTGCAGGCGCAGCTGCGGCCGTATCAGCGCTCGGGCCTGAACTGGCTGCAGTTCCTGCGCCAGTACGGTTTGGGCGGACTGCTCGCCGACGACATGGGTTTGGGCAAAACACTGCAGACGCTGGCGCATATCTGTCTGGAGAAGGAAGAAGGACGGCTGGTCGCCCCGGCGCTGGTCATCGCACCGACCTCGCTGGTGCACAACTGGATCGCGGAAGCGGGACGCTTTGCGCCGGGCCTGCGCACCTTGCAGTTGCATGGCACGGAGCGTTGGCGCGATTTTGAGCGCGTGGGCCAGTGCGATCTGGTCGTCACGAGTTTTGCCCTGCTGGCACGCGACATTGAACAGCTTGCGGCGCGTGATTTTCACCTGCTGATCGTCGATGAAGCGCAAAACATCAAGAACCCACGCACCCAGGCCGCCTGCGCGATCCGCCAAATCCGGGCTACGCACCGCCTGGCCCTCACCGGCACTCCGCTGGAGAACCACCTCGGGGAGCTGTGGGCGCAGTTCGACTGGCTGACGCCGGGACTTCTGGGCGATCAGGCCAGTTTCTCCCGCCTGTACCGCGTGCCCATCGAAAAACGTGCCGACCAGGCACGGCGCCAGCACCTCACCGCCCGCATCCGCCCCTTCGTGCTGCGGCGGCGCAAGGACGAAGTGGCCCCGGAACTGCCACCACGCACCGAAATCGAGCGCTATGTCGCGCTGGAAGGAGCGCAGCGAGACCTCTACGAGGCGGTTCGCGCCAGCATGCAGGAGCGCGTGCGCCAGGCACTGGCCGAGCACGGACTGGATCGCAGCCAGGTGGTCGTGCTCGACGCGTTGCTGAAGCTGCGCCAGGTCTGCTGTGACCCGCGGCTGGTGTCGCTTGCGAGTGCACGCAAAGTGATGGAGTCCGCCAAACTCGATTTGCTGCTGCAGATGCTCGACGGTTTGCTGGTCGAAGGGCGACGCGTGCTCGTGTTTTCGCAGTTCACCTCGATGCTCGCGCTCATCGAGCGCGCGCTCACCGAGCGCGGCCAACCCTATGCATTGCTGACAGGCGACACCCGCGACCGCGCAGCCGCTGTCGAACAGTTTCAAAGCGGCGAGGTGCCGCTGTTTCTGCTCAGCCTCAAAGCGGGGGGCACCGGGCTTAACCTGACGGCCGCCGACACCGTGATTCACTACGATCCGTGGTGGAACCCGGCCGTTGAGGCCCAGGCAACCGATCGCGCGCATCGCATCGGGCAGGACAAACCGGTGTTCGTCTATCGATTGCTGTGCGCGGGCACCATCGAAGAGCGCATGCGCACGCTGCAGATGCGCAAAGCGCTACTGGCGCAGGCGCTGCTGGGCGACGAGGCCGGGTTGGCGCGCGCGCTGTGCGCGGAGGATATCGAGGCCCTGCTGGCGCCGGCGCCCTAGCGCGCGCCCGACGACACTGCCTTGCCGCCATGAGCCTGATTGCCATCGGTGACCTGCAGGGCTGCTCGGCGAGTCTGGACGAATTGCTGACCAGAATCGGGGCAGCCGAGTCCGTGGTCTTCGTCGGCGATCTGGTCAATCGCGGCCCCGATTCGCTGGGCGCGCTGCGGCGCGTGCGCTCGCTGGGCGAGCGGGCCACGGTGCTGCTGGGCAATCATGATCTGCACCTGCTTGCCGTGGCGGCGGGCATCCGCGCGGCGCACGACGACGACACCTTGCAAGAGGTCCTCGATGCGCCCGATGCGCAGGAGCTCATCGACTGGGTGCGAGCGCGCCCACTCGCGCACTGGCAAGACGGAGCCTTGTTCGTGCATGCGGGCGTACTGCCGCAGTGGAGCGCCGCGCAGACGCTATCGCTTGCGCGCGAGGTGCAGGAACGGTTGCGCGCGCCGGATTACCGCACGTTCCTGGCGACGATGTACGGTAACCGGCCATCGCAATGGAGCGACACCCTCACCGGCGCCGATCGCCTGCGCTGCATCCTCAACGCGCTCACCCGCGTGCGTTTCGTGTCCTTGGACGGCGCGATGGACCTCAAGCTCAAGGGCGGCGTGGACACCGCTCCGCCGGGCTGGGTCCCCTGGTTCGATCACCCGCAGCGCGCCAGCCGCGCGACGCCGATCATCTTTGGCCACTGGTCCACGCTCGGTCTTTTGCAACGCGACGACGTCATCGGCATCGACACGGGATGCGTCTGGGGTGGCAAGCTCACGGCGCTCAGCTGGCCGTCGCGAGCGGTGTTTCAGGTTGGGTGTCGGCCAAGTCGTCGACCGCGATAGCGTCCGGCAGTTCCAGCGCCTGGCCGATGGCCGCGCGGGCGCGCAGCGCGATCGCATGGCGTGTGAGCCCCTCGCGAGGGATCGCGGGCAGCCAGTGCAGCTGGGCGGTGAGCCGCGGGGCGAGCAAAATGCGCCAGATCGATTCGACGAGGCCCATGTCGCCGACGAAGGCGACCGCGGTCGAAGGTCCGCCGTCTTGCCGGTACTGCAACCCCAGAGGGATCACGGGCGCTGCGGCCTGGAGCGCCGCCTGGACCATGTTGGCGTGAAAGCGCAGCAGTCGCGAACCGTCGGTGCTGGTGCCTTCCGGAAAAACGCCGACGGATTGACCTGAGAGCAAACGACCGCAGACCGTGTCGTTGACGTGCGCGATTGCGTGCCGCCTGCCGCGCTCGACATACACCGTGCCCACGCAGGCCGCAAAGCGCCCTAGCACCGGCCAGCGTGCGACCTCGGCCTTCGCGACGAAGCGAGCCGGCGTGACGGCGGCAATCACGAAGACGTCGACCCACGAGATGTGGTTGATAAGCAGCAACGATCCGGCGGTTGCTTCGATCGGTCCGGCCGCCGGATCGTGGTGCAGCTCCAGGCGGATGCCCAGTACCGCGAGCAGGGTCCGCGACCAAAGGCGAACCAACCCATCGCGCGCGCGCGCCGGCAGCCAAGGGAAGAGAAAGCCCGCAACGAGCATTCCCCAAAGAATGTGCACAACGATGAGCGCCATCGTGAGCGGTGCAAGCGCCACGAGGAGGCCTTTGCGCAGGCGATCGTAGCGACGCTTGGGCGACGGCGGTGGTCCGATACCGGTTTGCACACCCGAACCCCTACTGTGGAGCCGATTCGAAGCGCACTTCGCCTCCGACGAGGGTAAAGCGCGCCCGGCCGGCCAGGCGCAGCCCGGCAAAGGGCGAATTCTTCCCGTCGCTGATCAGCGATTCCGCGTCCACGCGCCAGCCCTGCTCGGGATCGAACACGACCACGTCGGCCTTGCGTCCGGGCTGCAGCGTTCCGGTGTCTTCGCCCAAAACGCGCGCCGGGGCGCTGGTGACCGCCGCCAGGGCCCTGGCGAGGGGCAACGTCTGCGCGTGGGCCCAATCCAGCACCAAGGAGAGCAAGGTCTCCAGGCCGCTTGCGCCCGGCTGTGCCTCGCCGAAGGGCAGCAGCTTGTCTTCCAGCGAGACAGGCGCGTGATCGGAGCACACGGCGTCGATCGTGCCGTCGGCCAAGCCCGCACGGATCGCGGCACGATCCGCCTGCGTACGCAAGGGCGGATCCAGTCTGCAATTGGTGTCGTAGTAGCCGATGTTCTGGTCGATCAGATGAACGTGGTGAATCGATACGTCTGCCGTGACTGGCAGCCCTTCGCGTTTGGCGGCACGCACAAGCTGCACGCCATCGGCCGAAGACAGGCGGCATAGATGAACGCGTGTGCCCGTGGCCCGCTGCAACTCGAAGATGGTGTGCAGTGCGACCGTCTCGGCCGCAACGCTGATGCCCGGCAGACCCAGTCCGGCGGCCAAGGCGCCTTCGGCCGCCACACCCTCGCCCACGAGCGAGGCGTCGACGGGGCGCAACCAAACCGGCAGATCAAAGGTACGCGCGTAGCGCAACGCCTGCAGCAGCGTGCCGTGGTTGGCGGGCAGCGCCGAAGTTTGACAAAAAGCCACGCATCCGACCTGCGCGAGAGTATGCATTTCCGCGAGGGCCTCGCCCGCAAGCCCCGCGGTCAATGCGCCCAGCGGATACAGCCGCGCGCCGGCGGCCTCCCGGGAGCGCTGGCGCAGCATGCGAACCAGTCCCGGTTCATCGAGGGGCGGATCGGTGTCGGGCGGGCACACGACGCCCGTTACGCCCCCCGCCAGTGCCGCGCGCATCTCCATGCGCAAGGCGCCTTCGGTTCCGGGCTCGCGCATGCGCGCGCACAAGTCGATCAGTCCCGGGGCCACGACCAGGCCGCGCGCGTCGATTACGCGCTGCGGGGAAAATCCGGCCGGCCGCGCGCCGATGGCGGCTATGCGCCCGTCGGCGATGTACAGACCCGCCACCGCGTCGTGTCCTGCTGCCGGATCGATCAACCGGCCGTTTTCGATTGCCAGCGTTGCGTTCATCGGGATTCGGCGCGCTGCGAGGACGTAACCATGGACAGCACCGCCATGCGCACCGCGATGCCGAAACTCACCTGCGGCAGTATCACGCTGTGCGGGCCGTCGGCCACGGCCGAATCGATCTCGACGCCGCGGTTCATCGGCCCGGGGTGCATGACAATGCAGTCGGACTTGGCGTGCCGCAACACCTGGGGCGTCAGTCCGTAGTTGGCAAAGTACTCCTGTGCACTGGGCAGCAGCGCGCCGCGCATGCGCTCGTTTTGCAGACGCAACATGACGATCACGTCGGCATTGCGGATGCCCTCCTCCAGACGCGTGTGCACCCGCAGGCCCAGCTCCTCGAGGCCCGCGGGCAGCAGCGTGAGCGGTCCGACCGCCCGCAGGTCGCGCACGCCCATGGCGAGCAGCGCGTGGATGTCCGAGCGCGCGACGCGCGAGTTCAGGATGTCGCCTACGATGGCCACCGAGAGCGATTCGAAGTCACCCTTGTAATGGCGGATGGTGTACAGATCGAGCAGGGCCTGCGTGGGGTGCGAATGGCGGCCGTCGCCAGCATTGACCACATGCACATGGGGCGCAAGATGGCGCGCGATGAGGTAGGGCGCGCCACCCTGGGAGTGGCGCACCACGAAGACGTCGGCCTGCATGGCCGTGAGATTGTCGATGGTGTCGAGCAGCGACTCGCCCTTGGCCGTGCTCGAAGATGCGATGTTCAGGTTGTAGACGTCCGCGCTCAGGCGCTTGGCGGCAATCTCGAAGGTCGTGCGCGTGCGCGTGGAGTTTTCGAAAAACAGGTTAAAGACCGAGCGCCCGCGCAGCAGCGGCACACTCTTGACTTCGCGCGTGCCCACGGCGATGAAGCCCTCGGCGGTGCTGAGGATGCGCTCGATGAGCGGACGCGGCAACTCCTCGATTGACAAGAGATGATGCAGTTCACCTTGGCTGTTGAGCTGTGGACTGGCGCTGCGCAGCTGCATGGCTCAGCGACCCAAGTCCTCTTCCAGGCGCAGGTGTAGCCGCCCGTCGTCATCGCGCGACAGCACGACGCTCACGTCGCGGGGAACCTCGATCGTGCGCCCGACCAGCGTCGTGGAGATTGGAAGTTCGCGTCCTCCGCGGTCGATGAGCACCGCGAGCTCGATGCGCTCGGGGCGGCCGTAATCGAAGAGTTCATTCATCGCCGCGCGCACCGTGCGTCCCGTATTGAGCACATCGTCGACGAGCAAGATGTCGGCTCCGTCGACATCAAAGGGGATGCGCGAAGGCCGCACCCCGCGCGCGAGGCCCGCCTGGCTGAAGTCGTCACGATAAAACGACACGTCCAGAATTCCCACGGAAACCTCGATGTGCAAATCTGCGCGCAGCCGCTCGGCCAGCCAGACGCCGCCGGTATGGACCCCCACCAAGCGCGGCGTGCGTCCGTGGACGCGCTCGCGCACGCGCCGCGCCAGCTCGAAGTAAATCGCCTCGGCGTCGAGTTCTAGCATGCGGTTTGCGCGTCCTCATCGAACCACTGCTGCAAGATGAGTGCCGCGGCCTCGTCATCGTCGGCGTCCGCTCGCGCGTCCCGCCGCGCGAGCGCGGCCGAGGAGTAGCGCTCATCGACACGTGCCACCGGCAGGCCAAAGCGTCCCTCGAGTTGACGCGCAAAGCGCTCGCAGCGGGCGGTCATCTCGTGGGCTTGGCCGTCGGAGTAGCGGGCCACGCCGACCACGAGCTGCTGCGGCTCCCAGCGCTCGATCAACGCGGCCACCTCGCGCCAGCGGGCGGTCGTGGCGGCTCGGTCGATGACGGCAAGGGCGCGGGCGCTGCGGGTGATGCCGTTGCCCAGCGCCACGCCGATGCGCCGGGTGCCAAAATCAAAGCCGAGCACGATTCCCGGGTGCGCCTCTCGCATTCCCTCACGCATGCCCGGGCTGGCTGGACAGGTGCCGCGGGTCGACGCCCAGCAGTTTGAGCGCGGCGTCAAAGCGTGCGTTGGCCGGGGTGTCGAAGATCACGTGCACGTCGGCGGCCACACTGAGCCAGCCGTTGTGCGCCAGTTCGTGTTCGAGCTGACCCGCCGCCCAACCCGCGTAACCGAGGGTGACGAGCAGCTGCTTCGGACCTTTGCCGCCGGCAAGATCCTCGAGCACGTCCTTTGAGGTCGTCAGTCCGATGTCGTCGGCTACGTTGAGCGTCGAGCCGTAGTTGCCCGCGGGAGCGTGCAGCACGAAGCCGCGCTCGGTTTGCACAGGTCCGCCATAGAGCACCGGTTCGTCGCGCCAGGGCGCGATCTCCAGCCGCAGATCGATCTTGTCAAAAAGCCGCGCGAGCGTGAGCTCGGTGGGCCGGTTGATCACAACGCCCATCGCTCCTTTATCGCTGTGCTCGCACACGTATACGACCGTCCGATCGAAATTCGGATCCTGCATGCTAGGCATGGCGATCAGAAAATGGTTCGTCAGGTCCATAGCACGAAGTCTAGTCCTAAAGTCGGCGCGGCGGGCGGGAGCAAAACCGTGCAAAGACGAGTGCACTTGCGCACACCCGCGGCCCTGCTCACCGTGCGGCGCCGCGCCCACGGCCGTCGGCGGCGTTTGCGGAGAATTTTCGTGGAAAAAAAAGCCCCGCGCAGCGGGGCTTTTTCGTTAGCAGCGCAGCGGCCAAACTTACATGTCCATGTCCATGCCGCCCATGCCGCCCATGCCGCCCATGCCGCCACCACCCGCACCGCCCTTGGGCTTTTCCTCCACGAGTTCGGCGACCATCGCATCGGTGGTCAGGATCAAGCCGGCAACCGACGCAGCGTTCTGAAGCGCGGTGCGCGTGACCTTGGTCGGATCCAAAACGCCCATCTGGACCAGGTCGCCGTAGGCGTGGGTTTGGGCATTAAATCCGAAATTGCCCTTGCCATCGACCACCTTCGCGACAACCACGCTGGGCTCTTCGCCCGCGTTGGCCACGATCTGGCGCAGCGGCTCCTCGATCGCGCGCAGCACGATCTTGATGCCCGCGTCCTGCTCGGCATTCTCACCCTTCAGACCGGAGATGACCTGCTTGGCACGGATCAGCGCCACGCCACCGCCCGCGACCACGCCTTCTTCGACAGCCGCACGAGTCGCATGCAGCGCGTCTTCCACGCGTGCCTTCTTTTCTTTCATCTCGACTTCGGTGGCCGCACCGACCCGGATGACCGCCACGCCGCCGGCGAGCTTGGCGACGCGCTCCTGCAGCTTCTCGCGGTCGTAGTCGCTGGTGGCTTCCTCAATTTGCGCGCGAATGGCCTTCACGCGCGCTTCGATCGTCTTGCTTTCGCCGGCGCCGTCGATGATCGTGGTGTTCTCCTTGGCCACTTCGATGCGCTTGGCCTGACCCAGGTCGTGCAGCGTGGCCTTCTCCAGGTTCATGCCGGTTTCCTCGGCGATCACCACGCCGCCCGTGAGCACCGCGATGTCCTCGAGCATGGCCTTGCGCCGATCACCGAATCCCGGGGCCTTGACCGCGCAGGTCTTGAGAATGCCGCGAATGTTGTTCACCACCAGAGTTGCGAGCGCTTCGCCTTCGACTTCCTCGGCGATGATCAGAAGAGGCCGGCCCGCCTTGGCGACTTGCTCGAGCACAGGCAGCAGATCGCGGATGTTGGAGACCTTCTTGTCGTGCAGCAGCACGAAGGGATTCTCCAGCACGGCGATCTGCTTGTCAGCGTTGTTGATGAAGTACGGCGAGAGATAGCCGCGGTCAAACTGCATGCCCTCGACGATGTCGAGCTCGTTATTGAGCGACTTGCCGTCCTCGACCGTGATCACGCCTTCCTTGCCGACTTTGTCCATCGCATCGGCAATGATCTTGCCGATGTCGTTGTCGGCATTGGCCGAAATCGCACCGACCTGGGCGATCTCCTTGCTCGTCGTGCACGGTTTGCTGATCTTTTTGAGCTCGTCGACGGCCGTGCCCACGGCCTTGTCGATCCCGCGCTTCAGATCCATCGGGTTCATGCCGGCGGCCACATACTTCAGGCCCTCGACAACGATCGACTGCGCCAGCACGGTAGCCGTGGTGGTGCCGTCACCGGCGGCATCCGAGGTCTTGGAGGCGACTTCCTTGACCATTTGCGCGCCCATATTCTCGAACTTGTCCTTCAGTTCGACTTCCTTGGCAACGGAGACGCCGTCCTTGGTGACCGTCGGGGCGCCGAAGCTGCGCTCGAGCACCACATTGCGTCCTTTCGGACCAAGCGTGACTTTGACCGCGTTGGCAAGAATATTCACGCCGCGCACCATGCGGTGACGCGCGTCTTCGCTGAAAAGTACTTGTTTGGCTGCCATAAAAACTCCGAATCTGTGTGTGTCCGTCGATGTCTGGATCCGAGGCCGCCTCTGGCCGCCGTTGTGCTCGCGCTGCGTGTGTCTCGCGCCAGCTGCCGGCCGGGCCGCGCCCAGGTAAGGTAACGTCCTAGATAATCACTCCCATGATGTCTTCCTCGCGCATCACGAGGAGCTCTTCGCCTTCGACCTTGACAGTCTGTCCGGCGTACTTGCCAAACAAGACGCGATCGCCGACCTTGAGATCGACGGCGATCAGCTTGCCGTGGTCGTCGCGCTTGCCCGGCCCGACGGCGACAATCTCTCCTTGGTCGGGTTTTTCGGCTGCGGTATCGGGGATCACGATGCCCGAGGCCGTTTTGCGCTCCTGATCCAAGCGCTTGACGATCACCCGATCGTGCAAAGGACGAATTTTCATATCTTCTCCTGACAAAGTTTCCGGGTGCCCCAAGGCGCCCGGACGTATTCCAGAGATGGTGGTTTGAGTCCCGTACCGAGAGGCAATCGGCCGGTGTGACGGCAGATTTTGTTAGCACTCGGTAACGAAGAGTGCTGATTATAGGGGGCCGGGCCCCGTCGATCAATGGGTCCGGGTGGCCAGCCTGTAGAGGTGCTCGGTGCGGGCCCCCGAGCGGCAAAAGGCAAAAACCGGGGTGGCGGCCGATTCCAGGCACTCGGCCATGTCCACGGCATCCTTCGGCGTGAGATGCCCGCTGATCACAGGCAAGTAGATATAGCGCAGACCCAGCGCCTCGGCGGCCCGCCGGATTTGCTCGCCCGCGGGCTGGGCGGGGCCGCCCTCCCCGTCGGGCCGGTTGTTGATGATGGTCTTAAACCCGTGGGCAGCAATTGCGGGCAGATCGCCGGGCGTAATCTGGCCTGCGGCAGCCACAGTGTCGGACAACCACTTAAAGTGCAGCGTCATGCGTGCTCCCCAGCGCCTTGAGCCCAGCGTCCGGATTTTACGCGGAGCGCTAACGCATGCACGGAGTTGGCATCGGGCCCGGCTCGCACGCGCGCTGCGAGGCGCGCGGACAAGCGAGAGTTTGCGAGGCGTTGGGCGCAGATAGACCCTGCTACCAGCCATACCAATTGCCCGCCGCACGCGCCGGGGAGCTGAAAAGCAGTCGCATTCCGGGCAAAATCGCCCGATGGCGTCACCGCAGGGCGCTCGAGTGGCGGGTAGTATTCGAGGTTGCGGGAGATTGAAGAAAAAATGCTTCTGAAATCAAAGGAGAAGTGCGCATGACCCAAGCCGGCACGGTGGTCGCCCCGCCGCCGCAATCGAGCCCGGGTTGGCTCGCAAAAGAGCGCACGATAGCCGCGCCGGGCTTTAACCGCTGGCTGGTTCCGCCCGCAGCGCTCGCAATTCACCTGTGCATCGGGATGGCCTACGGTTTTTCCGTCTTCTGGCTGCCGCTGTCGCGCGCCATCGGCATCAAGGAGCCCGTCTCGTGCGGAAAGGTGAGTGGATTTTGGGACGAGCTCCTGCAGCAGCTCGCGGCCACCAATTGCGACTGGAAAATCTCCTCGCTGGGCTGGATGTTCACGCTCTTTTTCGTGTTCCTGGGCTCAGCGGCGGCCATCTGGGGTGGCTGGCTGGAGCGCGTTGGACCGCGCAAGGCCGGCGTCGTCGCGGCCCTGTGCTGGTCTGGGGGCTTGGTGCTATCGGCGCTGGGCGTCGTGCTGCACCAGATCTGGCTTCTTTGG